>Ga0214473_10001114_pt1 | contig 36252 bp, 27 predicted proteins | sample RVTome_7_FD_203509 | JGI IMG/M metagenome (GOLD analysis project Ga0214473, IMG submission 203509) | Soil microbial communities from uranium-contaminated site in the Upper Colorado River Basin, Wyoming, United States - RVT98D197 | ecosystem: Environmental > Terrestrial > Soil > Contaminated >... | reverse complement strand
ACGTAAGCCAGGATCAGGTCAAATGGAGAGCGGTCTAGCGCCGCCGGCGTGGGCAACCGTCCCCATCGCGTCCGTCTTCCGGCTCTTCCGGGCACTCGTCGTCCTCGTCCGCGATGCCGTCGCCGTCGGCGTCGGTCTCGGGGCAGCCATCGTCGTCGGCCAGGCCGTCCGTGTCCTCCGCCTCGTTCGGGCACTGATCCGCCCCGTCGTCGATTCCGTCCCGGTCGCTGTCGCCGTCCGGGCAGCCGTCCTCGTCCCGGTCGCCGTCCATGTCCTCCGGGTCATTCGGGCACGAGTCGTAGCCGTCGAGCACGCCGTCGCCGTCGTCGTCGCCGTCCGGACATCCGTCCTCGTCCATGTGACCGTCGCGATCCTCCGGCTCGTTGGGGCATCGATCTTCCGCGTCCGGCACGGTGTCGGCGTCATTGTCCTCGTCGGGACAACCGTCCTCGTCGCCTGTGCCATCCCTGTCCTCGGCCAAATCGGGGCAGGAATCCACCGAGTCCAGCACGCCGTCGCCGTCCGTGTCCGGATCCGTGAGGGGCGCCCACGTGACGCCGGCGAGGAGGTGGAAGACGGGGATCCCGGGCCCCCTGACGATGCCAGCACCTCCGCCGGCGGTGAAGACGACCGGACCGACGCGCAACCGGGCGCCGAGCCGCGCCTCGAGCTGATCCACCGTGTCGTTCAAGCCGAAGCGCGTTGCGCCTTCGACCTCGGCGAGGATCGACGCGATCCGGGTCACGTGCCAGGCCAGGGCGGTCCCGTAGGTCATCTTCGTCGAGACCTCGGTCGCGATGAGCTCGGCGCGCGGCCGGTACCACGCGCCCAGCAGCAGCGCGCCGGACAATTGACCTCCGAAGAGCTCGGCCACGGCGTGTCCGCCAAAGGTCGGGCCCTCATCGCCGACGAAGTGCCCCTCCGAGACCGACTGGCCGAGCGGCGCGGTGCCGTGGGCCACCAGGGCCATGGCGGCCCCACTCGACCGGTCGCCGAAGAGGGAGAGCTTCAGCTGGAGCCGCGGGTCCGCGATGGCCACGCCCGAGGCCCCCCCGACGGTGCCGGGGCCCGACATGGCCCGCCAGCTGACCGAGTTGCCGTCCGTCAGAGCGAAGGGCAGATCGAGGCCGACCTCGAGCGCGCCGAAGAGCGTGATCGCGGCGGTGACGTCCAGCCTACCGAGCGACCCGATGATCGAGACACTCTCCCCGTTGATGTCGCAGTCGATCTCCGGGACTTCACCGCACGCGGTGCGAATTCGAAGCGGGTCGGCCGCGAAGCCGGCCCACAGCCCGAGGACCGGACCGTCGATGCCCCCGGTGAGCGCTCCTTCCAAGGTCAGGTAGTCGCTCGCTCCCGGCGCGGGGCGAGACGCGATCACGGAAAACTCGTCCGTCGCGAAGGGCGCTTGCCCGGCAGCCGGGGAGGTCACGAGCGCCGACAGAACCAGCGCGAGGGCGAGGGGCGACCGGAGCATGGACCCACATGCTACCGAGGAGAAGCGCCGGCGCACAATGGCGAGTATCAACCGCCGCAGCGGATGGCGGCCTTCGCCCGCAGGCGGCCCCGAGGACACGGGCGTGTCACCGCGTGAGCGGGGGCAGGTCGGATCTGGCCTCTGCGAGAGCTCGCAGCGCGGGCTCGTGCAGGTGCCCGTTGGTTGCGACGAGGCGACCCGATCGCGGGTCGCCGGGGCTGCCGTCGTAGTCGCTCAGGCGTCCGCCGCCCTCGAGCACGAGCAATGCCCCAGCGCACATGTCCCAGGCGTTCAGGCGTTGCTCCCAGTACACCTCGAACGTTCCGTCAGCCACCATGGCGAGGTCGATGGCAGCGGAGCCGGCGCGCCGGATACCCTGTGTGCGCTTCATGAACGCGCGATACTCGCGCAGGTTGTCGTCGGGGTTGGTCTGCCGGTCGTAGGGGAATCCCGTCGCGCACAGCGCGTCGCCGAGGCTCCTGCAGTCGCTGACCCGGCAGCGCGCGGAGCCCCTGAAGCAGCCCCCGCCGCGACGGCCCCACCACGTGACGCCGAGGGCAGGTGCCGCCACGACACCGACGAGAGGCTCGCTGTTTCGGCACAGCGCGATGGACACGCTGAAGCAAGGATGCCCGTGAGCGAAGTTGGTCGTGCCGTCTAGGGGATCGACATACCACACGAGGTCGCCCGCGCCCTGGGCCTCCCCTTCCTCTCCGACGATGGCATGGTCGGGAAAGGCAGCGGAGAGGCGTCGGCGAACGAGCTCCTCCGAGCGCAGATCGTACTCCGTGACCAGGTCGATCACGCCCTTCTTCGTCGCGATCGCCCCCGTCCGATATCCCGCGAGGACGAGGTCGCCCGCCTCCGCGGCGATCGCGCGCGCGGTCTCGAGGGCCTCGTCGAGCTCCCGGTCGTCCACGTCAGCCGTCCCGACGGTTTCCGCGCTCCGCGAGCCGGGTGCGGATGGCCCCGTGGATCCCGCCGAACGCCCCATTGGACATGATAACGACCGTGTCGCCTGCCTGAGCGACCTCCGCGACGCGGTCGACGATCGCCGCGATGCTCTCCGGGGCCTCGGCTCTGCTGCCGCGTCGTGACGTGGCTTCGGCGATTTCCACCACCGACAGCCGCTCCATCTCGGGGATCTCGGGCCGACCCACCGGGGCGAGCAGGGTGAGGTCGGCGTGGGCGAAGGCGCGCGGATAGTGCTCTTGGTGGAGACGCCGGGACGCGGTCGCGCTTCGGGGCTCGAAGATCGCGATGAGCGAGCCCCGGGGATGGCGCGCGCGCAGGGCGCGGAGTGTTTCGGTCACGGCCGTTGGATGATGGGCGAAGTCGTCGTAGACGTGTACGCCTCCATCCACTCCGAGCAGCTCCTGCCGACGCCGCACACCCCGAAACCCCCTCAGGGCCCGCACGAGCTGTGGGACCTCGACGCCGGCTCCTTCGGACCCCAGCGCGATGGTCGCGACGGCGTTTCGCATGTTGTGCTCTCCGCTCAGCGGTGAGTAGACGCGGCCGAGGGCGCTGCCGCCGACAAAGAGGTCGAAGGGCTGGGCTCCGGCCGTCACGGCGACCGGCGCAGCGCACCACTCGGGCTCCACGTCGCCGCAGTCGTCCGTTGTCAGCGCGTAGTACCGGAGGCGGCATCGTGCTCGCTTGGCCACGCGCCGGACCTCGGGATCTCCCGCGAAGGCCACGAGCACCCCATCTTCGGGGATGAGGTCAACGAATCCCTCGAAGGCCTGTCGGTACCGCTCCATGTCCGGGTAGATGTCGATGTGGTCGTGCTCGATGGACGTGAGCGTCGCGCCCCACGGCCGATACCGCCACATCTTCGGCCGCTTTTCGAAGAAGGCCGAGTCGTACTCGTCGCCTTCGATGACGAATGGCGCGCCGGGTGCGCCCAGTCTGTAGCTCTCCCTGAAGTCGACGGGCACGCCGCCGACGAGAAAGCCGGGATCGGCGCCGGCCCGCAGCAGGAGGAACGCCAGCAACGCCGTCGTGGTCGTCTTGCCGTGCGTGCCGGCGATCACCAGCGGTCGACGCCCGTCGAGGAACATCTCCTCGACCGTCTGTGGGAACGACGCGTGGCGCAGACCACCGTCGATGGCGGCTCGCGCCTCCGGGTTGTCGCGCCGGCACACGTTGCCGACGACGACCAGATCCGGTGAAGGCACGAGGTTGCCGGCATCCCAACCGGGCATGGTCTCGACGCCCCATCGCGCCAGGGCTTCCGACATGGGCGGGTAGAACGCCGTGTCGCTGCCGGTGACGCGGTGACCGGCTTGGATGAGAAGACCCGCGAGCGCGCCCATCCCCGTGCCGCAGACGCCTATCAGGTGAACGTGCACGGCGGAATCAGGAGCCGACGATCTTCTCGATCGTGTCCCTGGCGCGTCCCTCGACCAGGGCCTGGAGGAGCTGGTGCACCTTCGGGTAGTCGGACAGCACGCGCTCGATCCGATGGCGGTGGAAGGCCACGCAGTCCACGTCCGTCTTGGCCGTGACCGTCGCTGTCCGCGGTCCTCCGCCGAGCACGGACACCTCGCCCACGCAGGCACCCCGGCCGAGCTCGGCGAGCTGTAGCTTACCGGACGTCGTCCCCGTCTCGACGGTGACGGTGCCCGAGATCACCACGAACATCGTGTCGCCCACATCGCCTTCCTCGATGATGACGTCGCCAGCGTCGTAACGGCACACGTAGCCATAGGAAAGCACGCGCTCCCGGCCCGTCTCGTCGAGGGATTTGAACAGGTGGCTCGATCCGATGACCTCGGCCATGTCGTCGAGCAGGGCCTGGCGCTCCTCGTCGCTCAGCGTCCGAGACCCCGGCGGGATGATCGAAGGGCCCTCGCTCACCGACCCGATGCTAGACCACGGCCCCCGGAACTGCAAAAAAGCCAGGAAAAATGTGGGTTTTCGGCGGTCTTCACGCCTTCTCGAAGGTGAACTTCCCGTCGCGCAGATCCACGCGGATAGTGTCCCCCGCCGCGTACCCTCCGCGGAGCATCTCCTCCGCCATCGGATCCTGGAGGCTCTTGAGGATGACCCGCTTGAGCGGTCTGGCACCGAAGGCCGGCTCGTATCCCAGCTCGACGAGCTGGGTCTTGGCCGCGTCGCTCACCTCCACGCCCACCCTTCGATGACCGAGGAGCCGTGCCAGTTGCTTGAGCTGAATGTCCACGATCCCGCGGAGGTTGTCCTTCGTCAGCTGGTTGAAGATCACCGTGTCGTCGATGCGGTTGAGGAACTCTGGGCGGAACTCCTTGCGGAGCTGCTCCTCCATCTTCTCCTCGAGCTCTTCCCGAGTGCCCGTGTGGTCGAGGATCGCGCGTCCGCCGACGTTGGAGGTCATGATGATGACCGTGTCCGAGAAGTGGGCCATCCGCCCGCGGGAGTCGGTGAGCCGCCCGTCGTCGAGAACCTGGAGCAGGATGTTGAACACGTCGGGGTGGGCCTTCTCCATCTCGTCGAAGAGGACGACGCTGTAGGGGCGCCTCCGCACGGCTTCTGTCAGGAACCCACCCTCGTCGCTGTCGACGTATCCCGGGGGCGATCCGAGCAGTCGTGCGACCATGTGCTTCTCCATGAACTCGCTCATGTCGAGGCGCGTCAGGGAAGCCTCGTCGTCGAAGAGGAACTCGGCGAGCGCCTTGGCCAGCTCGGTCTTGCCGACCCCCGTCGGGCCCAGGAACAGGAACGAGCCGATGGGCTTGCGCGGGTCGCGCAGGCCCACTCGCCCGCGTCGCACAGCCTTGCTCACGGCTTGCACGGCCAAGTCTTGCCCGATCACCCTTTCGCCGAGCCGCTCCTCCATCCTGAGGAGCTTCTCGGTCTCCTCCTCCATCATCTTGGAGACGGGGATGCCCGTCCACGCAGCCACCACGTCCGCGACGTCCTGCGGCATCACGGTGTCGTGGACCATCGTGGCGCCCTTTGCCTCGAGGGCGGCGGTCGCCTCAGTGAGCTGCTTCTCGATCAGCGGCAGCGTGCCGAAGCGCAGCTCGCCCGCGCGGGAATGGTCCTCCCCGGCGCGCGCTTGCTCGTGCTCCCGCTGTGCCGCCACCAGCTCTTCCTTGTGCCGGCGCACCTCGCTGAGCAGCGCGAGCTCCTGCTCCCAGCGCGCTCGCATCTCGCGTGCCCTGGGAACCAGCTTCTCGGCCTCGGCCGCCAGCTGTTCCCGGGTGTGGACCGAGTCGCTGTCATGGTCGTCCTCGAGCGACTTGCGTTGGATTTCCACCGCCTCGATGCGCCGTTCGAGGACGTCGAGCTCGGCTGGCACGCTCTCCATCTCGACCCGCACCCGCGCGGCAGCCTCGTCGATGAGATCGATGGCGGACTTGGGAAGCTGGACGCCCGGCACGTAGCGTCTAGCAAAGCTGGCGGCCGCCACGAGCGCAGGGTCCGCGATGCGCACACCGTGGTCGATCTCGAACCTGCCGACCACGCCTCGCAGCACGCCGACAGCCTCGTCGAGCGTGGGCGCTTCGACGGGAATCGCGACGAAGCGTCGCGACAGAGCGCTGTTTCCGTCGGTCAACTTTCGCATCTCGTCCGGCGTGCACACGCCGATGGCCCGGAGCTCTCCCCGCCCCAACCCCGTCGCCAGCAGGTCGGCTGCCCCCGCCGGCGCCCGATCCCCCACGAGCGCACCGAGCCCCGGGACAAACAGGAGCACCTGCCCGGCCGAGTCCCGCACCGCATCGAGCACCGCGCGCATGCGTTCTTCGAGCTGTCCGCGGAGCTTCGCGCCCGCGACCATGGAGCCCATGTCGAGCGCGATGATGCGCTTGCCCAGCAGCATCTTCGGGATGTCGCCCGTCACGATGCGCGACGCCAGCGCCTGCACGATCGCGGTCTTCCCGATGCCGGCCTCGCCGACCAGCAACGGGTTGTTCTCCCTGCGCCTCGCCAGGACCTGCAGGATCCGCCGCAGCTCCGCGTCCCGACCCACTGTCGGGTCGAAGCGCCCCTGCGACGACATGCGCGTCAGGTCCTGGCCGTATTCCTCGAGAGGGTCGCCCTCCGTCGCACCGGCCCCATGGTTCCTGGTCGACCCCGCCGGCGGGCGGGACCCCGCGGAAGGCTCGCCGCCGACCTCCTGACCGCTCAGCGTAGCCCGCAGCACCGGCGCGCTGATCCCGCAGGACGAAAGGACCTTCCGCGCCGGACCCTCCGTTTCCTGGGCGCAGCCGAGCAGGAGGTGCTCGATGGACACGGGCTTGCCTCCCTGGCGTGCAGCCTCCCCCTCGGCGCGACCGAGCAGATCGAGCATTCGAGGCGAGAGGTAGGCGACCGCCGCGTCAACGTGCGGGAACCGCCGCACAGCGGCCTCGGCCTCGACGAGCACGTCGGTGGGATCGACGCCCGCCCGCCGGATCGCCTGCTGGGCCGTTTCTTCCCGCTCCACGAGCCGGTAGAGCAAGTGGAGCGGCTCGACCTCGGGGTTCTTGCGCTCGTCGGCGAGGGACTGGGCCGACGCGATGATCTGCCGAGCATCCTTGCCATAGGCCTCGAGTCTGAGCGTCAGTGTGGACATGGCGGCCAGGATAGAAGCACGCTGCGAACAATTGCTACTCGGTTTGGACCCGGGTGCTCTCCCGCCCAGGGCCGACCGGCGGGAGGGCCTCCGCTCGAGTGCCGCGCGTGACGACGGGTGAATCTGATACGCTCCTACCCGCCGTGAAACCGGACCACGTCATCCGCATGCCTTTGCAGTCGGGCGTCTCCTCCATCTGGAGCCTCGCGCGCGCGGGCGCGACGCTCGTCCCCGGGCTCGCCCTGTTGGTCTCGTCCGTGTGGGTGTTGATCGCGCTCGGCGAGCAATACGGCAAGCTGGCTTTCTGGGCCGCGGCCATCGCTGCTACGACTGGCGTTCTATTCCTGTGGTTCGCCGGTCAGCACATCTGGCTGGCGATGCTCACGAGGCCGAGCGACGTGGTGCTGGACGGCGAGGGCATCCGAGTCGATGGCGGCAGGTTTGCAGGCCACTACTCGTGGCAGCAAGTCATCGGCAGCCAGTGCAGGGTCGAGTCCTGCTCGGTCAAGCGGGTGACCATGGGCTACATCCTGCTCAAGACCGCGTCCATCATCTACATGCTCAGCCAGAAGCGCGGAGCCGTATGGATCGTGGAGCGCCCCGATGTGCTCGTCGATCGACTTCTTCTCCGTCTGAACGACGGCACGACCATCGTAGCGGCCGAGGCCGAGCGACCGATCGAGAAGGAGAGCCTGTGTGCGTTGCGCGACACGATCGAAGCGTCCGACGTCGATGAGCCGCGTCCGGCGGCCGGGCACCGCGCCCTCGCCGAAGACTGTCAGCGAACGCGCCAGATCGCGCTCCTGGTGTGCCCATCCTGTGGCGCGCCATGTGCGCCATCCGAGACCGGCGTCGTTCAGTGTCGGCACTGCGCGACGCGGGTCCCCGTTCCGGAAGACCTGCGGCAACGCGTGGAGGCGCAGCGGCGCGTCTCCGAAGGGAGCCGGTCCACGCAGGACATCCTGCGCCAGCTCGTCGGCATGCCCGGGGCCGCAGGCACCCTGGGATTCATGTCCGTCGCCGCGCTCTACATGCTCGCGGCGTGGCTCCTGCCGATCGGGTGGTTGCCGGTGCTCTGGGCGTACGGGCGCCTCGACGCCGTCGCAGTGACCGCGCTGATCGCGAGCCCGCTGGCCATCATCCTCGCGTTGTTCTTCCTTCTGCGCGCCCACGTGACCGATCGCCAGGCGCTGCGCCTGCTCACGATGCAGTTCGGTGCGCGCTCGCCAGAAAGGCCTGGAGACCCCTACGGCTGCCGCCGGTGTGGTGCCCCGCTTCCGGAGCGGCAGGGTGAGGTGCTGGTGACGTGCCCGTTCTGTAACGCGGAGAACATCCTGTCCCTGGACCTGCGCCGGGACGTTCAGCCTGTCGAGACCCAGCAGACGTCGCTCGCCGAAGCCCTGAGCCAGCGCCAGAAGGAGCGAATGCTGTGGGGCGTGTTGACCGGCGTGGCCGCCGTGCTGCTCGCGATCACGGGAGTTGGCCTGGCGATCGCGCTGGTCCTGTCCGCTTGAACGATATCGAGAGGCTCAACCGGCCGGCACGCAAACCAGTCTCGAGGCGGGCGGCTCGCCGAACCGCTCGCGCGCGCGGCACACCCATCCGGTCCGACACTCGGCATCGGTGGTGCACTGGGCGACGCAGTGCCCGCCTCCTAGGCCCAGGTCGACGCAGAACGTGAGCGCACGCCCGGCACGGTCGGCACACGTCCCGGTGCACGGCTCGGTGCACAGGCCGCCCGGTAGCTCGACGACGCACGTGGTCCCTCCGCATGCGCGGTCGTCCACACACGACCCGCCGATCCAACCGTCGTGAGGATGGGGAGGCGAGGGCGGCTCCCAACCCGGATCGCACTGGGGGTCGAGCACGAGGGGTGCTCCCGGAGGATAGACGTTGTAGCTGCCGAACATGGCGACCGTCAGCTCGCGGCTGTCGGCGTCACCCCCGACGCGATCGATCGCTTCGACCATCTTCGAGCCATCGGTATTCGTCGTCATGTGCAGCGGCACATAGCGCGCGCCGTGGATGACTACGCTGCCCGCCGACGTCCGCGTCAGCCCGAGGTACAACAGCAGGGTCGAACGCCTGGGCAGATGGGTCTGCCCGCTGACGAAGTTGCCGAGCGAGTAGAGCGCGAAGGTCTCGCGGCCGTCGGGCGTGGTGTGCAGCTCCCAGGGCTGGAGCACGTGAGGATGGCTGCCGATGATTGCGAGCGCCCCCGCATCGAGCAGCCGGTGGGCCATGTCGACCTCGCGCACGTCCGGATTGGCGCTGTACTCGAGGCCCCAGTGCGGCGTGACGATGACCGCATCGATGTCGGCCCGCGCGCCGAGCTCGCGCACGATCGCTTCCAAGCGATCGGCATCTCGGTAGCAGAACAACACCTGTCCATTCCTGTCCGTGATGCCGTTTGTCGCGTACGTGCACGCGAGCCACGCGATCTGGAAGTCCGCTGCCCGCGTCAGCGTGAACCAGGGTCGCGTGCTCTCCGTGTCACCGCTCTTGCGTGTGCCGGTAAGAGGCAGCCCGCGAGCGTCGAGGTTGTCGACCGTCCGGTCCACCCCGGGCGCGGCCCGATCGAGCCCGTGGTTATTGGCCGTGGAGACGATGTCGACGCCGCTGGTGAGCAGGTCGTCGATCAGCGTCGGGTGATAGTTGAAGGCCGGATAGCTCGTGTAGACGACGTTGTCGAAGGTCGGTCCGGGGTCCGAAACCGAACGGCCACCAGCCGCCACACCGTCTGCAGTGGGTCCTTCCAAGTTGGCGTACGTGATGTCCGCACGCTGAAGCAGATCCTCGACCCCAAGCCACAAGCTCCGATAGCGCGGGGACACGGAGAAGGCCTGGCGCTGCAAGGCGCCGTGAAGCAGCACGTCCCCGACGGCGGCGATCGTTACGCGATCGCCCGGCGCGCAAGCCCCCTCGAAGACCAGCGGCCCGTCCACCGGCACGAACCCGTCCGCCTTGCCAAGCGGGTCGAGGGGGTCGTAGGCGTCTCCCTCTTCGTCATCGAGCGAGACGGTCTCCTCGATCATCCCGTCGTCGGCGACACAGCCGACCAGTCCCCAGACGACGAACAGTGCGGCCGACCGAGCCATCACGCCGGTGTTATCACGACTGGCGACGCGACTCAAAACGGCGTCCCCGCGCGCCCCCGGTTCTCAGTGGCCTTTGCAGCAGACCACGTAACGCATACGCAGGTCCGTGAGGACCTGCGCCAACAGGCGTTCCTCCTCGCCCGTCAGGTTCCCCGTCGTCTTCTCCTCGAGCAGCCCCAGCAAATCGATCGTTTGCTTTGCGAGCGCGAGCTGCGGAGCGGTCTCGCCGGTCTCAGGGTTCGGCACGACGCCCAAGTGCACCAACGCCGAAGTGCTCAGCGAAAGCACGAACGTGTTGAAATCGATGGGAGGTACGGAGTGCGCCCCTGCGGGCGGATCGTTGCCCCGGTCTCCATTCTGGGCCATGCCCAACCTCCAATCGTTCCGCGTCAGTCCTCGGAATCGGAGGCCAGGTCGCGGGCCACACGCACGGCCTCCCCGCGGTCCTCGACGTCCGGCAAGTCCTTGAGATACTTCTCGTAGTCCTTGCGCCCAATCACGCCTTTGCGGATGTTTCGCTCGACGATGCGCTTGTCGAGGAACAGATCGGGAACGTCGGTCATGGATGCTTCCTCCGGCGGCGCAGTGTAAGAACAACGCACCCCGTGTCAATGCGCCCCGTCGGATTCATGATTCGCGTTCCTCCTGGCGACCTGGCCATGATGCCCCTCGTGTGCCTCGCCCTCGCGGGCGCGGCCCTGGCCTGCGAGGCCGGTGATTCCGTGGACCTACCCCATCAGGGGGCTCCATCGGGTACCGAACGATCCCAGCCCGGGACCCGCGAAGTGCCGGCCGTACCGCCCTCCCAGGCGAACCGCCCCGCGGACCCACGCGGCCTTCGGGCGGCGCTCGAGACCGCCGTCGCAGCGGCGGCCCAGGCCGAGACGGGAGCGAACGACTGTGAGCGCGCGTACAATGGCCTCGCGGCCATGGCCGGCGAGCTCCGCGATCGCATGGGCGAGTCGGGACCGCGCGGCGCGGCGCCGGATCGGGCGGGGTTCATGACGGCTTGTGGGAGGATGCCCGCCGAGACCCAACGGTGCATGGTCCTGAGCTACAGCATGAGTCACGTGGAGGAGTGCCGCCGGGCCCGCGAGGCCCTCCCCGAGGACATGCGTGACCAGCTGTCCCGCGCAGCGCGGGGAGAAGGGCCACGATGACCTCGAGCGTCCTTCCGTCCGTGGATCAGGTCCGGGATCTCGAGGTCCTGATCCTCGCACACCATCCGCTGCTGCTCATCGAGACGCTCGAGGACGACCGCATCGACACGCTGCTCGCCTATCTCGCCGATCGCGTGGGCATCGGGTTGTTCACGTGGACGGCCCACCGTGGCCTCGTGCACAGCACGGGCGGAGCTCCCATCGCCGGCACGGCCGATCCGAGCCGATGTCTCTCCTTCATCGAGGAGAGCAACAGCGAGGCGCTCTTCCACCTCTCTGGCTTCGGCCCGATGTTGCAGGAGCCGGCCATGGTCTCCCGCATGCGGGAGCTATATCGAAGCCTGTTCGAGCACCGCGGCGCAATCATCGTGAGCGGAGCGTCGGTTTCCCTGCCGCCGGACCTCGATCCGCTCTTCACCGTCGTGGACCTCGAGCCACCTTCCCAGCACGCCTACTACCAGCTCGTGGCGAGCGTGCTCCGGGATCTGCGACAGCGGATGCCGCTGACCGTCGACCTCGACAGCGAAGAGGTCGCGCTTCTCCTGAGCCACCTTCGCGGCCTGACTTTCTTCGAGGTCAAGAAGGTCATCACGCAAGCCGTCGTCGAGGACGGCAAGCTGACCAAAGAGGACATCGAGAAGGTACTCGAGACCAAGAAGCGCATCATCCAGCGCACGGGCGTGCTCGACTACTACACGACCGAGGAGACGCTCGCGGACGTGGCGGGGCTCGAGAACCTCAAGGCTTGGCTGCGCAAGCGCAAGGCCGCCTTCAGCGATCCAGAGAAGGCGAAGCGCTTCGGCCTGAGCGCCCCCAAGGGCCTGATGCTCCTGGGCGTGCAGGGCTGCGGCAAGAGCCTGTGTGCGAAGGCGGTGGCGAGGGAATGGCAGCTACCGTTGGTACGCCTCGATCCGTCCAACCTCTACAACAAGTACGCGGGCGAGAGCGAGAAGAACCTCCGCCGCGCGATTCAGACCGCCGAGAACATGGCGCCCATCGTGCTTTGGATCGACGAGATCGAGAAGGCCTTCGGCGGCACTGGGGAGGGCGATTCGGGGACGAGCCAGCGCATCTTCGGGTCGTTCCTCTCGTGGCTGAACGACAAGAAGCAGAGCGTCTTCGTCATCGCCACAGCCAACGACATCTCGAAGCTCCCGCCCGAGTTGCTGCGCAAGGGTCGATTCGACGAGATCTTCTTCGTGGACCTGCCCAGCCACGCCGGCCGCGTCGAGATCTTTCGCTTGCACCTCGCAAGGCGAAACCGCGCTCCCGACCAACTCGACCTCGACGCCTTGGCGGACGCGACAGACGGCTTCAGCGGGGCAGAGATCGAGCAGGTGGTCGTCTCGGCGCTCTACTCCGCCTTCGGCGAGCAGGCCGAGCTATCCACCGAGCTGCTCATCCGAGAGGCTGAGGGCACGCGTCCCCTCTCGGTGACGATGGCGGAGCGAATCGCAGCCCTCAGGCAGTGGGCGGCGGACCGTGCCGTCAGCGCCGACTGAGCCGCGCCAATCCGCATGCGGTGAGGGCCCTCGAGAGGGGCGCACCCGTCCCAGATCGGTACGGATCACAAGAACAGGGTCGCGGTGGGATATTTCGGTCTCGCAACGTGACTATTTCATCTATGCAATAGCCGAGGAGCCCCGCGCATGAGATCACCAATGATTCCAGTGCCGGCATGATGGCACCATATTCGCATTAGACCCTACTGCGGAATTGGCGAAAGCGGAACGTACCCCCCACGCTCCTGCATAGCCACTTCCGATTCTCTGGCGGCCTTTGGTTCAACCCCCCCCGAGCCAAGGGCCGCTTCCTATGGGCCCAACGGGGTGCAGCCCGTTCAGGCATGGCCCCCCCCCGTGCCGCGCCATCTCAAGTAGCCCGAAACCAGGGCATCGTAGAGCCAGTCCGCCACGATGCGTCGACCCCTGGGCGTCAGATGCTTGAGATCCTCGGCGGCCAGGCCCTCCCGAAGCCACCGCCGGAAGCCCCCAGCCCCGCCCATGGCCCCGTAGACGTCGAAGAAGGCACAACCCGCCTCGGCCGCGGCCCGCCTCTGCGCGTCCACCAGGGCCTGCACGTCGTCGGGCCCGATGCGCGAAGAGCCTGACATCTCGTGCTCCACCATGCCCGTCACCAGACAGGCGGCCCCGGCCCCCCGGACGCGCTCGAGCACCTGCCGCGTCTCGGTGGCGAATCCCTCGGCCGAGACCTGTCCGCCCACGTAGCGCCGCAGGTCGTTCCCCCCGAAGCCCAGGACCACCAGATCGGGGGATCGGCGCCGCAGTTGCCCCGCGAAATGGCCGGCGTCGTGGGCGAGCAGGCGGTGCGTGAATGCCCCGATCATGCTCAGCGTGTCCCACACCACCCCCGGCCCCTCCGTCTCCAGCACCAGCCCATAGGTCCTCACGAGCCCACTGCCCGCCGCACGCACGCGGACCGTGTGCGGGCCGGGCTCCACGCGCGCTTCGTACCAGCGGTCCTCGATAGCTGGAGCCGCCGTCTCGATCCGGATCGGGGCGTCGCGATCGATGGCCAGATCGAGGAGACCACCGCGCGGCTGAGCGGCATACCAGAGCTCCACCCTCGACGCCGTCCGGCCATACTCCCCATCACGCCGCGTCGTGACGACGGTCGTCGCGCCACCCCTCGACTCCGCGGCGACGCCACCGAGCCCGTAGTGACCGTCACGCCGGCAACGGAAGATGATGAAGCAGAAGTCCCACGCCGCGGGCGTGGACAGATGGACGACGCGATTCCGGTAGCTCGCGGAGTGTGGCTGCATGAGCACGAAACCAGCTCCGCCGTCTCCGAAGCGATCCTGAAAGCGGGCCCGCAAGAAGTGGGGCAGCAGGTCCATGCCGACGCTCGAGTCGCCCATGTGGGTCACTCGCGTCAGGGCACCCGGTGTTCCGTCTTCGGTGCGTGCCAGAGATCGGTAGAACGCATCGAGGGCGTGCCCAGAGGGGTCTTCGAGCGGGTGGTCGGCCGTCAGGGGATCGTCCGGCCTCGGCTGCCACCTCGGCCTGTCCGCTGCATGCTGGGGGACCGCGGGCGGGGAGGGACCGGGCTCCGGCGAGCCCGCGCGTGAGGGCGATTCGTCCGTGTCCGCCGCTGGCGAGCTCGCGCGTGAGGGCGATTCGTCCGCGTGCGACGCGGGCGAGTTACTGGCGGGAGACAGGGCCGGGGCGCAAGCCAGCAAGCTCGCTGCCGCGAGCAGGGCCCAGCGGATCACGGCGCTGCTCGATCGCGCTGGGCGCCGAGGCCGCCGGACGCCAGCAGCGCGCCGACGTGAGCAGCCGCCGAGTCGAGGGCGCGGCGATCCCGGCGGGCGGCCATGGCCACCACCCACCGCTGGCCCGTATCCGTGCGATGGATGAACAGCACGTCGCTCACCCACTGCAGGGCGTAGCCTGGCTTGTGCCAGACGCGGACGGGAGCATCGCCAAAGGCTTCCTCGAAGACCTCCGCGATGTGACGGTTACGCGCCACGGCGAGGGCATCGCGCAGCACCGCGAGGTCGGGCTCGCGCAGCCTATAGCGTTCTGCCACGGGTAGCTCCTCGTGCAGCATGACCCGTCGCATGGTCTCGGTCAGGTCGAGGAGCGTCGTGCAGTTGCCCTCGTCCGGGCAATCGTACGTGCCCGTTCCGTGCCGCGCCTCGAGGGTTTGCACCCGTCGACCCTGGCGCAGGGTGATGGTCGGTGAGTGGCGCGCCGTGCTGACTCCCGTCGTCTCGTCCCGGTGCCGGCCGCCATATCCGCGCAGGAACACCGTGTCGTGGATGCCGTTCCTCGGCACGAGGAAGTCGCGGTTGATCTCGTCGAACCCCACGAGCTCGACGAGACGGTCGAAGTCGGGGTTGCTGCTCCGGCCGATCGCCAGGCGAACGATCTGATCCATCCGCATGGTCACGGGTGCTGGCTGACTCTCCTCCACGTACTGATAGGTCAGCCACGAGCGAACAGGGAAGCCGAGCTCGTTCATGCGCTCGAGTGCGGCCACGGCGGCGAAGATCTTCACTGTGGAAGCGGGCCACCAGTCTTCCCGGTCGTCGGAGGTCCCCTGCCAGTCGTAGTAGTGCGCGACCGTGGTGCCGTCCGAGCTGCGCTCGAGCTCGACGACCAGGGCCTTGAAGCCCTCGGGCGCATGAAAGCTCCGCGCGCGAAGCAGCGTGACGAGACGTTCACGATCCACGGCAGGTGGCTGTGCCCCAGCCGTCGGGACGAGCACGGCCGCCACGATGAGCAGAGAAATTGAGCAGCGCCGCACCTGATGTCCCCAGATCATGTCACGGCTTCTTCGGCCCGACCAGCGTGCGGAGCGTCGCTCGCGCCACCTCATCTCCACCCGCGTCGCGCATGACGACCGGGACCTGATACTCGCGGCGGTCGCTGCCATCGATCTCAGGGCAGTCACACGTCCCCGTGATCGTTCCGCGCGCCTTCTTGAGGTAGTCGATGTCGAGACCGGCCACTATGAATCGCGCGTCGTCGGGAATCGTGTATGCGAGTGCGACATTGCCCGTGAGCTCCGCCAGATTCGCCAGAGCGATCGCATGCACGCAATCGAGATGATTTCGGACTGCCCAGCGATCCCGGAGGCTGACGCGCGATCGGCCGCGCTCGAGCTCCTCCACGACGGCTCCCATGGTTCCGGTATAGGGCGCGGCGAGGCCCACGAGGCGGCTGAAGAGCCGGTGGCCCCCGGGCAGCGGCCGAATTCGGTCCCACATGTCGCGAATCACGTTTCGGCGTGACCCCATGAGGTCGGGCGTGAGCCGTCGGAAAGCACTCGTGGCATGCATGGGCGAACCATGGCACACGCGCGCGTGTCCGGCACGTCCCTAGAACAGTCCGATGGAGAAGTGGAAAGCGCCCACGTCCTCTCGAAGCTCGTCTCGACGCACGAGAACGAACCCATAGTCGAGCGCGAGCGGGCCGACGGGTGTGGCGATCCGGAGCCCGAATCCGGCAGTCGGGCGTAGATCGAAGGGATCCAGAAGCGCTGGGTCAGCCCACAGGTTGCCGATGTCGGCGAAGACGCCGCCGTGCAGCCATCCGACGATGGGGAAGCGGAGCTCGCCACGGACCAGCACGAACGCGTCGCCGCCACGCACCGCGACGCTGCTCACCGTGGGGTCCCGGCGGATCTGGTCCGCGATGTCCTGCGGAATGAGCGCGTCCTGGAGGTACCCACGCATCGTGTCCACTCCGCCGAGGTAGAAGCTCCGGTTCGGGTAGGTCTTGGACTCGTCCACGAGGTGGAAGATGCGCCCGATGCGGACCTGTGCAGCGAAGAGGAGCCCGTCGATCAACGTGAAGTAGGCGCTGGACGTGACACCGACCTTCACGAAGTCGCTGACGAAGTCCGTGGAGGTCGTCGTCTCGATCGCCGAGGAGGTGCGCAGGGTGCGGGCGTACTCGGCGGAAGCGGACGCAAAGAACCCGCGCGTCGGCACGAACGCGTTGTCGCGGTTGTCGAAGCTCACGGTGAGCGGAAACGCCACGATGGTGGACTCCCCCTCGGGCACGCGGAGCAAGCGCTCGAGCCGGGGGTCCGTGTTGTCCTCGAGGTACTGATTGAGATCCGCGCTCACGAAGAGCTCGACGTTGTTGTTCTCGAGGTTGCCTGATTGAGACAGGATCAGACGTCGCGTCGGCCGCCAGGTCAGGGTCAGGCCGACACCGTTCTTGTCGAGCCCGAAGTCGCGCTCGTTGTCGCGCAAGTGAAAGAGCGCGAGCGAGAGATGCGTGTTGGGCAGGGCAGGTACGTGCGGCATGGTGAGACCGGCCGTCACCGTGCGTTCGAGCCGATCAGCCAACGCCAGCGCCTCGAAGCGTCGCTCGATCTCGCTCTCGACGAAGATGAACTGGAAGGCGAGCTGCACTCGAAGGGACAGACCCACCGCATAGCCGAAGAGGTTCCTGTACCCATACTCGAAGCCGCCGCGTACGCCCTCGCCAGTGGAGAAGCCGGCTGCGAAATCCAGGAACTGGCCGGGCCGCTCCGTCACCGTGACGAGCAGGGGCTTGACCTGGGCCGGCAGGTCCGCGTCCTGCGGCGAGACGTTCACTCCGCGGAACACACCCAAGTCGAGGAGTCGCTCCTGGCTCTCACGAGCGAGGGCCGGTCGGTACAGGTCGCCCGAGGCCATCCGCAGCTGACTGCGGATCAGGGACTCGCTCGTGCGTGTTGCCCCGCGAACGATCACCTGTCCGACGCGAACCTGAAAGCGCTCCACGATTCGGAACGTCACCTCAGCACGCGTCCTGTCGTCCGAGAAGCGAACCGATGGCTCCACCCGCGCGTACAGGTAGCCTCGGTCGTGGTAGAGGTCGACGATGCGCAAGCGGGCCTGCTCGAGACCCATGTGACTGAAGGGTTCGCCCCGCAGCAGCTCTGAAGCGATGAGGATCTCCCGACCGGTGAGGTCGCGATTTCCGTCGAGCTCCACCTGGTGAAGCATGGAGCGAGGTCCCTCGGTCACGGGAATTTCCACGACGGCCCGCTGCTGCGGAAGTCGCACCAGCCTGGCCGGCCCCACCTGGGTGCTCAAGAAGCCGGCCGACTGATAGAGCTCGCGGATGTGGTCGACAGCCTCGGCGTATATGGGCTCGTAGAAAGTCCGACGTGGCTCGACGACCACAGGTCGCGGCACTTCGCGCCTGAATCGCTGCCCACCGCCGAACCCGATGGCGTCCGCCACCTCCGTGTCCACGGGATGCAGGATGCTCGACCCCGGGAGATCCTCCTCGAGGTAGCTGAAGACCTGGTCACGCAGGAAGTCCCGCTCGAAGTGGCGTGCTCCAGGGAAACTCAACGCGACAACGTTCAGCTGTGGGCCCGGTTCGACCAGAACGAGCAGTCGGGCCTCGTTCGGCCGCTCTCCGGGCGCTGAGGCGACTGTGGCGGCGGCGTCGTAGAATCCGTGTCGCCGATAGAGATCCACGACGCGTTCTCGCACGCCCGAGATAACGCTGGGCCCCATGGCGTCCTGGCCAAGCTCGAGCACGTCCTCCACATCGCTTCGTTCGAGGGGCTCGAAACCCCTGACCACGACGTCGTACCGACGTCCGGGCTCGCTCGGGATCGTGACCGCCACGCCGCGTGGTACGCGCGCCATGATCGGCGGTCCAAGGCGAGCCTCGAGCCAGCCGCGCTCGCGCATTCGGGCCTCGGCGGCCGTCACGGCCTCGAGGACGCGGTTTCTGTCGAGAATGTCGCCCACGTCGATCGAGAGGGAAGCGCGCGCGCCACTCGCGGCCGGAGGCGCGCGCCCCTCGTAGCTGATCCGCACGATGCGCGTGGGCGGACCCTCGTCGATCTCTACGAGCAGGACCTTGCGCGAGGGATCATCGGTATCCCGCAACACCGGATGCACCGCCGCGCGCTCGTATCCGCGCTCCGCATACATCTCTCGGATCTGTCGTACCAGAGCCGGTGAGGTGTCGTCGTCCAGCTCCGTGCCCATGGTCACACCGGTGGCGCGGGCGAGATCGTCGTCTCCGATCACGCCGTTCCCCTGGTACTCGACGCGGGTCAGGATGACCTGCGGTCGGAGATGGGCCACCAGGCGCACGCCCCCTTCCACGGGCACGGCATCGATCTGCACGTCCGACCAGCGTCCCGAGGCCCCGAGGCGCAGGATGGCGCTTCGCACGAGCTGTCGTGACAGCGGCGCGCCGAGAGGAATGCCGATCTCCCGTTCTGGCGTGACTCCCGCGGCTTCCCCGGCAACTCGGATCTCCACGATGGGCCGGCCCTGGAGCTCGACGGGCACGTCCGCGTGCGCTGCGGACGACAGGCACGACAACAGCAGGGCCGCGGCCCAAAGGTGCCCACGCAGGATCACTCGAACTCGAGCCGCCATCGAACGTCGACGCCGATGTTACCCACAGACGAGGCAGTCGTGTTGTTCACGTTGTCGTATACGGCTTCGACGCTGGTCTGGTCGCTCAGGCGCCATTCCACACCAGTGCGAAACTCCCGGGTCTCGGACAGGGCAGTGGACGCCGTCAGCCGAACCCGATCGGCGATCCGCTTGCCGATGGAGATCTGCGGTTCGGTGCGGTTCGTGCGCGGCGAATACCTGCTGCTGAGCGCGAAGTCGTCGATGACCGGGACTGCCCGCCGCACCTCACGGTCGATGCCCGTCACCGTCACGAGGGCCTCGAGCGCACCTGTGCTCGTGATGTCGCCGGTCTGTAGTTGCTGCATTTCCGCACGCGTCATCCCCACCGTGAGCAGGAGCATGACGTCCTCCTGACTCAGCGGTGGCTCGCTGCTCGTGTCGAGGCGGAAGGAGTCCGCGTTACCATGGGCGTGCAGCCTGATGCGCCAGGTCGGTCCGGTCAGGTCTCCACTGCGACGGAGCTCCGTGACCGCGGTCACGTCGAAATTCGGATCTACCCGAAGCTCGTCGTCGAAGCTGATGACGCCACGGCGCACCTCGAACTCGGCTTCGCGGAAGCGGACCGTGCCCCGCGGAATGATGAGCGAGCCGGTGGCTCCGATACGTTGGTCGGTGCCCACGATGCGGAAGGGTCGCTCCGAGCCTTCGATGCGAACCTCGGCGTCGATGAGGTTGTTGACGATTCGCATGGGACGATCGTCCACGACCACGAGATCGAGCTCGATGCGATCGACCGCCGGGTCGTACTGTTCGACCTCCGCCCGCTGTCGTCGCGAAATGGCCCCCAGGCTCAGCGTCTGCGCGACGTCGATACTGCTCGTATACAGAACGCGACCGAGGTGCACGGTCCCGTGCAGGAGCGGCAGCCGCTGGGTCGATGCATAGTCCAGCTCGAATCTCCCGCCGAGCTCGACCGCGATGCCCGGCTCAGGCTGGATCGAAAGCCCTTCGGCGTCGATGTCGAACTCATATCGATCGACGCCACGGCCGCGCAACGTGGCGGCGCCAGCCAGCGCCAGCTCGCCGCCGGCGATCCGGGCCCGGAAACCCTCGAACAGAACCCGCCTCGCGCTGAAGGAGATCTGCCCGTTGAGATCCTCCAGGGGCTCTGGGAATCCGGCGAAGCGGAAGCTCCCGTGGCGGACCTGTGCGCGCCCGTAGATGGCGGGCGCTTCGATCCGCCCGCTCACGTTGACCCGAAGGCTGACCGTGCCGTCCGCTTGGGTGAATCTCGGCGACAGCGTGGCGAGCAATCCAAGGTCGATGGCGCCGTTGAGCTCCAGGGCGAGGCCACCGCGACTCGAGCCCCCACCCGAGATGCTCAGCTCGGAGGAGGGTCCCACCAGCGTTGCATGAGCGACACGAAAATCGCCGCGGTCCAGCCGCACGTCGATCTCTCCGTCGTTGCGGAGGTCCACGCGACCCTGCCCCAGCCTGAGATCCGCGACCTGGATTCGCCCGACCAGCGAATCGTCCTCGAGCAAGGCGCCGCCGGCCAGTGACACCATCGCGCTGAGGCTCCCCGAGAACGGTTCTGGCGATTCGAACGATCGCAGGAAAGGACCAAGGACGAGGTCGGCCACGCGCACCACGCCACGCAGCGGGTAGACCTTCGTCCGTCCGATGGCCATGTCCACAGCGACTTGACCGTTCAAGCCTCGACCACACACGAGAAAGGCCATCGGTCGCGTCAGCGCCGGGAGAGGGCCCTCGACCGTACGCATGGGCGGATCGGGGTTCCATCGGCCCCGCAGGAAACCCGCCCTCGCGGCCGAGCACGGCTCGTTCGCGGGGAGGTTGCCCGGATCCCACGACTCGGCGGCTCGCACCCAGGGATCGAGTCGATCGGTCAGCCGTACATACGCGCTTGCGTCACCGAGCAACGCGTTGTGCCAGCTCAACCCGGTGACGTTCACGTTCATGTCGACGCGAGGGATCTCCGCGGTGCCTCGGATGTCGGCGAAGATCGAGTAGATGCCCCCGAGGTCGGGAAGCCGCTCCGCGAGCCCCTCCGTGTCACGGACTGCGATGCGGTCCGCTGCGGCCGTCATCTGGAGATCACCGCCCTGTGCCATCGTGCCCGCGACGGTCACGACGCCAGGGCCCTTGCGCAGGTGCAAGTGGCTCAGAGTCAGCTCACCTCCGCGATAGCCCTGCTCGTAGTGCACCCAACGCCAGCGTCCCTGTAGCTCACCGTCCGTGAAGGCGAACCCGTTGATGTTCGCCTCGGGAATCGACAGCGCCAGGTCCGTCACCATGGTTCCCGTGTCCGAGTCGCCGGGATAGCCGAGGGTGTAGCGGATCTCAGCCGAGCCCTGCACGACGCCCTGATAGTCTGTGAAGCGTTCGTCCTCCTCGTAGTGGAACACGTGGAAGAAGTCGGCGAGCGCCATTCGCGACAGCTGCAGGGATCCCGATGCGGCGAACCGTCGGTTCGTGAAGTCCAGGAGCAGGTTATCGATCGCGTAGCGGCTCTCGTTCTTGATGGCGACCACATGGGGAAAGCGCACGGCGAGGCCGTCGCTCTCGAGCCGTGCCTCGGTCTCGATGTCGCCGAGGGGGAAGGTGTCGAAGGCAAAGTCGCCCAGGTTCAGACGGCTCACGAGCACCGGATCCTGGAAGGTCCCGGTCACTTCGACGGAAACGCGCCCTAGCCCGCCGATCGGGAAGTCGACGACGGGGCTGGCGTCGCGGAGATCGATGGTCCCGCTGTCGGCCGAGACATGCAGCGTATCGTCGAACCCGAGGAGAACATCGGCCTGGATGCGGGAGCTCGGGGTGTCGGCGACGAGGTGGTCGAACCTCAACCCGTCGGGTCGGACCGAAACGCCGCCGACGATTCGCGCTCGCGTGACGCCGACGACACGACGGGAGGGCTGAACATGCCAGGCATCTCGCGTGACCAGGAAGTCGCGCGTGTCCATGTGAATCGGCCCGCGCAACGCCAGTGGTGCGGTCGTGCCGTGCAGCTCTGCCGTGCCGTCCATGGTCCACTGAACGATGGTGTTCGGTGTCACACCGAGTTGCTCCATGAGCGTGGCGAACTGCAGCCCGCGAATGCCGATACGCAGCTCGAGGGGCGTGCCCGGATCCGCCAGGGAGATCCTCCCCGAAAGATCCACCTCACCGCCGTCGTGAATGAGGTGAGCCGTCCCTTCCGTGATCCGGATCGCGCTCGGGTCGGCCTCCACACGCAGGTCCACGTCGCCGAATCCCCACTGCTCGATGCGTCCGCCTTCGAGCGTCACGCGACCCGAGCCCGCGGGACCCCCGGATGTTCCGAGCAGCTCCCCATCGAGCTCGAGGGTGCCGGCGATGTCGGGGATCTCCCACCCGTGCGGCAGGTCCCGCAGATGCGCGAGGTTGAGCCGGATCCGAACTTGTCCGTGGTAGTCGTGATCGAACGGGATCGGGATGAAACCGCCGCCCGACTGGATCTTCAGGAACGGGGTCCAGATGACGAGCTGCTCGAGGTCGATGCCGCCATCGCCGAGGTGAGCTCTCGCTTCGAACCGCTGGAGACGCTCGGAGCCGCGGATGTGGTCGAATCGTCCGGACACGGCCGTGGCGTGGATCCCGAGCTCGGTGCCGTCGGTCACATCGAGCTCCACGTTGACGCCCTCGAGGGATGCGGTGCCGAACGGGTCGGCATCGAGGGTGACGCGTGCTCCGTGCACGACGAGTCGCTTGAACGGCAGCTCGTCATCCGGAGAGCTCGCTCCGCGTACCCGCGGCAGGTTCCGGATTTCACCCTCGCGCAGGATCAGATGGACGACGGGGCCATCGATCTCGATGGTCTGAAGGTCGATGCGGCCGGACATGAACGCCCAGAGCGAGGGGCGAATGGTGAGCCCGTCGGCCTCCGCGAAACGGCCGTAGACGGGATCGTCGAGGACGATCCCGCGCGCGCTGACCGTCGGTGTCGGCACGAGATCCACTTGGACGTTGCGCATCGTGGCTCGGAGCCCGAGCTCGGTCTGGATGGCTTCGATGGCGGCATCGCGGATGCGGTCGCGACCCCACTGGGTGTGCACGAGAACGAAGGAGGCGCAGAGGGGGACGCCCACGATGAGAATCGTGAGGATCATCAACCACTTGCGCCATGGCCGGCGCGCCCACGGCAACTTCACGAAATCACCGCTCCGTGCAATCCCCAAGGGTAGCACGCCTTCCAGCCGGCCCGGCTCTTTGTGCCGACGGCGCTTCGGTGCAAAACATTCAAAGTCTCGGCATGTTGCACCCTCCTGTGCCAGGCGAGTCCCTTTCTGCTACACCCCGGGACGCTGGCCATGGACCCTCGCGCGTTCAAGACAGGCCCTTCACGGGAGACCACCATCCGCCGTGACGCTCGCGGCCGATGGTTCGATGGCGACCAGCCGCTGTCGCACCCCAATCTCGTAGACGCCTTTGATACTTGGGTCGACGTGTCACCCGAAGGCCGCTACTGCCTGCGCAACGCCATCAACTGGGCATACGTGCAGATCGAGGGGGCGCCCCTCTTCGTGCGGGCCGTGGAGATCGTGGGGCCATCCGTCGAGCTCCGGCTCTCGGACGGACGGAAGGAGACGCTGGATCCCTCCACTTTGCGCCAGGATCAGGACGGCCTGCTCTATTGCTCGGCGCGCGGAGGCACGCTGGCCGCCCAGTTCGAACGCATGGCTACGCACCAGCTCGAGCCCCTCGTGCAGGCCGATGAGGAGGGCGTCTTCCTTCACATCGACGGCGAGGTGGTCCGCCCGCCGATCGTGGAAGATCCACTTTCCAAGCCGGCTCCGAAGTCCTACAACGTGCGGCGCCCATGAAGACAGGTGAGATCATCGCAGCCGCCATCGTCGTCGCCCTCGGCGGTCCGTTCGTCTACATGTTCGGGACCGCGGTCGCCGACGGGAATACTCGGGCCCGCGAAGCGCCCCTCCGCGCCATCCTGGGGAACGCGGAGTACGAAGACGCGATCGGCACTGGAGGGAGCGGCCTCAACTACGTCGGCCGCGAGCTGTTGGCCCCGGACTTCTCCCTGCCGGACAAGGACGGGCGGCCCTGGCGATTGAGCGACCATCTCGGGAAGGTCGTGGTGATGAACTTCTGGAGCATCACGTGCCAGCCGTGTGTCGAGGAGATGCCATCGCTCATGGAGCTCGCCCGACTCGCGTCCCACCGCGACGACTTCGAAGTCGTGGCGATCTCCACGGACGGCGGGTGGGAGGAGGTTGCGCGTCTCTTCCCGCCCGAGATGGACATGCCGGTCCTCTTCGACTCCGAGCGCCGAGTCGTTCGGGGAATGTACGGAACGCGTCTCTATCCCGAGACCTGGTTCATCGACGCGAGGGGAGTCATCCGCGCCCGAGTCGACGGCAAGCGGGACTGGTCGCTCCCGGTCGTGATTGACCTCATCGGCCAGATGAGGTGAAGCGCGCGCGGGTGCGTGAAAGCGAGCCCGCGCTCAGATGTCCAGATTGCGCACGTCGAGCGCGTTGCGCTCGATGAACTCGCGGCGGGGCTCCACGGCGTCGCCCATGAGCACGGTGAAGATCTCTTCGGTTTCCACGGCGTCGTTGATCCGCACCTGAAGCAGAGTGCGGACCTCCGGGTCCATGGTGGTCTCCCAGAGCTCGTTTGGGTTCATCTCGCCGAGGCCCTTGTACCTCTGGATGGACAGTCCCTTCTTGGCGCGGGCCTCGACGAAGTCCCAGACGTCGTCCACGTCTCCGATCTCTTCCTGGCTGCCCTCCTGGTCTCCTCCCAGGGGCACGGAGAGGAAGGGGGGGCTGCCCAGGGCCCGCACGCCCTGCCAGATCTCGCGGAGCTCGGCGATGTTTCCCGCCTCGAGCGTGTCGAAGTCGAGGACCGTCGGGCGCCCCGAGCGACCCCGGGTCCGCGCCGTGATGCGGAAGCGGTTGTGCTCCTCGTCCCGTTCCAGCTCGGTCGTTAGCGGCATGAGCTCGGTATGCCGCTCGCGCAAATAGGACTCGAGCTGCACGATGGCGGCGTCGACCCTGTCCCGGTCCGTCAGGCTGGCGGCATCGAGCTCGGTGCCGCGGATGAGCGCCTCGATGACGGCTGGCTCCGCGCGCGCCTCGACCTTCTTGATCAGCCCGCGCCAGCGAACGATGTCCTTGAGCAATCGGAGCAGCACATCGCCGCTCAGCGTCACGTTTCCAGTGCCCGACCTGATGCCCAGGCTCTCCGTGCCCACGTCGAGAAGAAACGCGTTGAGGGCCTCGTCGTCGCGGAGGTACCGCACCTTCTTGCCACGCTTGATCTTGTAGAGCGGTGGCTGTGCGATGAAGAGATGCCCTCGCCGGATGAGCTCTGGCATCTGGCGGTAGAAGAAGGTCAAGAGCAGGGTGCGGATGTGCGATCCGTCCACGTCCGCGTCGGTCATGATGATGACCTGGTGGTAGCGGAGCTTGTCGATGTCGAAGTTCTCGCCACCCTCCACGCCGCATCCCAGGGCAGTGATCAGTGTGCCGATCTCCGCGCTCGACAGCATCTTCTCGAAGCGCGCACGCTCGACGTTGAGGATCTTGCCGCGCAGCGGCAGGATCGCCTGGAAGCGGCGGTCACGCCCCTGTTTGGCGCTTCCCCCGGCGCTGTCGCCCTCGACGATGTAGATCTCGCTCGCGGCCGGGTCGCGCGACTGGCAGTCGGCCAGCTTCCCGGGGAGCGTGCTCGCATCGAGGACACCCTTGCGCTGCACCATCTCGCGGGCCCGGCGGGCGGCCTCGCGCGCCCGCGCCGCCACGACCGTCTTCTCGACGATCCGTCGGCTCTCGGTCGGGTGCTCCTCGAGGTACTGGCCCAGGCGGTCGCCGACGATCCCCTCGACGATGCCCCGCACCTCGCTCGACACCAGCTTGCTCTTCGTCTGCGAATCAAAGCTCGGGTCGGGGTGCTTGACGGAGACGATGCAGGTCAGCCCCTCGCGCACATCCTCTCCGCTAAGGGGATTCTTGAGCTCGCGAAAGAGGTTGTGTGTCGTGCCGTAGCTATTGATGGTGCGCGTGAGCGCCGTTCGCAGACCGGTCAGGTGGGTTCCGCCGTCGCGGTTATGGACGTTGTTGGTGTAGCAGAAGATCGTCTCGTTGTAGGAGTCGCTCCACTGTAGGGCAAGCTCCACCTCGACGGTGTCTCGCTCTTCGCGAATGTAGATGACGTCTTCGTGAAGGGGAACCTTGTTACGGTTCAAGGTGCTGACGAACTCGCGGATGCCGCCCTCGAAATGATACTGAACGGTCTTGTCCGTGCGTTGGTCGGCGATCTCGATAGAGAGGCCGGCATTGAGGAAGGAGACCTCGCGCAGCCGGTTGTTCAGCGTCTCGAACGAGATCTCGGTATCCGTGAAGATGTTGGGGTCGGGCTTGAACGTGATCTTCGTTCCCGTGCGCTTGCTCAAGCCGAGAACTTTGAGCGGCTCCACAGCAACGCCGTGCCGATACTCCTGGTACCAGGTGTGCCCCTCTCGCCAGATCTGCATCTTGAGCCATTCGCAGACGGCGTTGACGGCGCTCACTCCGACGCCATGGAGGCCAGCAGAGACTTTGTAGCTCTCGCTGTCGAACTTGCCCCCGGCGTGCAGAACGGTCATGACGACCTCGGCCGCGCTCACGCCGCGGTCGTGCATGCCGACCGGGATTCCGCGCCCGTCGTCCTCCACCGTGACGGATCCTTCGCTATGGATCACGATCTTGAGGAGGCGGCAGTGGCCGGCGAGGTGCTCGTCGACCGCGTTGTCCACGACTTCCCACACGAGGTGATGCAGACCCGTGCCGTCGTGCACGTCGCCGATGTACATGCCCGGACGCTTGCGAACCGCCTCGAGGCCCTCGAGGACCTGGATCGAGCGCTCGCCGTACTGCGCCGGTTCGCCACTCCCGGGGGCCGGGCCGAGATTCTCGTTGGACTCCATCTGGACCGAAAGGGGGGAGCCTCGACCGCCTCTGGCGCGCGGTTGGTCCCCTCGAAAAAGTCGTCCCGAACTCTACCTCGCCGTACCCCTCGGCGCAAGGTGCCTGGAGGGTTTCAGACCGCTAGAAAGACTCAGGAAATGGCCCCTTTGGGGCGCCTCGGATCGAGCCGAGTGTTCAGGTCCCACGTGGGGGCAGAACGGGGGCGAGAAGCGGCTCGAGGACGGGTCCCAGAACAGTGTCCCACCTGTAGAATTCCGCCCGGAAGCGGTCCCCGACCCAGCGCACCACGAGGTGCATCCGTTGCGCCTCGGGGACCTCGCCGTCGAGGTCGTCCACAGCCCACGTACCGAGGTTCACGTAGGTCGACTCGTCGCTCACGCGCACAACCTCCGGTCGGTGCGTGTGTCCCATGACGACGAGGCGAGACGGCAGGAGCTGGGCGATGCGCCGCGCTCCGCGTCGCATCGCCTCGGTCGGGTCGAGGTCCATGAGCCGTCTTCGGGCCGACCACAGGAAGAAGACCCCCCCGATGGCGAGCATGCTGGCGGCGATGGCGAGCCACATCCCCGTCGGCACGACGAGCAGAAGTGCCGCGAGAAGGAGCGGCACGCCGATGGCGACGAAGATGCGGTCCAGGAACATGCTCCTGAAGACAGCCAGGAGCCCGCGCGTCACGGGCGCCGGCCAGAGCGCCGAGATGGCCCTGAGCTTGTCGACGCCGATTCGCATTCGCATGGCGAGCTCCTCCACGCGGCGTTCGTGCAAAGCGCGCAGTGCTTGCGCCCGGTCTCCCATGTGTGCCCACCAGCGGCCGCAAGCGCGCAGGATCGCGCTTGCGTATCGGTAGAACAGACGTGCCCCTCCCCCGATGCCGAGCGACACACCGAGCTTCACGTACTCCAGTGCCGTCGTGTAGTCGTGCCCTTCGGAGCGAAGCCCGCGCGTCGGCCGAACCACCATGCGAAGAAGGATGTCGGAGAAGGACCAGCTGATTCTGCGATGGTCGCGGGGAGACACGGGTGCCAGCAGGTTGTGGTAGCTGCACATCGCGTCGAACTGATGACCGTGCTCGACGTAGAGGAGACCCTCCTCATAGAAGAACCAGGGATGGAAATGGATCCGTGCCACCAGCTCGGCGCGCTGCGCCGCGTCGTCCGCCGCGCCGTTCGCGCGATCCACGAGGGCCTGGACGAAGGCGTCCTGTGCACTCTCCCAATGGAAATCGACGTCGTGGTTGCCACGGATCAACACGAGCTCGTGGCCGTCGGCCACGAACGCCGCCAGGCGCTCGAAGACCATCGAGTGGCGCGCCGCGACGGCCCGCATCTTGGCTGCCGCGTGGCCCCCGGTGCTTCCGAGCCCGTACAACCGCTCCTCGCCAGAGAGCTCAGTCTCGAGGGGCGAGCCCGGCAGCGGCGCGATGTTCATTCCGATGAAGTCGACGAGATCGCCGGCGATCACCAGTTTCCAGGGACGCTCGGGGTCGGCGTGGGCTCGATAGTAGTCGAGCATGGCGGCGAGATCGCGGTCGACACGAGCGACCTGCTTGAGGCGGCTCACGGTCCACGGCCTCACGTGCTGAACTAGATCCGCCCCCAAGTGAACGTCGGAGACGATGATGTAGTTGCTTTGGCCGCCGCCGGACTTTGGATACACGTATGCCGCCAAGAGCCCCGGAGTGCTTCGCCCATGGCGCCTACCGGGCCTCAGTTCAGTGTGGATCGGAAACTTCGCGAAGCAAGGCCCGCGCCGCCGATAAGTGCCATGATTGTGTCACGTTCCGACCCGTGCGCGTGGGTGCGTGTGCGCTGCGGCCGTACGGTGTGCTCGGCGCCCGATCAGTCCTCGGCGAGTTGGAACCCGAGCAGTCGGCCGATCACGCGCACCGGGGTCCGCGCGAGCTCGAGCTGCGTCACCGACTCGACGAGCACCGGACCGACGTTCGGGCAGTACACGGTCCGGATGGTCTGTCCCGTTTCGCCGCCGGATTCCTCGATCCGCACGCATCCCGTGAACGCCCCGGCCGGTGTCTCCACGGCAGCAGAGACCGACGCGACGCGCGCGGTCCGGCCCCCGGTGGATGGCCACTCCGCTCCAGCGCGGATCGGTCGCCTGAGGAGCCAGGTCTCCGTGCCCGGCTGGTAGATGCCCTCTGGCCGCAGGTCGTAGACGGCGGGGTCCCCGCCGGAGCTCACTTCGATGCGCCGACCCACCACGGCGATGACGCGCGTGATGGCCAGCGTCGCCATGTCGGTGCCGGTGTCGATGTTGTACGACCAGACGTTGCCGAGGGCGAGCGGGTAGAGAACCAGCGGATCAAAGGGGTCCTCGTTAGGCTCTGCGGCGCCGGGGCCGGATCCTCCGCAGGCCACGGTGCAGAGGGCGACGGAGGCTGCGACTGCGGCGATCCAGGGTCGCGTAGTGACGCGTGCAGCTCTGAGGGTCGGCGGCATCAGAACACGTATGTGTAGGCGATGGCCACGAACAGGATGAGACATAGCACGATGACCGCGACCTGCATCGGATCGATCTGGGTGCGCCTGCGCAGGTCTCGGGCCGCAGCGGCCACATCGTCGCGCCGAGCGCCGCCGAGCTCGTCGCAGAGGCGGCGAACACGCGCGTAGTCGCCAGCAGCGAACGCGGCGTGAGCGTGGGCGAGCTTGTCGCCGTCGGGTGTTCCGGCGCCGGGGAGGGGAGGCGCCGTCTTCGTGGTGTCCTGGCCAGATTCGGATGCGGACGACCGGCGCCCGCGGCGTTTCTTCCTCTTGGTCGGCTCGTCAGGACCGGAACCCTTGGCTGGGGCCGCGGACTGGGCTGAGGCGTCCGCAGCCTCCTCTGGGGCCCTCTGGGGGGGGGAGGGGTCGGAGCTGCCCGCATCGGCGTCTGGGGACCCCGCGAGTGCGCTCTCCTCGGGCGCCGCGGTGCCGTCGTCTCGCTCGGGGTCGTCGGCCATGGCCGCGGGAAGCATAGCGGAAGGTCGGCGGCCGATGCACGGGTCCTGGTCAGAGCATGTCGCCTCGGGTTGATCGCCAGAGGGGCGGGCCGACCCCGTCCCTGTCCTTGCCAGCGCGCGGGGGCGACGCCTCGGACGGGCGGGGACCTGTCGATGCGGATTGACCACTTCGCTGCGCGAGCCACCCACGAGACGCGATCGTCCCGCCCTCCCCCCCTACGCCCGCCTCGCCGCCGCCCCCGCCCGCCGGCCGGGACCTCCCGAGCAGGGGTCGGCACGTCGCCGGGCGATCAACCGAGTCGTCGCCCCCGCGCGCCGGCCGGCATGCCGCAAGCACGGTCCCGTCTCCGGTCAGGGAAGAAGCCACAGCGCCATGATGCCGGTGAAGACGGCCGCCGCGGACAGGGGGGCGAGGAGCACAATGGCGAGCCATGCGCGCCTCGACGCCGACGCCCACGCGAGGGCGAGCGCCCGTGCATCCGCTCCGTCCGAGAGCTCGAGACGCCGGGCGCGTGCGACGGATACCAACGCGCCGCCGAGCAGCAGCGGCGTGGCGACGAGGACGAGCGCGATCAACAGCAGGCCCCACGGTGGAACGCGACAGGCCAGCCGTCTCTGCAGGTCGTCGTCCGTGCGCGCCCCTGCCCGATCGATCCACATCACGCGGCGGCCCCCCGCCGTGTCGAGCTCGAATGCGAAGCTGTCGCGTACGCGCACGATGCGGAGTCGGTGGATTGGCCCGTCCTCGGGCCTGGGCAGTCTCCCCACGCCCCCCTGGTCGGAGGCCGTGACGGTGACGGCGTCCATCGAGACGCTCACGGACAGCGCCGTCATGGGGAGCTGCAGCTGACGGGTCTCACGCGCTGCCGGTCTGATGTCGGCGACGAGCTCGCCCGCGGGCGCTCGTGCGGGGAGCCCAGCGGAGGGGCGCGCGAGGGACGCCAGGACCAGGACAAACGCGCCAGCCGGTGCCAGCAGCAGCGCCGCCATGGCGATCCGGAGCGCAAACGGTGTGCGGCGGGCGCTGCGCTCCGCGACGTGCACCCGATGACGGCGCTCCGCCCAGGCGCTGACGATCATCCCTTGGCCGAGGGGGAGGGTGGCCGACACGAAAGGCAGCGCCGTCGCGACGGCGACGACGACGATCCCCCTGTCCAGCGTGACCATCACTACAGCCGCGGCGAACAGCACCGGGGCGATCTGAATGACGTGGGAGCTGACAGACAGCCACAGGTGGGACAGGATCCCGTCCTCGGCCACGAGGCTTGCGCTCTCGAGCACGGCCGTGCCGATCGTTCCGCCGCGATCGATGAGTATCAGCGGAGCGTATAGAAACGGCCCGATGAAAATGAGGGCGAGGACGGCGCCCGTCGCTCCGAGCCCCGCAGTGCGCACGTCGTTGATGAGCGGTGGCGGCTGATCTAGGGGCACCGGGGGACTCGTGCTCATTCCCAGCGTCGCGATCCACGCCGCGCCGCTCGCGAGGATCACCGCGCCGAGGAGGAACAGAGCCGCGCCCAGCCAGGCGCGCGTGCGATCGGGGCGCCGCCCGGTCGCGATAGACAGCTGGAGTGCGAAGAGCTCGCAGAAGAACCACGGAGCGGCCACCAGGCCGAATCCGCAGCAGACCGCGCTCGAGCTGAGCAGGAACGCGGCTCCCAACCCTGTCGAGACGACCGGATGTTGGCGGAAGATGCGCGCGGACTCGCGCAGCAGGGCCACGGGGCGAGGACGCATGCTCACCTCGTCTACTATCATCGCGGGACCGCGTGGTATAGCGGCTGCCGTGACCGACCGATCCATCTTCAGGGCAGGGCTCTTCAAGGACGAAACGGTGCTGATCACGGGCGGGGGCACGGGCATCGGCCTCGCCACGGCGATCGAGGTGGGAGCCCTCGGCGCCCGAGTCGCGATCTGCGGACGCCGGGCCGAGCCGCTCGAGCAGGCCGCCGCGCACCTGTCCGGGGCGGGAGTCGAGGTGTTTCACCAGTGCTGTGACATCCGAGACCCGGAATCGGTGGCGGCCTTGGTCACGGCCCTGCTCACCCGTTTCGGTGGCATCGATGTGCTGGTCAACAACGCCGGGGGACAGTTTCCCACCGCCGCCGAGGCGCTCACGCCCAAGGGCTTCGAAGCCGTGGTGCGCAACAACCTGCTGGGCACCTGGAACATGACACACGCCGTCGCCACGGCGGCGTTCATCCCACGCCGAACGGGACGCATCGTGAACATCATCGCCCAGATCGCGCGCGGCTTCCCCGGAATGGTCCACACGGGGGCGGCGCGGGCGGGCGTGGAGAACATGACGCGGACTCTTGCGGTCGAGTGGGCCGTCCACGGGATCCGGGTCAACGCGGTGGCCCCGGGCGTCATTGAAAGCACCGGCACGCAGCGCTACCCCCGTGAGATCCTGGAGGTGGCGCGGCTGTCGACGCCGCTCAAGCGCCTCGGCTCGCCGCGGGAGGTCGCGCACCTCATCGCCTACCTCTCTTCGCGGTTTGCCGACTTCGTCACCGGCCAGACCTTCTACATCGACGGGGGCCAAAGCCTGTGGGGTGACCAGTGGCAGATCCCCGACGATGTGCCCACCCGTCCGCCGTATCCAAAGAACGGCTGAGACGACGTCACTCGGAGGCCTGCTCCGCTCGCTTTCTGCGCTTTCCGACGATCGCCGCGAAGACCACGGACAGGAAATAGAGGAACACGAGCGGACCCAGCATGAGGAGCTGGGAGCCCACGTCTGGTGGCGTGAGCAAGGCCGACAGCACCGCGGCGATGAGCACCCACCACCGCCCAAAGCGCAGGAGCTGACGCCAGTCCACGATCCCGGCGGCGGCGAGAAACGTGATGACGACAGGAAGCTCGAACACGATGCCGAAGGCCAGCAACATGCGCAGCTCGAAGGTGAGGATCTCGTTGATGGCGATCTGGGGCTCGAGCGAGAGACCCCCGGGCAGGGTGACCGCGAAGTCGAGGAAGTACTCGAACGCCGCCGGGAACACGGCGAAGTAGCCGAAGGCGATGCCGCCGATGAAGCACAGCGTCGAGACGAACACGAACGGCATCGCCAGACGTCGCTCGCGCCGGTAGAGGCCCGGCGACAGAAAGGCCCAGAGCTGCCAGAAGATCCACGGAGCGCCGCCGAGGATCCCGGCGATGACGGCGATCTTCAGATAGGCGACGAAGGGATCGATGGGGTTGAGGAAGACGAGGTGGGGATTCTCCTCGCGACCGAGGGAGCGCCACGCCAGTGTGAAGGGCCTCACCAGCGCCGCCAGGAGCTCCTCGCGAAACACCCAGCCGGCCGCGAGGCCCGGGAGGAGCCCCCACAGGGAGCGGATGAGGCGGGTTCGGAGCTCGCCCAGATGATCCCAGAAGCCCATCTCCCGGTCGTCCTCGGGCATGTCCGGGCGCGCTTCGGGCGCGGGGCCTCCGCTCCGCGCCATCAGGGCCGCCCCTCGCCCGCGTCCCCGTCGTCGTTGGGTCCCGAGGCCCCGAGGTGGATGTCCACGCCCTCGGGCGGGTATTCGCGGGCGCGATCCTCCGCCGAGAGGTCCGCGCGGCGGCCCGACACGACCCTGGCCGGCACGCCCGCCAGGCCGCTTTCATCCGATCGCATCAGGCCGGCCAGCGGATTGCGGAGGTCGGCGAGGTCCTCGTCCCGCATCAACTCGTCGATGCCCGTCGAGTTCCGGAGCTCGCGCGTGGCGCGTCGAAACTGGCGCACGCCTTTGCCGATCGCCTTGGCGAGGGTTGGCATCTTGTTCGGCCCCACGGCGATGAGCAACACGATCGCGATGATGACGAGCTCGCCGAAACCGATGCCGAACATGGCTTGCTTGACCGGGATTGACGCGAGAGCCTCCGGGCAGGAGGCCCCGCGCACCGCTGATATAGCAGACCCCGTCGCTCGAGACTATGAGCGCCCCGAGGCGCTTCTGAGCTTGTCCACGGCCGCAGCCATCTCACGGAGCTGGCGGTCGTGGTCGCGGGTGAGCTCCTGCATGCGGCCGGCGGCGGACAGGGTCTGCTCCGAGCCCTTGGCCTGCTCGCGCTGCGCCTGGTGCAGATGGTTGACCATGTTGGAGATGCTCTCGATGGCCTGCGTGATCTGACGCCCGCCTCGGCTCTGCTCCTGGGAGCTGCGCTCCACGTGCTGGGTGATGAGCCGCATCTTCTCCGCGCTCTTCATGATGAGCTCGGAGCCGCGGGCCTGCTCCGCCGTGGCGGCGGCGATCTGTTGGACGGTCTCGGCGATCCGGCCGATGGCGTCGGTGACCTGCTTGGAGCCCTTGGCCTGCTCGACTGTGGCCCGCGCGATGGCGCGCACCATGCTGGTCGACTTCTGGGAGGAGCCGAGGATCTTCTTCAGAGCGCGCTCGGCTTCGGCGCTCACTTGGACGCCCCGATCGACCGTGCTCGCTCCGCGCTCCACGGCTGCGATGGCGTTCTTGGACTCCGCCTGGATCGTCTTGATCAGCTCGGCGATCTCCTTGGTCGACGCGCCCGCGCGCTCGGCCAGATCCTTGATCTCGTCCGCGACGACGGCGAAGCCCTTGCCGTGCTCGCCGGCCTGGGCGGCGATGATGGCCGCGTTGAGGGCCAGCAAGTTCGTCTGCTCGGCCACGTCGTCGATGACGTTCAGAATGTCGCCGATGGCCTCGATCCGCGTCCCGAGGTTCGAGATCACGGAGACTGCCTCAGAAGAAGTGACCTTGATGCGATTGATCTCGGCGATGGTCTTGAGAATCGAGTCAGCGCCGAGCTCCGCGTCTGCGGCGACCTCCTCGGAGAGCCGCGCCGTCTCGTTGGCGTTGCTCTGCACCTGGTCGATGGAGACGTCCATCTGATTCATGGAGGATGACGTCTCTTCCGCCGTCAGGGAGAGCGCGTCCACGTTTCGGGCGACCTCCTTGATGCTGTAGGCCATCTCCTCGATGCTCGACACGGTCTCGCGAACCGACGCCGCGAGGTTCGCCATGTTCTCGGCGACCTCGTCGTTGGTGGCCGTCATCTCGAGGATCGAGGAGGAGCTCTCCTCGGCGCTCGAGGCCAGGGCCTCCACGTGGCGGCCGATCTCGCGCTGGGCGGTGGCCATCCCCTGCATCGAAGTCGCCGTCTGCTCGATCGCTGCGATGTGCTCGGTGAGGCCGGTCGAGAGCCTGTCGAGGCGCTCTCCCAATGTCGAGTGTGACTCGCGCACCGCGGCACGAGTCTCGTCGAGGAGGCGTCGCGCGGCTTCGAGATCGCGCTCGAGGCGTCCGTCCTTTTCTTCGATCTCGCGCCGGAGCCTCGAAGCCTGGTGCTCCGCGTCCGAGGAAGGCCCGATCAGAGCGACGATGCCGCCGATCAGACCGACGATGGCCGCCACCCCAGCCGCGGCGAAGGCCTCGGGCGAGAACCCCACGACCGCGGCGCCGAGGCCCACCCCGGCGGCCGCCAGGACGAGGCCGAGCAGCGTGGTGCGGCTCTGGAGAAGCTTAGCCAGCATGGAGCGACCGGAGGGTATCTGCCGGGCTTCCTTGGGGGCAAGTGCTATCGCGGTCGACCCTGGCTCACTCGGCGCATTGCACCCGCCGGCATGCGCGCGCGAGCACGTGCCGGGCCGCCGCGAGACCGGGCACCTCGGCGAGGACGGCGAGCGCGTCGTCCCTGGCCTCGGCCGCTTCGCCGGCCTCGAGCGCCGCAGCTGCAGCGACCAACCGGGCCGCGGGGTCGGCCGGGTTCTCGCGAACGAGGCGCCGGCCCAGCGCGCGGGACTCTGCCACGTCGCCGCGGAAGAGCAGCACCGCGACGAGCCGGACCTGAGCATGGCGCCCGATCGCGTCGTCCTCGGCGGCGGCACGCAGATCCTCGACCGCCCCATCGAGGTCGCCCGACCCCGCCCGGACGAGTCCGCGCACGGCCCGCGCCCCCGCCGCATTCGGGTCCTCTTCGAGAACCGCCGCCGCGCGGCGCTCGGCAGCCTCGGGGCGACCGAGCCGCAGCTCGCAGTACGCCAGCACGCCCGCAGCCTCCATGTCGGCCGGGGCGATCTCGAGCAGGCGCATGAGCTGGGCCCGGGCCGCGCCGAAGTCCCCCGTGCGCGCCAGCAGGTACCCCAGGTTGCGACGGGGCGCCACGAGCCCGGGATCGATGGAGAGGGCGCGCTCGTAGGCCTCCCGAGCCTCTCCGCGGCGGTCGCGACGTTCGACGACGAC
>Ga0214473_10001113_pt1 | contig 36260 bp, 53 predicted proteins | sample RVTome_7_FD_203509 | JGI IMG/M metagenome (GOLD analysis project Ga0214473, IMG submission 203509) | Soil microbial communities from uranium-contaminated site in the Upper Colorado River Basin, Wyoming, United States - RVT98D197 | ecosystem: Environmental > Terrestrial > Soil > Contaminated >... | reverse complement strand
TTAAGGGCCCCTGACGCATCGGGGGGTCCAGGAGGTGGGCTCGACCGGCGATCGTCGCCCCACGCATGGCCCTGCCCTTGCCTGGGGGGTTTCAGGGACGGCGGGGATCGACGTGGACCCGCCAGGTCGTTGCTGGGGCACAGGCCGGGAAAAAAAGCATGCCCAGCGCCGGAATTGTGTTGCATAAGCTGTTCCAGGAGGTATACTTACATCATAATGAGCGTCGGGACCGTTGCCCGATGCGTCTGGATCTGGCATCTGGAAGGAGCGGCCATGATCGAACCACACACCCAACGTATAGACTTATCAAAAATCAGAGTGGACGTGGCGGCGGCCCGCGCGGCCGGGGCGTGCCAGGAAGGCGTCGCATGGGCGGAGGAGGCGCCGCGAACGCTCGCCGATCTGGCCGCGCGCGATTGGCTATGGGCTGATTGGTACGCCCAACACGTGCTCGCACAGCGTGGAGAAAACGACCTTTCCCACGCCCTGGCACCGCGCTGTGCCGCACACGATTGGGTGTATCGGAACAACGCCTATGTGGCAGAGCAGGCGGGCGACACGGACAGCGCCGACGCCCTGGCGGCTCGGTGCATCGATCGCCGTCGGGCGTACCGGGCCCTAGCCGATGTCGCCGAGCGACTCGGCAACCTGGAGCGCGTCGTTGAGTTGCGACGCCGCAGTGGGGAGCCGTTGCTTGATCGCGGCATTTGACCCGCGCTGCCAGGCTCGCGGGGGCGAGCCCGGCGGCCTGGGCCAACCGCCACGCCGGCGGCGCCACGGGAGCGAGGTAAAACGATGAGCACACACGAATCAAAGCCCTGTCTGGCAACACTCACCCCGGCCCGCGCGTACCTGGCATGCGTCTATGCCTGCTACGCAACTGGCGAGTGGGACGGCGACCAGAGCCCCAACGACCTGATCGCGGAGATTGAAAATGTCCCGTCCGCAGAGCTAGACCCAGACGGCGACGTTTGGCTAGACCGCGACGGCGGCGGAAACTGGGTATCGCCGGATGGCCTGGCATCCCTGGCCGCGCGGCTGCTTGATCGCGGCATTTGACCCGCGCTGCCCGGCTCGCGTGGGCGAGCCTGGCGGCCTGGGCCAACCCGGCAACGACGCCGGAGGCTAGGAGCGGAGGTACCCGATGATAATGCAACCGTCTGCCGTACCCCCTGGATCGGTGATGTACGTTACGCGGCGCCCGGACCCGTTTATAGAATTCTGCGAGCCGTGTGAGGAGGTGATGGCCGGGCCGTTTTCAGATCAGGAGGAGGCCCTGCGAATGGCCCCCGTGGTGCGGGCGTGGACGCAGACGATTGCCCCATACGAGGCGGCCGCCCCGTTTGGGGTACTGCGCCTCGGGCCCCGACGGCTGGCCGCGCTCGGCGTACCGATCGTAGCGCGTTTTGGGCGCGACGGCAATCCGGTGCACGAACCTGCCGCCACGCGATTCACCGCCGACTGGATCAGGAAAAACGCGACCGAGCGCGGCGAATCACTCGATGGGCGTCGCTCGACGGGGTTCTAGCGGATCAGCGACGGCGTTTTACCCATGCCCGGCTGGGCGGTGCGGCACGGCCGCCCGCCGGGCACGCTTCGGCGGCCGACGGCCCCCCGACATTCCCGGGGCCTTGCGTTGTGAATAGAGTTTAGAAGGAAATCATGACATGGGCGATCAAACGGCCATTGCGTGGACGGATCACACGTTCAACGTCGCCTGGGGATGCACCAAGGTTTCCCCCGGCTGCAAGCACTGCTACGCCGAGGAGCAGTCCAAGCGTTTCGGCGATGACGTCTGGGGGCCGGGGCGGGAGCGCAAGACGTTCGGCGCGGATCATTGGGCGCGACCGCTGACCTGGAACCGCGCGGCGGAAAGGGAAAGCCGCCGCCATCGCGTGTTCAGTTCGTCCATGGCCGACATCTGGGAGGACCACCCGACGATCACGCGCGAGCGGGAAAGGCTGTGGGCGATGATCCGCCGCACGCCATGCCTCGATTGGCAACTGCTCACCAAGCGGCCCGAACGCATCGCGCCCACGCTTCCGCCGGATTGGGGCACGGGGTACCCCAACGTGTGGCTGGGGGTGTCGATCGAAAACAACCAGTACGTATCCCGCGCCGATCATCTGCGGCGCGTGCCCGCCGTCGTGCGATTCATCAGTTACGAGCCCGCCCTGGGGGCGCTGCTGGACCTCAACCTGGACGGCATCCATTGGGTCATCTACGGCGGCGAATCCGGGCCGAACTACCGCTCGCACAACATCCGCTGGGCGCGTGACATGCGCGATCGCTGCGCGAAGGCCGGTGTTGCGTTTTTCTACAAGCAAAGTCCCGCACGGTATACGGAGCGGGGCATCACGCTGGACGGCGAAGTCGTGCGCAACTATCCGACGGCGCCCGGGCGCGGGATCGAGCTGCCGCTGTTCAAATGACCAGGCCGGCATGCGGCCGTTACCGCTTGCCGACCGCTACCAACTGGAAGGAGTTGGTGCGATGACGACAGAGAATCACGAATCCAATCCGGCCTATCGGCCGTTCAAGCCTGGCGGGCGCCAAGACCCGCGACACCGGCCGACGGCCGATGCGATCGCCGCGATCTTCGGGGACGTTATGCATGCCTACACCGATGACCAGGCGGTGGAGGACGGCGTGCTGGCGAACATCGAGCCGCTGGGCATCTGGTTTCAGGAACAGCAGGTTAACCGGGTGACCTGCATTGCGTACGTCGAACTCTCCGAACTGGCCGCGGGGCGATTGACGGCCCCCGATACCAACATCCAGCCCGCGCTGACCACGATGTTCGTTGAGATGATTCGCGGCGCGTGGTTTGAGGGTGATACTTGGCATCTAGCCAACCCATCGGGCGGCAAGGCGTACTGGCTCATGGACAATGAGGCGGGCGGCTGGACCATCCTGCGACAGGAGGACTGCTGATGCTGACGCCACTGCATGAACGCTACCGACCACAACGCCTGGCCGAGGTGGTGGGCCAGCCCGGGGCCATCGCTCAAGTGCGGCGGGTGCTGGAGGAGGGGTGGGGCGGGCGGGCCTGGTGGATCTGCGGACCGTCCGGAACGGGAAAGACCACGCTGGCCCGGCTCATCGCCGCCGAAGGCGCGGCTTCGGAGAGCATCTTCGAGATCGACGCCGGCGACCTGGGCGACGTTCGCGAATGGGCGAGTGGGCTGTGGACCTACGGGTACCCGCCGAAAGGGGGGAAAGCATGGATCGTGAACGAGGCCCACGGCCTCAGCACACGGCAGGTGCGGCAACTGCTGACGTTTCTGGAACCCCTGCCCTCGCACGTGGCCATGATCTTCACGACGACGGCGGCCGGCGAGCAACTTCTCCTCGATGATCGCCTCGATGCCCGGCCGCTCATTTCCCGCTGCACGGTGATCCGCCTGGTGGCCCCCATCGCGGCGTTTGCCCGTCGGGCGGCGACCATCGCTCACCGCGAGCACCTGAACGGACTGGCCAAGGGCGCGTTCCGCCATCTGGCGACGAAGCACGATTGCAACCTACGGGCGATGCTGGCGGAACTCGAAACCGGCCGGATCACGCTGCCGCCGGTCCAGCAGCGGCGCCGGCGGAAGCATGGGCCGGGCCGGTGTGGGCATTGCGGCGAACCCATCCGACGCGGTAAGTTCTGCGACACGGAATGCTACTTCGCCCACCTGCGAGAGATCAAAGGTCGGTAGCGGAACGATGGTGGTCGGGGCAGGGCGGCACCGGTGCGGAGGCCGAGGGCCGTGGATGAGTTGCGCCGCACCTATAACGCACTGTATCGACGCCCGCAGGGCTACGACGACAGCGGCCCCGCATGGCGGCTCGCGCTCGAGTTGCTGCTGACGACGCTCCCCGACATCCCCGAGTCCATCCTCGACGTAGGCTGCGGCCGCGGATCGGCGATGAACTACCTGCGCGGCCGTGGTGACCGCCGCGTCTACGGCATCGACATCGCCGACGCGGCCGTCGAGGGGCTCGATGGGCGGGCGCTGGTGGCGACGGCCGATCGTTTGCCCTTCCGCGACCGGGCTTTCGGATGCGTTCTCAGCACGGACGTGCTCGAGCACTTGCCGGCCGATCGGGCTCTCGTGGCCATCGCGGAGATGGCCCGCGTGACACGTCGATGGGTGGTCGCGTCCATTTCCTGCCGCCCCGCCACGACGCGGGACGCCGCGGGCCGGCAGGTGCACCTGACGGTGCGACCGCCGGGATGGTGGATGAATGAATTCTCTGCGCATGGCCCGCTCGCCGCCGCGACCGTCAACAACCTGGGGTTGACGCTGATTCTGGAGGCTCGTCCTATCCGGCGGTGATGGGCGCCACCCCAACAGGCTGCGTCCGGGAAGCTCCTCCGACCACCAGGGGTTGGGGGTGCGCCTCATCTGGGGGCCGCGTCCTGATCGCCCCCTCACGCATCAGAATTGGAATAATCGGCGCCCGAAACTCCTCCGAAAAGCGGGTACGCCGATGGATTCCCGCCTCCCCTTCAGACCGCTCCTTCCCATTAACTTCCCACTATTTGCCTGATGATTGCTCGTTGTTTGCAGGTTCGATTCCCTCGGGGGAATGCGGTCGGCGTCAGCGTGTCAGTTTCACCGCCCTCGGATCGACGCGCAACAGTTGGGCCCCGCGCGGCCGTTAAGCGCCGGGGCCCGTGGCCGCGCGGGTCGGAAGGGACCCCGCGACCACGGCATCGTACCGCGCCCGCCACGCCCGGCAAATCCAAACGCGGGCGCCTCGGAGCGTCTTGACCACCGAATCTTCGGACCGCCATTCTGTACGGCCATGAGCAGCCTCAGCAGCAGCAGCACGCTCACGGCGATCGTCGCGGCGTATATCGACAATGCCTCCTACGACGAGGACGGCAGCACGGCGAAGGCCAGAACGTTCATCACCGCCTGCCGCATCCTGCTGGTCCGCCGGGCCAAGCGAGTCGTTCACGCGGGCGAGGAGGTCGAACTCGACCTGGGACAGATCGACACGCAACTCAGCGCCGCGAAGCGCTGGCTGGCGGCCAATCGCGGCTCCGACGACGGCGGCGGCGGAATCAAGCACGCGGACTTTGCGGATTACCGCTCGTGAGCTGCGGTCCCGGCAAGCTGGGCGATTGGCTGGTCCCCGACCTGGTGTTCCGGTCGTGCTGTGCCCGACACGATGGCGACTACGCCGGCGTCGGCCTGACCCGCAAGAGGGCCGACCGCCGCCTGCTCGACTGTATGAAGCTGGCCGCCGGTCGGCGGCAGGGAGTCAAATGGCTGTGGTACCGCGTGATGGCTCGCGTCTATTACCACGAAGTGCGTATCTGGGGTTGGGTCGCGTGGCGGCGGGCACGGCGACGCAATGGTCGGCGATGAAACGCCGCGCCGCCATTCTGGGAATGAGCGCCTTCGCCGCGGGGGGTTGCGTGGCTACGGCACGCAACGGTCAGGTGTTCTACGTCGAGGTTGGTGGAACGCGACTGCTGGCGGTCGGCAGCACCGCTGAACCGGCGAACCCGCCGATCGAGTCGCGATCGGAATTGGACCTGGCCCAACTGGGGCGTTTCCTCGAACAGATGGGGAAACATGAAGGAGAAGCGAATGGGACTGGCACTGATGTTTCAGCAAGCCCTGCAGGCACTGGCGACGGTCCTGTCGGGACTCCTGGCTGATGCGGCAGCGGCCGTAGCGAACTTCCTGGCGGCGCTCGGACTGGCGTAGGGACGGCCCGCATGCGCAATACGCCCGATCCCAAGACGATGGCTGAGGCGTTCGGGACGCTGCGCGCCGACTACGAGGCCGGGCAGACATCGCGCTTCCGCCGGCGTCTGACGGGCGTTTCGCCGACCGGCAGCAGCGCGGACTGGCACCTGCGCAATTCGACCGCCTACTGGCGGATGATGGAGCAGGCGCGCGAGTTCGACCGAAACAACATGATCGTCGGCCAGGCCGTCGATCGCGTTGTGAAAAACGTACTACAGGAAGGCATCCGGCCGGACCCGCAGACCGGCGATTCCGCGATAAATACGCGGCTCGCCGAATTGTTCGCCGCCTGGTCGCACGATCCCGACGCCTGCGACTCCTCTGGCGAGCGGTCCTTCCACGCCCTGGCCAAGCTCGCGCTTCGTCAGACGCTCGTCGACGGAGACGTTTTTTTCCTGCCCCTGCTCGATGGTCGTCTCGAGGCCATCGAGGCCCATCGCGTGCGCACGCCGGAACGCACGGAGCGCAACGTGGTTCATGGCGTACTGCTCGATGAGCACCGTCGCGCCCTTGAAATCTGGATCACGTTGGATGATCTCGGCACCGCCGGCCGGGTGCCTCGGGTGCGCGATGTTCGGCGTGTGGCCGTGCGCTCCGAGACCGGCGAGCGGCAGGTCTTCCACCTTCGCAATGCCAAGCGCTTCAGCCAGACGCGCGGCGTGACGGTGATGGCTCCGATCGTGAATGCCGTGGCCATTCACGACGATCTGCAATTCGCGCAGCTCATCAAGGCATGGGTCGCGTCGAGCTTCGCCATCTTCGAGGAAGTCGAGGGCGGAATCGAGGTCGACGCCAACGCCAAGACGGGGTTGCAGCGATCGGAAATGCTCGGCGATGGAACCGTGCGCACGCTGGAGGGGCTGGCACCGGGCATGCGTTACCGCGGGGAGCCGGGCGTGAAGCTCCAGGGCTTCAGCCCCAACATCCCGAACCCGGAGTTTTTCCAGCACGCCCGCATGGTGCTGAGTTTCATCGCGGTCAATCTGGACCTGCCTCTGGTGGTCCTGCTGCTCGATCCCAGCGAAACCAACTTCTCCGGCTGGCGTGGAGCGATGGATCAGGCGCGGATGGGTTTCCGCGACATCCAGGGGTGGATGATCGACCTGTTCTACCGGCCTATCTACCTGTGGAAGGTGCGGCAGTGGATTCGCGGCGACATGAGCATCGCCCGAGCTTACGACGCGCTGGGCGAGGGGCTGTTCGCTCATCGCTGGAACGCGCCGGGATGGCCGTACATCGAGCCGTCCAGGGACGCGCTCGCGGACGCTACCCGGCTTAAGAATCGCCTGATCTCCCCACGTCGCATGCACGCCGAGCGCGGTCGGGATTGGGATGAGGTGGCCGTCGAAATCGTCGAGGACAACGACAAGCTGGCACGCGCGGCGCTCGCCGCTGCCGCGGCCATCAACAGCGAATACCCCGAGGCGAGTCTGGACTTTCGGGAATTGATCGGCTGGGACGTACGGTCGCGGGTCTATGCGGGTCAGCAGTTGACTCGGGGTCGGCCGGCGGAAACCAGGGAAACGGCAGGCAGCAATGGACGCAGTCGCGCATTGTGACAACGACGTGTGGCGTGCGGTGGTACCGCACTTGGATCAATACGTCGGTATCTGGTCGGTGGAGCCGCGCGCGCTGGCGGCGATGATTGAGCTGATCCGCCACACGGACCTGTGCGCCCACGTCGCCGCGCAGGGTGTTGCCGATCCGGGCGCGCCCGCTGTTCGTCCGGGCTACCAGATGCTCGCCGGCGGCATCGCCCAGATCGACATCGAGGGAGTGCTGACGAAGTACGGGAGCAGCCTGGCCGCCAATCCCGGAACGATCGCCTTGCGGCGGATGGTTCGGCAGGCGACCCAAAGTGACGAGGTCGCCGGGATCGCCATTCGCATCGACTCGCCGGGCGGAACGGTCGCGGGGAATGGGGACCTGGCCGCCGATATCCGTTTCGCCGCCTCCATGAAACCGGTCATAGCCTACATCGAGGACACCGGGGCGAGCGCGGCCTACGAGCTGGCGGCTCAGGCTCCGCGCGTCGTCGCCAACGCCAACGCGCTGGTCGGTTCCATCGGCATCCTCCAAGTCGTTCGCGACCTGTCCAGGATGATGGAAGCGGACGGCATCGTCACCCACGTAATCTCGACGGGCTGGTTCAAGGGCGCGGGAGTGCCTGGAACGAGAATCACGAATGAGCAACTTGGCGAATGGCAGCGCGTGGCCAACGACGTGCACGAGATGTTCGTGGACTCCGTCGCCCGCGGACGCAACATGAGCCGTGCTCAGGTGCAGCAGCTCGCGGATGGTCGTGTCCACCTCGGCGACAATGCCCGCGCTCTGGGGCTGATTGACGCCGTGCAGTCGTTCGACGGCGCCCTGGCGGATCTCAGACAACAGATCGCGCGGCCGCGTAGCCGCGCCAACCTACCCCGTGCGGCCGCAGCCGCAGCAGATCAAGGAGCACAGCGAATGGACGCAACCGAAACCACCGCTGCGCCGGCCGCAATCGTGGCGCCGCCGGCCAGCAAGGAAGTCACCGTGCCAGCACCGCATGCCGCAAGCTTGCGGGAACTCAAGGCCGCCTTTCCCGAAAGCAATGCCGAATGGCGAGAGGCGTGTCTCGAATCCGGAGCGACCCTCGACCAGGCCAAGGATCGATGGATCGCCCAAGTCTCGGCGGCAGCCGCCGTTAAGGACGCGGAGATCGCCCGCCTGCGGAAAGTGCCGGCCAGCGGAGTGGACCCGATCGGGACGCGGGCGACCGCCGAGGAGGGTGGCGACGTGCTGGTCGAATGGCACCGGCGCGTCGATGCGTTGAGGAAGCAGGGGCTCAGCCAGCCGCAGGCGATCCGCCAACTGGCGGTGAACGATCCGGAGTTTCACGGGGCCTACCTCCAGGCCTACAACGCCCGCGCCGCCGCCGGCCTGCGCCCCGGGGATTCGCGAACGGCAGCGCCGCGCTGACCGTCGATGGCAATCGCGCACAGCGCACAGATAGGAGACGATCATGGGTCAATACGTGGACACCAACACCAAGTCCTTCACCGCCGGCGCTGCCCTGGCCCGGGGGACGATGGTGAAACTCTCCAGCGACAAGCTGGCGGCCGCGGGCGTCGTCGACCGCCCCATCGGGGTGATGCTGGACGCGACCTTCGCCGACCTCGACGTCGGCACGGTGCAATTGCTCTCCAAGGCGGGCACGATGCAGTGCATCGCGGCCGATGCGATCGTCAGCGGCGCCGTCGTCTACACCGCCGCCAGCGGGAAGGTCAGCGACACCGCGGCGACGGGGGCGACGGAATTGGGCATCGCGCTGGAAGGCGTGGACAACGCCGACAGCCTGGTCGAAGTCATGCCCACCTAGCTGGGCTTCTCTGACGCCGCGGACCATGGGCCGCCGGCGTCGTTGCACCCTTTTTCCCGCATGAAACGCGGGCAAAGGAGATAGGATCATGGCATCCCCTTCAACGAGTCTGTCTACGCTGCGGCCCGATCTGGGAGGCTCCTTCGAGGAGTTCCAACTCGCGACGCTGCGTGAAGGTTTGATCGCCACGCGCGTCCTTCCGGTGTTTGAGTCCACCAAGGGGTCGGGCACCTTCGGGCGAATTACGATCGAATCGCTGCTGCAATCGCGCAACGTGGATCGCGCGCCCGGCGGCGGATATTCGCGGGCGAATTGGCAATTCACCAAGGACACGTTCGCCACCGTGGACCGGGGTGCCGAGGAGCGCGTGGACGACGAGGAGGCCAGGCTCTACGCCGAGTATTTCGACGCGGAGCTGATGGCCGCGGATCGAGCCCGAGCGGCCGTCCTGCTGGCGCAGGAGCAACGCGCGGCGGCGCTGCTGTTCAACGGGACAACGTGGACGGGATCGGCGCTCACGGGCGCCGCGGCGGTGGAATGGGACACGTGGGCGACCTCGACGCCGATCGTGGACGTGGACCTCGCGGTCAAGGCCATTTGGGCGAATTCGGGGTTGCGGGCCAACGCGCTCATCCTGAATTGGGAAGCCCGCCGCAACCTGGCCAACAGCGACGAGATCATCGATAGGATCAAATACAGCGGTCTCCAGGACCCCAATCAGGGGGCGATCACCGATCGCGCGCTGGCACAGGCCCTGGGGATTGAGCAACTGATCGTGGCGGGCTCTCCGAAGAACACCGCGGAGGAAGGACAAGCCGCGGTCGTCGGGCACAACTGGTCGAACGAGTACGTCATGGTCGCGCGAGTCGCGATGAGTGCGGATATCCGCGAGCCCTGCGTGGGTCGGACCATCCACTGGGCGGAGGATGGCAGCCAGATCGGAGGCCTCGTCGAATCCTATCGCGACGAAGCCGCGCGCAGCGACATCGTTCGGGTGCGGCATCAGGTGATGGAGAAGCGCCTGCACACCGAGGCCGCTTTCCTCATCAGCAACATTCACACGTAAGCGGAATCGCCGGTTGAGAGGCCACGGCTGGGTCGGGGGTTCGCACCTGCCCCAGCCCGGCCTCCCCGGGCCGGCGGAATGGACAAATGGACGACATCGCCGTTCTGTGTTCGGGGCCGAGCTTCGCGGAGTTCCTGGCGGATCCCGCGGTGCATGGACTCTACATCGGCGTGAATCGCGTGGTCGCCCATTTCCCCTGCCACTGGTGGTCATTCAACGACGCCCGGACTTTCGGCTTGTGGTCGCCCCTATGTCGCGAAGGCCGGCTTCCGGCGATCTTCACGACGCGCGAAGCCTTTACGGAAGTGCGCGGCGTCGCTAACGACAGGGCCCACACCTGGCTCTTTCACGACCAGGCCGTGACGGCCTGCCCGCGTAAGCCGGGCTGGGTGCATTACAGTTTCACGTCGGCGCTGGTGCTGGCGGAACATCTGGGCGCCAAATTGATTACGCTCTACGGCGTCGATCAGAAAGGGGCGGAGGATTGGGACGGTGCAGCGCCGAATACGGTGAATCGGCCGGAATCCCGCTGGTCCAATGAGCGCTACAAAACCCTCAAGGCGATCGACTACCTGCGGACGCGCGGGATTGGGGTCGTTCGAGGTTTGGAGGGGGTGCCAGCATGACCTCGGCCTTTGACCAGCTCGCCGCCGACTACATCCAGCCCACGCTCCAGGAGCACATGGGCGAGAGCATCATCTATCGCGCGCCGGACGCCGACGACGTGACGGTGACGGCCGTGCTGGGCGAGATCATGACCACGGAACTCGATGACGGCCACGGCCGGCAGATCACCTACCGCCGGCAGGCGATCCTCGGCGTCGATGCCAGCACGGCCGAAGGCGGAGTCGCCAATCCGCGGGACGACGCCGTCGTCGTGATCGGCACGGACATCTGGTCCGTCGAGCATCATGAACGGCGAGGGGCGACGGCGGTGCTCGCCCTCGTCCGCGATCCCAAGATCGACGTGACCCGACCCGGGTACCGGGCGCGGAGATAGACACGATGGACCCGATTGGAGCAACGAGCACGATTACGCTTGCGGCGGCCGGATCCATCGTTATGACGGTGACGGCCTCCACGCTCTGGGTGACGCGCAACCTGCACCTGCTGCGCATCAAGATTGCCGTCCTCGAGCACGATCGCTACACCCTGGCAATGGCTGCCGAGCAGGCTTTGCGGATGGCGCTCAATAATCCAGGGTTCAAAGTGCCCGACCCACGCAACCTCGGAGAGCTTCTCTGCGTCCGCACGTCGCACCAGCGGAATCATGAAACGATGGGATCGGACGGCTCATGAGCACGATTGCCGGACCCATCATGCTGGCGCAGGAATACTTGCGGACGACGCTCGCGGACAGCGCCGCCTTCCGCACGTTCGTCGGGGCTTCGGGGTCGGAGGCGCAGACGCAGGCGCTGAACCGCATCCACCATGAAGGCCTGCCCCTGGAGAAGGTCGGGGAGACGTTCACGGCGTCCGAGTTGCGCGCCCTGCGTCCCTGCGCCATCGTCTGGACCGACGACGGCGGGGCGGGCTATTCCACCACGGCATTGGCCGCGGGCGTCTGGTCGGATCGGGGCAGCCTGCACGTTGAACTCCAATGGGACGTGCCCGATGAAATCCGCGGGGACATGGATGAAGCGGATCGGCGATTCAAGAGTCTGGTCGGACAGATCATCGCCGACATCAAAGTCCTGGCGTACGCCGGCGGATACCTGGCGTGCGAGGAGATCAGCCTGGTGGAGGGTCCGGTGCACATCCATCCCGACGACGAGTCGTCTCAGGGCGACTACGTGTGGGTGCGTCTGCACGTCACCTGGAGGTCCGGCGAGTGATGCGCATCCGCATCATCGAGAAGCCGCCCAGCGTGGATATCACTCTACGCGAGTGGAATAACATCGTGAAACAGGCTTGGGGGAAGGTGGGGTTCCTGTGGTTCAAGGAAATGCGCCCCAAGCACTTCACGCGGGCGGCCTACAAAGAGTATGGCTACCAGCCCCGCCAGGGCGAGCTGGGGACGCGCCAATTGCGCCAGCGGGGCTTCCGCTCGTCCTACACCGGTCAGAAGCTGCGCAAGTTCGGGCACACCAATCCGCTGGTGTACTCCGGGACATCGCTGAGGCGATCGAGGTCCGGCAGGATCACGGCAACCAGCAAGGGTGTGCGCATCACGCTGCCCACAAACGCCCTGAATTTTCGGCGTACGGCGCAGCATCCGGACATGGCCGCGGAACTGCGCACCATCTCGGAGACGGAAGTGCGCAGGATTGAACTCTTTTTGAAAACCTACATTGAGCACTTGCTGCGCACGTCGGGCGATCCGCGCCTGACCGTGATCGCGGCATAGCGGAGGATTGACAATGGCGGGCGTGACGCGAAAACACAACATCTACGCCGTTAACTTCAACGACGCATCCGATACGCAGATCGCCGGAATCGTGGACCAGAACCTGCGCTTCGATCATACCGTGCGCGGCGAAAGCAGCAGCGGGGCACTCTACCCGCAGCACATTTCGAACGTCGGGACGCGGTTCGGCGGATCGTTCAGCACCCTGCATTTGAAGTCCGCGCTGACCGCCATTCAGACCGGTTCATCCCCCCTGGCGCTGTTCATCCGCTCCGCGGCCCTGCTGGCCACTGGATTCGAGTTCTTCGCCCAGGCCCACGCCGACGGCGGATCGCGGGCGACCGGTGCCAACCATCGCAGTTACACGGTTAAGAAAGGACTCATCTACTGCGACCGGCTCTCCGCATCCCACCAGGGCGATGCGCTGCTGACCTGCGGAGTCCTGCCCACTTGGGACGGGACCAACGATCCGATCACCTACGCCGACAGCGCCAGCGTGCCAACCCTGGTCGCCGATGATCAGCGGTACACGCTGGGGCCGGTCACCGTCGCCGGCATCGTCATTCCGCAGGTGCGCAGCATCGAGTTGAACTTCGGCATCCAGGTGAGCACGGAGGGCGCGGACAGTGAACTTTACGATCGGTTCGCCAGCGTGGTACAGGTGCGCCCGGTACTGGTCCTGCGCGGCATCGACGTGACCTGGTGGGCCAGCGCCATCATTCCGACCCTGGGCATCCTGGGTTCGGCGGCCAACACTAAAATCTATCTGCGCCGCCGGACGAGCGGCGGCGGACTGGACAGCGACGTGACGGCAACCCATATCAAGCTGGTGATCCCGGGCTACTCGATCATCGGCGATCCGTTCTCCGGTAGGGGCACGGATGCGGCGGAGACTTCCATCATGCTGACGGCGCGCTATGACGGAACGAATGCGCCGATCGTCGCGACGATCGACACGGCAATCTCCTAGCAGGAGCGGTCGATGGCAGGGTTTCTCTACTTTCTGGAAGGCGACAAGGCGCCGCCCCTTTCGGAGTTGGTCGACGCGGGGCTGGGCCATGCCTTTGATTCCAACCTCGCCCACTGCGGGGTGCGCACGGGGCCTGGCGGAAAGCCCGGCACGGTGCTCAGCCCACAGGCCTTCGACGACCGTCCACTGGGTTACTACCCGGACGTGCAGGCCTGGCGGAAGTGCCCCACCGCACCCTGGTGGCTGGGGTACTATCGCGACGGCCGCCCGACCCCGCGCGATCTGGTCCGCGGCGGTTACATCGCCGCCGGGCGCACCCTGACGCTGGGCGACGGCAACGTCTGGATGGTGCCGATCGCCCGGGCGCTGGCGGAGGAGGGGGGGACGCTGAGCTGGTACAACAAGCTGCCGGCGCTTAGTGAGCTGGACGACGCCGGCCGCTGGGTGCGGGGTGCGGTGCTGCCCCGCTACGCGGCGCTGTGGGAAGCGGCTAACGGCTGGTTTGATCTGCGCGTGGGTGTCCCCGCGGATGACGCGAACCGCCAGATCATCGACGATCAGCGGATCCATGAATGGGCGGTGACCGCACTGGCCGCGAACTACCGTCTGGGATCGCTGGAATGCGCCGAGTTGCACCTGTTCAGTGACGACACGGTGGCGGCCATTCTGGACGTGATCGCCGACTGGGCGACGCTGAGCGAATGGGCTAAAAAAAAAGCGGCCGCCGCTGGCGCGAGTACATAGCGTGGAGCCGTGGCCTGATGGGCGAATACGCGCCGACCTGTGCCGACCTGGGAGCGTTGGAACGCAACTGGCAATGAGGTGATCCGTGGCCGTCGTCGTCGAAATGACCTCAGACGAGAAGAAGCTGCTGGACGGCCTGCGGAAGCTGCGCGAGGAGCAGGAGAAACTCCAGGAGGGCTGGGTCAAAACGGGGCAGGTCTCCAAGCGCTCCGGCGAAAGCATGGGCGACGCCCTGACCGGCGCGGTGATCAAGGCCGACCTGGTCCGTCGCGGTATCGACATGCTCGTATCCGGGTTTCAGGAGGCGGAGAATCGGGCCAAGGCTTCGGCAGCGCACATCCGCGAGATGGTCGACGGGATCAAGGAGCTGGCGGCGCTTTCGCCCACCACGGGGGCGCTGGAATCGCGGAAGGCGAGCGTCGCCGAGATCGTCGCGACGCGGGGCGCCGACCAGGGCGTGGCACAGCAATTCGTGGGGGCGCTCACCCGCACGGGCGCCGGTGAGCAGGAGATTCGTCAGTCAGCCCAATTGTTCGACGTGTATGCCAATCCGACCGAAACCGCCGTGGCCATCCGGAAATTCCGCGGGCAGTTCGGCGGGAGGGCTCTGGGTGGCACGTTCACGTCGGCCGCCGGAATGCTGGGTATCGCCGGCGGCAGGGCGGGAATGGACCCCGGGGCGATGGCTGATCTGGCGATGGAGCCGGCCCGGTTCGGCGCAGAGTTGGGCATTGCCCCGGAAGAGACGCTTGCGGCGATCGCCACCGCGGCGCGCTTCACGTCCACGCCGCAGGAGGCGGCCAGCCAGGTCGAGAGCTTTTACAAGGGGCTCATCTCCGATCCGCGTGGACGCTTCCGCGGGTTGGGTCTGGAGGGCGCGGTTGGACGATTCGGTGGGCTGAGTCCCACGGCGCAACGCAAGCTCCTGGGCGGCGCAGGTGCCGGGGGAGGCCAGCGACTGCTAGGCGCTCGGTTTTTCGAGGGGCACATGCCCGACATCCTGGCGATGCGCGGTGAATTGGGCGCCGAGGCGGCCCAGCCTCAGTTCCTGGCACGGCGGCTGGCCGTCGCCGAGGCCGATCCCAACATCGCGGCCGAGAACGCCGCGGCGCGAGCCGCGGGGATGAAGGGCATCGCCGAAATGCGCGGCGGCCAGCGCGAACTGCTGGAGGCCGCGGCCCGCGATCTCATCATGGCGGATGCCGCGCAGCGCGGGAAGGGATGGTTCAAGACCGGAGCGCTCGACTGGATGATGGCCGCCTATGAGCGACAAGCGGACATCTTTGGATGGAGCCCGCGCGAGTTCGCCAGTACGCTCGCGAATTTCTATGGTGGGTTTCAGGGACCGTCGGGGGAACGCCCGCTGATCGAATTCTGGAAACGGATGGAGCCTGGGCTGCGCGCCTTCGAGCAGGGCGCGCAGAGGATGCAGGAGGGGGCCAAGCGCATGCAGGGCGGGCCAACGCTGCGCCACCCGGATGAGGACAAGTAGCCATGGCCGGCACGGTGGGCGCCGTCAACTGCACGTTCCTTCACGGTGAGATCACGCCGCTGACGGAGCGGGTCATGCCATTTCAGCGGCTCGGAATCGACGGGTTCGGCGCGCAACTGCTGGGCAAGGGCGAGAGCGAGTTTCGACTGACGGCGGTCCAATACGGCAGCGACGCGACGGTGCGGGCCTGGGCGACGTCCATCCGAGCCCTGAAGGGGGCAACGCTGCCGGTAACCATCACCGTAGACCAGGGCACCGCGGTGCCATTCTGCCTGATTACCGCTGTTTCGGAGTTGCGTCGCACGGAGCGATTCGACGACGGAGCCGGAGACACCCGTGGCGAGTTGAGCATCGCCGGGGTGGTGACCAACTGATGAGCATCACCGCGACCGACATCCGCCGCCAGGGATTCGTGACGCGCATGGCCGTGGTCAGCGATCTCGCTCCGCCGGTCTACTACCATTGGTACCTGGACGGCGTCTACGCCGGACGCACCGATCGCCCCTGGTTCGAGGTTCTGCTCGACGTGGGCGAGCAGGCCCGCTTGGACGTGATCGACACCACCGACGGCGACTTCGACGCCCTGGGCAACGCTCCGCGGGAATACGCGGCGCGACGGCTGCTGCGCTGGATTCGGTCGGTGGATGAGGTGGATCACTATCGCGTCGAGCAGCGGGTGGACGGCGGCGATTGGATCGCCATCGCGGCCGTGCCCGACAAGCGCGGCCGCTGGGAATACTCGACGCTGACCCCGCGGCTGGCCGACCTGGCGGTGCACGAGTGGCGCGTAATCGGCGTCGATCGCGCCGGCAACGATGGAGTTGCCCGTGAACTGGGCAGCGAGACGGTGGTGCGGCGGCCGGACGCCCCGGACATGGCCATCGCCTACGACGAGGGGAGTCAAACCGTGGCGTTTGACCTGGCGGGCTGACGATGGCATTGCAGGCGACCAGCGGCGATGCGCTGCGCTTCGAGGATGGTGGCATCGAGATTCAGCACCTCGTAGCCATCGGCACGGTGTCGGGGGTCGCGGTTCTGGCCGCGGCGGCGGTCAATGGACCGGGGTATGGGTGGCTGACGATGCACCCCGGCGCGAAGCTGACGTGGCGTGCGCCGGGATCGCAGCGCGACGGGCTCGCGGTGGAGGTGAACGCCGATGGCGTCTATCTCCTGGAGGACGGCGAGAATCGTAACGCCTGGCTGCGCGTGCAGACGTTCGCCGGGTACCTCAGCGCCGGGCACGACCAATGCCGCGTCTATCTGCGCGACCGATTCGAGACGGCCATCGGTCACGACGACCTCACCGCCGCGGAGTGCTCCGCCGGCGACGTGGCAACATGGACCGTGACGATGCACAACGTCGGGGCGTTCCGGATGACCGATCTGCGCGTCTGGCTCGACGGCGCCGTGACCAGCCTGGAAATCAGTGACGACGGGCTCACCTGGGTGAGCCCGAGCAGCGAAGCGGGTGCCCTGGTATTCGGCACGCTGGCCGCGGGGGCCAGCGCCACGCTGTACCTTCGGCGCACGGTCGGAGCGGGAGCACCCGCCGCGGCGAAGGTCCTCAATGTCTTGCACGCCCGGTACGACGGGTGGTAAGGAGTTCAGAGCATGGGCATGTACATCATTCCATTCGAGGGGGTTGCCACGGGGGCGACGCCGGGAACTGAAAAGACCCTGGCGCTGCTGCACGTACCGAACACCGCCGGCGCCCGCGGGCGCATCCGCGAGCTGGTGATCGGTCCCCACGACGCCGCCGGTCAGGACGTCTCATTCACGTTCAGCCTGCGGCGGATTGCCAGCGTCAGCGCCGGCGGAGCGGGGACGGGAACGACCGTCGCCGCGGCGAGCCTCGGCAAGCGCGATCCTGGCTCGCCTGATCCACCATTCAGCGGCGGATACAACTACAGCGCTGAGCCGACCACGTATGAGACGGCGGCGCAGTTCGTCGCGGGCATGAACGCACGCGGCGGCATCATCAAGGAATGGGGGCCCGAGGACGCGCCGCGTGCCGAGGCGGACATGATCATCGGTCTGCTGGCCGATCCGGCGACGACGACCGCGATGGTCGTCAGCGGCTACCTCGCCGTGGAGAGCTACTAGGTGGCATGGCCGTCCGAGGCGGGCTGCGTGGCGCAGGCCAAGCGAAGGGCGCTGGGCATCCCGGCACGGGTCGCCCAGCGGAGCCGTTTTCTGGCCACGCCCTGGACGCCGCCCCAGCCGGTGGCGACGACGCAGTCGCGCCGCCGCCGGAGGCATGGTCTCGGTGCGGTCCGCCGGAGCCGGATCGAGGATCCGGCGCGCTTCCGCGGCCGATTCTACGCCGATGCTCGCGGCCTGTACCGGCGGTTCAACGCCGCCGAATACCGGTTCTATCGCGACAGCGCGACGCCGCCAGCGGAGGGCGACGCGCCGTTCGCGACCAACGCGACTCTGCCGCACACGCCCGCCAACACCTACGCCGACGGCACGTGGTGGCTGGCGATGAGCCATTACAACGGCGTCATCGACTCCGGCCTGCGGCCCCAGGGCGACAGCAACGCGGTCACGCGGCGATTGGACATCACCGCCGGGCTGGAGGTGCCCGTTCCCCCGGATGAACCGACGGTCGAGCTGGTCCCGATGGCGGGCGGCGTCCTACGCGTGCTGGCGAGCTACAGCCAGGCCGGAAGCCTGCGGGCCACCGAATGGGCCATCACCTATACCGTCGATGGTTCCACGCCTGGAACGCCTCCAGCGATCAGCCCGGACGTCACCCTCGCGTTCGTGGCCGCGGCGAATGCCGAGATTCTCGAATACGACCTGCCGGCCCAGGCCGACGGGACGGTCGTCAAGGCCCGTGTGCAGACGCGGCGGCAGGATGCCGCATGGACCTACAGCGCCTCGCAGGTCGTCAGCGGCACGGCCGACGCGGATGGCCCCGCGGCGTCACTGGGAGGCAACGCCTGGCGCGGCCGTATCGCGGAGGGCGGTTAGATGGCCACGCTCATCGGCCCGCCGACCAGCATCACCGTCGCCCGCACGCAGCGTCCGATCCTCGAGTTCAGGGGGCTGTGGTCGGACGCATGGACCCAGAAACCCGAGTACGAGTTTCTGCACGCCACCGCCGCCGCCGGCGGGCAGGACGTGGGCCGGCTTGAGGTTCAGCGGCCTTACGGGCGGGTGAAATTCCCCTACAGCGTCACGATCGCGACGCGCAACAAGGAGTCGCCGATCAATTGGTGGGCGCGGCTCATGCTCGATGATGGCACCGGTGGCACGCCGCCGACCGTTTGGATCGGCAAGTTCTTTGAGGAGGCCCGCTCGATCCACGGCCAATCGGCCGGCGGGACGACGACACCCAGCGGCATGCAGCGCCACGTCGCGTATGAGCCGCTGATGATCCTCAAGCGCATCCACGTCAGCGAGGCCTGGTGGGAGGCCCCTGACGGGAGCGAGACGCAGGTGCTGACGAATTGGGCACCTGGATTCAATGCCCGCGACGCCGATGGGTTCCTGGTGGGCAACCGCAGCGCCGAGGTGTTGCCGCGGATCGGCGGAAGGTATGCGTTCGGCGGTTCGTCCCGCTGGAACGCATACCAGGCCGTCGGTTATCTCCTCTATCGGTTCGCGGACGAGCTCGTCGTTGGTGGTCCCAGTTGGACGGTCAGCGCCCAGCCCGATGCACAAACCGCGCTGGAATCCATCGAAGAGTCGATCGAGGTGGAGCAGGGCGAGGCGCTGGACTCGATCGTGCGGAAGCTCATCCCGCTCAACATGGGTCTGGACTTCGTGGTACGCGAAACCCCCACGGGGTTCGAGTTGTACGTCTATTCCCTGGTCGCCGGGGCGAAAAGCTTCCGAGGTGTGACGCTGCCGGCCAACCCCCAGACCTACCGGTTCCGCGCGTCGCTCGGGCAAACGACCTCGATGGTCAACGTGATCCGCAGTTGGGCGCAACGCTACGACAGAATTCGCGTGATCGGCCGGCGCGTCGTCGTGTGTTGCACGCTGGAGGCCGATGTCGAAGAGGGGGGCAGCCTGGAGGCCAAGTGGCAACCGCAGTTCGAGAACGACTACAAGCTAGGCACGGGGAACCCCGCCGATCCACCGGAGGATCATGACGCCGCGCGCGAGAACGACAAGTTCAGCGCGGTGTATCAGGCCTTCGGCGCCCCGGCCGACTGGGATCATCAAGCCGGGCATGCCTCTCCGCGGGTGATGGAGGACGGCACGATCTCCCCCAGCGTCGCCCGCACCTTCCAGAACAGCGTGCGCAAGACGCTGGGTTGGCTGCCGCTGCGCGAGCAGTTCGAATACGACGGACTCGAACCCTCCGACCGAAATCCCACGGGACACCAGGGCGACTTCCTGCCGCCGGCGGCATGGATTTTGGACGAGGCGACCGGGCGATACGTACCCTGCGAAGAGCGCGGCATCGGGATTCACGCGCCAGGCCACGATTGGGGCATCGTCCTGCGGGCCAAACCGAATCATCTGCTGGCCCTGCGGAGTTTCACGCCCTGGGAGGACACCACCGATATCCCGCCGGTCTACGACTGGCAGACGCTCAAGGTGACGATCGCCTTCGAGGCGGACGAACGCCTTTACCTCGAGTGGTCCGTGCCCGAGCCGGACCCGGGCAACGGCGTCATGGTGGTCGAGGACCGCGGCGCAGAGCTCTGGTACCTCGCTCCCAGCACCGTGTTCGGGCTGACGGCGGCTGGGCAGCCGCGGCGCTCCCCCGCCGAGGGCGTCGTGTTGCGCAACGATGCGGACCGGTTGCTGCTCCGCATGGCCGGGGCGATGGCCCGGTATTACGATGAGCGCGCCCGAGCCGAGATTCTCCTGGTCGGGCTCTGGCCTTTCAGCACGCTGCTGGGCGGGATCCTCGAATCGGTCGAGGAATCAGGCGATCTGGATTTGATCAACGCGGCCATCACCGGCGTGGAATACACCGGCGGGGATCGGCCGACGACGCGCATCACCACGGGGTTTGGACGATGACGGAACGCGGCGATACGCGGAGCGGGGCCCGGCCGGTACGCCTGCCCAAGCAGCCTCGATTGGTCGGTCCGGCGGCGCCGATACCACTCAAGCTGGTCAAGGTGGTCGGACTGGGTGGCACGACGCTGACGGTGCAGCCGCTCAAGCTGATCCTCGCGGCGGGCATTGCCACCGCGGTGCCGGATGGGGTCACGACGACCATGTATCCATGGCCGGGCTATCCGACGGGGTACTACGCCAACAAAAGCTCCATCGTGATGATTGCCGTGCAGTTCGACGATCTCTGGGTCGTCTGCATGACAGGAGATCGGTTCTACGGAACCTGGCCGGCGTCGCTCTGTTCCGAATGCCCGGTGTAGCGGATGACCTGCTGCTATATCATCCTCGATCGCGCCAACGACGGCGACGAACGCACGGCTCAGGGATTTCTCGTTCCCGCGGGGCGCGACATCCACGTCAGCGAACGCAAGATCATCACCCCCGCGGGGACGTCGGATTTCACCGCCGGAGTCATGAGCACGGTCTTTCCGCAGGACTTTTATCGCGTCTGCGTCTGCAATTGTCTCAAGCCGCAGCGCGGGCTCCGCTCAACCTTTCCGACTACCGGCCGCGATCATGTCATCGCCCGCGTGGAGCCCGGTCTATGCGGTACCTGTTGCCAGTGCGCCTTGACGATCGAGACCGGGCCATGCTGCCCGATGTCCTTTTATACGGTGAACCCCGCGGATTGCGCCAGTCGAACGCTCTACCAACAATGCGCCTTCGGGCCAGACGCCGCCCCGCTGTGCTATCAGCCGCAGGAATCGGTGAGCTTCTGTTTTCCGCTTACGATCCAATGCGGCGGACTCACCTATAATTTCGTCGAGCAGGCAATCATCAAAGGCCCATGCTACGGATCGCTACAGCACATCCCCACGGTGGTGCGCTCGACGAACCGCTGCCCGACGGTGGTCATGCCGACCCTGCTCGACCCACCGCAGGCGGGGTGCATCTGCCAGGCGCGGGTCATCGGCTGGTATTACCATCCGCCGAATACGCTGTTCGACTGCCTGAGTTGTCCGCCCGCCTTCGGGCAGTTCCAGTTCATCGACATCCAGCCGCCGCCGACGCAGGTCGACTACTGGGCGGCGCTCTATGAGCAGGCCTACGAGGCCGCGGTGGGCGCGACCTTCCCGCTCTCAGGACAGAGCGGATGCGGCACAGAGCGCCATGAAATCCTCGGTTCGTGGAGCTGTCCGCCGGGCTGCGTGGAATGCGGCGCCACCACAGTAGGCGTACTGGCCCGGATCACGATGAGCCTGAACTGGAGACCAAGCACGCTCGATGCTTACTACGGGGCCAACGTGACGATGATCTACACGATCGGCGAGGAGGATCGTATCGGCGGCGGTGCGGGAACCTGCTGCGAATCTCCGCCGTCGGACTGCGGGTTTCAGGCGACCTCGAACGAAAGCTACCCGGCGGGATTCGTTTACGGCGACCTGGGGACATGGTTCTACGCGGGGCCCAAAGCAACCCTGGCCGAGGCGTGCGCCGGGCTGCGGCAGTGGGCCAGCGGAACCTACGAGCAGCCCTCGATCGAGTTCGGCGGTGCCTATCGGCTGACGGGGAGCTTCGTGGTTGCCTAAAATCGGTGACATCCATGACGCCGCCAAACGCATGGCAACGGCAGCCAAAGTCGTCGCGCATGGCCTACGCCGCCCGCGGGCGGCGGCCCAATACATCGGAGCGGAGCTCGGTCCGCGGCTCGATGATGATGGCGTGCGGGTGCGGCTGACGATCTGCGAAAGCTGCGAATTCATGGCGATGGTGGAGGGAGAGCGGTACTGCGCGGCCTGCGACTGCCCGACCTGGCAACGCTCCGAGCTAACGGTCAAGGCACGGATGGCCCGGGCACCCTGCCCTCTCGGGAAGTGGCCGCCTCTCCCCGCTTAGCTCGCGTCAGGCGACCCTCGGCATCCAGGAACGCGACATCGCCGGCATCGAGGGGGCCGGCCGCGAGGCCCTGCATCGTCCCGCACCGCTCCATCCGCAACTGCGCCTGGGCCGACTCCACATCCCATCGGTAGGAGGCTTCGGCAGCGGGCGTCGTCGGCAACAGCGCGGCGACCAGGATACCCGTGGCCCCCAGGGCCGCACCCAGAAATACGCCGGGGAGGATGCGCCCGCGCATCGCGCCTATGACCCCGCCGATGATCGCACAGGCGACCCTTCCGTAGATGACCATGGCGTCCGCGTCCATTGGCGTCGACAGCAACATTCCGTTCATTTCGGATTCACCTACAATGAAAAAGCAACCGATAAAGCAACCGCCGCTTGCGCGTGGGCTTCGGTATTGATCCACCGGCGCCGGGCCACAGGCTGAGGAGACGCTGCAACATGAAATCCATTTCGTCGCCTACGTTACCCGCACCCTCGTCGGGATTCAATCTGACGGTGGAGGAGATCGCGCTCATCCTCTGTTACCGCCGGCTTTCCCCCGCCGAGCGGGCGGCGGTGCGTCTCGTGGTTCGACGGCAAGCAGGGAAGCGTCGAGCTGGGCGACCATCCGTGGATCCGGCGGGGTGCCCTGTTGAATCCAACTCTCGCAGCATAGGCGGGCCAACTCCCGATCGCGCGGCGTCAGATGGTGGGTATACCAGTAGACCGCCGCCTCGATCAGCCGGTTCATGGCGACGCCGCGATTCCGCTCCAATCGCAGGCGCTCTACGACCGGGGCGGCGAGGTCGACGCTGAACTTGGTGCCCGCCATCCTCAACTCCGCGGCGTCACAATCAAGCCGCAATCGAAGGAAGTCTACTCGTAGAATGCCAGAAAACCCAATAAGGTTATAGGACCCTAGGGTGTTCACCCCATTCGGCCCCAAAAAACCCTAGGCGACACCAGAAATCCCTTGACATGAGGTTTTTGAGGGGTTATTACCGGTCTGAATGAAAACGCGCCATCTATACGTCAAGGCGGGGCAGCGCGGCGGCGACCACGACGACGTGATCGACTTTCTGTTCACCCATGGTCGTACGCGCTACGGCAGCGCCGCTAACGCAGCGATGCTTCTGCTCCGACAATCACCCGAATTCAAACGCTGGCATCGCCGGACCCCGAAGGTCGCGGGGGTTGGCCGATGATGCCCGCACCGATGCTTCTTTCCCCTCCGGATAGCACCGCCGGCGTTCAGCGGCGCGGCGGTGCTTTCTTTGTTCACGACGGCGGGGCCGCAGCGAAGCCGGCTCCGCCTACCGCGCCGTCCCGCGCGATGAATCGGACCGCCGCGCGGGACGCTTTGTATACCCGTGACAGGAGCGGGCCTTGGCGACGGCGAAGGCCCCGGCACGGCCGGCCGCGATCGGGCGACGGTTCGATTGCGGTCGCCAAGGGTTTGTTGTGGGCTGGCGCTCGCGGCCGTCGATCGCCGGCCGTCATTCATACACGCGGAGGCATTGCCGCGTGTGTTGGGATGCTCACTGTGGGCCTATACCCGAATCCACCGCAGAGGTGCCGGGCGGTATGTTCCCTTCCTTCATACCGCCCGGCCCTCGCCCCTGCTGAGGAGAAAAACATGCTCGATTTGATGCTGTGGGCCTGGAGTCTGCTCCAGACATTCATCAATCAGATTCCGGCCTATGTGCTTCCATGATCTTGGAGACGATCGACCCGATCCAGTGGCAACTGGAGTTAGATGCCGAGTTGGAAGCGGCGCGCAATCGCCGCGAACTCGCTCATCTGCTGGCCGAGGTGGCCGGCATGCCATGCGAGCCGTCCGTGGCGGCGATGGACTTTACCGATAGCGGGACGCCGATCCGGCTCGGCGGATCAGCGACGGGCGTCCCGGAGACCGCCCGGTAGCGCGGGCGGGTCGTGGGCCAGTGGGGGCCTCGCGAACTAACCTGCGCGGGGCGGCGGGCTTCGCGTCCGTCCCCACGAGTACTGGGGCAGTGGATGGCGGCGGCGGAGACGGCGCAGCGGCGGTGGGTCGAGCCACTGCCCGCATGGATCATGGATGATCCCGCCTACGCGAGCTTGCGCGCCCAGCAGCAGACCACGCTGCGGGCCATCGCGGCGGCGTGCCAGACCTCTGACGCCGCCGGCAACCTTCTCGGTGCGTTCGGTGGCCAGGGCATGATCGCCGCGGCCGGGTGTTCGCGAGCGACGTTCTGGAGGCACCTGCGGCGGCTCATGGACCTGGGTTACGTGATCCAACTCGGCACCGGCGGCTGCTACGACAACAAGAGCTACGGCAACCAATACGGAATTCCCGGGCGTCGCGGGGCCCTGGACGATCGCGCCTGCCGCAGAGACATGCGCCGGATGGTGCAAGGCGCGGATGGGCGGTACCGATCCACGGTCACGCCCAGCGGGGCGCAGGCGCCTCTCTGGCCGGCGGAAACTCACAACGCTACCGACAGGGCCGCGGACCCCAGTCTCGGATTGAGACGGGGGGCGCCTCAAAATGAGACGGCGCCTCAAAATGAGACGGCGCCTCAAAATGAGACGGCGCCTCAAAATGAGGCGCACCCCCAACCCCTGGTGGTCGGAGGAGCTGCTCGGACACAGCCTGTTGGGGCAACGGCTCAAAATGAGGCGCCCCATGGTAACTACCATGGTAACTACTCTGGTAAAGACCATGGTGCTTCGCGCCGCAGAGACCGCGGGAAACGGCTTCCGCATTTCGAGGCGGCGGAGCTCGATGATACCGCCTGCCTGATGCGACTGTTTGAAGTCGCCGTCGAGCGAGGTCTCGTCGAGCGGAGCCAATCGGATCGTCTGCGCTTCGTCGGAGCCGCGGAACACGCCCGACGCGTCGCCCGCGATCCGGTCCGACTGTTCGCCCACGTGGTCAACGAGGGCCGCTGGCTGTTTGTGTCCTGCGAGGACGAATCCGCGGCTAACGAACGAATCAAGCGCGATCTGTTCGGACATCGTCCGCCGGATCCGCGCGGCTATTTTGAATCATGAAAGGAGGCCAATATGAAAGTCAGTCTGTCCTTGGCGAATCTGAAGCGCCTGGACTTCGGGAAGGTGGATGTCGCGTTTCAGCGGCATATCTCGCGGGCGATCGAGGACTGCATGGACCGCCCGGGCGATCCCCATCCGCGCGAGGTGTTGCTCAGGCTCAAGGTCGAGCCGGCGGACAACCAGGCGGGCCTCTGCGATGCGGTGATGATGCACGCCGAGGTGGCGAGCCGCGTCCCGGTGCATAGAAGCGCAGATTTCCATTGTCGCCCGCGGAAAACGGACAAGGGGGCGCTCCTCGTGTTTGATGACGAGAGCCCGGACAACGCCGACCAGGGCACGTTTGGCGACTTGGTCGAAGGAGAATCCAATGTCTGACACAACCGTTACGGCGAACGGCGACGCGATCGCCGTCCTGGCGGAGATGGCCCGGCGAGCGGCAGAGCCCATCGTCATTGGGCGCGACCAGGCGGAGATGCACAGCGAGCACACGATGTTCCATCTCGATCGGCACACGGGCGACTTGCGCACGCATCGCATGCCAGCGCCGACGCGCTCACACGTGTTCCATCAGATCGGCTCCTTCGTCGAGTTCGTCAACAATGCACACGATGGTAAGCATTCATCTGGAATGGCTGAACGTTGCGGGCGCATGATTATACTTTGCGGTGACAGCGAAGCGACGTGCTTCCTGGACGACGAGGATCGGCGTGATGCCGTCCGTCTACGATTCGAGACGACGCCGGTATTCGACTTTCTGGAGAGCCACGATTGCGTCGCGCCGCGCCGCCAGGGGGACTTCGTCAAGCTGCTCCGCACGACGTTTGCAGGGGCGCTGCCTTCCGATCTGCTGGGAGCGGTACGGCGTCTGGAATGGACCTCCGGCAGCAGCGGTCATGCTGAGCTGCGGCAGGGTAAGGAGAGCCTGGGGAAAAGCATCGACGCGGAGGTACGCGGCATGTCGGCCCTGCCGGGGTCTCTGACGCTGCGGGTGCAAGTGTTCACGCTGGAGGACCCTCTGCCGGACTGTCCGATTGAATGCGCCATGCTGTTGGACGTTCAAGATCAAACGTTCGCGATACATCCACTGCCGATGGAAACGGCCGACGCCCGATCGGCTGCGATAGCCGAGGTCATGAGGCAACTGCGCGCTGACATCGAGCCCGACGTTCCGATTTATCGCGCCGACGCCTAGGGCGACGTGCATGACGGGACGCGGGGTCGATGGCGGGATTCGGCCAGGTCGAGCGGGGTTGGTACTGGTCGAATTGGGCGAAGTACCTGCGCCAGCGGGCGGCGGTATGTATTGATCCGGCCCGTGCGGGCGAACTGCGCCGCTGGGCGGATGAGGTGGAACGGCTAGGCGACAAGGCGCCGATCGCCGGCGAAGCGCCGGCGACGAAACGAAAGCGAGGGCGATGATGGACGTGTATGGTCAGATTCGATTGGTAGGCACGGGTGACGGGGGACTCATTCTGGTGAGGGCGCTCATTCAAGGAGCATTCTGGGGGTTTGCGCAGCAACTTCTGCTGGGGTACAAGGATGGCGAGACGCTTCCACCCTATGACGTCGATGTCTCCGGCGGGCCGCTGCCCAACGTTCTGATCCCCTACGGCCAATTCGGGGCGACGCGACTGGCGATTATTACTGGCGTCGAGCTCGGCGCGCCGCCTCAGACGATGAGGTGGGCGATCACGGCGGAGATTCGCGGATTGGACATCGCCAGGCTGGTATTCGCGCCGGAATGGTGCATGCCGGGATCCTTTCCGCGGCAGCGTCTGACGGGCTGGAATGGCTCAACGTTTGTTGCGCCCACCCCGCTGGATTGCATTGACGGAAGCGGGTCCACGAATCGCATTCTCACGGCGGGCGGCGGCGTGGCGCGGACCTAATCGGGATCGCCGCGAACACGGAGGTGGCCGAATGATCGTGTGCAGTTTCAGGCAATCGATGCGTCATCGCCAGTTGACGACGGAGCAGAGGTGGATCGCGTGCGACGCATGGAAGCAGGGCATGTACCAGGCGGAGTGCTACGTACGCGCCGAAGTACGCAGGCATCTGCGGAATAGTAAAAAGTGTGATCCGAAGGCGGCCGCCCCTATGCGAGAATTCGCGCTCATGCTTGCGACGGTGGCGGATGGAATCAGGAACCGCCGGCGGCGAGTGAGTCGGTGGATTCCATGATCGTTGTGGGCGTCGATCCAGGGTCGCACCGGACCGGCTTCGCGGTGCTCGCGCCGCGCCGCGGGCCGGTCGCGGCCGATTGGCTGATCGACGCCGGCGTCATTCGCCCCAGTAAGACGCGCAGGACGATGGAAGATCGCGTGGAGGGCATGGTGGAGGAGATCACGGCCATCATCCGCACCGCCGGAGAAGATTCGAGTGAGGGGTTCGCCAGAGTGGCGATCGAAATCCCCAGCGGCAAGGTGGGTACCGGATCACGGCGCGGCGCGACGACGAGCCTGATCGTCTACGGTTTCGCGGCGGGCGCCATCTGGGCGGCAGCGTGCGCGGCGTCGGACAACCACTGCTATGCGGTCACGGAACGCGCATGGACGCGGGGCGTCCCCAAGGCGCGCCGTGCCTATCTGATCGCCGCCAAGTTCCCGCACTACCGGACGGCGATGGCGGCGGACGTCGGCCTGGACGCCGCGGACGCGATCGGTCTGGCGCTCTGGTCTTTTGAGAGGAGGCATCGCGCATGGATCGCGACGCCATCGGCGGCGGGGCTGACGACACGTGCGGGCGATCACGGTGCCGCCGCCCGGCCGTGCTGACGTATTTGGGCCTGCCGCTCTGCGGAGGCCATTGGAAGGAACTCTGTGACGCCGAAGTCGCAAGGGAATCCGCCGCCGGCGGATCGGAAGCTCATCACGCCCCAGCGGGCGGCGGTGATCCTGGGGTTGGATGAGTGCTCCGCCGATCCGGGCCTGGTAGTCCGCCGAATGGCCCGCCGCGGCGAACTGGTGGCGGTACGGGTAGGTCGGTGGACCCTGATCGACGCCCAGAGCGTTCACGAGTTCATCCAGGCCGGTCGCGAGGTCAGCCGCGCGCGTGGCGGCGCTTGATTTCGATGGGCTGGATTTCGCACAATGATCGGCATGGCCACCGAGCACCTGACGCTCCGCAAATGCCGCGACGGCTACTACCGTGCGGCCTGGGTCGCGGCCTCCGGACGACGTTTCCAACGGAGCTTCGGCCAGGCTCGCCTGCTGGCGATGAACCGCTTCGCGCGTTTCCACGCCCGGTGGGTGGCCGACTACCACACCCGCAACCCGGACGTGGCGCCGCCGGCGACCGTTGGCGAAGCGTGGCAGCGCTTCGCTCGCCACGCCGCGGAGCACTACCGCCATGCGGACGGCTCCCCAACGCGCGAGGCGGACAACTTGGCGGCGGCCTTCGCTCCGGTCCTGCGCCTGTTCGGCGACCTGCGGGCGGACGAATTCGGCCCGCGCTCCCTGGTGACGGTCCGCCAAGCGATGATCGACTCGGGCCTGTGCCTCAACGAGATCAACAAGCGAGTGCGGAAGGTGCGTCAGGTGTTCAAATGGCTCGCGCTGCAAGAGCTTGTTCCCATCGGGACGTGGCATGGCTTGCTCACGGTGGACGCCATCCGGGCCGGGCGGACGACGGCCCGCACGTCGGCGCCGGTCGGGCCGGTGCCGGACGCTCACGTGTGGGCGGTGGCCGAGCATGCACTCCCCACCATCAGGGCGATGATCCTCGTCCAGTACCACACCGGCATGCGGCCGGCGGAGGTCTGCATGATGCGGCCGCTTGATCTCGACACGGCCGGCGTCGTCTGGGCCTACCGCCCGGGCCAGCACAAGAGCATCCATCGCCACCGGGAGCGCGTCATCCTGCTGGGCCCGCGAGTGAGGGAGGCGATCGAGCCGTACCTGCACCGAGCTCTGACCGCCTGCCTGTTCAGCCCGCGGGAGACCATCAGCCAGCGGGCGGCCGGGGCGCCGTCGCATCGTCGCATTTCGTGCGACAGCTCATGCGACAGCGCGCGACAGACGCCGCGAACGGAGCGGCGGGTGGGGACGGCGTACGACGCCAAGGGCTACGCCCTGGCGATTCGCCGCCTGTGCGCCGAGCATGGGATCCCGCACTGGTCGCCCAATCAGTTGCGACATTCCTACGCGACCCGGGTCCGGCAGCACTTCGGCTTGGAGGCCGCGCAGATCATGCTGGGGCATGCCCGGGCGGACGTGACCCAGCTCTACGCCGAGCGCGACCTGAGTCGCGCCCGCGAAGTGGTTGAAAGGATCGGCTAGCATGGGGCATTACGCCAGCGACACCAGGGTGTCTCCGGAACGCACCCAGGACGAGATCAGGGCGACGTTGCGCCGCTACGGCGCCGACAAGTTCGGGACTCTCGAATCCCGTCAATCCACGGCGATCGGTTTCGAGATTTCCGGATTGACCATCAGGATTACGGTCGATGTGCCGTCCGAAAACGATCCGGCATTTCTGAGCACGCCCACGGGGCGTGAGCGAAAGGGCGGGGCGGCCTACGCCGCCTGGGAGCAGGCGATCCGGCAGCGCTACCGGGCTCTGCTGTTGGCGATCAAGGCCAAGCTCGAAGCCGTCGAATGTGGGATCAGCACGATCGAACAGGAGTTCATGCCCTTCGTCGTGTTGCCCAACGGCAAGACCATCGCCGAGATGGTGCTGCCGAAATTGATGGAGGCGAGCAAGAGCGGCAAGCTCCCCCCGATGCTCATGGCGTTGTGATACGATGGCGTTTTCGGATCTGAGCGGGATCGTGACGGAAGTTGCCGACGTGGGCGCCAGGGTGTTCATCGACTTCATCGAGCAGGAGACTGGCACGCGCATGGGATTCTGGGCGGCGCGTGATCCGGCGAGCGAGCGGGTGAGCATAGGCGACCGCATCCAACGGCGCAGGGACGGCGGAATCGTGTGGTATCCGCAGGGATGCAGCGAAGCGATGCTGCTTTCATTCATCAATTTTGCCGAGGCCCATCCACTCGCGGGGATGAAGGAGCGGAGGCCTCGGGGACGATGACGCCACACGGAGGAACGATCTACTCAGCGGTGTTGACCATTACGCAGGCTGATCTGTTGCGGCTTTCGGCGACCGCTGACGCAATCTCCATCGCACACGATGATCGGTTCTCCGATGGCTACCCGTTCCGCGAAATGTTGCGCCTGTTCGCCGACGCCGCTTGGACGCTTGGGGAGGCCATGGGCGCGGCCAAGATACAGAGCATCGTGCTCGATGTCGAGGCTCTGCACTCCCTCGCGTCGAAATGCTCGGACCTCGAAGAGCAAGGCGAGCCGCGGCCCGCCCTGGGATGAGGTAGCAGACATGCGCGCCAAACCGTGCGCCAAACGTCGACCGTCGCCTCGGCGGCCTGACGTAAGTGATGGTGGGGCCAAAGCGGGCGGTCGGATTCGAACCGACGACGTCCAGCTTGGGAAGCTGTCTACGCCGTCGCGGGTAAACGCGGCTGAGAAGCCGAAAACGGCCATAAGCTTCGGACTCCATCGCGGTTACGCCGCTGGACGCGGAACGCTGCGGAACCACGGGTGGCGTATCTGAGACGATCAAATGCGCCAATTGGCGCGCGACGACGGACGTGGAGACCGGCTCAATGAACGATGAAAGCCAAGAGCGGGAGCGAAGGCGCATGGCCTGCGCAGCGTTCGGCGACGCCCGGCGCCCGGCGATGCGCCCCGACGGGAGGGCCGCACGATGAAAGCGCTGCCCACGCCGACGCTCGACAGTATCGCCGGGGAGTTCATGCAATTCGTCGCGCTGCCGCAGGGCCCCATGCGGACGCCGGCCTATTCGATCGTGTCGAGGCGCGAACAAAGAGAACTCGGCCAGGTCAGATTCTATCCGCGATGGCGGGCATTCGCGTTTTTTCCATACAACCTGACGGTCTATAGCTCCGACTGTTTGCTGAGCATCTATCGGCTGGTCGCCGACGAGAACGAGCGGCGCCTGATGGTCGGGCCCGAACACGTGGACCAGATTCGACGGCTGATGCGCCGAGCCTTCGGTGATAGCCCGGCTGGCAGCAAGCGCGGCTACGCCTGGCTGCGCACGCATTTCCACGTGGGGTCGGTGCACGAACTGGGCACGGCCCGCCGCGCCGGCCAGGTCATTCGCATGCTGCGCGAGGTGATCCAGCGCGGCGACGCCCGTCGCCCGGCGATGCGCCCCGACGGGAGGGCCGCACGATGAAAGCGCTGCCCACGCCGACGCTCGACAGGATCGCCGGGGAGTTTCTGCAATTTGTCGCGCTGCCGCAGGTCGCCCGGCGGACGCCGTCCTATTCGATCCGGTCGAGACGCGACGATTCCGAACTCGGCCTGGTCACGTGGTACCCGAGGTGGCGGGCATTCGCGTTTTTTCCACACCCCCTGGCGGTCTATAGCTCCGGCTGCCTGCTGTGCATTAATCGCCTGATCGCCGAGGAGAAAGCGCGGCACCGGACCGAGATTGCCGCACGGAGGGCCGCACGATGACGGACCATCCGACAGAACGGCGCTGCGCAGAGTGCGGCGTGGACATCTCCAGCCGGGCGCCGCAAGCGCGGCGATGCATCCCCTGCGCGGCGGAGCGCAACAGAGAAGCTATACGGCATTGGCGGGCGGCCAACCGCGGGAAACGGCGATCGGCGGGGAAGCGTTGGCGGTTCGCGAATCGCGACAAGGTCGCCGCCAAGAACGCCCGATACCGCGCCGCCAACCCTGAAATCTGCAACGCGGCGAGGCGGCGATGGCGCGCCAGGATACGCGCGGAGGCGTTATCCGCCGCGGCAGCGTCGGCCCTTCATACCACTCTCACCCCAGCAGGAGCGAACGATGTCGCTTGAGTATCGCAGAATCGTCGGGTGCGAGGAGGCACCCTGGTACACGCCGCTGCCGGCGGATGATAATCTGCGCTGGCAGCACGCGCAGATGAACAAGGCGACTTGGCTCGAACGATTCGGCCGCTGGACGGACCCAGACGGCGCGGCGCGCATCACCGAATCGTCCTTCCTTGACGCGGCCGCGGAGTATTTCGGCGATCGGCTCCGCGGAAGCCGTCACCCGAGCGTCTCGCTCGCTATGCCCGACGGCATCTGGCCCCTCCCGCAATCCTCGAAGGACGCCGCCGTTATTTACTACAACGGCGTCGCTGAACGCATCATCGCTCGGCATCCGGAGGAGGCGCCCCACTGGTCGGTCATCGGGCTGGCGTATGCCAGCTATCGGCGACCACCCACGATTCCGGTACATCCGATGGTCAAGATTCTCATTCGGTCGGGCTTCGAGGATCGCCCCGAGCAACGGGCCGCACTGCGTGCACTTGAGGATGGCTGGCTGACAGTCACGCCCCACGTAGGGGTCTACTACATCCCCTGGCTGGCGGCGCATATGCACGGCTTCGCCAGCTACAACCCGATCGAACCACCCACCGAGGCGATCGGGCTCTACATGACGGCGCCGCAGGGCTGGTCCGGCGTCTGCGGCCCCACGTTCCGCGATTCGATGGCGCCGCGCGGCAACGAACCACTCGATCCCTTTTGGGGCCTGTGCTACCGATGCTATTGTGCCGCGTCGGCGACCAGCAGCACCGAGCGGAACTACCTTGAGGCCGTGAGGGCCCTCATCGGCTACGGAGTCGAGCCCGGCTATCGCGGCTGGTGGGCGCGCCTCTTCCTCGGGTATTCCCCCCACGTCAGAATTCTTCTCGAATTGTCCATCACGCGAGATGGCCCGTTGCTGTTGGCCGTCGCGACCTATATGAGCTCGACGTGCCGCCTGGTGGAGAGCGTCATAAACGGTTCTGAGAACCTCCGACGCAATCTCGCATTCGTGCGTGAGGCCAACATCAACCGGATCGTCGGACTCTGCCCCGCTTTGGGCCGAAGCATCCGGGAGCATGATGCGCAGTCCGGTAGGATGTTTGACATTGGCTGAATCGGCGGAGCACCGTGCCCATGATCTTCCCTGGAAGCGCTCGTGGGCGGCACGAATGATGGATCTGCTCTTCGCGGCCGACCATGATTCTCCGTTCAGCCGCAACCAACGTGTAGCTGCGGCGCTGACGATAGGGTGGCTGGCGGAAGGCATTCGCGATGAGCGCGGCCTGCATGGCAACGTGACCTGCAGCGACGCCGGTGAGCCCGAAATCGTCGTATTCTCGGAATTAACCCGACGCTACCTGATGATAGCCGTGAAATCGGGAGGGCACAGGCTTGTCGTGGGGAGCGATGAGGCCCATTGCGACGAGGCGACACGAGTGTTTGCCCTGGGGGGTGCCGAGGGCATTCGGGCGCTGGGGCGGTGGGTGAGCGCACCGCCCGGGCCCGGCAGGCCGGGCGCTCGGACGGGTTGACGCGAGCCTTGTGGCGGGGATGATTCCAGCGTCGCTGATCCGCCGTCGATGAGGGTGCAGGCGATGGCGCTACGTTTTCCGGAGACCGCTACGACGGCGAGGCAGCGTCTGGCCTTCCTGCTGCGCCTGAAAAAACGGGTTGAAATGCTGCACAACCTGATCGGGCTCTGGCACCGCGAGGGACTGAGCCGCGCCGAGTGGGACGACGGGGTCGAGGAGTCGCGAGTTGGCGGCGTTGGGGCAACTCGGGTTCGCTTTCCGCCGTCCATTCGAGCACGCTTCGCCTATCAGCCGAGGATCACCCGAGCACAGTTCGCGAACATGATCGGACGGGAATTCGACGGGCGAATGACCGAGGTGCTCACCGCCATGGCCGCCCTCGAGGACCAGTTTCATCTCGATGCGTCGTGGGACGGAGACATCGACCTGGATAGGATCACCGAGGATGTTTGAGAAGGTGGGCGCCTACAACCTCGGCGGGGCGGACCAGGCCGACATCACCCGCACTTCCTATCGGGGGACGTTTTTCAGCTTGGAGAATCAGGACGAGGCCTGGCTGGCCAAGGATTTCGGATCGGGGCGCTTCGGCGGCGACCTGAACATCCAATTCACCATCTACGTCTCGGCGATCTCGAGCACCGCCCAGCCGTTCATCGCGGTGCTGGCCGACGACGGCGGCGTGACCGTGCCCGGCGAAAACCCCGACGCGTGGACGGACATCGACGCCGCCGGCGCGTATGCCTTGGGCTGCCAGCTATTCGGGCTCGCCGGATGGCGACCGCGCATCGTCGAGCTTCACGGCGGGACGGTCTACAACAGCGCGACGATCAGCGGTTGCAGCCTGAGCACCGCCTACTACGCGCGGCTGGTCCGCAGCCAGAACGCATCGACGGCGACCCTCTACATCTACAGCGATGCGGCGCGCACGAACCTGGTGGGCAGTGCGGCGTTGACGCTGCACTCCATCAGAGCCTACGATTGGGCGTACGCGATCCAGTCGTACCATGCGGGCAGCACACAGGCCGCGAATGGATACATCGAGAATTTCGATCTGGGGATGGACGACTACCCGATCGAGCGCGGCACGCCGCGCGGCGTCGCCCGCGGCATGGCTTTGGGGGTAGCATAGATGGCTCTGCTGAGGCTCTATGGCGAGGCGACGACGTTGGCGATCCCGATTCCCAAGGCCGGGATGACCGACTTTGCGGCGTCCGCGGATTGGACGCCGGCGGCCGGAGACGTGAAAGTCTCGAAGGACGGGGGCGACGTGGCGAACATCGCGACGCTGCCGACCGCTATCGGCGGGACCGGCGCCGTGCTCTGGCTTTTCAGTCTGAGTGCGACGGAGATGCAGGCGAAACACGTCGCCATCCAGATCGTGGATGCGGCCGTCGAGAATCAGTGCGTCGTGATCGAGACGTTCGGCCACGCCTCGGCGCAATACGGGTTCGACCTGTCACAAGGCCTGACCGCGGCGTCGATCGCCGACGCCGTTCTGGATGAGGCCCTCTTGCCACACCAGGCCGCCGGCAGCGCCGGGGAGGCGATGGGCAAGATCGTCGCCGTCGCCGCCATGGCCGATGCGATCTGCGATGAAGCGTTGGCTGGTCACACGAGTGCAGGCACGGTGGGCAAGGCCCTAGGCGATGTTGCGACGGCGGCTGCGATCGCATCGGCCTCGGCGGATGCCGTGTGGGACGAGGCGATTGCCGGTCACGCTGCGGTTGGTAGTACCGGCGAAGCCCTTGCGGACGCGAGTGTGCCCGTTGTGGTGACGCCTATCACAACAGAGGCCTCCGCGACACGGAACACGGCCCCGATCGCATTGGAGATGTACCAGGGGGCGTACCGCGTGTTCGCTCTGACGGTGCTCGACGCCAACGGCGACGCCGTCGACTTGGGAGCGCTCACACTGCGGATGGTAGTCCATGATCCTGAGGACCCGACGACTGCGAACTTTGCCGTCGAGGATGGGGTCATCACCCGCACTGGGGCGGGTAACGAGGTGGCGAACGTTCCGGTCGATCCAACGCAGTCCGCGAGCGTCCTGCGCAACTACCGTTGGCTGCTGTGGGACGTGACTGATGAGGACCAGGAGCAGGTGCTGCTGCACGGCTTATTCAACGTGCTGCCCGCGGCCCAGACTGCATCTTGAGGCGTGCCACAGTGAAACACAACTCAGTATTTAGGAGGCTGGGTCCTTTGCACACCACCCCGAGCACGCTTCGCGGTTTTCAT
>Ga0214473_10001112_pt1 | contig 36312 bp, 51 predicted proteins | sample RVTome_7_FD_203509 | JGI IMG/M metagenome (GOLD analysis project Ga0214473, IMG submission 203509) | Soil microbial communities from uranium-contaminated site in the Upper Colorado River Basin, Wyoming, United States - RVT98D197 | ecosystem: Environmental > Terrestrial > Soil > Contaminated >... | reverse complement strand
CCCGCCCCCTGTTTGGCTGGTTGTGTAGTGCCTAACCCTCCACTACTGCCCACTCCAGAGTGCCCTGACCTACCAATATACCGGATTACACGCTGTTTGACATGCTCTCCCTCTCATAGTCGTACCAGTTACCGGAACCTGGCGGTATCTCTTTTGCCCGTATAAAACTCATTTTCTTGCCCTCCGTTTCTGTAACTTCTTTTAAACTATAACACACACTTTGCCGTTTTGTCAATACCACGTTCAACAATATTATGCTATACTGGTTCTATACAGTTTGCCGAATAGCCCATTATTTTTAATCAGTAGACCGTTGCCCTCATAATTGGCAATCATCTTGAAGAAGTCATCTTCATAGTGTGCTGAGATAGGATTAAAAGCAAATCCGCCTACCACCTCAATACCACAGAGAGGGCACTTCCAAAGGTCGGCATCCCATAGCTCGTAAGCCCCATTGTCATTGTAATCCAGCACACCCACACCATTTGTCTCTGGCCGTAGTTCACAGTGGCACTTCTTGCATACTGGTCTGTGCATACCAGCACTCACGACTTGCTTTTCTGTCTTAGTCATCTACATCTCCTTCTGTTGTATTTCGCCTTCCCCCGATGGTATCTGTGATGCCAGGGCGAGCGGGTTGGGTGCCTTATATTTCACATCCCGCCACACCCTAACCGCCCACTCCTCACGGCGGCTCTTGAAGTAAAGATGCTCAAGAGCTATATGAATCATTTCCACGCCTCTGCTCGATTCTCATTGATGGCGAATAAATCCCAAAACGCTGGCTGGCGAATCTTCTCGTATTCAGCCAACGCTTGCTGGCGAATCTTCTCGTATTCAGCATACGCTTGCTGGTGAATCTTCTCGTATTCAGCATACGCTGGCTGGCAAATCTTCTCGTATTCAGCCAACGCTTGCTGGCGAATCTTCTCGTATTCAGCATACGCTTGCTGGCGAATCTTCTCGTATTCAGCATACGCTTGCTGGTGAATCTTCTCGTATTCAGCATACGCTGGCTGGCAAATCTTCTCGTATTCAGCCAACGCTTGCTGGCGAATCTTCTCGTATTCAGCCAACGCTTGCTGGCGAATCTTCTCGTATTCAGCCAACGCTTGCTGGCGAATCTTCTCGTATTCAGCATACGCTGGCTGGCGAATCTTCTCGTATTCAGCCAACGCTTGCTGGCGAATCTTCTCGTATTCAGCATACGCTGGCTGGCGAATCTTCTCGTATTCAGCATACGCTGGCTGGCGAATCTTCTCGTATTCAGCCAACGCTTGCTGGCGAATCTTCTCGTATTCAGCATACGCTTGCTGGCGAATCTTCTCGTATTCCGCCCACGCTGGCTGGCATAAAAGTCCTTTAGGTGTTCCCATACCTGCAAAATCACCTCTCTTAATAGCCCTCACTATCACAGCAGGAAAGTTAGCAGGGGATGAGAAGTTGGTGCTTTCTTTGTCGAACAGGTTATGCCTACCAATCGTATCAGGCAAGTCATAATAGAACCTGATAGCCGAATGTCCGATGTAATCCCCCGCCAGTTCTTTTTGTAACAACTTCCCTTTCCTCGTGTGGAATACCTGTTTTGCCGTCAGGAAGTAGATATCGGGTTTGCCCTTGACCGTACTAGGCTTTTCAATCCAACTTAAAAAATCAGACATTAGTTACCCTCCTCGCCCTCGCCGCCGCCTTCATTGTCGGGGATGTAGGCATAAAATGGGGACTTGCCATCGGCTGTTCTCCTTCCTTTACTCTCTTTAATACAGTCCTCGCACCGCTCGCACATCCGGCAGTAAAGTCTGTGGTGCTCTGGACATTCTATCAGGATTTCGGTGTGCTTCAACACGGCTCACCCTCCGTTAGCCAATATAGTGTCAGTTTGTTTATCAGGTCTTTACACTTGGCATAACCGTCCTCTGTGTAAGCCATTTTCCCGTCTCCCTCCTGCCTTTAATTACCAGGGTGCCCCACCCAGATAAAGATAAGTCTTACCAGCTTCAAACTCAACACCTAACTCAGCCAATTTACGAGCGACCATTCCGAGTGACCCATCAGCATCCGAACTAACACGCAATGCCTCCACTAATAGGGTGTATCTTTGTTTAAGCCCTGCTTTACGTTCTTGCTCAAACTGCTCATTCCTCGTAGATTGGGCATGGGCTAATTGCCGTTCCTCGTCTATGATTTGGTATGCTTTCTTTGCCATCGTCTCCCTCCTGTTTGCGCATTTAGGACATTTCACTTTTTGTTACTCCTGTCAGTTTTCACCCTGACAATGAGAGTATAAAGTATTTCGGGGAACTTGTCAAGGGGCTTAGACAACTATTTTAGCCTCAGATAAAAAATAGTTTAGTGATTTTTAGCTAACTTGTCTAAATCTATTGACAACTCCCATATTTTAATATATGCTTATACCGAGAGGTAGAAAATGAGAGGCATAGCAAACACAGACCGCACAGCCAAAATCCAGAAGGCTTGGCTCACTGGTAGGTATAAATCCTTTAGCTCGCTGGCACGTGCCTTACACACTTACCCTAAAGCGGTTGAGAGGGCGGTGAAGGATTTATCTGACAATGCCAATGGTCACAAGAAAGCGGGCGGCTGATGGCAAACTGGTTTTGTTGTCATTATATCCGATGACCCAGCGAACCCCTGAAGTACCACGAGGAGAATAGATGAACCTTGACGATGTAACCCCGAGAAACGTAGCGGGAGACAAATATTTTGAGGTCGAGAGTATAGGTGTGTTTGAGTGGCATAGCCTACCCGATGGGCAAGGCAAACCAGAGCAGGTGTTAATGGAGATAAAACTGGCAGATTGCGACCTCCCGATTGTAATGAGATTCAAATCACGCAAACCAGTAGATAACCTGATAGTGGCTTTAATAACTCACGCAAATAGCGTATTCCCTAGAGACCCAGCGATGAAGGATTTTAACAATCTTTTTGGCGAACCAAATCGTAGAGCAGGAGAATAAGAAAATGAACCGAACCCCTGAAGCGGTCTCGGCCTTCAAGCGGCGGGCGAGGGCGGGATGAGGATAAAATGAGACATATAGCTTGGTTTTCTTGTGGTGCAGCTTCTGCGGTTGCGGCTAAATTAGCTCTTGATAAATATCCAGATACGCAAGTAGTTTATTGCGATACCTCTTCGAGCGAACACCCTGACAATATTCGGTTTATGAGAGATATTGAATCATGGTTAAAAGTTGATGTCAGGCGTTTGAAATCGGAGCATTACAGTTCGATTGATGATGTGTTTGAAGCTACTCGTTATATGTCTGGAATAGCAGGAGCTAGATGCACAACCGAAATGAAAAAGCTTCCACGCTTTAATTATCAGTTGCCAGATGATGTGCATGTTTTCGGCTTTACCGCTGGTGAGGCTAAGCGGATAGTGAATTTTAGAAGCAATAATCCCGATATGAAGCTTGATTCAATTTTATGGGATAGGGGCATTACTAAACAAATGTGCCTCTTTAGAATTTACGATGCAGGGATTAAATTGCCAGCGATGTATTCTTTAGGTTACAAGAACAACAACTGTATCGGTTGCGTTAAGGCCACAAGTCCCGCTTATTGGTCGTCTATTAGGCGTGATTTTCCGGAGGTATTTTACAAGAGAGCTAGATTATCCCGTGCAATAGGTTGCCGTCTTACTCGTGTGAAAGGTAAACGAATATTCCTAGATGAATTACCACTGGGCTACTACGGAAATCATCGAATGGAAAATATATCTTGTGGCCCCGACTGTGCGGGTAGAAGATGAACAAGACTCCCGTCCAGCTCTCAGCCTTCCTCAAGCGGGCGAGGGCGGGGCTGGCTTACTGCCCGATGGATATGTCACGTATTGCTTGGGGCTACAGGCGGGATAAGCAAGCCGACCTAGTAGAACTATACCCACTGGAGCCGGAGAAGCCCGTCGCTTTGCCACCTAGAGCGACACAGGGGCAACTGGAAGGCAAAGTCAGTCAGCTCCGGGGAGAGGTCAACTACCTCAACAATAAAGTTATCGAGATGCGGGCCGAGCGGAAGAAGAAAGACGATGGCACCTATTGACTTTTACCCATAAATGACTTATATTCTCAGCTAGATGGATATGATGGGAGTGAGTAATTGTATAGCACCTCTGACACAGCCTTAGCCACCTTTCTGATAACTTCCGGTCATCATGTCATAGAGATAGACTATTCCAAGCCACGTTTTGAGTTCTCATTTACGGATAGTGACAAACTCCGTGAACTAGCGACCAACTATATCACCGGACAAGCCTTGACCGAACCCATAGCCTTCGACCGCATTAATAAAAAACTCCTACGCATTATCCGTAACCAGCGGCAATGGGAGGAGGATTGATGCCGAAGGAACTAACGACTTCCGTTGTCAAAGAGTGGCTTACACTTGTATCAGGAATCTTTGATGTCAGGGAGATATGGGCGGAATTAAATATAACGACAGCGCCAGGTAAAAGTAAGTTGCGGGTTATCCTTTTCCGTTTTGAGCAAGAAGGTTTATTGGCTAACCTGGGAAGTGGTAAATACCGAAAGGTAGACAATGAGAAACGAAAGATAGATTGGCAATCCGCGAACCCGGAGAATTGGTTGCCTCTTTTTTTGCCGTTTGATATTCACGATTATGCCAGGATTTATCCAAAGTCAGTTATAATCGTAGCTGGAAGTAAGAACGAAGGCAAAACAAGTTTTCTGTTGGAAACACTACAACTAAACGTGAATGGGTGCTTACCAATTGACCTTTATAACTCAGAGACGGGGCCGGAACAACTCAAAGTCAGGCTGGACCCGATGGGATTCCCCAATCCGGCACCGTTCAATGTTTATGAGAGGTATGACAACTTTGCTGATATTATTGAGCCAGAGCACCTTTCAATTATTGACTATCTTGATTTTAATTCAGATGTTTACCTAGTGGGTACTGAGATAGATAAAATCTTCCGGAAACTTACTAAGGGTGTCGCTATTATAGGGCTTCAGAAGCCACCACCATCTAAGACGATAGTTAAAGGCGTAGAAAAGGTCATAGAGAGAGACTTGGCTTATGGAGGTGGGTTTACGGCGAAGCGAGCAGCATTATATATTTCCCTTTCAGCCCATAAGTGTAAGTTGGTTTACGTTAAGACGCCAGCAAAGGCACACTTAAAACCGGACAATAAAACGTGGAGCTATGAGTTTGACCAGACAGGTTGTTTTATCAATATCCAGGACTACTATGCTTAATGTAACAATTGTAACAAATGTAACGTTTGTAAACTGTTACAAAAAGCGTTACAAAGCTAACTAGACACAAAATCTTCCCTTTTCCCCCCATACCCCCTATATTCTATCTAAGAATACGATATAGAAAACAAAAAACGGGGGAGGATTTTACCCTCCCTTCGCCGTCTCTGTATCGTAGTTCTGCCTTAAACCTTTTCATTTTACACTCTCCTTTCTCTGAATTGCCTTGCCGTACCGGGGACATTTCCGGTGGTTACACCTGTAACGCTGCACCGCATTGGAACCACTGGAGCCGAATCCTGCTTTTGCCATTGGTAGACCGCACCCCTGACAGATAGGGCGATTCATAGCTTGCCGTCCTTCTGCGAGTATCTTGGATATACGGGCTTCAATATCCATGCTATTCTTTGTGTAGCTCATTTCTTCTCCTCTCAATGCGTGCCTACCAGGTCACGCTACTTTACCTCTTGTGCTTAATTCGGCGGGTTTAAGATTGTCCCAAAAGTGCCTCGGTAGTTGGTAACTCATATATATCCCCTTTTTTGTGTCCCTCTCAAGTTATATTCAGGTAGCTATACTGTATACTATACCATACTTGATAGCCAAGAAACCACAGAACGCAATAAATTACTATGATACTTCGGCTCACCCCACTTGACAAGCGTTTTAACCTGTAGTATATTCTTTAGCAAGTGAGTGAGGTTCGTTAATTGGACTTACCCCCTGCTTAACGAAGCCAATCGCCCCTTGTAGCTATGTTTCTCGACAAAAGTTGTCGGTTAGGATAAGCCCCTGCCCTTTCGGGTTAGGGGTTATTTTGTTTAAGGGAGTGAGTTGAAATGAAAACAACTGCCATGATAATCGGAGCAGTGATTATTATTTTATTACTTGGAGCGGTGGTGACTTCACTGTTTGACTTCCGTACTGATGAGCAAACAGACGAGTTTAATGTCACGACTGGTGGGGGAGTAACGACCGCAGATTTGGTTTTATCCCAAGACCTCTATAATGATGCCACAGTTAATGCAAATGTTTCCTCCAACCTTACTGCCGATGCGCCAATAGCCTCCACTTACACGCCAGGCACAAATACACTTCATGTTATCGGTTTACAAGCCAGTGATTCACGCAGGTTGACGATTGACTACGCTATTGACGGGCTGACTGATTATCTTGGGGTGGGGATTGCCGCCTCCACCTTGCCGTTATTTCTTGTTCTGGGAATTATCGGAATAGTGGCAGGCGCAGTCTATGTGGCTACTCGTGGTGGCGATTAAGTACCTAACACTGGGGCGGACGCGCTCTGGTTAGTAAGTAAATCTACAAAAAAAGGAGGTGAATTGAAATGTTTAAGAACAAAGGCGGGTTCCTGACGATGATTCTGTCAGTCCTCGGGGTTGTCCTCTACGTGGCCATGTTCAGCAGTGTTCTTACTGCCCTCGTAGCAATTCTGACCTACGCCAACCTCAGCACCTTTATCGCACTCTCAACTGTTGTGCGGATTGCCCCTACGGTGTTGATCCTGGGAGGCGTGGGCTTGGCGGCCTTCTCTTATGCCAAAGGCAATAAGGCAGCAGCTGGTTCTGACCCCGGTGGGTTGATGAGGATGGTTCTCGGTGTTCTGGTGATTATCCTGTTCGCTACGCTTTTCTCAACAATCCTGTCGTCTTTCTACACCCTCTACACCGCTACCAACGCCTCAGACTTCATCGCTTTCCAGACCGTAGTCTCTATCCTGCCGACAATCCTGTTCCTTGGCGGCATTTTCGCCGGTGGTGCAACCGCAGTCTCTGGTTACCGGGCACGGCGTAAACGGAGCCGTAATCGCAGGTAGTACCTCAATACACCAGCCTCAAGCTAGGGGGGGGGTTAAGTCTCCCCCCCCCTAGCTTGAGCATAAAAGGGGGCAGATGCCAAATTTACTTAAAGCTAATATCTGGAAAGCAGGTATATTCAAACAGGCGAAATACATAATTTCACAACCCGTAGAGTCAATCCCGATAATCAGGATTACAGAAACAGGAACCATTTTGAAAGGTTACTACCCGGCTTCGCTTGGCTTTTGCCGCAATCCTGACGAGCCTGAGCGTCCCGCGTGGATTGTGCGGCACGAGTTGATGATTGGGATAAAAGACGAGGACGGGAATGTTTCAGACGAAAAATACCTGGTCATAACAGACCGCAGTTATAAACCTCTTGATGTATTCGGCAGGTTAGGGAAAAAGGACTCAGATAATTTTCTTGACCTGGAGGATTTGGCTGCCGAGAATCACGACAAGGCTTTTAACCGGATTCAACGTGATAACGCGGCTAATAACTCGCAGACAATGACTTCTATCACACAATTAAACCTTATTATTGCAGGCATTCTGGTCGCAATTAAGCTCATAGGAGGTATGATTGGCTAGGTATTTTGAGATGCTAGGCTCAATTAGCACCAGTGGCTGGCTTTTTATAGTTGCTCTAATTGTGATTTTAGGCATGATAGGCTTTGCGGTTTACCGCATCAGGACAAGAGCAAAAAGGGGTAAGGCAGGCGTAATTGAGCCTCAAACATCAGTAGTTGAGGGAGAATCCGAACCCACAGTGCCGGAAGATGAAGTCGAGACTGGTATTCAAGTAGGCACCGGCCCGATAGTGGCATACTGTTTCAGGGACGGGAATCTTGAAGTGGCCAAAACCGATAACATCTACGGACACCCCGTAATGAGCGAGCCTTCAATGCCAAAATCCGGGCTTGCCTGTTTATTGATTGCAGAGGGGGATGAGGTTAAAACTTACGACCCCTTAATCGGGAAGATAGACGCAACTACTACACCAATAGCGGCGGCGGATGCCCTTGATTGGGAAGATGCTTTAAGGGCAGTTTACGGGGTCAGCGAAGCGTGGTGGAGCTCAGTCCCCACCTGGATGGCAATAGGTAGCTTTGTAATCCTATTGTTGACAGTATTCATCGTTTTAGGATAAGTGGAGGAGTAACAATGGTTCAACAAGCTAATAAAAATAACGGAAAAGGTAAAGAACGGGCAGGAAGTCTCTCTGGCGTGGTTAAGTTAGTTGGCCAGAGCCAACTACCACAGGAGTTTATCACTGTAGGCAAGGATTTTGAGGAGGCGTTAGGCAGGGCGGTCATCCGTGATGATAAACAGCGAAGCGCAATTATATTTTTGAAAGCCAGATATGACAGACACCCCAAAATGGGCCTACCTCGGCTCGCTAACTTAACATCCTGGCTGAACAGCGGGCCAGCAGTTGGAGGGTTCAACCGAAGCCTTGCTGCTATGACCTATACTGGTATCTATGTACCAGAAGGGGCTGGCATCAAATTCTCAAAGGATAATCAGAAAGCACTTATGGAACTGCAGAAGGAGAGGGCTAAGGGGAATGGACAGCCACAGGGGGATAGCAACCAAAATCAAGGTAAATAAGTTACTTACTTATCCCCTAACAACCCCTTTTTAATAGGACAAAGAGGTGCAAATGGTCACGCAGGAGCAGGAATTACCCCAGGAATTAGATATAGAAACTATCCAGAGCCAAAACTGGGAGCTACCGGTATGTAACTTGGGCAAAGGTAAATATGAATGGCGCCCAGGCATGGCTCACCTGCCCTATTTCTACTTTGACGGGCCTGTTATCGGGCGGTTTGCTCATGGAGTAGACTTAAACAAGGATTATATAGTGAGCGCGCACGGGCCACGTGGTGCCTGTAAGACAGATACTATCAGCTTCCTGGCAGCCAAGAAGATGAGGATGGGGCAGCCAGTGTGGGGTAATTGGCCGATTTCCTTCTTTGTGGTCGAGAAGGATTGCTATGATAGTTGTGAGTTACCTAACTGGCGATGTGTTAAGTGCCGTAAGGGGCACCAGACGTATTACGAAAACTCCCCTCTCAATTTCGATAAACTCTATACATTCAACACAGAGATAGCTAATGGCTCGGTTGCTATCACGGAAATGCAATACTACGCTGAGGCGCGTACCAGTGGCAGAACACAGAACAGGCTCTTGGGTTATCATTTGATGCAAATTCGTAAATCAGCCATGTCCTTCTTTTACGATGTTCAGAATGAAAACTGGGTAGATAACCGCTTTCGGTGGAGTGATGACCTGGAAATCCATTGCAACGATGTCTCTAAATTGCCCTATGAAGGCGAGGACATTGACGAAGGTGCTATTTGCCATTGGAAGATTAGGGATATGTCGGGGGTGGCCACCGGGCAAAGATATATTGATTCCAAGATTGAATACGGCCCGTTTCAGTTCGATGCCTTCCGGTTTTGGTGGATTTATCCGACTAAGTGGAAGGTGGATGTTTATGATGCCGTCTACAGTCTAAAACAAGGGTCGGATAAGGCGGATAAGCAAGCCAAGATGGGCAAAGGCATCGAGTTAGCCTTGAATTACTTTATAGAAATGGGCGAGAGTATGCCTGTGGGGAATGATATTTGGAGAAAAGCGTCAGAATTAGGTGGCATTGTGATACCGCCTGTAGTGGGGGGTAAAATCCTGTCGCAATACGGGCTGCAGAAAGTTTTGATTAAACAGCAATGGCATTACGACCTGAAGCCGCTTACGGACATAGAGGACGGGCAATGAGTTTATTGCTTGTGGTGCTGATTATTATTCTCTGCATCAGCCAGAAAGGGTTTTATTATGCCGTAGGGGTAGTGCCGACAATAGTATACGGGCTATCGGTGGCGGCAGGTTCTTCGCCGGGAGAATCATTGTGGGTCTCTGGCGTAGCAGTCACAGTTATAGGCTGTGTTTTCTTGGTTAAGTTCATAATGTGGGGTATTGAGGCTAAGAAGAACAAAATATGAAACGGTTGCTTAATAATATCAGTCGGTTAATCTTAGCCCTACTCATAGTGGGCTTGTCCCTGCCTCTGCAACCAGCGCAAGAAGTAAAAGCGGCTTATGGCGACTGGGTAGATGTTCTTAACGAAACATTTGAGGGCGGAAGCGGGAATTGGACAACTACTGGGAATGTAACTCTTGATACCTCAGTTAAGTTTGCGGGCAGTCAGTCGTTGAAGATGACACAATCGGTAGGGCTTGGAGCTAGTCATAAAATCGCCGTTCTCGATATTAACTCACCATATCGAGACTTAGTATTTCAGTGGTATCCTCAATATTCCATCACTTCAAATAATGATACCAGCCATTCATTTGAAACTATTTTGAGCCTTGATGAAGGAGCTTTTATTTTAACAAACACGGCAGTAGCATTGTCTTGGAATGGGACAAATCTCTATGCCTCAGTCTATGAATATGCCGATGGTTCGGTCACAGCAACAAATACCTCAGCAACAATAGCAGTTACAAATGCTACCTGGCATAAAATAGAAGTAACTAGCAACACAACAGAGACGAGGGTTTTAATTGATGACGTAGCTTTGACCTTTGGAGGACTAGGTTATTCTACGATTCTCACTAATGGTTATCACTGGGTTAAATATGCCGTACCGTCGCAAACTATTATATCGGCGGTAGGTGGAAGTAATAACTCAAATACGGGATATATTTCAGGAACGGTAAACCGATATAAAAAGCAGTTATATATAGGGGATGCGCCCTCAAATATTCAAAGCGCCAATGTATCTATAACGCTTGATAAGGACAATACTGTAGTAGGTAGTCTCTTTGTCTATGTTAATGGAGTTCTAGGGCTTACTCTAACAGAGGCAGATATAAACAATGGCGTTCCCAATCCTGGCAATGTAGTCTACACCTACTCTATTGCACCTGCGCTTTTACTTCAAGGTCTGAATGAGATAGTCCTATATGGCTCGGCAGGTGGCAATACGAACTGCGTCCTAAAGTTAAGCACAACAAATACTACTATGGATAGAAGCTGGTCGAGTGTTAATAGTGGCGTAGATTGGACTGATACAAACAATGAATACTCTATATGGCTTTCTATTTCTGACAGCAATATGTCTCATAACGTAGATAATCTTGTTGTCCAGAAGAATGACATTATCAATACCTCAGACTTGTTCGGTAGGATTTATGACCAGATTGCCCTTGCTACACTTCCTGGAGGGCAAGATAATGCGTGGGCAATTTATAGCTACCTACTGACTGGTAATGCTACCACATTAGCCGTTGCTCAATCGGCGGCGGATAGTATCCAAACTTCTTATGATGGCGGAAACAAAAATCTGCCATTCGTTAAGGAAATGGCTCTCCTATCGCTGTATGACCCAAGCCGTGTGACACTTGTAGGGAATTTAGCCGACCTTTTATGGACTTACAAAGTCAATTCAACAACTAAACTCCCGTATTACAGTATAAACTCTGCCGGAGCGGTTACTGACAACACAACCTATGTTGCAGACCCTTATCCACAGGATGCGCTTGATGTTGTGGATAGCTTCATTTTAACCTATCAAACTACAAATCAGACAAAATATCTGAATTATGCTGAAGCCGTGCTTACTGGAATCAACACTTACATGAAAAACGCCGTCTCTGGAACGATTGTAACATCTGCTAATGCTACTACGGGGAATAAGGTTAATACCCTCTCAAGGGTTGGAGACCAGGTATCCAACTTTATTGAGACAGCTTTGTTAGACTATTCCGTGAGTGGCAATGCCAGTATCTTAAATATGGCAACCTATCAAGCTGACCAGTATATCGCATTTGGTTGGGATTCAACACATTCAGTCTTTACATACGCTTCTAGTGACGCAGGGTTTGAGATTTATGTTCCGAGCATTAGTTCAGCTCTAGTTAAATTGTCCGAAGCCACAGGGAATACCACCTATCGCACTTATGCCCAGAGTAATTTTACCAATTTTCTTACTAACTTCAGAAGAAATAATTTACTCTCCCATTATTGGACTTCAACTGGACTTTGGGGACACACGCCATCCTATATAAGCCATGAAGTGCCGAGGGCGGCGGGGTTATTGTATCGGTATACTTCAGATAGTAGCTATCTTGATTTAGCTGACGAATATATGTCCTCATTGGTTCAATACTACTTACCTTCACCTCACAGTCTATCCATTATAGATGATAGTTTTGCCCTTTCGCACTCACTATCATACTTAGCTGAGATGCATTATATTACAGAGATGTTCCGTAGATACGTTCTACCTGACAGTGGAGTGACAGTCTCTTGGGCTTTCGGCGATGACCTTTACGGCAGGTATCGAGGCATTGGCTCATTTCCTGTTGATGTTAAGTTTACACGGAACTCGGTAACTCTCAATGACGTGACTGGTACTGGAACGATAGAATTCGGCGATGGGATAGACACGGTATATCTTCCATCACCTTACGATGGTGTAGCTTGGGATGTATCAGTGACTCATCAGATACCATACCCCCCTACGATGCCGACTGTGGTGACGGGGGCGATAAGCAATATCACCATTGAACCCAATGCCGCGACATTAAGCGGCAATCTGACAGATATGGGGGTCGCTTCCGATGCCTATGTCTACTTTGAGTGGGGGACTTTAGCTTATGAGAACAGCACGCCGGAGCAAAGTGTCTCTGGCGTGGGGGGATTCTCTGCTAACATCGCTGGCTTCTTACAAGACACTACGTTACACGCTAGGGCGGTTGTGCGGGTCGGGGGGGTGTATTCCTATGGTAGTGACGTAACTGGTGACGTGCCATCGAGAGTAGACGTTTTTATAGGGTTAAGAATCATGCTGGTGATAACGCCGACTATCCTTCTGGTCTTTTTACTATTCGGCAACGGAATATTCCTTTATCGTGCCGGTAAAGCACAAAATATTAAATCCTTTGTGTTTCACGTTCTGGTTATGGTCATTGGAATAACGGCACTATATTCGATATTGATAATCTTCAGTGGGATGCTCACGGGGTAAGATGAAAACACTATATGCACCGGTCAGCCTGCTCATATCCCTAGTCCTTGTGGTTAGCGGATGCGAGGCGTCTGACCCTGTAACCGAGGACTTGTATTTTACAGGCATCCATGCTACCACTACTAACACAACCAGTATTTATGCCGAGTCAGGTCAGATTTCCGATGTTATTTTCGGCGGCGATATTCTACCCGCGCATAATAACGTTTCCCTCGGGGACCTTGGCAGACAATACAAAAATGGATGGTTTGAGAGTGTCTATTCCAATGGAGTATTATTAACCCCAACACAGAATAGTTCAGGCAATGCTACTTGGGGAGGTATAACAGGGACACTTTCCAACCAGACCGATATACAGAGCGCCCTTGACGCCAAGCAGGCTACTCTTGTCTCTGGCACAAACATCAAGACAGTCAACGGCTCAACTTTATTAGGCGCCGGGGATTTAGTGGTTTCTGCCGGAGCCGAAACCGACCCGATTTTTTCTGCCCACGCCTCAACAAACGTAACCCCTACCTTGTTAGCCGCCTGGAATCTGGCTTATGCTTGGGGCAACCACGCACTTCAAGGCTACCTGACGGCATTAACTAGCCAGAACGTGACCGATGCTTTAGGTTATCAGCCAGCCGACAACGTGACGGCGATGGCTCATTATGGGGACACAGCGGGTAAGGTGGCTTCTGTGGGCGCACAAGGAGCTTTAGTATCCAGTGGCGGTGTTAATCCTGTTATACAATGGGCAGCTCCCTTAAACAGCACTAATATAACAACCGCACTTGGATTTACTCCCTTAGACAAAGCCATCGGCACGACTAAAGGCGATGTAATCAGTTTTTCAGCAGCATCCACGCCAGTTCGAGTAGCATCAACAGCAGTAAATAATGATGTGCTTATGGTAGATACCTCTACTGCAAGTGGGCTAAAATTTGCTACCCCTACGGGTGCACCTGACAGCCGTCTTATTGTAGACGCAGTAGCTAGTGGCGAACAGCACGACGTTACGGCCTCTACTGCTCTAACTAAAGTTACAGTCATAGATGTGCCATTAACAGCAGGGACATACACATTCCAGTATTACGTTATCTATCGCTCAAACCAAACTGCGAACGGCGTTAGATTGGCAGTCAATTACTCGGGCACTAACGGAGCGTTCGTATGGAATTGGAGCACAGTCAGCACAATCTCAACAGCTTCTAACGCAGCAGCTGACCAAGATGCTATTATCGCAGCATCCTCAGTAACAAATAATTTTGCCTCTCGTGCTAAGTCATCCACTACTCGTGGTGTTACTATATCAGTAGATACAATTAACGCAGATATGCTAGCAATTGTAGAGGGAGTATTTATTGCTACTGGCTCAGGCAACTTAGAACTTTGGCACGGCAATTATGTAGCTACGGCGGGATATACTACGAGTGTAATGCCCGGCACAAGCGTTGTGGTGACTAAGACAAAGTAATGGCAACGAAGGTGAACTAAAATGGAGATAAAACGAAGTCTGGGGGATGACCTGTGGTTGGTCTACATGAAGGCCAGATTAGATATTGAGCATCTGCTTAAATATATCCGTACGGCGTTCAAGATAGCAATGAGTAGAAAATGGACTGAGTTGAAAGTCGCAACCTTTGAGTATTTAAGATATGTTTACCTGCGGAATGTTCGCATAAATGACCCTCTTTTGGCAGCCTCCATAGATACGCTCAAGAGGAAGTGTATGAAGGAATTACAATGAGCACGCCTTTAACGGCCCTGTTATTGAGAGTAATTGTTTAATGATTGTGTTGATATTGAGCAGCTTAGTAGCAATCTTAACTCTAGGCGTATGTCTTGGAGGGCATACCTATGAAGAAGATTAGGTTCATACTAGCCCTTGTCATCGTTCTGGCTGGCATACTACCCTTTGCTTTGCCCGTTCAGGCAGTAACCATTACAGTCGGCTCTGCTGCAACAGATAGAGGACTTACAACCTCTATCGGAAATCAGGTTCTTGTAGCACAGACAAACCCGATAAGCGCAAACGGAACGATAACCTCTGTAGAAATGTGGCTGAACGCCGCCGCCGTAGGTGTCCAGGTAGCTACTGTTTATGCTTCGGGCAATGTCCTGACGGTTCGAGACTACGAAGTGTATGGGGATGGAACAGTTGCAGCAGGCTCCAAGGTCACTCGTGCTGTGAGTTTGGATGCTGTTGTAGGGGATTATATAGCTATCAGCGCAAACTCATCAGGTGCGCCTCTGGTCGACAGAGACAACTCAGGGACAGGTTATTGGATAGGCGCAACAAGGCAGATACCATTTACCGGAATTGACTTTGGCGCACCTACGGCAACAAGGGAGATAAGTTTATACGGGACTGGAACTGCCACAGAAAACACGACCGCATCAATCGGGAATCTATCAGCTACGAATGTTCTGGGCACGACAGCTACCATAGCAGGCAATATAACCGACACAGGCGGGACAAACCCGACTGTGACAATGTTCTGGGGGGCTACGGATGGGGGGCAAGCTCCTGGTAGCTGGTCAAACAACTCGACTCCTGATAGCCCTGCTCAACCACAAGGTGTGGCTGGATTCACTAAGGCATTATCGAGCCTGACTGAAAATACATTATATTATTACACGGCGAGAGCAGTAAACGATGCAGGCACCAACTGGACGGCTACTGCCAATTTTACTACACCCACTATATCGCCACCTGATGTTACTACAGGGCGTTGGGTAAGTGTCGGCTCTACAAATGTAACCGGTGTTATTAGAGTTACAGCCCTGAACGGGGCTTTGATTACAAATACTGCCGTGAGGTGGGGGCTTGGCACGGGTGTTTATACTGCCAATCATACTACAGGTTCATTATCTGGCAACACTGGCAGGTATTATGAGGCTATCACAGGCTTAACAGCTAACACGACTTATTTCTATCAGGGTGGTGCTAGTAATGATAACGGCATAACATGGACGTGGGGAAGCGAAGTTAGCTCTAAGAGCGGGTTAGCATTGTATAACTGGGAATCCCCAACATACGTTTACAGCGATGCTGGGGTTGGCATAGGTCAAGGGAACGATTGGAGTCCTGAAGGGGATATTTACGCTGAGGCTGGGAGTGCGTCTCCGTACGTAAAATACTACAAATTTAACTCTGGCACAAGCAATTTCTCGGCATTGGCTAACCCTACCACCTTGCCTCCCGATGGCAATGATGTGAGTTTTTCGCCAGATGGAACTAGGATTGCTGTTAGCTGGCACTCTGGCGCGGTCCCCTGGGTTTATTGGTATAGCCGGAGCGGTGATACCATTGCGCTGGTAAATAGCTTCGCCACAACCAATGCCACCAACGAAGTAGATATTTCCAGCAATGGGGAATGGTTAGCTACTGGTGGCGACCAGATTGGCTCACTACAAATATGGCAAATCAATGGAGATAATTTCACTTCGCTAATGATTGACACTCAGCCTGGTAACTCCATAAAAGGGTTAGCCTTCAGCAATAATTCTACAAGGCTGGCAGTCGGAACGGCGGCAGCACCCTTCCTGCAAACATACACTATGTCTGATAATGGCACTGTTGTTTCGTGGGTAAAGGATACCGACCCTGCATCTGCTGGCAATGCTGGCTACTCGCCGTCATGGAGTCCTAATGATGAGTTTGTATTTCTCCCAATCTATAATACCACTGGTCTAGCTTGGTTCCAGTGGACAAGCGGTGCTTGGGTTAAACTTTCCGACCCCGATGTGCCCCCTGGCTTTGGGCAAGGGCAGGGTAGTGGAGTTTCGCCCGATGGCAATTATGTAGCACTGGCACAAGGTAGTGGTGGAGCACAACCGAGAGGGGATTTCATTTATCTGATAACATCCAATACATCTTTAACCCTTCAGTCTGCCCTACCTGCTACTCACGGAAATGGTAGCAGAGGCTTACTATGGAGTCCCGACCAGCAATACTTCGGTTACACTGCTGAGGCTTCTCCTTACGCTAGTATTTATAAGACTTCTGGTAGTTTACAGGGAGCGGGTATATCAGCCCCCACAGTCACCACTCAAGCAGTAACAAACATTGAAACGATTACCGCAACAGCAAACGGCAATATCACAGCTCTTGGCGGGGAAAATGCTACAGCGCAGTTCGTTCAATATGGAACATCGCCAGGAGTCTATCCCAACGCCTTTGTAAATAATGGGGATTTTGGGGTAGGTGCTTTTACAGTCAGTATGACAGGTTTAGCTTCTGGCACGACTTACTATGCTAGAGCCGGAGCGACAAATAGTTCAGGCAATGGGACTGGTGTAGAGGTAGCGTTCATAACTAAACCTTCAGCGCTTATGGTGGACACTTTTATCGGGCTGCGTGAACTAATACTGGTTTTGCCTGTTATCATACTGCTAGGGATTATCATTCTTGGCGGGGATTTGATAAGCAAAGGAGTCAAGCAAGACCAGTTGGAGACTTTTGTGTTTGGTATATTGATTATGGTGGTCGGGTTAACTTTATTTACTATAATGCTGGCTACTTTTGTTACTATCTTACTAGCATAAAGAGGTATAAATATGGCAACCGAACAAGAAGAACAAGAACAACAAGAACGTATTGCTATGGGACTCGACCCCTACACGGGAGCGCGGACGGGCTTGACTGATGAGACAGGTTTAGATAACTTACCTCCACCACTCCCCCAACCAGAGTCGGAGATAGAACCTGAACCGGAGACAATTCCCGAAGTGCGTATTCCAGAAGGTGCCAAGCCGTCCCGGTGGGATGCCGAAGGTAATGTTATCGCTAGAGCGTTGGGTGGCGAAATTTACTATGAGAAAGGCAGCCTGCCTTACGAGCTGGGGCATCGGACAGAAAGCGATTTTGCTAAAGCTCAAGGTTATACACAGCAATATGTCGGGATATATCCTGGGAGTCGTGTCCCTGAAGGCAGCGTTATTGTCTTTCTTAATGGCGAGCCAACCTACCGGATAACGCGGAATGAAATAGAAAAAGAGGGGATAAACCCAGAGACGCAATTCTTGGGTGGTTACAAGTTTGGCGTTACCGATTCTGAGGGCAAAGAGGTTCTTATCACACCCAAACAATACGACAAGTTAGCGTCTGCCGAAACGCCGGAAGCCCAACTGAAGGTAGCTAAATCATTAAAGCTGGTGCCGAAAGATACCACATTAAAGGAGTTTACGACTACTAGAGAAGAAGCGTGGATAAAGTATAAAGAAGCCGATGAGGTATCTGAGGCTGAATATAAGAAACAACAGGCATCGACAACCAAACTCAGAGATGGCAGAATCGCCAATGCCGACCTTGCTAGAATCAACGAGGAGGATATTGAACTCTACAAGGTGCTGGTGGATAAGGAGAAGGGCGGTTTTAAGGCAGCCGAAGAATTTGAGATACGGCGACAAAGAGAGATTGAATCAAAGAACGTAAAACTGCCACCGGATAAAGAGGGCGGAGAGCCGACATATATTCCCGATGGTCAGTTCAAAAAGATACCAGAGAAGTATGCCCATATCGGCTTAACTAAGGGCTATGACCAAATGGTTAAGGCGATAGATGAGGATGAGGCTAAGTTGGCACCTTACACTTCCACTTACCCCGGCCCTACTCAGGGAGATAAGATAGGCTATTCCACTTTCGATGCCGTCAAATACCTCAGAGACCACCCCAAAGACACCGAGACGCTAAAAGAGCAGGGTTATGACGCAAAGGATATAAAGGACTGGCAGCGTCTTTCCACTAGCCCTATTTACCTTGCTGGTGAGTATGCCACAAGTTTTGAGAAGCACCTGAAAGAATTGGGTGTGCCGAGCGGAGTCAATACAGTCCAGTTGGCTGCCAAGAATCCGGGACTACTCAAAAAAGCTACAACCTTAACTGACAAAGAGTTCACGAAGGCAGAGCTACAGGCGATAGACAAAGAAGGGCAGCTTCAGGTTGCGGGGGGAGTGCTTCAGATAGCTTCACTTCCAGTCGGGGGCAAGGCTGGTATATCTGTATTTTCTGCCGGCATGGCGGTGCCGACAGCAGGGCATTGGGGGTACTTGTCTACTTCTGAAAAGGTGGTGGAGGTCGGACAAAATGTAGCACTAACAGCAGCCTTCTTGTGGGGCGGGAAGATAGCGAAGGGTATTGAGAAGCTTAGAATTGCTCCGGTTGAGAGATTAGCAACAAAGGCGGGTAACGCCGGGCAGAATCTTGAGAAGGCCACCACTAATTATGCCAAAACCTTAACCACAGCAGACCTAAAACTTAACCAGGTAGCTATCGCGGAGCGGGCTAATGTTGTTGAGAAAGCCCAACGGGCTTCTATGAAAGCCGACAGACAATTCTTGACCAAGTTCGACACGCTAGAATCGCTAACACCGAAACAGCTAACTAATTTAGAGGCAAGGAGTGGCATCAAAGGGCTGAAGGATGCGGTTACAGGCGTTAAGAAAAGCGTGGATGAGGTTGAAACGGCATGGAAGTTCGTTGATAAATCGAAGTTCTATCCTAATGCTAAAACCCCTTCACAGGTTGAAGCCAACAACCGCCACATGCTCAGGTTAAAGGAACTAGAGGGGGCGCAAGGTAGGTTACAGCAAGCCCTAGAGCGTGCTGACAGCACCTTGAAGCCGAGATATAGCCAGACAATAACATCACAGCCATTGCTGATAGACATTAAACCCGTGAAGCTGCAGAGTGTGAGGGAAATCATTGCTGAAATGAAAACAGCAAGGGGAGCAGAATACGAACGGCTTTATCGGCGAGCAATGTTTGTCGCAGAGGGTTCTAGTTTAGGGGCTGCGAGTTCAGACCAAATGTTATTAAAGGCTTTGCCAAAAACCAACACATTGCAAAGCTATCAACAAATAGCCCGGATAGCCAGAGAATCAGCCAGACTTGATAAAATGTTTTATGGGAAACGGCCAGAACGGATTATGAAGCCGCAACCTGCTCGGATAGACACGCAACGTCAAGGGAAGCTGAGGCAAAAACAGCAAGTAAAGGCACAGTTACAACAAGGCAAGTATGCGCAACAATTACCTCGCGGCTCAGAAGCCCGTCCATATACAAAGGCACAGCAAGCAATATTAGGGAAGATACAGGGGGCACAAAACGTTCCCTTAACGAAGTCCCAACTGAGGGTCTCTGATTTTCCTGGGGTTGCCCCTAAAGTGAAGTTATTAGTCTTGCCAACACCTCAATTCTTTCCTAAGCGCAAAATGACGTTTGAGGAGGAGAGGGAATGGCTAAGGTCAACTCCTGCCCAACGAGCTAGAGATTATCCTCAAGAGGAATTAGAAGATATGCGGAGCCAGGTTATTACAGCCGACTTGGCAAAGACTGATATATTTACAAAGGCATCTCCAACTGAATGGCAACAAGTAAAGGATATGGTTAGTGCAGGTGTGGGGGCCCAACAAAGGGCAATAACATCAGGTGCTACCAAGGCGCAAATACAATCGCAGGTTAGTAATGCTATTCAGCAACAGGCTAAAGAGAACACCAAACAGCAAGCTCAGGAACAAACTAAAGCCCAACAGCAAACGCAAACCAAGGCTCAGGCAACTCAGCAGGTTAAGCAGGCAGTCCAGCAGAAAGCCCAAGAGCAAACCCAGACCAGAACTCAGACAAGGACTCAGACGCAAGCGCAAGTAGAAGCGGTGACAAAGGCGGTGGTGGAGACGCCTGTTAAGACTAAAAAGCCTCCGCCCAAAGAACCGCCACCCAAGAAGCCGCCGAAAAAAGGTATAAAACTGCCACCTCTATCTATGAACGCCTCCGACAAAGAGAAGCGTGATTATATCAAGGCACTTCCGGGCGGTGCAACGGCTATCAATATGGGAAGGTTAAAGATTAAGGGGAAACTGCTCGATATATGGCACGTCAGAACCGATGACGGCAAGCGGATAGTAGTTGTAGGGAGAGTGCCGGAAGGGGCCACCAATTTAGCTGACGGCAAGGGAAGTGCCAGTAAGACCACACAGAGACTAGGCGGTGAAAAGAACTTCAAACCCTACACTGAGCAGTTTGGGGCGGTGAAAGCACGAATTAGACCATCGCAGCAGCCTAAAGGGGCAGAGGTTAGCTTTTCCAGCTATAAGAGTGGTAAGATACACATAACCGATATGGGCGTGGCAACGGCGTATAGCCTGAAGAAGATAGGTCCGCACAGACGAAGGAGGGCACGATGACAACGCAGACGAAAGAACTTTGGCAAATGACTCGGCGCGGCGTTAGCGCAGCGATAGAGGGGGGTTGATACACCGCCGAGAACTAACATTAGTGCCAAACTGAAAATCCGGGGACTAGAAGCGGCCAGGATAGCTAATTTAGGCAAACCAAGCCACAGCAACCCTAAAGGGACGCACCAGAATCGAAATCTACAGCGACCGAAGCCTCATATCGTCCCCCAACATCCTGTAAAACGGGGGATGGGCTTAACAAGGCGGTCGGATAGATAGGGAATATGCTAGACGAAGAAACAGCCAAGGAATTGAAGGGGGCGGGAATCCTAGCCCTTATAACCATTGGCGTTTTTTTGGTATTCATTCTTTTTGTCTGGCCCCAAACGGATATGATGAAAGCCAAGTACTCCCAAGACCGCACGGATGCTATTAACTATCTCTCAAACTCCTTTCTCTATAACCCATATCTCACCGAGACTCAGCGTAATGATATAATGAGGAAGTATAACATAACGGATAAAGACCTCAGTAACCCGCCGTCGCTGGAGGGGTTTGTAAAATGAAAAGAAAAATACTTTTACTCGCCTTGGCTTTAATCATTTCCCTCAGTCCTACTATTGCGCTCGCCTCGGATATTACAGGGGCTATCTGGCAAGGGGCTGCTCGCATCACCAACGCCAATGCGGGTGCTGTCAGCAATGCGTCAGTCAATATGTCGCTTAACACGGCGAGTTTAATCTCGAATGGCTATCTCAATGCTACGGCCTCAGATGGAGCTATTCAGATTAACGGCACAGACACGTCGTTTATGCCTGGCTATGGGAGTAACCCCTGGATGGTCTTTGTTCCTTCGTTGTCAGGGGCTTCTAATGTGGACTATGATTTTTATTCGGGCAATGTCACAGGCGGCAAAATCCGCTTCTTTGGCACGTTATCCGTTCCTGACTCCGCCAACCTCGAACACGGGGCTAACTTCACTCCTACCTTTAGCGGGTATGTAGATACTGCAATTTTGAACTCTATCATTATAAACAAAGCTGGGGCATACGGGATACTGACTGGTAACACCACAGGCAATGTTACTGCTAGGATTTATGATAGCCCAACAAATCAAACTCTTAGGCCAAACCAATCAGGTGACGAGACGAATATAACGTCCATTGGTGGAGGCTCCCCTACACACTGGGAAGCTGTATCTGACATAAATGATGCGACCCAAGTGTATACTTCGAGTGATACTTATTTACGAGATTTATATAGTATACCCTCCCTGACAACTACAAATGGTACCATAAGTTCAGTTACGATATATTTCCGGATTGCAGATGATAATGCGGGGGGGACCGCCTATGCAATACCTCACTTTAAGATTGGGGCTACAGTTTATTCAGGCACAGAACAAACGCAAGTAGGTGTGGCATATGCTACTAAAAGCCAAACTTATACAGTTAGTCCTGCAACCAATGCAGCGTGGACAATAGACGAAATCAATGATATGCAAATCGGTGTTAGCCTCAAAGAACCCGATGGAGGAGGCAACGCAGTCCTCGCTGCAGAGGTCTATATTATAGTAGACTATTCGCCATTGACTAGGCTAGTATCTGTATCTGGCGTGCCCGCAGGCGAGGTGCTTATTCAGTCTCATTCTGACAGTGTTAATTTCTGGCTAACAGTAGACACTGCCGACACGTTAGCACATTATGGCAGTGCTAACGTGTCGGCAGTCGGAGTGCCCAACAATGCTAACTCGTATACAATCGGCTCTACCGCAACACCTTACATCGAATACGTCTCAATGACAGTAGGTGGCAATTTAAGAGGCTATTGGGACTGGGACTATGCTGCTACCTTTACTGACCAGTCAGGCAACGGGAATACGGCTACGCCGAGTTTCAGAACGACATCAAGCGATAGTAACGTAAGCGCGGAACTCGTTACACTATCACCAGTGAACCAAGCAGAAATTGACACCTTCAGCCTGTCCGGGCTGTCGGATATTTACGCCTTATCAGGGAATATACCTCAAATGTATAGCGATATGGACTTTAGCAACTTCGGGCCAGCCGAACCGATAAACGATTTGCTTGACGAGAGTGGGACACCCCGCGCTTTATGGTGGTATCCATTTTTATTTATATCGGTTGGGCTAATCGGTTTACTTGCTTATGGAGCGACTACGCTGGCTGTCTCTCGGGGGAAGGTTAGCGTAGAGACAGTGCAGGTTGGGAGCCTTTTCTTAATGGCGATTGTGATAGATGCACCCCTTGCTACATTGGGCATAATGGGGATAATCCCCTATGCCGCTTCAATTCTTTTCTGGATTCCAGCAATAGCCATTATACTCTCAGTCAATACTCATAAGTTTTAAGGAGGAACTATGCTAGATACTATTCGAGGGTTACTTAGAGGGAAGCCGCAATCAGTCAGAGAGGTGCTGATAAAAGATAAGGTAAAGGGGGTTGTAGATGATTTTGTTTGCGACAACTTACCTAATGCCCAGGGTGTTATAATAATATGGGCAGTTGAAGGAGAACTCTACTGCGATACAGGAGGCTTCTCCGGGGACTGTGAAGTGACCGGCATCCTTGACCACATGAAACACGAAATACAACATCATGGAGTACCTAAGAGATGACTAAATCCCATCCCCTGCACAGAAAAAGGAGCATCCACAGAATGTTTAGACGTTCTGGGCGGGTGAAGCGGCTCTACTGGCGGGTGAATAGTATTTTTGACCGCATAGTAAGAGAGAGGCTAAAGGTAAGGTAAGCTATGAAAAAGAGACTTCTTTTAGCGTGCGGACTGGCTTTATTGTGGATTCTTCCCTTTGCCACGCCCGTGCTTGCCATTGACCCACCGGATGATATCCCCACTCTAATCAACATCAAGGCTAACCGATGGCTGATTGAGCAATGGGACGTGCTAATCTATGGCGAGTATCTTATTCCCTATGCGACACCGCCGTCTGAAGTCGGGGCTGATGAGGCTTACGTTTTCCGGCTTTATAATGGGGCCACTGAGCTGGCTCAGATTTCCCCCTTTGCTTTAATGGACAACGGATACAACAAGGGGGTGTTTGCCTTTTATTTCCCTGCCTCTACTAACCTGACTTGGGGGGTGGCGTATACAATCAGAATCAGCCAGAACCCAGCCTACTTCAGCTCTGCCAACTATACCGATTACACTATGCCGTTGAGTGCTTACACGTCACAGACAACGCAAGAGGCTAACCAACTAGGGCTTGCCTCTAATATAATAAACGCCGCCAACCGCATGACAGTTTATTACGATGCTCAAGGGTACGATTTTAGTGATACTAGCGTGGGAGGCACTGTATTGTCATCGCCAACAGGAGAGACCTACTTCCGGGGGGCGATATATGGCATACAGGCTATGGCCCCCGACCTGTTTATCGTGCAGACATTAGCCTTCGATACCAGCGACAGGGTATGGGGAACGACTCAGGGCGACAACTTTACCAGTAGGTTTGATAACACCTTTGTCTCACAGAATACAACAGCCGTAGCTAATGAATTCGGGTTTACGCCTGGTGGCATTATGGGCTTACTGTTTACGCTGCCCCTGATAATAGGTTCTGTCGTAGTTTCCTCAATGAGATTCAGGAAAACTGAGCCGGGTATCATGGCGGCAGCCCTCTTTGTAATGATGGCAGCTTTCATGTCATGGCTTCCCATTCCTATATTCGCCACCGTTTACCAACTGGCAGGAATTTATTTAGCCTGGACGCTCATGGGTTCGAGGGGGGACGCCGGAGGCGTGAAGTGGATTAACTTCCTTTCTATGGCGTGGTTCTTTAGCATTCTGATATGCCTGCTCCTGGAAGGTTCACAATGGGGGAGTGTAGAGAACGGAGTCTTGAATGACCTTGCCCTTTTCACTAACCTTAAACTCGGAGGGCTAATCGGCATCCCAGCCGCTGCCTTGAATTTCACGCGGGGCGTATTCCGCACAATGACATTCGATTACTCGTTTTATACAGGAGGCTATGTTCTATTGAGAGCGTTCTGGCTGTTAGCCTTTATCCCCGGCACTATATGGGCATTCCATACGCAGATGAGTAGTATCTTTGCTAACTTCCTGAGAATCTTCCGATAGGGGAGGGGGTAATGAGAAAGTACTTAGCGCCACTCGAGGTCTTCGTTATAGGACAGCTTCTATTGCTAGGGGCGTTCCTGCTTCTCCCTGCCCTTGATACAGCAACAACTCAACTAGCGGCTGAAACTGCCCCGATTGCTTCTGTCTTTTGGGGATGGTCGTGGGCACCGACTGTCGGGAAGTATGCCTTCATCATCGCTGCAGAACTGGCAATACTATGGGCGACGGCTAAGGCGTTCCTAGCCATTAAAGATTAGCTTTTACTTTTCGGTGCTCTGCTCTTTGGCAAAAGTCTTTTGTGGCTTATTGTTTTTCAACTGATCCCCTCCTAATCACAGTTATGTCCCCATAGATATTATAAGGGAAAGACCTCTCCCCTTTTTGCTTGTGAAAGTTCTTGCCATCAAACGACCAGTAACCAGAAATGACAGGGGTGCCGTCCTCTTGATAATCTAATGTGGTCGCATAATAAATTCTTGATGGTATCCGCATTGAATCATTCGAGTATGTCTGGATAGCCCATTGAGCATTGTCGGGGGATGGGGGCTGGCCGGGAGGATTGAAGTATGAATAAACCCCGCCAATGAGCATTACTAAGAGTGCCACCACGAGAAGGCGGATAGCCCACTTGATGATATTCCCTGTAAAGCGTAGGACTCGCTTCATTTAGACCTTTTATTGTAAGAGGTTTTCATTTCTAGCCTTGAAATCGTTTTTGACGCACCAGAATCGAAATCTAGCCGCCTTCTGGCTTGTCCGTGACATTCCTACCCTCTGGCTTTCCAAGAGACCTCACCTCGTCCTCTGTCAGTTCGATTTTCATGCGACCTCCTTAATACCATAAAGGGTAAATACCTGGCTCCAGAATACGTCTCGTGTATGGTCATTGATAAACCAGTTTATCTCGGCAACGGACATTGGCTCTATATCAAGTTCGTCCTTTGTGTATGTGAAGTAAATACTCATTCTCTCTCCTTGTCCCTACAATCAATGTGGCCGGGGCGTATAGCCTTCAGGTTGCCACAGGCTAGACATTCCTGGCTCACCTTGACCTCTCGCTTCTTAACCGGGCAATCTACGACAAGGTAAAAGTCGCCTACCTGCTGGACGGGTAGTTGGACGATGGTCATTTTATCTCCACGTCCGGAAAGTTCATCTTTGCCACGGCCTCAGCAGGCATTTCGTTGGCAAGGCGCATATAAACCTTGATTATTTCCATGTTGGACCAACCGCCCTGACTTTGTAATGCCCAGGGATTGCCGGTCTGTCGGATGAAGTTGATAGCGTAAGAATGCCGGAAAAGGTGTGGGTGCATCCGTTTGGCTAGGTTAACATCTTCAGCGTAGCGTTTCATAAAAGCCCACGCCGCGCTGCGAGTTCTGACTTTCTGAAAGATATGCTCTTGCTCGTGGCCTCGGACATATCTAAGGAGTTCCCCAAGAATCGCTGCTTGAGTGGCCACCTTGCGTTGCTTGTTGCCCTTGCCGTGCATAACCATAACGCCGTCAGGGTAGATGTCGCCATACCGCAAAGCAAGGGCTTCTGATATTCTCAGCCCTGTCTCCCAAAGCAATCGCATGAGAAGTTTATGCTCAGGGTGTTTGGCAGCATTACAAAGGGCAAGGTATTCATCCTCGGTTAGCCATTGGATTTTAGCGGAGGCGGCCAGAAGTTCAGATGGCGGGCGCCGGGTGGGGTGTTTGTCGATGTATTTAATCAGCGTCATTTAATCCCTGCCATCATTTTATCTAGTTTTAAACTACCATCTTCAAAATCACGAAAGGTTAATTCAATCTTCACACCCTTTTTAGTTATCTGCCCATCACATTCTACATACTCGCGGTGTTCTGTCCCTGCCTTGCGGCTATTCAGGAATAGGTCTTTAGCTTCTAGATTAAGCGGCTTCAGAATGTCCGCCGTATCACACCCGGCAAAACACTTGACTAGCAGCTTACCGTCAGCTTGTTTGACGCTTAGGCTGCGATTCCTGTCATCATGCCCAGGACATAGCGCCGTATACTGGCCGTCTTTCCCAGGCTTAACGCCCTTAAGCAATAACAGGAAGTCATCAAGGCTCTTGATTCTATCGCTCACCGGCTTTTACCTCAGCTATCAGTTTTTGCCAGAAGCGGCGCCATGCCGCGCGCTGGTGAGGCGTCACCGGACCACTTTCAATTTTCAGTTTTACTATCGGCTTAGTAGCCGTCTTATTGGCCATTAGCCGCCTCCTCGTCTGGTATAAGCAGGCTTAGCAGCCGTTCTAGCTTGTGTAATTCCTCGTTGTACTCAACATTTAAGATAGGGTCATCGGTAGACAAGGCGTTTAGCCGCGCTTCTTCTAAGACGGCATCGCGGAAAGCCCGTAGTGCCTTTGGGCTTTTAGTAGTGGCCAGCAAGCGGATTTTACCGCTCTGCCAGTCCGGGTATTGAAGTACTAAACTTGCTACCATGTCTCACCCCTCTACAAAAGACGGCGGATTAAAAAATCTTACCCGCCGTCTTAAGGTATGACTATTTTATGTGTGCTAAGTCTTGTCGCTTGCCTCTTTTATCTTTTTGAATAGCCGTTGTCGCTGCGTCTTTTCCGAGTTCGCCTTGTCACCGTAATATGCCGTCATAGATACACCTTTCCGTGACTTTCAAGTTTCCTAGCGCCATTACGACCTTTTCTTGATGCGGCTTTTTTATAATTCAACTCAATCAATAATTCCGAGATGGTATGGCTGATAACTTCTTGGTCTTTTTTTGTCCACATATTCAACACCTCACTGTATATTGTCTTAATTATACCGATAACATACTGGCTTGTCAATAGCAGATTGCCAAGCGCTGGGTAAGATTATTAGACAAAATCGCAAGTTTTGTAGAATTTCTTAAACCACTGGCATAGATAGTTACCTTCATAATGCGAACCCCCATATCAGATAACCCGTACCCAAACCTATCAGGTAGAATAGGAATACCCAAATATAAACCTTCATTTCTTATGCTCTCCCCGTAGTTCAAGGGCAGCCTTCCAAGCCCTGAAGGTCATCCTGCCACCATGTAGGCGATATTTAAGCCAACCTATTCTCATTCTCTCTCCTTCTCCGGCACGATGGAATATTTTGCCACGACAATCAGCCTCTGTTTCTTCTCATCTCGTGTCATTTCACCCTCCCCGCCGTCTCCGGCTATTCAATTCCCTGAAGATAGGCGTAACTTGGTGAAAGTAGTTATCCGAGTTACGGATGCCGAGCCATTCAGTCCCAAAATCTATGCTCTCTGACAGCCTGGAATGCTTAACCGCCCAATGGCGATTTTTAGCAGATATGCCGATGTCCGCATTCAAGTTGGCGTTATGGACTATAACATCCCTGACATCGCCGTGCATACCTTCTTGGTCTGACTGAATTGAGATACTACAACTTTTGGGTGTGAGCCGATTATCATGAGCCACAATGAAAGCCACGACCTCTTTAGAGGCTTGTCTCATATTCTGTCGTTCATTCAAAGGGAGTGAGGCAAAACATCTTTGAGCGGTTTGAGTTTGTAGGCTTTCAACAATGGGAGCGGGTAAATAGGTTGAAAAGTTCATGGCAAGGCTATACTCAAAAGCCCGCCCCATATCATTTTGAGATGGACTCATTCTAAATCTCTGCTCAACACCAACACTTCATTAGATTTCTTGTCTTTGGACATGCCATATACCCAGTCAACCGATAAGATAAGGTTATTCCGGTATAACTGCCTGATAACAGCGCAATCGTTGTATGACATTATCCATCGGTTCCGGTCTGAAAGCAAATTAGCTAGAGCTACATGGTCAAAATCTTTGTGGGTATCACCCTTTAATCCATATAGTTCTTGCCCATTAAGGTAAGGCGGGTCAAGGTAGAGAAAAGCGTTAGGATACTTGGCTATGGTATCCCTGAAATCGGCACATTCTACATCAAAATTAGTAGCTTCAAAATCCCGCAATCGGTCAATCGCCGACCGAGTAAAGCGGGGATGTCCGGGTGACATTCCCCCTGATAGTGTCGTTCCTGAGAATGATGACCTATTAAGGACAAAAAAGGCGGCCGCACGCTCTAGTTTATCTTCAAGATTGATATAGCGTTGTTGGAGATTATAAAAAGCTGTTCTGGTTAAAGGATGGTAGCTTTCAACACGTTTCACCAGAGCGTCTTTGTTCTCCAGAAGCTCTTGCCAGAAATCAACTAGCGGACTGAATATATCCGCTCCGTGAACGTGCATCCTTGTGGTGCAAGCCAATTCTACCGAACCGCCACCTAAGAAAGGTGAGCATAATTCAGTCTCATTAGCTGGAATACATGACACAATAGCTTTAATGGCTCTATTTTTGCCACCTGGATAACGTAGCGGTGAGCGGGGGTAGTTCTGAGGCACATTGATAAACGGACGTAAAGCCATGCCGTCTACCATTGTGGCCGCTACATCGGCAAATTCGCCTTCAATCGGTTCTATGACCTTTTCTACTTTACGTGCCGACATTTACCAGCTCCTTGTAGGGTAGTAATTTACCAGCGCAATTCTTAGCCGTGATTGCTAGAACATCAATAGTATCGCATGCCCGATTGTTATTACGAGCGGCGAACTCATTAACATAGCGTCCGGCGTGTTTGATAGAGAAGTGATGGTATGTCCCGATGTAACCACGTTTTAAGAGTGCCCAAAATGATTCTATGCCGTTAGTGTGGGCTTGCCCTCTGACATATTCACCGGCGGAATGGTTGACGCTCTGATGGTCAAAGCCCTGAATGCCGATATAAGAACGGTGGTCGTCTGTGTATAAGACAGTTCCCTGATTAACGTTGTCGTTAATGAACTTGTGCATTTCTGTCTGGTCAGTGCCTTTAGCTGTGATAGCCTTCACTTTACTAGACCTTTCACGCACCCCAAGAACCACTTGTTTGCCTATTATACCACGTCCGGCATTAAGTTTTTTGAATGACCCTATCTAATAGGAAATAGGGTTTACTGCAATGCTTCCCGCCGTAATATGAGGGGACGGGGCATTTCTCTCGTGTCCACTTACAATACAGACAAATAGATTCAGGATTATATACGTGAATATAATTGTCGGGGAGTGGAGCATTGCCGATTAGTATTGCGTATTTTGGACATTCCATAGCTACTTGCTCTTTGGTTATGATGTTAAATTCACCCTGTATTTTACTCATTTTATTCTAGCCTCTTACTTGTATGTCAAGGGATAGTTACCTTTTATAATTCACGTCAGCCCTCCCATTGCTGGCTTCTCTATTTCTAGGATTATCAGTTTACTTTTTTTCGTATGCTCTTTCAATTTGCGCCAACCAGCTGCCTTAAAGCATTTACCGTCACCGCCAACCTCTCTAGGATTGACATGAGTAAAATGTCTTTTCTCAGTCCAGTGCTGCCACGCCAAACAATCTGCCTCACGAATTAAATCACTAGAGAGAACCGAGCTTTCATTATGAAACACCGAACAATATATTCCTTCGTTTTCAACCTTGCGCCAACAGAACAGAGCCAGGCAGTCTGAAGTTAGTAAAACCATTGATTCACCTTTTCCCGAAAAGCCATATCTCACGTAATCAATTTTTGGATTACGACAGGAATAGTGACGCCGATATAATGCTACGGCTCTAGGGTCGCCGTCTTTTACGCCAATCCAATTCAGCGTCAAATCAATCCTCCGGGCTGTGTCTGCGACACCACCGCTTTATCAGGTATCACGCTGTATTTAGCGGCGACAATCCGCTTGCCCTTCGTGACTGTCTTGTAGCGGTGGTAGTTCATTCCGTCAAGGAAGATTTCGGCCATCGCCACCTCATAAAAGGTTTCCGCTATCAGGGTGATGGGTTTGGGGTCTTTCTGTGTCAGTTTCACTTGTGTGAGTCCTTCAAATGAGCGCATCTCTGTTTAGGTGGCGGATACCAGTATTCGCTGTCGGTATGAGTACCACAATCAAAAGTGGTATAAACCCCATCATAATATTCGGCAATAGAGCAATAACAAAAATGTTTATGATAAGGGCACATCCGCCTGCTTCGGGTTCTTTTGTTCGGAGCAAAGATATGAACAGATGTCATTTCGTCCTCACTTCCTCAGCCAGGCGGACGGCGAGAGTGTCGTTCTTGTGGCAGATGTAACATTTGCGGGCCTGCCGATAATCCAAAGTGGAATTGAGGTCATAAGAACAGTCAATATACTTGAAGTTGCCCTTGTGTTCTTTGGTGCACTCCTCATCCAGCACCTTCTTGATTCGCTCCTCAAGGTCGGTCATCGGGGGAACTCCTGACGTAACCTGCCACACTCATCAACCAGATTGGGATGGTCGCCGATGGCTCTACCATAAGTCTTTTGGCATCATCATATCAGGCCGCCACCAGCCGAGCAGGAAATGCTCCTCAAAATGCCCATACTTGATGATGCCAATTAACATCGGGTCTCGTTTTCTCGCTGCTTGTTTGACAGGGGCAATACCAAAAGCGGTAAACATCCCCTGATACGATGCCACGGCATTTATGGCTTCTATGGGTAGATTGTCGAAGGTTAAATCCGCCCGCCAGCCACCAGCCATGCCATGATAATATCGTTCCTCAAGATTCTGGTATTCCATCCTGGGGATTGGGATAAAACCCTGTTTCATTAGTTCAACGTAGTGCTCTAAGAATTTTACCCTCCCCCTTATGCGCCCTAATTTACTTTTACTGATAGTCGGGACTTGCTCAAGGTCATTGATGATTTGCTTGCCCTGTGCGATTTCCTCCTCTTTCGCTTTGAGAATATCGGAGACCCCGTGAATGATTTGCCCTTTTTGGAATGTGCTTAATGATACATCTGTGCTTGGCATTTATTTCTCCCTCCTTATTTATTCTCTGCCTGGGCGGGGATACTACTGGGCGCCTGCTCAAGATTGTCATCAGTAGTTTCTACCTTGAAGCCGTCACCAGTCTTAACGCCGGCGGCTTTCTCAATAACTATGCGGTGTTTCTGTCCTACCTGGTAGTGCCTGATTTCCTCTGTCATTCCGTTACCCCCTTACATTATTTGGCTTTCCGGCGTTTGATGTGTAACGTTCATTCAAAACTATACCCCCTCTAACATTCTATAAAGTGTGGAAAACTTAACTCCGTAGTCCTTAATTTCTCCCAGTGTTACAAAGGGCGGTCGTTCCTCCAAAGTCCGGTCAAACACTGGTCTATGGTGAGTAGGCAAGTTGGAGTAAAGCAGCTTTGCCCGTATCGCCTTGAAGGAATAGCCCCTGCCTGTATGATTGGTTAGCTCCACAAGCCCTGCTATGGCTTCGGTATAGGCATTGGTGACTGGTTTGTCCCACCATGCGAATATCTCGCCTTTCCAGTTGCCCACAGCCGTTATCAGTGGCTTGTAGGATGCCTGTAGCTCGGTCGGGATACCCGCCTTAAGGCTTTCATAGCGGTCAATGGCTTCCTGCCTATCCTTGATTGCCCACAGGTCGCAGAAGTCCTCTTTGAACTGGTATGCCTTGCCTAGCATGGGGAACTGCCCTAGCCAAGTATCCACTATGAACTGGTCTAGCTCGTTGAGGTCGCTCTTACGGTGGAACAGGATATAGCGGTCACGCATCAGTGTCCGGCGTTGACGTGCCGTAAGCTGTGCCCTGGTATCCTTCCTTACCGTGTCCATGCCCTGAATTGCCAGCCGGATGACGTGGAAGCGGTCTATAACGATTGTGGCTTGCGGTAGAATATCCCTCACGGCGTCTTTGTAGGGCTGCCACATATCCATAGCCACTAGCTCGATGTACTGGCGGTCAGGCATCCGGTACAGGTAACGGCTAACCACGTCTTTAGTCCTCGATGTCAGCATATCAATGACAGTCTTTTGTTCCACGTTGGTCAGTATACACCTTGCTTTCCTCACAAGATGAACTTCATCAATCCCCAACCATCGGGGAGTCTCGAACTTAACCTCACTGTCCAGCCTTGCTACTTCCAGCGCAAACAAGCGCCGGACTGTACGCTCATGGATTCCGGTATCATCAGCTACGCTCACAAAGGTGCGCTTCATGCTTTCCTTGCCGATGTAGGCTAGTAACCGGAGCGTGGCGGCATGGTTCTTATCCATATCCGGCAGTGGTTGAAAGCTGGTTTTACCGCAGGCTCGACAATGGTATCGCTGCCGATGTGCTATCAAGCCCACACGCTTATTGTGAACTGGTAAGTCCATGAATCGCTGCTTCTTGATACCATGCCTGTATAGCTGCCCGATAACCCCGCATCGGATACAGGCGGTCGGCTCCGGCGTGAACTTCGCATGGATAGCGTAATCACATTCGGTTTCTTTGACTTCTATGACTTCCCAATCGGGTAGGTTCAGGATGTTCATTTGACCCCTACTTCGGTCTATCCTTCTTCCGTGTCTGGCACTCAAAGCAGACACACTTCAATTCCTTACAGGTTTTCATGCAAATACGCTCTTTATCCTGCTAGCACATACGCACCTAGCAAATACGTTCTCCCGCTTTTTAGCCTTAAGGGTTGGGGGGTAGAGGGTGACCCTCCCCCTGATACAGCCAGCCTTGAAAACATGGTCATCCAAGAGGTCATCCGGCTAACCAACAAGGCTATACTGGTTTTCGGCGGTTTAACCATCAAGGCTAAAGCGGTCTGGTATCGGTCAGACCATCCGTAGCTAATTGGTCTGGTTTTGACCACTCGTAACCACCCTAAATTCGTATCTATTTTACCCTGCGTGGGGTCACCCCCTACGCTCATTATCCTTATCATTGGTAGTGCCTAATACGGACATGAAATCGAGATAATCTTGGATTGCCTCTCGAAGCAAGATTATCTCGATTTCATTAAGCACGCCGGTCTTTATCCTTGTAGTGCCTAAGGTAACTTTCAGAGAAGGTCACTCTGCCATTCTCATACAACATGGGAGACTTCAAGTGGTTTGGTTTGATAATCCAGGACGGGTATCCGTAAGTAAGCCGAGCTTTAATATCTTGAGTGTCGAATCTACAAGCGTTAGTATTGCCTAATAGACCACTGCTCTCCAGTTCGATTATCTCTCTCGCCATGTTGTAGGGTATTTTCAATTCAAAGGGCATATCCGGTAGGCCACCCCACCCACCAACAGTTACCCCCTCAGAACGAAGTTCCGCCCAATCAAGGGGTGAGACACCTATATTCCCCTCGATGTGTACCGCAAAAGTGACTGACCCTCGATAACCATCAGGGAAAGAACGTATTGAGATGCCGTTGACGGATTCCCTCAGGACAATAGGTATTTGGCTTATGGCTACTACTAACTTTTCGTACATCATTGTAGTGCCTAATCCCACTCGGCAGATTTGGGCAACCAGTTATCAAGTATCTTTTGTGCCTCGGATAAATCCCCACCCTCTTGGATTCGTGCCATTGCTTCCATGCCTGCTGATGCCTTAGCATAATGGCTTGCCCTGCTATAAGCCTCAGCCTTGAGGTAGAGTGCTGCCCTGGGGTACTGCTGGGCAATATCACTTGATTTTATCGCTACAGGTTTCGGGGGACGTGCTCCATCGTTTTGTTCATCTTCCATCATGCGATTAAAGTCCTCTCGATAATTTTCCTCGGCATCATATGATTTACGGAGTTCCGTTAGACCGGGAACGTTTGCCGCCAACTGGTTTTCTTTCTTTGCCCGCCGCTCAGCTACATGAGCATCCCTTGCTTTGTTGATTGCATCAGCTTCGGCTTTCGTAAGGAGCACGGAACCTAGTTGATGCGTAAACTCAGCCCCAAAATTATGCTGCTGTGCTGTACCTATCCCCGCACGAGAGGCAACCACTACCCCATCAATGAGGGCTTTAATCCATTTACCGTCCTCGGAATAGCCTAGTTCGAGCTTTTGGCCCTTTCGGGTTTGGCGCTCGGTAACTTTAAACATCTCGTCCCCCCTAAACATCTCGTCCCCCCTAAACATCTCGTCCCCCCTCTTTCGTGTAGTGCCTAATGGTGTAATCGGCTTCGATTCTACCCGTTGAGTAATTCCCGCCCCCTGTTTGGCTGGTCGTGTAGTGCCTAACCCTCCACTACTGCCCACTCCAGAGTGCCCTGACCTACCAATATACCGGATTACACGCTGTTTGACATGCTCTCCCTCTCGGTAATCCTCAACCTCATAGTCGTACCAGTTACCGGAACCTGGCGGTATCTCTTTTGCCCGTATAAAACTCATTTTCTTGCCCTCCGTTTCTGTAACTTCTTTTAAACTATAACACACACTTTGCCGTTTTGTCAATACCACGTTCAACAATATTATGCTATACTGGTTCTATACAGTTTGCCGAATAGCCCACTTTGGACACCGGGCAAATACCGTAGGCGGTGTAGGAGCCGCTTCAGATACAGGGATGGGTTTGGATGATTGCGTCATTTAATTCTCCTTTGGGGATTTACGTTTTTTATTCCAATACGGACTACGGCATTTAGGATTAGCGCAGGTTCTCGGTTTAGATGACTTGCGGCTCACCCATTCATAACCACAGCGTAAGCAATGCAATACCTTTAAAACCATTTGTCGCTACCTTTTGTCTGTCTCAATCAAGGTGCCGTAAGCCATCACACCATCTTCCAGGCGCTTGCACTTGACTACCATCTCTTCAGGTTTCGGGGTTCGCCACATAAGAAGACCAGCGAAGATTCGCAAGGTAACCCTGATACTGCCGCCAGCTTCTATTCCCTCGCCAGCTTCTATTCCCCAGCCAGCTTTTATTCCCTCGCCAGCTTTTATTCCCGTGCCAGCTTTTATTCCCTCGCCAGCTTCTATTCCCGTGCCAGCTTTTATTCCCCAGCCAGCTTCTATTCCCGTGCCAGCTTCTATTCCCTCGCCAGCTTTTATTCCCGTGCCAGCTTCTATTCCCCAGCCAGCTTTTATTCCCTCGCCAGCTTCTATTCCCTCGCCAGCTTCTATTCCCGTGCCAGCTTT
>Ga0214473_10001111_pt1 | contig 36314 bp, 31 predicted proteins | sample RVTome_7_FD_203509 | JGI IMG/M metagenome (GOLD analysis project Ga0214473, IMG submission 203509) | Soil microbial communities from uranium-contaminated site in the Upper Colorado River Basin, Wyoming, United States - RVT98D197 | ecosystem: Environmental > Terrestrial > Soil > Contaminated >... | reverse complement strand
GGCTAGATTTCCAAAGCAAATATCTTCCATAAAAACAATCTCTGAAAATGAAGAGATCTCTTTTGATTATCTGGAAAAAATAATTTCAAAACTGGAAAAAGCAAGTTTGATTAAATCTAAAAAAGGTGTTCAAGGAGGATATTTTTTAGCCAAAAATCCATCGAAGATTAAAATAGGAGAAATTGTCAGAATATTGGAAGGAGACATTGTTTTGGTAAAATGTATTTCCAACCAAAAAGGATGTCAGTGTACAAGAGAAAGAGAGTGCCTTACTAAAAGCTTTTGGAAGAAAATTCAAGATTCTTTAAATTCAGCTTTAAATTCGCTTACTTTAAAAGATTTAATTAAATAATTAAAAATATGCCTAAGAATATATATTTAGATTATGCTGCCACTACGCCAATTGATCCTCGCGTAGTCAAAGCAATGATTCCTTTCTTTTTTAAAAAATTTGGCAATACCATGTCTTTACACAGCTTTGGCCAAGAAGCTCATCAAGCTTTAGAAGAAAGCAGAACTGCAGTTGCTGATTTGATGAAAGCCAAGCCAAATGAAATTATTTTTACCAGTTCAGCCACTGAAAGTAATAATTTAACTTTAAAAGGAATTGCTTTTGCCAACAAATCCAAAGGAAATCATATTATCATTTCTTCTATTGAGCATGATTGTATTATGGAAAGCGCTAAGTGGTTAGAGAGACATGGTTTTGAAATAACCAGATTAGCGGTTGACCAATATGGGCTTGTTGATTTGAAAGATATTAAAAAGGCCATTAAAAAAGAAACAATTTTAGTTTCTGTAATGCATGCTTCAAATGAAATAGGAACAATCCAGCCAATTGAAGAAATTGGGAAAATTTGTAAAGAAAAAGGAGTCTATTTCCATACTGATGCTTCCCAAAGTTTTGGGAAAGTTCCAATTGATGTTAATAAAATGAATATTGATTTATTATCTGCTTCTTCCCACAAAATGTATGGACCCAAAGGAGTGGCTTGCTTGTTTATAAAAGAGGGGACAGAAATTGAGCCGATTTTACATGGCGGCGGACAGGAATCGGGATTAAGATCTTCTACTATCAATGTTAGTGGCATTGTTGGTTTTGCCCAAGCTTGTCGGATTTGCCAAAAGGAAATACAAAAAGAAGGCCAAAGAATGACTAAATTAAGAGATAAGACAATCAAGGGAGTTTTAAAGAAAATTCCCAATTCTTATTTAAACGGCCATCCCCAAAAAAGATTACCGAATAATATTAACTTTCGCTTTGATTTTGTAGAGGGTGAATCAATAATTATTCAGCTTGATTTATTGGGAATCGGCGCTTCAACGGGTTCGGCTTGTTCTTCAGCCAAATTAGAGCCAAGCCATGTGCTCTTGGCAACAGGGCTAAAACACGAACAGGCTCATGGTTCTTTAAGAGTGACCTTGGGAAGATGGACAACTGAGAAAGATATTAATTATTTTCTAAAAGTTTTACCTCCAATTATTAAAAAATTAAGAAAAATTTCACCTTTTAAAAAAAATGACTAAAACTGTTTCTAAAATGGGTCCTTATACCCAAAAGGTTATTGATTGTTTTAATAATCCTAAGAATTACGGCCAAATGAAAGATCCTGATGGTGTTGGTAGGGTCGGCAATCCAATTTGCGGCGATGTAATGTGGCTTTATATTAAAGTTGGAAAAAACAAAAAAGGCCAAGAGATTATTAAAGACATTAAATTTGAAACTTTTGGCTGCGTTGCGGCAATTGCCACTAGCACTATTCTTACTCAGATGGCCAAAGGCAAAACATTCAAAGAGGCATTAAAAATTGATAAGCAAAAAATTATTAAATCATTGGGCGGTCTTCCGCCGATTAAAATTCATTGTTCTGTTTTAGCAGCTAGTGCTTTGAATAAAGCAATCGAAGATTATAATTTTCGTAAAGAGTCTAAAAAAAATGAATAATTCAAATGTTTCAAAAGATTGTTGCGAACCAAAATCACCCAAATTAGAAAAAACTGGACTTTTAGCTGGAATTTTATATGGAATTTTACCCCACACTTTTTGCATTGCTTTTATCGTTTTTTCAATTATTGGAGCAACAACAGCCAGTTTGTTTTTCAAGAAAATGTTGCTTATTCCTTACTTGTTTAATCTTTTGATAGGAATGTCTGTAGTTTTTGCCACCATTTCCGCTGTAATTTATTTAAAAAGGAATAATCTTTTATCTTTGGCAGGAATGAAGAAAAAATGGAGATATCTTTTGGTTCTTTACGGCCTAACCATTACTGTTAATTGGCTATTTTTCAATTTCATATTTCCAGTAACTGCCAATTTCAATCAAAGCAGACAAGGCGTTGTCAGCAACATAGAAACATCTTCAATGACGATTAAAGTTGCCATTCCTTGTCCTGGCCATGCCCCGCTTATCAGCGATGAATTGAAAAAAGTAAAAGGAGTATTGAGCGTCAGATTTAATACTCCAGATTTATTTAATATCAATTATGATTCTACTGAGGCAACCGTAGATCAAATTATTGCTTTGGATGTATTTAATACTTACAAAGCGTCAATTGTGGCTAATTGGTAATGAATGATATGAAAACAACAATTAGAATTCTGGGAATGGACTGCGCTTCGTGCGCTTCGCAATTGGAAAAAGCCTTAAATAAATTAGAAACAGTGAAAGCTAATGTTAATTTTGCTTTGGGACAAGCCATTATCGAATACGATTCGGAAAAGATCAATGAAGATAAAATTAAAAAAACAATCAAGAACGCGGGCTTTGGCGTATCAGAAAAAAAGGAAGATATTGAAAGGGCGATTAGAGCTGGCTGGCAAAGATTTTGGGTTGGCGTTGTTTTAACCACTCCAGCTTGGGTTATTGCCACCTTTTTCTATAATCCCAAATTTAATTTTTTGCTTTTTGTTCTAGTAACTCCGATTCAAATAATACTTGGTTTGCCATTTTATCGTGGCGCTTTCTTTGCTCTAAAACAAAGAATGGCCGATATGAATGTATTGGTGTCTTTGAGCACTTTGGCAGCTTATCTTTATTCTGTCTTTGCTACTTTTTTCATTTCAGGACCAGTGTTTTATGAAGCTTCAGCAGTAATTTTAACTACCATTACTTTGGGTTTGCTTTTGGAAAAGATTTCTCAAGGCAGAGTCGGAGCCACTATTAAAAAATTAATGGAACTAAAAGCCACAATAGCCAGAATAGAAAAAAATGGAAAGGAATTAATTATAAAACCAAATCAAATTGTCAAAGGCGATATAGTGATTGTTAGGCCTGGTGAAAAAATACCAGTTGATGGAATTATCATTGAGGGCAATTCCAGTATTGATGAATCAATGATTACTGGCGAATCTTTACCAGTAGACAAAGGGATTAATGACAAGGTTTTTGCCGCCACGATGAACAAATCAGGATTTTTTAAATTAAAAGCAACTAAGATAGGGGAAGAAACCACCTTGGCTCAAATAATTAAATTAGTTGAAGAAGCTCAAAACTCTAAAGCACCGATTCAAAGATTAGTAGATCAAATCGTTGCTTGGTTTGTGCCAGTTGTAATTTTAGCGGCCATGGTTTCTTTTGTCCTTTGGTATTTTGTCTATGGTACTACATTTTTATTTGCCCTAACCACCCTGGTAACGGTTTTGGTTATCGCCTGCCCTTGTTCTTTGGGAATTGCCACGCCCACAGCCATTATGGCCGGAACTAGCAAGGGTGCGGAAATGGGTATTTTGATTAAAGGAGGTGAGTTTTTAGAGAAAGCTCGAAAGATTAATGTTCTTGTTTTTGATAAAACCGGAACACTGACTCAAGGAAAGCCTAAAGTCACTGATATTGATGGCGATGTTTTGCAATTTGCTGCCAGCTTGGCCAGAAACACCAATCATCCTTTGGATGTGGCTATTGTCAATGAAGCTGAAAAAAGAAAAATAAACTTATTGAGTGTTTACAATTTTGAGGCGGTTTCTGGAAAAGGAATTCAAGGAGAGATTGATGGGAAGAAGGTTTTATTGGGAAGCCGTAGATTTATCCCTAATGATTTGGCAAAAGAATTAGAAGATATGGGCAAAACTGTAATATTTTTATCAATAGATGGCCAGATTAAAGGATTTTTAGCTGTTTCTGACACTTTAAAGAAAAACTCTTATGAAGCAGTTAGCCAATTAAAGAAAATGGGATTAGAAATTTTTATGATTACTGGAGACAATCAAAAAACCGCTCAAATAATAGGAAAACAATTGGGAATTGATAACATTTTATCTGAGGTTCTGCCTCAAGACAAAGAAAAAGAAATTATTAAACTTCAAAAACAAGGAAAGGTTGTTGGGGTAGTGGGAGATGGGATCAATGATGCTCCAATGTTAGCTCGCGCTGATGTTGGCATTGCTATGGGAGCGGGAACCGATGTGGCCAAAGAAGCCGGTGGTATTGTTTTGGTTAAAGATGACATTGGAGATGTGGTAAGAGCCATTGATTTATCTAAGAAAACATTTTCTAAGATTCAACAAAACATCTATTTATCTTTTGTTTACAATCTATTGGCAATTCCTGTTGCTGGCGGTTTGTTTTATAATCAACTTGGATTTTTATTAAGACCAGAAATAGCCGCTTTGGCTATGGTTTTATCTGATATCTTTGTGGTTAGTAATTCATTACTGTTGAGCAAAATTAAATTTAAATAAATTGATAAAGAAATCGTCTTTACCTTTCGGTGGAGACGATTTTTTGTTAGGATAGAAGCAATGGCTTTAGATTTGGAAAAACTTAATAAAGAACAAAAAGAGGCGGTTATGCACGGCAATGGCCCGCTTTTGATCGTGGCTGGGGCTGGAACCGGCAAAACAACAGTAATTACCCAAAGGATCGTTTATTTGATTGAAAAAGGACAAGCCAAAACAGAAGATATTTTAGCCGTTACTTTTACCGAGAAGGCAGCTGAAGAAATGGAAGAAAGAGTTGATAAGCTTTTATCCTACGGCTACGTTGATTTGTGGGTTTCAACTTTTCATTCTTTTTGCGAAAGAGTATTAAGAGACCATGCTTTAGATATTGGAATTCCAGCTGATTTTAAGATTTTGGATCAGACTGCCAGCTGGCTTTTAATACGCCAGAATCTGGACAAGTTCAATCTTAATTATTACAAGCCGCTGGGCAATCCAACCAAGTTTATCCAAGCTTTGATTTCTCATTTTTCTCATTGCAAAGACCAGGAAGTTTATCCCGAGGATTATTTAGAATATGCTGACAAATTAAAAACTAATTTGAGCGATCTGCCCGAAGATCAGGAATCAGAAAGAATAAAAGAAGTTGCCAATGCTTATCATGTTTATCAAAATCTGCTTTTAGAAAACAGTTCTTTGGATTTTGGTGATTTAATTAATTATTGTTTGAAATTATTTAAGCAAAGGCCTTTGATTCTTAAAAAATACCAAGAGAAATTTAAATACATTTTGGTTGACGAGTTCCAAGACACCAACTGGGCTCAATATGAATTAATTAAGATTTTGGCTGAGCCAAACAATAATTTAACTGTCTGCGCTGACGATGATCAAGCTATCTATCGTTGGAGGGGCGCTTCGTTTAGCAATATCATTCAATTTAAAAAAGATTTTCCTGATGCCAAACAAGTATCATTGGTAAGAAATTATCGTTCAACTCAAAACATCCTGGATTTAGCTTATAAATTTATAAAAGCCAATGATCCTGATCGCTTGGAATATGTTAATAAAATCAATAAAAAGCTTATTGCCGAAACCAAAGAAACAGGCATTATTGAGCATCTTCATGCCAAAAACATAGATGAAGAGGTGTCCAAAACAATCAATAAGATTTTAGAGATTCTCAAAAGAGACAAAGAAGTTGATTACAATGATTTTGTTATTTTGGTCAGAGCCAATGATGCTGCCAATCCTTTTACCAAGGCCCTAGAAAGAGCTGGGCTTCCGTATCAATTTCTGGCCTCAAGAGGGCTTTATTCAAAACCAATTATTTTAGATATTATTGCTTACTTTAATCTTTTAGATAATTATCATGAAAGCCCGGCAGTTTATAGGATTTTAAACCTGCCGTTTTTAGGAATTCCTTATGAAGATATCGTTAAGCTTACCCAATATGGGCATTACAAAGCCAAATCTCTTTATGAGGCCATTGAAGAACTGCCTTTAATTTCAGGAATTTCTTCAAAAACCCAGGAGAAAATAATTCTGGTAATGAGTTTAATCCAAAAGCACAGCGCTATGGCTCGCGGCAAAACAGTGTCAGAGATTTTAGTGGCTTTTTTGGAGGATTCCGGTTATTTAAAACATTTAACTGATAAAGAAGACAAGGAACAGATTGATTTGCTCAACCAGTTTTACAAAAGAATTAAGACTTTTGAAGAAGCAACAATTGAACCAACTCTAAGAAACTTTATGGAAGAAATAAATCTTGAACTGGAATCTGGCGAAGAAGGAAAGCTTGAATTTGATCCTGAACAGGGTCCAGACATGATCAAGGTTATGACTATTCATGGGGCTAAGGGTTTGGAGTTTAAATATGTGTTTTTGGCTAATATGGTTGATAAAAGATTTCCTACTATTGAAAGAAAAGATTTGATTGAGTTGCCTGATGAATTAATTAAAGACATTAAACCAATTGGCGATATTCATTTGCAGGAAGAAAGAAGAATTTGCTATGTGGCCATGACTAGGGCTAAAAAAGAACTTTACTTTACTTCAGCTCAAGATTATGGAGGAATGAGAAAAAAGAAAATATCTCGGTTTTTAATTGAAATGGGCTATAGCGATGACAAGCAAGAAGGAATTAAAGAAAAAGGAGTATTGGTCAAGAAAAATTCTTTAGAAAAATTAAAAGCCAAAACAGATGCCAGTTATCTGCCAGATCATTTTTCTTTTTCCCAATTGGCGGCTTTTTCCAAATGTCCGCTTCAATACAAGTTCGGCTTTATCTTAAAAGTTCCAATCAGAGGGAAAGCTGTTTTTTCCTTTGGAAAAACAATGCATGGCACTTTGCATGATTTTTTAAAGCAAGCTAATGAAAGCAGGGCCAAACAAGACAATCTATTTGGATTTAAAGATGCAAAAAAATCATTATCAGCCAAAACTTCAGAGGGAATATTAAGCTTTGATGGTTTGAATGAAATTTACGAGAAGAATTGGATTGACGAGTGGTATGAGAACAAAAAGCAGAAAGAAGAATATTACAAACTGGGCAAAAAGATCATTAAAGATTTTTATGCTGATTTTTCTAAGAACCCACCCAAGGTTTTAAAGATTAATAATGCTTTGGCTTTAGAAATGCCATTTAATTTAAAAATCGGAGATTATACTTTATTCGGAGTCATTGACCGAATTGATGAATCAAAAGATGGAGTAGTAATTATTGATTACAAAACAGGAAGCCCCAAAGACAAATTAGAAGGAGAAGACAAAGATCAATTGTTAATTTATCAAATAGCTGCTGAAGAGGTTTTGAAAATCAAGCCCAAAGAGCTGAGTTATTATTATTTAGAAAATGGCCATAAAGCTACTTTTTTAGGAGATGAAAAAGCCAAAGTCCAGCAGAAAGAGAAAATAATTAAAGAAATCGAAGAAATCAAAAAGAGCGATTTTGGCGCAACTCCGGGTTGGCAGTGCGCTTTCTGCGACTTCAAAGATATTTGCGATTTTGCTCAAAGATAATGGAAATTGACAAACTAATTGAAAATATGGACAGTGGTGAAAGGATTTTTTCTGTTTCTGAATTCATTGAACTTTTAAATATCGGTCTGAAGAGATCTCAAGCTAAAATTGTTGGAGAGGTGAGCGAGGCTAAAATTGGACCGACCGGCCATGTCTATTTTTCTTTAAAAGATGAATCAGACGGCAGTGTAATGAATTGCATAATTTGGAAATATCGCTACGGTCTTTATGGTATTAAATTGGAAGAGGGAACTAAAATTATCGCTTCAGGTTATCCTGAAATATATGCGCCTTCGGGCCGTTTGTCTTTTATAGCTGAAACAATTGAATTGGCCGGCCAGGGAGCTTTAAAAAAAGAATATGAACAATTAAAGAAGAGACTAGCCGAAGAGGGGATTTTTGCTGAAGAGAAAAAAAGACCAATTCCAGCTTATGCTCAAAGAATTGGTTTAATCACATCAAAACAGGGAGCTGTTTTAGCTGATTTTTTAAATAATATTGGAAAGTTCGGTTTTCAAATCAAAATGATTGATTCTCGGGTTGAGGGCCAAGAGGCAGTGGCTGATCTTTTAGCATCAATTAAAACATTTAAAAAACAAGACATTGATGTTTTGGTTATTATGAGAGGCGGTGGATCCTTAGAATCAATGATGGCTTTCAATAATGAATTATTGACCAGAGAAGTAGCTAATTTTCCAGTTCCAATCATTGCGGCAATCGGCCACGATAAAGATGTTCCTTTAATTGCTTTGGCAGCTGATTTGGCAGTTTCTACGCCCAGCATTGCTGCCACTATTATTAATAAATCTTGGGATGAGGCCAAATGGCTGTTAGAAAGGCATCAAAGAGATATCATTGATAAATATGCGGAAATTTTAGACAATGTTAATTCTTTGATAAGCCGGATACTTGATAGCGCCCGCAGTGCTTTATTGAATATTAGCCGTGAATTGAAGAGTCTATTGAACAAGTCTTTATCTGGATTTGAAGCATTGCTGTTAAGAGTTGATCAAAAACTGAAGTACGCTGAAAAAGTAATTAATTTGAATGATCCCCAGCGCCAGCTGCGGCTTGGCTATAGCATTGCCATGCTTGGTGGAAAAATAGTCAGAAAAACAAAAGATGTTAAAATGGGGGATAATATGGATTTAAAGGTTTCTGATGGAACAATCATTTCTCAAGTAAATAAAATAATTAATAATTAAAAAAATGGCTAAAGAAAAAACCAAAGATTTAAATAATAATTTGAAGCGTTTGTTAGAGATTAGCGAATGGTTTGACAATCAAGAGGAAATAGACGTTGAAGAAGGATTGAATAAAGTTAAAGAAGCAGCCGAGCTGATTAAAGCCAGCCAAGAAAGATTAAAAGGAATTGAAAATGAATTTGAAGAAATTAAAAAAGAAATAGGGGCAACCGATGTTTTAGAACCATAATCATATGGATTTAAAGGTATTATACGAAGACAATCATCTGATCGCAGTTTTTAAGCCAGCTGGGATTTTAACTCAGGCTGACAAAACCAATGAATTGTCTTTAATGGATGAGGTTAAAGAGTATTTAAGAAAAAAACACCAAAAGCCAGGCAATGTTTTTTTAGGTCTTTTGCACCGTTTAGACAGGCCGGTTGCAGGAATCGTTCTTTTAGCCAAAACCAGCAAGGGCGCTTCCAGATTATCTGAACAAATCAGAAATCATCAGGTTTTAAAAACGTATCAAGCTGTTGTTTTGGGCCAGCCCAAAAATGCCAAAGCCACATTGATAGATTATTTGAAAAAAGACAAAGATGAGAATAAAGTTGTTTTGTCTAAAGAACCGAAAAAAGGTTTTGCCAAAGCCGAGTTGGAATACGAAACAATTGATTCTAATAACAGATACTCGTTATTAAAAATTAATCTTAAAACCGGCAAGCCTCATCAGATTAGATCTCAGTTGGCTTCAATCGGCTGTCCAATTGTCGGCGATGTAAAATATGGAGCTAAAACTGCTTTAGCTGACAAAAGCATTATGCTTTGGGCAACTGATTTGGCATTTAAATTAGCCACCAAGCCAGATGTTTGTAAGGTTTCCATAGCCATTCCCGAAGAATGGAAAAATATGTTAAAATAATTGAATCCAAAAAACAATTTGCTTAAAAATTGTTAGTAATTTATACTAAATTAATGGTCAAAAACAAAACAAAACAAATAGTTAACAGAACTCCAACAAAGATAAAAGCTCCTCAATCTAAGAAGATAAAAATTAGAGTGATTGGCTTGGGCGGAGGCGGAAGCTCAATTGTTTCGGAATTAACTTCCCGCATAAAAAAGATCAGTTTTGTCGTAGCCAATACCGATAGTCGAGCCTTAAGAATTGCCAGCAGAAAAACCATTCATTTTCAGTTTGGAACAGAATTAACCAAAGGACTGGGAACTGGCATGAATCCAGACATGGGCCGAGAAGCGGCAATCGCTGATAAAGAAAAAATCAAAAAATTATTAGAAGGTTATGATTTCTGCATTATTGTTGCATCTTTGGGAGGCGGAACCGGTTCGGGCGCAGCTCCTATTTTTTCTAAAATATCTAAAGAGCTGGGCAATGTCACTTACGGTATTTTCACTTTGCCTTTTAAATTTGAAGGTGAAAAGAAGATGGAAATTGCCCGGCAAGCTTTATCTAAATTAAAATCAAAGTTGGATATTTTTTCAGTTATTCCCAATGAAAGGATTTTCCAGATAATTGATAAAAAGACGCCACTAAAGAGCGCTTTGTCAATTATTAACAACAGTTTGGCTGAAGGATTAGAGGGTTTGATTGATATGATTTACGCTCCTGGATTGATTAATATTGATTTTGCTGATTTTAAGACAATTTTATCTGATCCAATCATTGGCCAAAAAAAAACCAGCGGCAAGTTGGCTTATTTAAACACAGTGGCTATTTCTCATAAAAAAGACACCAAAGACTTGATTGAAGGCGTTCTTTACAATCCTTTATATCCCTATACTATTAATGGCGCTGACGGAGTCCTTTTGAATATTGGCGGTGAAAAGAATCTTACCTTAGATGAAGTTAACAGAGTGTTGAGAACTATTTCTGGCTTGTCAGACAAAGATGCCAAAATCATCTTTGGAGTTGCCCAAGGTAAAAAATATTCAGGAGTAATTAAAACAACGCTGATGGCGGTAGGTTGTAAAAACAAGATGTTTCCATCAGTCAAAAAGCCCTTAGTCAAAGAAAAAAAAGCTAAAAAGCCAGTTAAAAAGAAGAGAGTTGCAAAAGCAAAAGCAAAAGGAAATGCAAATGCAAAAAAGAAAAAAGTTGTTGGCAAGGCTAAAAAGACAAAGGTGCCAGACAAAAAGAAAGAAGCGCTTATTCAAAAAAGCAACGTGAAAATTTCTGTTGTTGTCAAAGAAGCAGATGATATCAAAGTAAGAAAGAATGCTTTGCAAATCAGAAAAGAAATGGAAGAAGAAGAAAAAGAAATATTGGAAAGAGAAAAACTTTGGGAAACACCAGCTTTTTTAAGAAGAAAGTAGAATTCAACAGATTCATTGATCCAACGGGAATATTTTCCGTTGGTTTGTTTTTAGATTAAAGATATTTGTGTTAAAATGATAAAATAATCAATAAACATATGATTCAAGTAGATCAAAGAATTCTTAAGAAACTTTTTCCTCTAAGGCCAGAAGGCGTTTACTTTCCCAAATACAGCTTTGGGTTTTTATTAGTAATCGGGGGAGGGGAGTTTTATTCTGGTCCTCCAGCTCTTTCAACTATGGCTGCCTTGGCCTCGGGAGTAGATGGGGTCGAGGTCATAGCTCCCAAAAGAGCAGCTGATCTAATAGCTTCTTTTTCGCCCAATTTTATTACTTTTCCATTAGAAGGAATCAGGTTGGAGAAAAAACATTTATCAACTTTATTAACTTTTACTCAATCAGCTCAAGAAGTGTCTAAGGGTAATGCCGCTGTTTTAATTGGAGGCGGAATGGGCCGGTCAGAAGAAACCAAAGAAGCTATTTTTGAATATCTTAGTCAAGCAAACGTTCCCACTGTTATTGACGCTTCAGCCATATTTGCTTTAGAAAAAGACCCAGAAATTATTAAAGACAAGCCATTTTTGATTACTTCTAATAGTTTTGAATTTTTTACCTTAACCAAAAAAGAGATTCGTAATCTTTCTCACGAAGAAAAAATTGAAATAGTCCAGCAAGAAGCAGCCCGATTGAAAACCACTATTTTATTAAAAGACAAGCCAGATATTATTTCTAATGGCCGAGAAGTGGCTTTGAATAAAGCTGGAAGCCCCTATATGTCAGTTGGCGGAACTGGCGATACTTTGGCTGGAATCTGCGGAGCATTATTGGCGCGCCGGATTGATCCTTTTGAAGCTGCCCAAGCTGCTGCTTTTATCAATGGCAAGGCTGGCGAATTAGCTGCTGAAGAGCTAAAAGAAAGTCTATTGCCGACTGATCTGATTAATAAAATTCCTAAGGTTTTACATTTATGATTTACGATTTGATTATTATTGGCGCTGGTCCGGCTGGCATAACTGCTGGGATTTATGCAATGCGTCAAAGATTAAACGCTCTTTTAATCACTGAAAACTTTGGCGGTCAGATGAATAAAAAAGCAATAGCAGTTGGAAATTATCCAGGATTTAATGAAATTTCTGGCGCTGAATTGATTGAAAAGTTTCAAAGTCATTTAAAGCAAACTGGCATTAAGATTGAACAAAGCAAAGTGAATAAAGTAGAAAAAAAAGGAGATGTTTTTTTGGTCTTTGTTGAAGGTGGTCAGAGTTTTGAATCCAAGACAGTTGTTGTTGCTTCGGGAGCAGATCCCAGGCCCCTGGAAGTAGCTGGAGAAAAAGAATTTTTAGGCAAAGGAGTCAGTTATTGCCCTTTGTGCGACGGCCCTTTATTCAAAAACAAAATCGTAGCCATTATTGGCAGCGGCAACTCAGCCTTTGAAACAGCTATTTTCTTAAGCAATATTGTCAGTAAAATCTATATTTTAGAATACGGGCCCCAGGTCAAGGCATTTATTGACAATCAAGAAATTGTCAAAAAAACCGGTAAAGCTGAGACTATTGTCAATGTCGCTCTTAAAGAAATTCAAGGGGATAATTTTGTTAAATCAATAATTTATCAAGATAAAGAAACAAAAAAAGAAAAAAGATTAAACGTTGACGGTGTTTTTGTGGAAATAGGATATTTGCCAGCCACTTCTTTTGTTAAGGATTTGGTTGATTTCAGCGAAAGAGATGAAATATTAACTGACCCAAATAATTCTCAAACAAAGACTCCAGGACTTTTTGCTGCCGGTGATGTCAATGTCGGCAAGTATAAGCAAATTATTACTGCTTGCGCTGAAGGAGCCACTGCTGCTTTGTCAGCCTTTGAATATTTAAAAAAACAAAAATGATAATTAAAAAAATCAAAGACATAAAATCCAGGGAAATATTAGATTCAAGAGGAATGCCCACCATTGAAGTTGATTTGTTTGTTGGTAATGATTTTTTTAGGGCAGCCGTGCCGTCTGGTTCTTCAATCGGCAAACACGAAGCCTTTGAATTAAGAGATAAAGATAAAAACAGATATGGCGGCAAGGGAGTGCAGCAAGCTGTTCAAAATATAAATAATATTTTAGCCCCGAGGCTTAAAGGCATGAGGGTAACTGAGCAGGAAAAGATAGATGATTTAATGATTGAACTGGACGGAACTGAAAATAAGTCTCAATTAGGCGCCAATGCTATTTTAGGCGTATCAATGGCAGTTTGCCGAGCTGGCGCTTTAACGCAGAAAATTCCTTTATGGAAATGGATTTCTAAATTAGCCAAAACCAAACCCGATTTTCCTGGTCCCTGTTTTAATATTATCAATGGCGGCCGGCACGCTGGCAACGACTTAGATTTCCAAGAATTTATGGTTGTGCCAGAATTGGGCAACTTTTCTAAAAATCTGCAAGCTGGAGTGGAGATTTATTACACTTTAGAAGAAATTTTAAAGAAAGAATACGGCGAAAGCGCCATTAATCTGGGTTATGAGGGAGGATTTAGTCCGCCATTAAAATTCCCAATCCAAGCTTTAAATTTAATTTTATTGGCTATTAAGAAAGCAGGATATGAGAAAAAAATAAAAATAGCCGTTGATATTGCTGCTTCAGAAATCAAATCTAAAAAATATAATATTGATTTTTATTCAGATTTGATCAAACAATATCCAATAATCTTTTTAGAAGATCCTTTTTCTGAGGATGATTGGAAAGATTTTTCCGATATTACCAAAAGAATTGGCAAGAAAACAACAATTGTCGGCGACGATCTTTTAGTTACCAATCCCAGAAACATAATTAAAGCTCAGGAAGAAAAGGCTTGTAATGGTTTATTATTAAAAGTTAATCAAATAGGCACTCTTACTGAAGCTTTTTGCGCTTTTAATTTAGCCAAAGCTTTTAATTGGAAAGTTGTTGTTTCTCATCGTTCTGGAGAAACAACTGATAGTTTTGTGTCTGATTTAGCTGTTGGTTTGGGAGCTGATTTTATTAAAGCCGGAGCTCCGGCCAGAGGCGAAAGAGTGGCCAAATACAATCAATTATTAAGAATTGAAGAAGATTTTTTAAACTAATGCCTAAATTATTTTTATTAAGGCATCTTCAGTCACAGTGGAATCTGGAGAATCGTTTTACTGGCTGGACAGATATTCCTTTAAGCAAAGAAGGGATTGCCAGCGCCAAAGAGGTTGCTGGAAAAATCGCTGGTTTGGAGATAGATAAAGTTTATACTTCGCCGTTAATCAGAAACAAAGAAACTGTTTCTTTGGTTTTAAGAAAAAATCTGCCAATTGCTATTGATAAAGCATTGGATGAAAGAAATTACGGCCAGCTGCAGGGTTTGAACAAAGATGAAGTTAAAAAGCAATATGGCGATGAACAAGTTAGGTTATGGAGAAGAAGCTGGGATCAAGCGCCGCCAGAAGGGGAGAGTTTAAAAGATGTTTTTGAGAGAACGATTCCGTTTTTTCAAAAATACATTGAAAAGGACCTAAGGAGCGGTCAGAATATCTTGATTGTTTCCAGCCATAACGCCCTAAGAGCCCTAATAAAATATTTAGAAAACATATCTGAAAAAGACATAATTGAAGTTGAATTAGAAACCGGTTCTTTAAGACAATACGATTTGGATAAAGATTTAAAAGTTATTGAAAAGAAAAATATTTGATTTTTCTTTACAAAATAGTTTATTTAGTCTAAAATGAAAAACATATTCTATAATTTTAAAAATAATAATTACCTTGTTTTTAAAATAAAAATATGATTTCAATAAACAAAAAATACCTCATAATCGTTTTAATTGTTTTGGCAATTTTGGCTGTTGCCGTTTTTGCTCTTGGTCCAGATAAAATTAAAAGCATGTTGGCGATAGAAAAAAAGCTTCCGGCCCAAGAAGCAGCCACCTTAGCTATTGATTATATTAACAAGAATTTGCTGTCTGAAGGAGTAACCGCTTCTTTGATGAGCGTGGTTGAAGAAAGCGGATTATATAGAATTCACCTTAAAATCAGCGATCAGGAATATGACTCATATATCAGCAAAGATGGCCTTATATTATTTCCCCAGAACTGGGTTAAATTAGAACCCCAAAAAGAAGAATCTCCAGAAGAAGAATCTCCAGCAGTAGACACTGTTATCTTGGAATCTTTGGCCAAATGTTTAACTGAAAAAGGATTCAAATTTTATGGTTCATCTTCCTGTGGTTGGTGCAATAAAGAAAAAGATCTTTTTGGCGATGCTGTCCAATATCTGCCCTATGTTGAATGTACTAGTCCTGATGGACAAATGACTCAGGCCTGTAAAGATGCCAATATTGAAAGTTTTCCAACTTGGATATTGCCAGATGGGACTAAATCTTCTGGATTTAAAACTCTTGAAGAATTATCTCAATTGTCTGGTTGCTCACTTTAAATTTTATGAAAAATACAGTTAAAGTTTTTTCCAGCCCATTCTGCATTTATTGCTCTTCTTTAAAACAATTTTTAACAGAGCACAATGTTGAGTTTAAAGATTTTGATGTTTCGCAAGACGAAAAAGCCCGAGATGAAATGATTGAAAAATCAAAGCAGATGGCTATACCGGTTGTTGAAATAAACGGTGAAACAATAGTTGGCTTTGATAAAAATAAAATTGTAGAGCTTTTAGGAATAAAAGAATAATATGGCAATTAAAATTGCAATCAATGGATTCGGCCGCATTGGCCGGGCCACTTTCAAAAGCATTCTCAAAAATCATCCCCAAGTAGACATTGTGGCTATTAATGACTTAACTACTCCTGGAGTTTTGGCCCATCTTTTAAAACATGATTCAATCTATGGAACTTATGAAAAAGTGGTGAAGTTTGATCAAGAAAATTTGATAGTTGATGGCCAAAGAATTAAAGTATTAAGCGAAAAAAATCCTTCCAATTTGCCTTGGAAATCATTAAAAGTAGATATTGTTTTAGAATGCACCGGCGTTTTTAGGGATTCAAAAGGAGCCCAGCAACACATTAAAGCTGGCGCTAAAAAAGTTATAATTTCTGCTCCTGCCAAAGGAAATGACATTCCTTGTTTTATCTTGGGAGTTAATGAAGAAAAGTATGATCCTAAAAAAGACGACATTGTTGATATGGGTTCTTGCACCACTAATTGTTTAGCTCCAATTATTAAAATTTTAGATGAAGAATTGGGAGTTATTTCTGGATCAATGACCACTGTTCACAGCTACACCAATGATCAGAGCATATTAGATTTGCCTCACAAAGACCTGCGTCGAGCCAGAGCAGCGGCAATGAATATTATTTTAACCAGCACTGGAGCAACAACAGCCATTGAAAGAGTTTTTCCGCACTTAAAGGGAAAATTAGATGGCTTGGCAATAAGAGTGCCGACTCCGATTGTTTCAATCATTGATTTAGTTTGTAATGTCAAAAAAGACACTAGTGCCCAGGAAGTCAATTACCTTTTTAAAAAAGCTGGCAGAAAAATAGAATATCGGGGCATTTTAGGAATTGAAGACGCTCTCTTAGTTTCAACTGACTATATTGGCAATTCTTATTCAGCCATAGTTGATGCTGAAAACACCAAGGTTATTGATAATAACTTGGTGAAAGTTTTGGCTTGGTATGACAATGAATGGGCTTATTCCTGCCGTTTAGCTGAATTTGCCGAATTCATCGGCAAAAAATTGTAAAAAACAAGGCCGCTTAATTTTTAGCCATTTATTGACGACAGTCATCAATAGTAAATGTCGTCAATAGTAAAAAACCCAGAAATGGGTTTTTAAATTTACTCATTTTCTGGTAAAATGAATCTATTAAGATGCTATTAAATACGATGTTATCAAATTTTGACGATACAAAAAAATTACTTTTGAAATATGAAATTCCTTTTGCTAAAACTGATTTAGCCACAAGTGAGAGGGAGGCTGTTTTGCTGGCTGAAAAAATTGGCTATCCGGTTGTCTTAAAAGTTTTTGGCTCACAAATATTTCACAGGGTTGATATTGGCGGAGTAAAAACAAGAATTAGCAATCAAGATGAGCTTAAAGAAGCTTTTTCTTTTTTGTCAAAAATTAATGGCGCTGACGGAGTTTTAATTCAGGAGATGGGCCAGGGTCAAGAAATATTTATTGGCATGAAAAGAGATCCTCAATTCGGTCCGGTTTTAATGTTCGGCTTGGGGGGAATTTTTGTTGAAGTGTTAAAAGATATTTCTTTTAGAGTTTGTCCAGTTTCTGAAAAAGAAGCGCTATCTATGATAAAAGAAATTAAGGGCTATCCGATTTTGGCTGGTATCAGGGGAGAAAAAGGAGTAAATATAGAAAATTTGGTTAAAATACTTGTTCGGGTTTCTCAACTTTCTTTGAAAGAAGAAAACATTCAGGAAATTGATTTGAATCCCATACTTGCCAATGAAAAAGAGGCCAAAGCAGTAGATTTTAAGTTTTTTATGTAATTTTTTAATTTCATGAATTTAAACAGAATTTTTAATCCCAAATCTATTGCCGTTATTGGCGCTTCAACTGAAACAAAGTCAGTTGGCTGGGGTTTGATGAAAAACATCCTTGAAGGAAAAGGCCAAAGAAAAATTTTTGCCGTTAATCCTTTTCGCCAAAAAGTTATGGGCATAAAATGTCTGCCCTCAATTTTATCAATTAAGCAGTCAGTTGATTTGGCAGTAGTAGCTGTTCCAGCAATTATTGTTCCTAAGATAATCAAAGAATGCTGCGACAAAAAAGTTGGCGGAATCATTGTCATTTCAGCTGGTTTTTCTGAAATAGGAGAAAAAGGAAAGAGATTAGAAAATCAGATATTGCAATTAACCAAAAAAGCCCAGATTCCTTTAATCGGCCCCAATTGCTTGGGAATTATTAAGCCGTCTATCAAATTAAACGCTTCTTTTGCTCCAGCCAGTCCCAAAGCTGGGGGAGTTGGCTTTATTTCCCAATCAGGAGCTGTGGTTGATGCAATAGTAGACAGTTCTTACGGTTTTTCAACAATGGTTTCTTATGGCAATGAAGCTCAGATAGATATTAGCGATTTGCTTTTGTGGCTTGAAAAAGATAAAGAAACGAAAGTTATTACTGCTTATCTCGAAGGAGTCAAAGATGGCCGAAGATTTATGAGGGTTGCCCAAAAAGTTGCCAAGACAAAACCAATTATTGTCCTTAAAGCCGGTAAAACAGAAGCTGGAACCCAGGCAGCCAGCAGCCATACAGCTGCACTATCCGGTTCTTCTAAAATTTATTCAGCTGCTTTTTGCCAATCAGGCGTAATTGAGGTGGAAACAATTGAGGGTCTTTTTGGAACAGCCAAAGCATTGGCTTGGCAGCCGAGATGCAAAAATGGAACAGCTATTGTTACCAATGGCGGCGGCTTCGGCGTTTTAATGGCTGATTATTGCCAGGAATTGGGAATAAAATTAACAAAATTAAATGGAAAAACAATTCAGAAATTAGTTCAATCACAAGTAATGAATCCAGCTTTTTCCAAAAGAAATCCACTAGACATTGTTGGAGATGCTTTATCTGATCGATACCAGCTGGCCATTGAAACGCTTTTGGGGCAAAAAAATATCCATAGTCTATTGGTTATTCAAGCATTTCAAATTATGACTGAAGTTGAGAAAAATGCTAAAATCATTATAGGGGCCCAGAAAAAGTGGCCAACCAAGCCGATTATTTCTGTTTTTTTGGGCGAGAAATTCAGCCAGCCAGGCATTGATTTGCTGGAAAAAAACAGAATCCCCAATTATTCAAATCTTAAAATGGCTGCTCTAGCCATGAAAAACTTAATAAAGTGAAATCAAAAATGAAATCAAAAAACAAAAAACACATTCTTTGGTTTAAAGAAATTTCAATAGAAGACGTAAGTCTGGTTGGAGGCAAAAACGCTTCTTTGGGAGAAATGTTTTCTCAATTGACCAAAAAGGGCGTTAGTATTCCTGATGGTTTTGCCCTGACAACGAATTTTTATTGGGAATTTTTAAAAGCCAATGGGTTGGACAAAATTCTTAAAGAATTTTTTAAAAAGTTTAATCCCCAGAGCATAAAAAGCATTCAAGAAACTGGCAAAAAATGCCGAAAGGCGATTGCTCGGGGAAAATTTCCCAATCATTTAAAACGAGAAGTTTTAAAAGCGTATTTTGAATTATCTTCGAAATATGGAAATAATACCGATGTGGCAGTGCGAACTTCCGGTGTTGCCGAAGACAGGCCCAATGCTTCTTTTGCCGGCCAGTTTGAAACCTATTTAAATGTCAGGGGAGAAGAAGAATTATTAAAAGCAGTTCAAAAGAGCATTATTTCAACTTTTACTGACAGAGCTATTGCTTATCGAGAAGAAAAGAAAATAGGACAAACGAGATTCGGCCTTTCAGTTGGCGTTCAAAAAATGGTTAGATCTGATTTGGCTTCTTCTGGAATTATGTTTACCCTAGACACGGAAACCGGTTTTTCCAATGTTGTTTTAATCAATTCTATTTGGGGAATAGGCGAAATGATTGTTAAAGGCAAGATTACACCTGATCAATTCTATGTTTTTAAACCAACGCTTGAGCAAGGCTATAAATCAATTATTGTCAGAAATTTGGGAAGAAAAGACAGGAAATATGTTTATTCTGGGGGCCAAGGCATTAAGGAAGTTAAGATTCCTGTTAATAAACAAATTCAATTCAGTTTAACTGACGAAGAAGTAATCAAGCTTGCCCAATGGGCTTGCTTGATCGAAAAACATTACAAAAAACCCCAGGATATTGAATGGGCCAAGGATGGCCAAACTGGCCAGTTGTTTATTGTTCAGTCAAGACCAGAAACAGTTTATGCCCCTCAAATAGGTAATTTTTATCAAGAATACAATGTTAAAACCGAGAAAAAGCCCCTAATCACTGGAATTGCTGTTGGCGCTAAAATAGGAATTGGCAAGGTAAAAAGAATTCTTGAAGTTTCTCATATTTCTGATTTTCAAAAAGGCGATGTTTTGGTGACCAAAATGACTGACCCAGACTGGGTTCCGGTCATGCGCTTAGCTTCGGCTATCATTACTGATGAAGGAGGCAAAACAGCTCATGCAGCTATAGTCAGTCGAGAATTGGGAGTTCCCTGTATTGTTGGCACTAAAAACGCAACTAAGATTTTAAAAAACAATCAAATAGTTACAGTCGATTGTACCCAAGGTTCAATTGGCCGAGTTTTTGCTGGCAATATTCCTTTTACCACCAAAACCTACAATCTAGACAAGATTCCTGATTTAACAACCAAGATAATGGTAAATATCGGCGCGCCAGATATTGCTTTTCGAACATCTTTTCTTCCTAATGATGGGGTCGGGTTGGCTCGAATCGAATTTATTTTAGCGGAAAAAATTAGAGTCCATCCATTAGCCCTCTACTATTACGAAAAGCTTAAGAAACAAAGCTTTAAAAACCCCAGTCTTAAAAAGATTATCAGCCAAATTGATAAAATTACCATAGAACATAAAGACAAAAAAGAACATTTCATCAAAGAAATGGCTGAGGGCATAGCTCAAATTGCCGCTGCTTTTTATCCCAAACCAGTCATTGTCAGATTGTCTGATTTAAAAACCAATGAATATGAAACTTTAGTTGGCGGAAATTTGTTTGAACCCAAAGAAGAAAATCCAATGATGGGTTGGCGAGGAGCATCTAGATATTATGATAAGGCTTTTCAACCAGCCTTTGAGATGGAATGCCAAGCCTTAAAAAGAGTGAGAAATGTTTTTGGTCTGAAAAATGTTTGGATAATGGTTCCTTTTTGCCGAACTATTGATGAAGGTAGAAAAGTTTTAGGCTTAATGGCTAAAAACGAGCTGGTTAAGGGAAAAGACGATTTAAAAATCGTGGTGATGTGCGAAATTCCATCCAATGTTGTTTTAATTGATGAATTTCTTAAGATTTTTGACGGAGTGTCTATTGGCAGCAATGATCTGGCTCAATTGGTTCTTGGCCTTGACCGAGACAATGGCCAAATAGCTAAAATCGCTGACGAAAGAAACGAGGCGGTTAAAGAAATGATTGCTAAAGTTGTTAGTGCTTGCAGAGGTCAGAATAAATACTGCGGTATTTGTGGCCAGGCGCCGTCTGATTTTCCAGAATTTGCTCAATTTTTAGTTGGGGAGGGGATTGAATCAATTTCTTTAAATCCCGACACAGTTATTAAGACGATTATTAATTTGGCCGAAATCAAAAAAAATAAATTCAAGAAATAATGAAACAAAAAAATGTTTGATATAATCACTTTTGGCTCAGCTACCCGAGACAACTTCTTAAAATTAAAAAAAGCCAACCACCAGATTATAAAGAGCGGAAAATTTTTAACCGGCAAGGGGATTTGTTTTTCTTTGGGTTCTAAAATTGAGATAGATGATTTGGTGATTTCAACTGGCGGCGGAGGAACCAACACGGCTGCCACTTTTGCTCTCCAAGGATTTGACGTAGCTTATGTTGGTAAAATTGGAAAAGACAAAAGGGGAGAGGCCATTATTGAAGATTTAAAAAGATTGGGCATTGATATTCGTTTTGTCTTGCAAGATAAAACCATTCCCACTGCTTATTCGGTTATTCTTTCATCAGGAGCTAATCAAACGAGCATTTTGGTCTATCGAGGCGCTTGCCACTTTTTAGAAAAGAAAGACATCCCTATTAATAAATTAAAAGCCCATTGGTTTTATTTAGCTCCCCTTAAAGGAAAACTGCTTGATTCTTTTGGCTTTTTAGTTGACTATGCCAAGAAAAACAACATTAAAGTAATGGCCAATATTGGAACAGAGCAGATTAATTTGGATAAAAGAAAGCTCAAACTCATTTTAGCCAAGATTGATGTTTTAAGTTTAAATCAAGAAGAAGCTTCTCTTTTGACTGGTGTTCCTTTTCAGCAAGAAAGAGTTTTATTCAAGAAATTAGATAAAATGATTAAAGGAATAGCTATTATGACCAAGGGAGAGAAGGGCGCAGTGGTTTCAAACGGAAAATATATGTGGTCAGCACCATCTCTTTTGGTGCCAATTCAAGATGCTACTGGGGCTGGCGATGCTTTCAGCTCTGGATTTTTGTCGGGGTTGATTAAAACCAATGACATTTCTTTTGCCATTAAGTTGGGTTTGGCTAATTCTGTTTCTTGTATTGGTAAAATAGGAGCTAAAAACGGATTGCTTAAAGGAGCCAATAGTCCATATTTTAAAAAGATAAAGGTTGAAAAAATTAAATTATAATATTTGATGAAGCTTTTAAATTATTTTAAAAAAGCCCAAAAAGAAGGTTGGGCAATCGGCCAGTTTAATTTTACAACCGACGAGCAATTGAAAGGCATTGTTGCTGCTGCTCAAAAACTCAATTCGCCGATTATTTTGGGTACATCTGAAGGAGAAAGCCGATTCTTGGGATTAGAAAAGATAAAGGCTTTAGTTGATGCCTTTAAAGAGAAATCAAGCGTTCCTATCTTTTTAAACCTTGACCACGGCCAAGATTTAGATTACATTAAAGAGGCAATCAAAATTGGTTATGATTGCGTTCATTTTGACGGTTCTAACCTTTCTTTAGAAGAGAACATTAAATTAACCAAAAGGATTGTGAAGCTGGTTTCCAAGAAAAGCATTCTGGTTGAGGGCGAGGTTGGAATCATCGGTGGCAGTTCTCAATTGCACCATCAAAAAGCAGTTATAGAAAAAGAATGTTTAAGCTCTGCTTTCGAAGCCCAAAGATTTGTCAAAGAGACTAAAGCGAACAGCTTAGCAGTAGCTATTGGAAATATCCATGGTGTTTATCAAAAGATGCCCAAACTAGATATTGAAAGATTGAAAGAAATCAGACAAGCTACTGATGCAATTCTAGTGCTTCACGGCGGTTCGGGATTAAGCCAGAAAGAGATTAAATCAGCTATTAAAAACGGAATAGTTAAAATTAACATCAATACTGAATTAAGATTGGCTTGGAGAGAAAATCTGGAGGATATTCTTAAAAAAGACAAAGAAGAAATCAAACCCTATAAAATTCTTACACCATTAAGCGAAAAAATCCAAAGAGTCGTTGAAGATAAAATTAAATTATTTGGAAGCGAGAACAAGGCTTAATTTATATGAAAATTATTCACGAAATAGAAAAATGCATTGGTTGCGGTTCTTGCGCAGCCGTCTGTCCGGCTAATTGGGAATTAGGCGAGGATGGCAAGGCTCATACACTGGGAGCAAAAAAGAATCCAGTCAATGGAAACGAAGAATTAGAGATTAAGCAAATTGGCTGCAATCAAGACGCAGCTGACATCTGTCCGGTTCAGTGTATTAAGATTATTAAGAAATAATATGATTCCACTATCATCTAAAATCAGAAAAACATTGGGCAAGGGATTAGAAAAATTAAGAAAGGGGGGAGAGATTCCCGCTGTCTTATATGGGTCTGAAGCCAAAAATACTGCCCTAAGTATTGGTTTGAAAGAATTTGAAAAAGTCTATCACGAGGCTGGAGCAAACACCATGATTGAATTAAAGATTGGTGATAAGAAATTTATGGTTTTTATTCACCAAGTTCAGCATCATGTTGTTACCGGGAAGCCGATTCATGTTGATTTTTTCCAACCTTCATTGACTGAAGAGATTCAATTAAATGTTCCTTTGGTTTTTGAAGGCGAAAGCGAGGCTGTCAACACCCTTGGTGGAACTCTGGTCAAACATCTTTTTGAATTAGAGGTTGAATCATTGCCCCAGAATATCCCGAGCCAAATTAAGGTTAATATTGATAAGTTAAAAACATTTGAAGATGAAATTTTCGTCAAAGATTTAGAAATACCGGCCAATGTTAAGGTTCTCAGAGAGCCAAACGAAATTGTAGCCACGGTTTCATCCATAGCTAAAGTAGAAGAAGAATTAGAGAAGCCCATTGAAGAAAAAGTAGAAGATGTAGAAAAAGTAGAAAAGAAGCAGAAGGAAGAAGTGGAGGAAACCGATCAAACAGAAGAAAAATAAATTCAATGTTTTTAAACACTATTAAAAAGTTTTTCTTATCGCTAATTGTGCTGTCTTTGATTTTGCCTGCTTTTGGGGTTTTAGCCCAGCTTCCCAGCGAAGAAAGAGAAAGCTTGGAACAGGAATTAAGAGCACTAGAGCAGGAGATTGCTATCATTGATAAAGATATTCAGAAAACGGAAAAAGAAAAGCAAACTTTAGAAAATCAGATTTCTCTGCTTAAAAACAAAATCAAAAAACTTGATCTTCAGATTTCTCAGGGCAATGTCATGGTCAAAGATCTGGGAGTGCAGATTGAGAAAACCCAGAAATCAATTGAAGACACGCTGTTAAAAATCAAAGAATCAAGAAAATATTTAGCTCAAAACCTGCAGCTTATTTATGAGGCTGATAGCAAATCTCTCGTCGAAGTATTATTGTCAGAAAAGAAACTTTCTGATTTTTTTAGCGATTTGGTTGCTTTAGAATCCTTAAACTCTAAAAGCCAGGAAATGTTGCTTAATATCGAGAACTTAAAAAAACAGCTGGAGACAGAGAAAGAATCGCTTGATAACGAGAAACAAGGATTGGAAGATTTGGTTGTTCTTCAGAATATGCAAAGACAAGAATCAGCTAGCATTAAAAAAGAAAAAGACCAGCTTTTAAAGTTGACTGAGGCTGAATACCAGAAATCTCTTCAAGAAAAGCAAGTTACTGAAAAAAAAGCAGCTGAGATCAGGGCCAGAATCTTTGAGTTAATCGGTATTCCCCAAGCGCCAACTTTTGGCGAGGCTTATGAAATAGCCAAATTCGTTTCCAATATAACTAACGTTAGGCCAGCCCTTCTATTGGCTGTCTTGACTCAGGAATCTAATATTGGCAAGAATGTTGGCCAATGCTATTTAAAGAATATTGCTACCGGATCTGGAATCAGCGTTAAAACCGGCCAAGCTGTTGCCAATGTAATGAAACCGTCTAGAGATGTGAGCAGCTTTATCACTATTACTGAAAAATTAGGCAGAGATAAATTTAATACTCCTGTTTCCTGTCCAATGCAATACGGCTGGGGGGGAGCAATGGGACCAGCTCAGTTCATTCCTTCTACCTGGGTTCATTACAGTGATCAAGTTTCTTCTATTACTGGCTCAGCCGCTGATCCTTGGAACATTAAAGACGCTTTTTTAGCTGCTGCTCTGTATTTAGCTGATTATGGGGCAACCAAGCAAGATGCTAATAGTGAGTGGAAAGCAGCCATGATTTATTTCTCAGGCACGAGCAAAAGGACCGAATATAATGGTTATGGGTTCTACGGCGATTCGGTTATGAAAATCGCTGAAAAATACGAGAAAGATATCAAAGATATTGAGCAGTAGAATTAATCTTTTAAATTTGAGATATCCTCAAAAGCTTTAGTAACTTTAGTAAAATTTCCTTCCATAATTTCCTCTAAATTGTGCCAGCTTTTTTGGATTCGATGGTCGGTCAGCCTGTTTTGAGGGAAATTGTATGTTCTTATCTTATCTGATCTTTTAGCCCATTTAACCTGAATTCGCCTGGCTTCATCTAATTTCTCAAAACTTTGCCTTTCTTTCAATTCAGCTAATTTGGCCTGCAAGATAGTCAGGGCGTTGTTTTTATTTTTGAACTGATCTCTTTCTGTTTGCGATGTAACCACTAATCCGGTTGGCAGATGGGTGATTCTAACCGCTGTTTCTCTTTTATTGACATTCTGTCCGCCAGGGCCGGAGGATCGGAAAAAATCAACCCTTAATTCATCTGTTTTGATATTAACCTCAGATATTTTGGGTTTAGCTAGAACAGCAACAGTAATGGTTGAGGTGTGAACTCTGCCTTTTTTCTCGGTTTTAGGAGTTCTTTGAACTCGATGAACTCCGCCCTCATACCGCATTTCTTTAAAAGCATTGGGTCCAGATAATTCAAAAACTATTTCCTTGATTCCGCCAAGGTCAGTTGGTTTAGATTCGAGAATTTTTTGCCTCCAGCCCTTGATAATAGAATACTTAGAATAAGCTCTAAATAAATCGCTAGCAAATAAGGCGGATTCTTCTCCGCCAGTTCCGGCCCTTATCTCAATGATTACATTTTCTGTATTTTCCATATTACAGAAATTATCTGAGATTATTTCTTCTTGCTTTTAGCAGCTCTTACTTTAAATTTTTGGACTTGGCCCAAAACATCAATTACTTTGGATTTTCCAGTATAGAAAGGATGGCAATTAGAGCAGATTTCAATATCAAGAAGCTCTTTGGTAGAACCAACGGTAAAAGTATTGCCGCAAGCGCAATTTACCCGAGCTTTAGGATAATAAGTTGGATGAATGTCTTTTTTCATATTTTTAGATGATTAAACAATAATCACATATTAACAAATCTAAGAGATAAATCAAGGGTTTGTTCTTATAATATGGTTGACCTTCTAAAAAAGAGTTGCTATACTAATCGCATATGATAATCAAAAAAATCAATCAATTAACCGAGCCGGCTCAAGAAATCAAGCTCAATCCACAACTTGAAGAAATGATTGCAGCTGGTTTGCATTTTGGCAGCTCGGCTTCCAGAATTAATCCTAAAATGAAGCAGTATTTGATTGGTATCAGAAACGGCATTCATATTATTGACGTTGAAAAGACGGCTGAAAAACTGCAAGAAGCCTTAAATCAGCTCAAAAAGCTTGTTTCTGAAAAAAAGGTTATTCTTTTAGTTGGCACCAGCGTTCAGGCTAAAGAATTGGTAAAAAATACTGCCATTGAATGCGGATTGCCCTATATCAGCAGCCGTTGGCTGGGCGGAACTATAAGCAATTTTGAAGTTATTAAAAAGAGAATACAGCACTTTAAAGATTTGGAAGAGAAAAAGAAGTCTGGCGAATTGGATAAATATACTAAAAATGAAAAAGCCAAGTTTGACAAAGAGCTGGCCATTCTTAATACCAGATTCTGTGGAATTAGGGATTTATCTAGATTGCCCGATGCTGTTATAGTTGTTAACACTAAAACCAATTATTTGGCAGTCAGAGAAGCTCGTCCTAAAAATATTAAAATTTTTGCCATTATTGATACTGATAGCGATCCCAGCGTTATTGATTATCCTATTCCGGCCAATGATGACTCTGTTTCTTCGATTAAATATATTCTTAATAAAATGAAAGAAGCTATTTTAGATGCTAAGCCGATTGAGAAAGAGGTTTCAGCGAAAGAAGATGCAAAAGAAAATACAAAAAAGTAAGCTTAATTTTTTAAACTATGCCATCAATTGATCAAATTAAACAATTGCGCGAAGAAACGGGAATCTCCATAACTGAATGTAAGAAAGTTTTAGAAGAAGCAGGTGGCGACATTGCCAAATCCAAGGAGCTTTTAAGAAAAAAAGGCAGGGAGCTGGCTGGAAAAAAATCAGAGAGAATAGTTAAAACTGGGATTATTGACAGCTATGTTCATTCGAATAAAAAAGTGGGAGTGATATTGGATATCCGCTGCGAATCTGATTTTGTCGCTAAGTCAGGAGACTTCCAGGCATTAGCTCATGAAATTTGCTTGCAGATAGCGGCTATGAATCCGCTGGTTGTTCAAGCAGAAGATATTCCTGATGCGATTTTGAAAAAAGAAAAAGAGATTTATTTAGCCCAATTAAAAGAATCGGGCAAATCCAAAGAAATTGCTGACAAAATTATTGAGGGCAAGCTGGAAAAATATCAGAAAGAAAATTCTTTGATGTCGCAGGCTTGGATTAAAGACAATGCCAAAACAGTCAAAGATTTGGTTCAGGAATATATTGTCAAACTGGGAGAAAATATTATAATTGAGAAATTTGCCAGGTACAAAATTTAATCAAAAGCTACATGGCTATACTAATTGCAACTTTTGTTTTTATTCTGAGTTTATCGGGAGCATTGTTTATTGCTTATCAAAAAATTCCCCTTTTGGTGAATCTTCCTATTGGCGCTGGAAAGGAAAGCAACCAAAGTTGGTTTTTGAAAATTAAAAACAAGATTAAGAATATTGGTTTTGTTAAGAATTTTTCTTACGACATTTTTTTGCAAAAAATATTATCCCGGGTTAAGGTTTTAACTCTGAGGGCCGATAACAAAACATCCAATTGGCTTCAGGATTTAAGACAGAAATACAAGAAAAAGAAAGTTTTGGCTGAAGATCACTATTGGGATAAAATAAAAGAAAAAGAGGACAAATAAAAAGCCCGGCGCCGAGGTAGCTCAATGGCAGAGCAATGGTTTTGTAAACCATAGGTTGGAGGTCCGACTCCTCTCCTCGGCTCTGTTTTGAAACAAAAGCATTATTTTAGAACAAAGGCATGCGCCTTGTCTTGACAAAGCTTTTGATAGGAATTAAAATTGAAATGCAAATAGGGAAAGGACGTTGTCAATTTAATAGTTTTTTGTTTATTCTTTAGTTTTAATTTTTTAGAGTTGTTCCGTAACTATTTTTTTTGAGAGTTTGATCCTAGCTCAGGATGAACGCTGGCGGTGTGGATAAGGCATGCAAGTCAAACGGCCACCTTCGGGTGGCAGTGGCGGACTGGTTAGTAACACGTAGATAACAAACCCCAAAGACGGGCATAACTCAGCGAAAGCTGAGCTAATTCCCGATGATCCCCCTACCATTTAAGTGATGGGGGGTAAAGGAAGCTTTGCGACTACTTTGGGATTGGTCTGCGGCCCATCAGCTTGTTGGTAAGGTAACGGCTTACCAAGGCTATGACGGGTAGGGGGTGTGAGAGCATATTCCCCAACACTAGCACTGATACACGGGCTAGACTCCTACGGGAGGCAGCAGTCGAGAATATTGAACAATGGGCGAAAGCCTGATTCAGCGACACCGCGTGCTCGAAGAAGCCCCTTGGGGTGTAAAGAGCTTTTCTGAAGGAAGAACCTTCGGGTGACGGTACTTCAGGAATAAGAGGAGGCTAATCACGTGCCAGCAGCAGCGGTAATACGTGATCCTCGAGCGTTATCCGGATTCATTGGGCGTAAAGGGTCTGTAGGTGGTATGGAAGGTCTGGCGTTAAAGTCCTCAAGCTTACCTTGAGGAATGCATCAGAAACCACCAAACTAGAGGGCGTTATGGGCTAATAGAACGGTCGGTGTAGGGGTGAAATCCGTTGATATCGACCGGAATACCAAAAGCGAAGGCATTTAGCTGGGGCGACCCTGACACTGAGAGACGAAAGCTAGGGCAGAAAAAAGGATTGACATGGGTACCAAACTTTAGTAAAATTCATTAAAGTTTGATTTAGTCCTCTCTGACAGCAATGTCAGAAGAACAACTCGGCTATATCGGTGAAAATCCATTTAATATGGGCAACACCGAGGGAAGTTAAAGGGAATTTGTATTTGTTTTTAGGCAAATGAATATAAAACATCGAGAGATTAAAAAAGATTTTTATCTTTCTAAAAGACAAAAAGAAATTCTTGTAGGAACCATTTTGGGAGATGGAAATTTAACCCAACACGGCAAGTATTTTCGGTTATTTGTTAAGCACGCAGCGGCGCAAGCTGCCTTAGCAAAATGGAAAAGAAAAGAATTTGACAGCATCACCAAAATGGACCTGAATTTTTTTAAGCAGCAAGTTAAGGGAAAGACATATAGTTTTTGTCAGTTTGTGACACTGACTCATCCTGAATTTGATGCTTACAGAAAGATGTTTTATAAGAAGAAAAAGAAAATTGTTCCTGTGAAGATTAACAAAGTTTTGAATAGCGCATTATCTTTAGCAATATGGATTATGGATGATGGCGCAAGAGATAATGCAGGAATGACCATTCAAACTCATTGTTTTTCTTCAAAAGAAGTTAAGAGGTTGCAAAAATGTCTTAAAAAGCATTTTAAAATCTTGGTTAACACTAGAAGGAACAAAGGAAAAGATATTCTTTATGTGCCAAAAGATCAAGTTAAAAACTTATATCAGATTGTAAGAGAATATCTATTGCCTGAATATAAATACAAATTTCCTTTAACCCCGTAGAGACTATACGCCGGGCTCCCGCATTTTGCGGGATGATGATATAGTCCGAACTTGTTAGTAATAGCAAGAACTAGGTAGAAATATCCTAGTCGTTACCAAGAGGGTAATGTAACAGAATGTAGATACCCTTGTATTCCTAGCTGTAAACTATGAACACTAGCTATTTGAAGTGTCGACCCTTCAAGTGGCGAAGCTAACGCATTAAGTGTTCCGCCTGGGAAGTACGGCCGCAAGGCTAAAACTCAAAGGAATAGACGGGGTCTCACACAAGCGGTGGATCATGTGGCTTAATTCGACAACAAACGAGGAACCTTACCAGGGCTTGAAATGCTAATGAAATTCCGGAGAAATTCGGAAATTCCACAAGGACATTAGCACAGGTGCTGCATGGTTGTCGTCAGCTCGTATCTTGAGACGTTTGCTTAAGTGCACTAACGAGCGCAACCCTTGCCCTATGTTTTAAATGTCATAGGGGACTGCCTGAGATAATTAGGAGGAAGGTGAGGATGACGCCAAATCAGCATGGCCCTTTGATGCTCTGGGCCGCACACGTGATACAATGGCCGCTACAATGAGTCTGCTAACCCGCAAGGGGGAGCTAATCTCATCAAAAGCGGTCTCAGTTCGGATTGAGGTCTGCAACTCGACCTCATGAAGCCGGAATCGCTAGTAATCGCCAATCAGCTATGTGGCGATGAATACGTTCTTGAGACTTGTACTCACCATGAAAACGCGCCTGGCAGGCATATAAGCCAAAGAGTTAAAATCTCTTTCCCGCCTTCAAAGCGGGATAGCCGAAAGGTAGTCATTTGTCGCGAGATAAATGGCGAAGGACCTGGAAGCAAATAGCAGCCCGAATTATTTAAAGAGCTGGTCGATCCATGAGTCGGCGGTGAGCATGGAGAAGACCAAACATCGTGGCTCGATTCGGGATGTTAGGAATGGTTTGTATGTTGACCCGGGGAGATCTGACGTAGTATAATGAAACTGTGACGCTGCGTCAGAAGTCAGCTGAATTATAGTATCCCGCTAAAAGCGGGAGAAGGATTCTCTCTAATGTTATGATTAAACCTGATTATATAAAAGGAAAACACTTGACTGAATCTGGTTTAAGAAAGCTTTATGGGTTGAAGCAAAGCATGCATTAGAGCTCGCCGTATGCGGGAAATCCGCACGTGCGGTGGGAACGTAAATTCTAAGTTTCTAGAAGACAATCGCCCGTCAACTCAAGTGAGTTGGGAATACCCGACGTCCCATTTATGGGCCTAAGGTAGATCCAATAAGAAGGAGTAAGTCGTAACAAGGCACGGGTAGGGGAACCTGTCCGTGGATCATTTCATTTTACAAGTTTGTCGATGACGGTTGAAGTCTAAAATTTGGATTTTAACCGTACAGGTATTGGTCGAACATCTTTAAAGATCGACCTACGGAACAACTCTAAGTAATTAAAACAAAAAGATTATTAGAACAAACACAATACATAATTGTGTTTGTTTTTTTGATTTTAGTAAAATATGTTAATTGGTGGATTCTTAGCAAAGCCACCGTTTCAATTTCCGAGTTAATCATTTATTATTAACCTAATTGAATTTTTCCTTGGGATTCAATTTTTCGTATAAAAAGTTCAATATCTCCAGGTTTATAGATTCGGTAGTTATTTATCGGGTTACGAATGGCTTTTAATTTCCCTTTTTTATCCCAATTTCGGAGAGTAAGAGGAGTAACCCCTAATAAATTAGCTACTTCTCTAACCGTCAAATATCTCTTTATTTGAGGTATTTCTATATGGTGAAATTGATTAATTGAAATTTTCTTCATAATTATTAATGTTTATTAAGCTTTTTTATCTCAAAACCTTAATAAAGGTTATTATTTTATTTTAATCTATCAAAATCCCTTGTCAATGGTGGAAAACTTTTCTTGTCCAGGCCCTACATGAATAAAACATTATTAACTCGAAAAATTAGGGCACTTGGAGTCTTATAATTATCCATAGTTTGACAAATTATTTTATGTGTTAAAATAGAAGCATAATCTCGATACTCTAGATTTCAAATTTTGAGCATTGAGTTATCCACAGTTTGACAAGCTGTTTTATGTGCTAAAATAGAAGTATAATCTCGATACTCGATATTTAAGAAGAAAAGCGCAATTGAAATACTTTTAGTTTTTTATGACAAACTTAGGAAATAAATACCTTTCTCTTAAAGAGGCAGCAAAAATTTCAGGATATAGTTCTGATTACATAGGTTTTTTGATTCGACAAGGAAAAATTAACGGGAAAAAAAGTTATTCAAGGATAAAATGGAAAGTTTCTAAGAGGTCAATTTTATATTATTTGGATCATAAAGATAATAATCAATCAACCAGCCCACAAAAATATTGGACAGACTTCTTTCAAAAGAAAAAATATGTTTCTCTCGAAGAAGCGGCAAAGATTACGGGATATTCTTCTGATTACATTGGCCAATTGATTCGTACGGGCAGGGTTCAGGGAGAGAAAGTTTATTCAGAGATTAATTGGGTAACAACCAAAGAAGATATAAAAAGTTACCAAAAAAATTACAAAAAGAAAAAGTTACAAGAAAATAAGGTTATAACAAAATTCAGTTCTTCTCTTCTTTTTAAGATTCCAAAATATAGCTTAGCCTTTTCAGTATTAGGAGCGATTATTTTTAGCAGTTTTGTTGCTTGGGCATTTACATCTTCTAATACAATTCAAACTATTGAAATCTATTCCGATCAGTTCAGTGGTGATTGGGAAAATTCTCAAAATATTATTGGTCCTCCGGAAGTTTCAGGTCAAGGAGACTTTAATTCTTTTTCAGAGATAAATTCAGCGGTTTATAAAACTGGCTCTTTGAGTTTGGTTTTAAGCAACTTTAGCTCTACTCAAAATGATTTAGAAACAAAAAAAGAATTTGAAGACTCAAGTACGGAAATCCCCTTAATAGAACAAGAGCAAGTTGAGACAACAGAAGAACCAACAGAAGAACCAACAGAAGAACCAGTAGAAGAACCAGTAGAAGAACCAGTAGAAGAACCAGTAGAGGAACCAGTAGAAGAACCTATAGAGGAAATTGTAGAACAACCCATTAATGAAGAGACAATAATTCAGGAGGAGACACCCACCCAAACACAACCCTTAGAAAGCGAAATACCACCAGAGGAATTGCCATTACCCGAACCACAAGTTGACAATGCAGACACAAACGAGCCAACTTCATTTTTAGAAAATTTGAAAAATATTTTTAGAAATGGTTTTGTTAGAGCCCAGGAGATTCCAACTTTTGAGGAGTTGTCGGAAAAAGAATTTATATCAGCCAAAATTAAACTTTCTTTTGCCATTGGAGAAAAAAACCCTGATATTTCAATAACAGAGGATAACGGAGCAGAAAATAATAATATTCCTTCAGAAGAACCAATTCTTTTTTGGGACAGAGTGAAAAACTTTTTTGGAAGTTTGTTTGATAGAGCAATTGCAATAGTTAAAGCAGAAGAAACAACTGAACCAGAAAATGCTCCATTGCCAGAAATCGTGATTGAGAATACAGAGACCGAAGAGGTTGTGGATATTTTGCCCGAAACTGACAATGATTCAGATCAACCAGAAGATTCAAATCAAACAATTCCAGAACAAGAATCTCAAACAGATGAAATATCCCAGGTTGAAGAAAATCAAGAGGAGACAGTACTAGAAGAAATAATTGAAGAGGGGATAATTGAAGAGGAAATCATTAACGAACAGCCAATAGAGCAATTATTAGAAAACCAAGAGGAACAATTATCAGATGTTCTTCCAAGTCTTGATACCAGAATTACTATCTGGTGGTCTTTAGATGGAATAAGCTGGCAGCAATTAGGCGCTATTTCTGATTATCCTTTATCTAATGCTTTAAATAATGGTTATCTTGAATTTGAAGCTCCATTTTTGAAAGATTTCCAAGGAGTCAGAAATTTAAAAATTAAACTTGAAGGAGTAATCGGCAATGAAACAAACATTACTGTTTATATTGATAGTGTTTGGGTAGAAATTGAATATCAAGAAAAAGAAGAAGAGCCAGAAGAGTTTGAATTAAAATCCATTAAAAAAGATTGGCGAGCAGACGAAACACCTACTTTTGAAATTGTGCCAAAGAAAGAAGAAAATATGATTGAAAGTTTAATCGGTCAGATTTCTTCTGTTTTTGAAGAAGAGCCAAAAGTTGAAGCAAAACTTGATAATCCCAAAAATCAAGAATTAGAACTTCAAGAGGGAGAAGATTTTAGGGCCGAGACCCATTCGCCAACTAAAGTTACAATTTTCAAACCCGAAGATTTTAGACCCGGGCGATATCATTTAAAAATCACTTTTGAGAAAAATGGCAAAGTTTTTGAATTTGAACAAGATTTCACCTGGGGAGTTCTTGCCATTAACATAAATAAATCTATCTATTTACCAAACGAACAAGCCTATTTGCAAATGGCTGTTTTGACAAATGACGGACACACAATTTGTGACGCTAATTTAATATTAAAAATTCAAAATCAAATATTAAATACTGAGACAGAGCTTTCTACTGCCAATGGAACAATTCAATATAGCGGTGCTTGCGGAGGGGATAATGTAACCAGCGCGCCAGATTATTTCGCTTATTATCAGGTGGGTAATTCCGGAATTTATGAAATGAAATTAATGAATTTGGATAATGGCTATGAAATCACTGATTCTTTTGAGGTTAGAGAATCTGTTCCTTTTGATATTGAAAGAATCGGGCCAACCAGAATTTATCCACCAGCTGCTTATGAAATGAAATTTCAAATAAAGGCTAATCAAGATTTTGTAGGACAGATTATTGAACAAACTCCAATTGATTTTGTGATTATTGATCCATCACCAGGCGCCAATACTCAAACCAATGAAACTAATAAACAAATAGTTTGGTCTGTTGACTGGAAAGCGGGGGAGATTTATGAATTGAAATATCAATTCGACGCGCCAGATGTCAGCCCTTATTTATATCTTTTAGGACCTTTAACTTTCCAAGGTAAAATTTCAGGTGGCGGCCTTATAGGAGAAATTAAAGAATTATTTGATTTTGATAAATTATTTTTTCAAGAAATTAGGCAGTGGCAAGTTGCGGCTGACGCTACATTAACTTTGAGACCAAATGCGGCTGGAACACATCAAGCATGGGGAACTTTTGGTAGCCCACCATCTCATTGGGAAGGAACAAGCGACCAAAGTAATGCGACTGGTGTTCAATCGCCTGCTGGAGATAATGCTTCTAAAGAGACTGAAAACCTTGCAAATACTGCTCAGACAGGGACAATTAATTCGGTTACTGCTTATATGACAGCTAAAGCAGCCACAAGCACAGGCACAGTGGTCTTTTCAGATGGGTTTGAAGCAAACAATTTTAACTTGTGGGATGGAAACGGAACAACAACGTGGGTTATAGGAACTACCGGTTCTGGAGGTTACAATCCTCATGCCGGAACTTATGATGCCTGGTGCGCCCCTGCCAATGACGCAGTGTTAATATCTGACGACATTAATTTGTCGGGTGCATCATCAGCAAGTGTTTCTCTTTGGATTTTAAAAGATGATACTGAAGGAACTCCTGATTTTGATTTGTATTTCTTTGACGGTTCTGTATATGACTACATCGTTGATTTGGATACGATAGGCGCAGATGATGTTTGGATAAACTATGTAGTTAGTTCATTAGATTCACAGTATTTTATTTCTAATTTCCGCATTAGATTTTTTGCCGATCCAGATGCTAATGAAAATGTTTATGTTGACGATGTTTCAGTAACAAAGAATGTGGCTGAACAAGCTAAAATCATTTGGAAACTTGGTGCAACAGAAGTACAAGATGATGCTCAAACCATTTCAACTTCTGCTTTCACGAATTATTCTGACGTAAGAATAACAGACCCAGACGGCGGGGCATGGAGTTGGGATGATGTTAATAGCTTAGAAATAGGCGTAATCGCCTCAGCTTTAGAGGCAAGCGAATATATCCAAGTTAGTGAATTTTGGATTGATGTTGATTATACTCCCCCAATCACTGTCTCTGGATATATCCGCCAAGAATCAGCTGCACCTACATATGAAGGAACTGACAAGTGGACATCTTGCAACGGTATTGCTACTAATATTTCTTGGTCTCTGGATAGTGCAGATCA
>Ga0214473_10001110_pt1 | contig 36316 bp, 31 predicted proteins | sample RVTome_7_FD_203509 | JGI IMG/M metagenome (GOLD analysis project Ga0214473, IMG submission 203509) | Soil microbial communities from uranium-contaminated site in the Upper Colorado River Basin, Wyoming, United States - RVT98D197 | ecosystem: Environmental > Terrestrial > Soil > Contaminated >... | reverse complement strand
GGGTTCTTTTGCATCAGACCTCCTGTATTAGCAAAAGGTCTGCCAAAACCTCGCCGAATTAGTAAGCGAACTTCCTTGCAAAACGCATGAAATCCGTTATGTTCGCGGACAAAAGCAACAACTCCGGCCTGTCCCGCCGTGATTTTTTGAAAGGGCCACGCCACACCCTGGTTAACAGCGCCGTTCGAAGTTGCGGAATTCAACTAGCATGACAACCCTCAAGAAGGATTCCGCTCCTTCGAACGGCGCCGGAGGGATTATGGGGCGTCTCGGGCTATAAACATTCCACCCCTGCGGGGTTCAAGACATATGATGTGGTTGTGCACCTTACGAGTTCAAAAACTGGCGCCCCAAAAAAGAAGAAATCGTCTTGTATAAGCAGAGGGTTCTTTTGCATCAGACCTCCTGTATTAGCAAAAGGTCTGCCAAAACCTCGCCGAATTAGTAAGCGAACTTCCTTGCAAAACGCATGAAATCCGTTATGTTCGCGGACAAAAGCAACAACTCCGGGCTGTCCCGCCGTGATTTTTTGAAAGCGGCAAGCGTATCGCTAGTGATCTCCCCTGAGATGGTCCATCGGATAGCCGGCGCTGTGGCGAAAGGTATCGTATTAATCAAGAATGGGCAGCTGATAGATGGTACAGGAAAAGGGCCAAGTCAGAACACTTCGATTCTCATTGAGAATGGAAGATTCAAGGAGATCGGCGGAGCGAATTTGAGAGCGCCGGCTGGAGCGCGAATCATCGATGCCACGGGGAGAACGATCCTCCCGGGGTTAATTGATATGCATGCTCATCTCATCAGTGGAGGGTTTGACACTGTCTCCGAGAAAAGCATGACTTACGATCCAGTAGAGCAGAAGAGAGTTTTGAAGCAGATGCTCTACTGGGGCGTGACGGCCGTTTATGATCCGGTACAACCACTAGGCTCGGGGCTGCAACTGCGTGCTTTGGCTTCCCGCAATGCCTTCCCGTCGCCGCGCCTGTTTATATCCGGGCCGGCGTTTACCGCCCCTGGTGGATGGGGTGGTGCAAACCAGCCGGCCGCCAGAATCGAGTTGAAGGACTTACGAGAGGTTAAGCCCCAGGTTAGCCGGGTGGCCCGCGCGCGAGTCGACATCTTGAAACTGTTTTACGATGACATGAGCAGCTCGTTTACTCACTCGCTTCCAAAACTGGAAAAGAGACTGATGGAAGCAGTCATTAAAGAGGCCCATGCCAGAAAACTGAAGGTGATGGTCCATGCCTATCGCACCGAAGATCATAAGGATGCGATCAGAGCCGGGGCGGACATCATGGCCCATTCCGCTATCACTACGGCGGTGGATGACGAATATATTGAACTGGCCAGACAAAACCACACCTTGTATCTAGCCACTCTCTCCGTTTATCACGATGTCTTCGACGAAAAGGTCATCCGTGAGTTTATCGCTCAGGAGTTTGTGAAGAGGACGGTTCCTAAGAAAACCCTCGCGACCTTGACGGCGAGTGAACCCTTGGACAGCTTTGAGAAGAGCATTAAACAGGACTTTATCAAAAAGCAGCTTTCGACTATTGAGGCCAATTTAAAGAAGCTCTCTGAAAATGGGATTCCGATTGGGGTGGGGCCGGATACTGGAGTGCCGGGATCATTTCCTGGAATCTCAGTGCACCGAGAGATGGAATTGATGGTCCAGTCTGGGGTCACACCGGCCCGCGTTCTAGTAGCGGCTACTAAAACAGCAGCAGAGTACCTTGGGCAAAAATCACTGGGCACGGTCGAAACTGGGAAGATTGCCGATCTGTTGGTCGTCAGGGGTAATCCTCTCGAAGACATTCAGAACACTCGCGAGATTGAAGTCGTTGTCAAAGGAGGCCAGGTCATCAACAGAGAAAAACTCCTCAGTGAAATCATGAGTTCCTGACCAGGGGAATATCGCAGCTCGCTGTACTGCAGCGGAGAGCGATCAGCAAGGCAGTGGCAGCAATGTTCTGCTTGATCCAAACACCACTCGTTAGGAGTACAACGTACGTAAAAGGAGGAAAAGAGATGAAGAGAAGGATTATGACTTGTGCTTTGGTTGGGCTTTTCGCGGCACTGATGCTTGTCTCTACGCTCTCTGCTCAAAATACCAAAGAGGCTCAGCGTCAGCGCTCAGGTTATGTGGTAAAAGGGGAAAAGCTTTTCACACAGTACTGCGCAGCGTGTCACGGTACGGATGCGAAAGGCAACGGCCCGGCCGCATCTTCGCTGAAGAAACAACCTGCTGACCTTACGCTGATTCAAAAGAAGGGTGAAAAATTCCCGAGTGACAGAATCTCAACCTTTATTGACGGCGAGAAAGACGTACCCGTTCACGGCAGCCGTGTAATGCCAGTATGGGGAACGATCTTCCGCAGAACGAAGGGCGAGATGGGCCAGAAGGGGGATGTTTACGCCCTCATGCGATACGTAGAATCTATTCAGGTGAATCGTTAATCAACCCGCGAAGGCTATTGCGGTAGGATCAACCAAAAAGCGTACCGTCTGTCACGTTTGGAGTCCCGCCGGTTGAGGCAGTGACTGTCGGCCAAATGGGCGGGCACCCGGCCTATGTTGGGTTGATCGAGACGATCCAGGAACCAACCGTTCGTGGTTGGGAGTAGTTTGATGTGGCCGCTAAAATGGAAGCAACGCGAACAAAAGTATCGACAAGCTCGGGCGGGGTTTTTCGAGGCGGTAAAACTGCTTGACCGGCGATCATTTCTTAGGGTCGCTGGCAGGGCGGCAACGATCGCTTCTGCGAAAGCCATCGTGCCACCGCACTCGTTCCAGTTGGTTGATGTCCTTGGCGGCGGGCTGCGGGAAAAGCCGGCCTTTCGCTTCGCCTACCTTGCGGACACGCATCTGTACGAGCGGACGTTGAACGAACGGTTCGTCAGAGCCGCAATGCGCGCCGTGAAAGACATAAATGCGCTAAAGCCGCCGCCGGACTTTGTGCTGGTTGGCGGTGACCTCGCGCAGTTCGGTCAGCCCAAAGAACTCGAACTGGGCAAACAAATCTTGAGCGAGTTGAAAGCGCCGGTGAAGATGGTAGCGGGCGAGCACGATTGGTATCTAGACCTCGGCGAGAAGTGGCAGGAACTGTTCGGGCCGCCCAACTATTCATTTCATAATAAGGGCGTGCAGTTTATTGGCCTGATGAGCGTGAACGAAAAGGATTTCTGGACCGAGCGAAAGATGACGCCGATGGAGCGGATGAATACGGTGGCCCAGTTGGATAGTCCCCTTCAAAGCCGGTTTGAAGTGGGCGAAGCCGGACGCGAATGGTTGCGCCAGGCTTTGGCAACGGTCCCCAACGACACGCCCATTGTTCTCATGACGCACGCGCTGCTGTACAAGTACTATCGGCCCTGGAACTTTTGGACGGAGGATGCCGACCTCGTGCAGGAGATGCTCTTTCCCTACCGTTCGGTGACGGTACTTCACGCGCACACGCATCAGATGCTTACGCACCGGGTCAAGAACATTCACTTTCACGGTATGCTGGCCACATCGTGGCCCTGGCCCTATGCGCCGGAAGGCTTGCCGAAGTTGACCGTTAAGATGGATCGCGTGGACCCGTTTGACGAACTCGATGGCCTGGGCGTTGGAACGATGGATGTTTACGGCAGCGGCTACGCAAACAAACATTATTACCTGTGGCGGCGGGATCCGATCACCGTGGCGAAGGCCTATTTGGAATCGTGGGGCAAAGAAGCGATCCCGCCCGCGCCGGAGTTTCCGTCTTATTAGCACTAAGAGGGCGAAGGAAATGAGCAAAGGGTACTATAAATACTTGCTCGTTATCTCGTTTTTGCTTGTTGCCTGTTTTCTCTTAGCCGGATTTCGTCAACAACAACTGCGTCCACAGCCCGAAGGCCTGGCGAGCGTCGTCGACCGCGGGCCATTCAGTGCGGTGGCTCAAGAAAAAAGAGAGTTGCCCCGACACTCTCCGGCCGAGAGCGACAGAGCAAATCTCATTGTCCAGCTTTGCGACGGGCAGACTTCATTGGAGATCCCGGGTGTTCGCCCTGGTGAAGTCCTGCCGCCGGAGAAGGCCCGTGATGTCGCTCGTCAGATGATGGTCAAGTATCTAGAAGAACAAGCTAAACAGGCTTCGAAGTGGACCAAACAGGATCGGTTGATCTGGGAACGCGAGCAACAGCGAAAGATTGAAGAGGGCTACCGGCTGTTTCACGATTGGAAGGCGCTCGGCGGCACGATTGGCATCTCTTGCGACATGTGTCACCCGGATGCAGCAGACACGCATCCGGAGACGTACCCCAAGTTCCAGCCGCAATTGAAGGACGTGGCCGCCTTGCGCGAGATGATCAACTGGTGCATCGAAAACCCAATGAAGGGCAAGCCACTATCCTGTGATGATCGCAAGATGATCGCCTTGGAAGCTTACATCACTTCTCAGCGAAAGGGTGTGGTACTCGATCCTGGCAAGCATTGACGCGCCGAAACGCCGTACCTGATTACAGTTTGAGCAATAAGAAATGAGAACCACCACTAGTCGACAACAATGGACCGCCAAGTATCCAGAGCTAGGTACTGATCCAGTTCCTATAGAGCCAAATATTTCAAAGGACTACTTCGAGCGCGAGCGCGAGCGAGTCTTCAAGCGTTCCTGGCTTAATGTCGGTCGGGTTGAGGAAATTCCTCAAGCCGGCGACTACTTTGTTAAAGAGCTGGCGATCTTCAAGACTTCAATAGTCGTGGTTCGCCGGAAGGATGGAGCTATTAGTGGCTTTCATAACGTATGTAGACATCGCGGGAATAGTCTGGCCCAGGCGGGCAGGGGTCGCGCGGGGAGCTTTATCTGCGGCTTTCACGGTTGGACCTATGATCTGACAGGAAAGCTCGTTCGGGTGCCGGATGAGGAGCAGTTCTTTGATTTCGAGAAGAGCGATTACGCGCTAAAGCCCGTGGCCACGGATGTGTGGGAAGGCTTCGTCTTCATGAATATTGACCACCACCCGGTTGAGACGCTGCAGGAATGGATGGGTGAACTCTACGAACAATACCTGGGTTATCCGCTTGATAAGTTCACTCTTGTCGCAAGATATCAGGCAAACGTCAACACAAACTGGAAAGTTTTTATGGACATTACCCAGGAGTCCTATCATGTTCCCCATTTGCATAAACGTATTGTGCCTGATTCCAATACCAGTAAAGGGAACCCGTTTTGCCATCTTCCCTCAATTAGAATTTTTCGACGGCATCGCGCCTCTTCCGTTTATGCCAATCCGGAACATCAACCGACGCCGGCGGAAGCTGTGGCCTATAAACACGGGATGACTGTTCTTGAAGGAGCGGCCGGTAATGATTCCTTGCATCGGTCTCTTAATCCGGACGCCATACCCAACTGGGCCTTTGATAGTAACGTTATCTTCCCCAATCTCATCCTTCACGTAGGTAAGGAATGGTATATCACCTACAATTTCTGGCCTCTAGCAGTTGACCGCACACTCTTGGAGTACAAGTTCTATATGACACCGGCGACTTCTTCCGGGGAGAAGATCAGTCAGGAGTTCTCTCGAGTTCTGGCGCGGGATCTTCTTCGCGAGGACCTGAGCACCCTGGAGTCAGTACAGGCGGGCTTGGCTTCGGGGGCGCTTAGGCAAATGCCACTATCTGATCAGGAGATCATGTTAAGGCATAGCTACAAGGTGGTGGAAGACTCTATTCGTGCCTGACGTCTGAAAGAGTCGACATGGAAACCGCACCAAATAGCGAGCGCTGGGCCGTAAGGTATCCAGAACTTGGTACTGAACCGCTGCCGGTTGGGCCGAATACTTTACCGGAATACTTCGAGCGCGAGCGCGAACTAATCTTCAGGCGTTTCTGGCTTAACGTCGGAAGAATTGAAGAGATTCCGCAAGCGGGCGATTACATTGTCAAGGAAATTGAGACGCTAAGAACTTCGGTTGTTGTTGTGCGCGGTAAGGATGGAGCTATTCGGGGGTTTCACAACGTGTGCAGGCACCGGGGTAACAAGCTCACGGCAGGAAGCGGTCAAGCACGAAGCTTTGTCTGTGGATTCCACGGTTGGACCTATGACCTGCGAGGGTGTCTTGTGCGTGTGCCGGATGAAGAGCAATTTGTAGGTCTTGACAAGATGCAATATGGCTTGACGCCTGTGGCTACGGATATCTGGGAAGGGTTTATCTTCGTCAACCTCGACCCGAATCCGGCGGAGACCCTTCAGGAGTTTGTGGGGGACCTGTTTGACCAATTCCGAGGCTATCCATTCGACACAATGCGGCCTGCGGTAAGCTATTTCGCTATGGTTAATGTCAACTGGAAAATCTTCATGGAGATTTTTCAGGAGTGTTACCACGTGGCCTATATTCATCAACGCTCAGTCGCCGAGATTGGCACAGGCAAAGATAACCCGTTTGGCCATCTCCTCTCCGTCAGGCTTTACCGGCGCCACCGCTCGGCCTCTGTTTATTACAATCCAGAGCATCGTCCAACCGCGGCAGAAACGTTAGCTTTCAAGCACGGGCCAACAATTCTCCAGGGCACAGCAGGGAAGGGCCTGCCACGGGGCATTAATCCGGAAAGAAGCCCAAACTGGGGGTTCGAAATCAATGGCATCTTTCCAAATTTCATTTTGGATCTGGCCAATGGATCCTACTGGACACAGAACTTCTGGCCTGTAGCTGCAGATCGCACGTCCTGGGAAGTTAAGTTGTATTTGGAACCAGCAACAAATGCTGGAGAAAAGATCAGTCAGGAATTCAGTAAAGTCTTGATGCGGGATGCTTTCCGCGAAGACCTCAGCAGGCTTGAGAGCATTCAAAAAAATATGGACTCGGGGGCGTTGACTCATACTCCCCTGTCTGATCAAGAGATCCTTGTGCGCCACGCATACAAGGTTGTTGAAGATGTGGTTGGTACGGGCACACCCTCGAAGTGAGCAGAAGGGAGAGACAGCGAATGGCTTCAGAGCACTCCTTACCTGACCAGTTTCAAGAACTGAACTCTTTCTCGGAGAGGTGGGCACTGGCAACCGAACGAGACCGCAACGACCGGCGGAGGTCGAGTACGATGGAAGAGATTCAGAAGTTTTATGATGCCATACTTCCAAGGATGGATGAGATTATCAACTATCTTAATCAGTATCCTCTCGAGGGGTTGCCGGCTGATGCGAAGCGATTGTTTTATCTGGCGCTCTCGTTTATGGAGATTTCGCCGTCGGTTGAACTGTTCAGGGAGCCGGATGAGACGGGTGCCTTTGAGGCCACTCGTTTCCAGATCATCGAATCTGGCTTGGCGTGAGCGGCTGATAGCAAATAGCGTTCAAATCGGCGCGCTGAGCAATGTTCCAGGGAGCCTAAGTGCCAGTTAGAAAGTTATCCATCGATGATCTCCGCAAAGCAGCGGAAGCTTACCATATAGAGTTGACGGGGGAGGATCTGGCGGCCTACCAGGGACTTTCAGAAGGTGTGATGGCGGCCTTTTCGCGCCTGGATCAGCTCGACGAAGGCAGGCCTCCGGTGAAGTATAAGCGGGACATTGGATACCGGCCCGCGCCGTGGGAAAACCGTCTCAACGCGTGGTACTGGAAGTGCTCCATCAAGGGTGCGCCTTCAGGTAAGCTTTCGAGTAAGAGGATTGCCATCAAAGACAATGTCTGCGTGGCCGGGATTCCCATGATGAACGGCAGCTCCGTGTTGGAAGGCTACGTGCCCGATGTGGACGCCACCGTCATAACACGTATTCTGGACGCTGGCGGTGAGGTTGCCGGCAAGGCCGTATGCGAGAGTTTCTGCCTTTCGGGAGGCAGCCACCTGGCAGATACCGGTCCGGTGCATAATCCTCACAAGCAAGGATACTCCTCTGGTGGTTCATCCAGCGGTAGTGCGGCGCTAGTAGCGGCGGGCGAAGTTGAAATGGCGATCGGGGCGGACCAAGCCGGCTCAATCCGAGTACCAAGTTCTTGGAGCGGCATCTTCGGACTAAAACCGACTTATGGTCTGGTGCCTTACACGGGGGCCTCCTCGCTCGAGTTCACCATCGATCACCTTGGACCAATGACGCGCACCACCACGGATGCGGCACTGCTTCTAGAAGTCATCGCCGGGCCGGATGGATTAGATCCACGGCAGTCAGAGGCGCGCACCCAGAGCTATACCGAAGCATTGACCGGCGATGCACAGGGCCTGCGCATCGCCCTCGTCAAGGAAGGATTTGGATTGGAAAGTGCTTCGGAAGAAGACGTCGATGAGATAGTGCAGGATGCCGCTCACAAGCTCGAAACTCTGGGGGCCAAAGTTACTACGCTGTCCCTTCCGGAGCATCGCGACGGAATGCCGATCTTCATGGGGATCGGAGTCGAGGGAGTGACGACTACGGTGGCAAGGGGTAATGGTATGGGAAGTGGGTGGAAGGGGTACTACACGACGAGCCTCATGGAGGCGTACGCGCGCGGAATGAGTACGCGCCCCAACCAGCTATCGCCGACAACCAAACTCATGCTCTTACTCGGCCAATACATGCTGGAGAACTATCACGGCCAATATTACGCGAAGGCGCAAAACCTCGCTCGGACGCTTCGGGAAGCCTACGATCGTGCTTTGGAGGGGGCTGACCTTCTGGTCATGCCCACTACTCCGATGAAGGCGCGACCGCTGCCAGCGCCAGACGCAAGCCTAGTCGAAAGAGTTGCACGTTCAATGGAAGCAATCGCCAATACCTGTCCGTTTGACGTTACCGGTCACCCGGCGCTTAGTGTTCCTTGCGGCACGTCGGATGGCCTGCCAGTGGGGATGATGCTCGTGGGCCGACACTGGGAGGATGCGACAGTGCTTCGTGTCGGCCATGCCTTCGAACACATTGGAAGATGAAAACGCGATGATGGCGCGGGATTCCACCTGGGTGACGGTGCTCGACCTGGGCGAAGAGCCGCTTGATCAGCCGCAACCTGTCAATGTGCATGGCGAAGATCTCATCATTTTCCGCCACGGTGGACGCTATGTCTCGATGGACCGTTGGTGTCCACATCAAAATGGAGACTTGGCCCAGGGCCAGATTGTCGGCAAAGCGCTCAAGTGCCCGTTGCATGGCTTCATGTTCAGCCTGGACGCAGGCCGTGGCCTTAACTGTCCGGGCTTCAACTTAAGAGTGCACGAGGTTCGAGTCGAAAACGGATGTCTGAGTGTGCGGCTCAAAACACAGTGATGGAGTTCAAGCACTCGAGCAAGATGAAACGAACATCCGGAGAGTTATGAGGTCATGAATAAGACTTTGCTTCTCAAGGGTGGCCGCGTAATCGACATCGCACAGAACCTGGATAGCATTGCAGATGTTGCCATTGTGGATGGCAAAATTAGCGCAATTGGAGAAAAGCTCGAGGGGCTGGCCGGTGCAGAGGTACTGGACCTTCGTGGGAAGATCGTTTGCCCGGGCTTCTTCGACTTTCACGTTCACGCCTATGGCGGGATCGCCTTCGCTGACCCGGATAGTATCGGCGTCAATTTAGGCACCACCAGCATGATCGACGCTGGCGGCGCGGGCGCATACAGTTGGGATGAATTTGAGGCGCTGATCGTCGGCCAGACAAAGACCGACGTTTACCTGTGGTTGCTCATGGGCGCAGCGGGCATCTATGGTTTCCAGGATGCTTGGCGCTCGGTGCGCAGCTTGATAGATATCCCAATTAATCGGCTGCTTGATATCGTCGAAGAAAACCGTAAGGTGATCGTCGGGCTCAAGATGGCGGAGTTTGCGGCTCTCGGCCTGGGGCCGATGAAAATTGCCAAAGGCTTAGCAAACGTCCTTGAGTTGCCGCTCTACCTACATATCGGAGACCTTTTTGAAACGCCCACAGAGACCTACACTCCGCAAACCCTCGATCTACTGGAGGCTGGCGACTACGTGACTCACTGCTACACTCCTTGTCCCGGCAACCTGATCGGCCGAGACGGCAAAGTCTTGCCCGAGGCGCTTGGCGCTTTGGAGCGCGGCGTAAGGTTTGATCTCGCCTTTGGTGGCTTCAACTTCAGTTTCGATGTCGCGGAACGATTGATGGACCAAGGCATCGTACCATCTACGATCAGCACAGACCTTCAGCAGATCAACGTCACCGGTCCAGTCTATTCCTTGACGCATGTGATGTCGGCGATGATGGCGATCGGGATGAGCTTCAATGACGTACTGAGCCGGGTCACCATTAACCCGGCCCAGCACCTTGGACTCACTCACAAAACCGGCAGCCTCAGAATAGGAATGCCCGCCGACGTGACGGTCGTCGATATCCAGAATGGCGATTTCGTGTTCGACGATACAACTGGGAAGAGTCGGTGCGGTAAGCACCTGATCGTTCCGGTGGTCACAATTAAGGCCGGTGAGATCATTTACCCGAACAGAGAGCTGGCCGAGGCAGAGAGCAACTGGAGTATGGAAGGATCAATCGCTTACGATGAAATCCCCCAGAACGCGAATCTATTAGATGGAGAGCAACGCGTATTCCTGGGCCGACTTGCCCCGGTCTTTCGAGAGCTAGCGCGGTGGGAGGGCGTCTCCTTGCATGAAGCCTTCCATCACACCCGCCAACAGACAGGGATTGACCTCCGCCGGGGAGCCGAAGCCGTATTCCACAGTTTCATGAGTTCTCGGTTCACGCCACCGGTAGGCTTCTTTCTTGCACTTCAGGATCGAGACTTTGTCCTTGCTCGTTTGGGGAAGGTCGCCGCCAGGCCACAGGTCAGAGCGTACTGTCAAGCTTAACCTTTCAAGGATTTCTATAGCTGCTCCGTTTGTTTAGGGCACTAGTTAAAACCGACAAGATAATAATCATGAAAATGAAAACGATGGAAGATGTTGAGGTCTGCAGTCCGCTTAGCGGCAGACAAGTTGAGATCCTGACTCCTGCGGCTGCCAAGTTCGTTGCACGACTTCAGCGCAATTTCAATGCGACTCGAGAGACTTTGCTGGAGCAACGCGCTGGACGGCAAGCTAAACTGGACGCCGGAGCACTCCTGGATTTTCTTCCTGAAACCCGTGGGATCCGCGAAGGTGATTGGAAAGTGGCGCCGGTACCTCAAGATCTGCAAAACCGCCAAGTAGAGATCACCGGACCCGTCGAACGGAAGATGATGATCAATGCGCTCAACTCCGGCGCGAAAGTATTCATGGCCGACTTTGAAGACGCTAACTCGCCAACCTGGGAGAACGTCATCGAGGGTCAGGTGAATCTGATCGATGCCATCGAGCGTACAATCGAACATCGGAGCCCTGAGGGTAAGGTCTACCGACTGAAGCCCCAGGTTGCTACTCTGCTAGTCCGTCCACGAGGTTGGCACCTGGTGGAAAAACATTTTCTGGTTGACGGAAAACCTGTCTCAGCCAGCCTCTTTGACTTTGGCATCTACCTTTTCCACAACGCCCGCAGGCTGCTGGAGAAAGGCAGTGGTCCTTATTTCTACCTGCCCAAGCTGGAAAGTCATCTCGAGGCTCGGCTGTGGAACGATGTCTTCAATTTTGCGCAGGACGCTCTGGAAATTCCTCGGGGCAGCATTAGGGCGACCGTGCTCGTTGAAACTATTCCCGCAGCATTTGAGATGGAGGAGATACTCTACCAGCTGAGGGAGCATGTCGCCGGCCTCAACGCCGGGCGTTGGGATTACATTTTTAGCATCATCAAAAAATTCCGCACGCGACCGGACTTCATCCTTCCCGATCGAATGCAGATCACTATGACGGTTCCGTTCATGAGGGCCTACACCGAGTTGCTGGTCAAAACCTGTCATCGCCGAGAGGCTCATGCCATTGGCGGAATGGCTGCCTTTATTCCCAGCCGCCGGGATCCACAGGTGAATGAAGTGGCCCTGGCCAAAGTCCGGGAAGATAAGATCCGCGAAGTAACGGATGGCTTCGATGGTACCTGGGTGGCCCATCCCGATCTCGTGCCCGTAGCCGCAGAAGTCTTTGCTCAGGTGCTTGGGAAAAAACCTCATCAAGGCCATCGGAAGCGTGAGGAAGTAGCAGTTAATGCGGCTGACCTCCTTGAGATCCGTGTGCCCGGGGGTGAGATTACCGAGGCCGGGCTGCGGCACAACGTCTCGGTGGCGCTTCAGTATCTCGAGTCGTGGCTGCGGGGGACGGGAGCCGCGGCAATTTACAACCTCATGGAAGACACGGCCACTGCAGAGATCTCCAGATCGCAAATATGGCAGTGGGTGAGGCATGGCGCTCTGCTCAGAGAAGGTCCTCGCGTGCGCCGCGAGTTGGTCGCAACGATTGTGGGCGAGGAGCTTGATAAGATCCGGCAAGGCATCGGCAGCGAGGCTTTTGCAGAAAGCCGGTTTGACGAGGCTCGCGAAATCTTTGAGCAGGTAGCCCTTGGTGAGGAATTCATTGAGTTCCTTACTCTACCGGCCTACCAGCGCATCTAGATCTTAAAAAGTGCAAAATGGCCACAACGACCGATCGGAAATGGACCACTCAGTATCCTGAGTTGGGAACAGATCCTATACCTATTGAACGCTGCCTTTCTCCGCAGTATTTCGAACAGGAACGCGAGCGCATTTTCCGTCGCGTCTGGCTCAACATCGGCCGTGAAGAGGAGATCCCGCACAAGGGCGATTATTTCGTCAAAGACCTGGAAGTCTGTAATAGCTCGATACTGGTTGTGCGCGGTAAAGATGATGTGATTCGTGCGTTTTACAATATGTGCTCGCATCGCGGCAATAAGGTAGTGCGCGCGTGCACTGGGAGGACGGGAGGTTTTGTCTGTGGCTTTCATGGGTGGAAGTATGACCTTTCGGGTAACCTGTTGCATGTGCCTGATGAAGAGCAGTTTTTTGATTTTGAGCGCGGAAAGTATGGACTAACGTCTATTGCCGCCGATCTGTGGAACGGCTTTATCTTTATCAATCTGAATCCGCAGCCGGCGGAGACGCTCGGCGAGTTTCTCGGCGAGTTGGGTGAAGGGCTTACCGGTTATCCCTTCGACCAGATGGCCCTCGTTGGAACCTACAGAGCGGAAGTGAAAGCGAATTGGAAAGTCACCTTAGATTCTTTCCAGGAGGGTTATCATGTGGCATTTCTTCATAAACGCTCAGCCGGTCGCGCCTACGCAGATCAAAAAAATCCAGTCACCCACGCTCTTGCCTTCCGTCTCTTTAAGCTGCACCGAATGATGTCGATCCCTGGCGCAGCTAGCTATAGACCGACCCCGGTGGAGATGCTTGCCCACCGCTTTGGATCGTCAATTACCAATGTTGAAGAGAACCGGGGTTCGCAACACTCGTTGCCGGCCGCCTTGAACCCGACGAAAAGCGCCAACTGGGTCTTTGACATGATTATCTTCTTTCCTAACCTCTTCATGTTTCTATTTGACGGCACATATTTCACCTACAATTTCTGGCCGCTGGCGACTGATCGCACTGTTTGGGAAACACGGACCTACTACCCGCAAGCGGAAAACGCCGGGCAACGCTTTAGCCAGGAGTATGCCAAATGTGCGCTGCGCGATACCTTGAGAGAAGACGGAAACACGCTTGAGGCGATTCATGGCAATTTGGCTTCCGGAGCGAAGACCCATTTTGTTTTGCAGGATCAGGAAATATTGATCCGGCATTCTCACAAGGTTGTGGCTGAGATGGTCGGCTCATGACAATAGGAGCCGACGGCGAATTGGCTGAAATAAGGGAGGACAGCGATGGATATAGCCATGGAGGAGCCTAAAGTCATTAGCCTGACGGACGATAACTTTGAAAAAGAGGTTGTTCCGGGGGTGGCATTTATGAAGCATACCTTCGGCAACGAGCTGAGCGTGGCGCTCTTCAAGATCGCCAAGGGCCAGGGTGCTAACTTTCCCAAGCACTATCACAAGCACGGGGAAGAAATCGGCATTCAATTGAAAGGCAGCGCCAGGGTGTTTGCCTGTGGTAAAGAATATGTAATCAATGAAGGTGAGGCCATCATCATTCCAGCGGATTGCGAGCACGCCGGGATTTTCGGTGAAGAGGAGGGACTCCTGCTGGCTGTTGCCACTCCCCCACGCAGAGACTATGGCCCGTCTGACTGGTGATTCTCCTCACCCGTAATTCGGTCGCGGTCAGACAGTTCACAGTCGCTCATTGTCCCTGATCGGCAAAAACCGTCCTTGCCTTGGCAACTGCACGTTTCGGCCGCGCTTCGAAACGATTCGCTTGCCTGACTCGATTGACGCATAAGTGTTAATTCATCCGTTGGCGCGTAATCGGAGAATTGTACTTTCTCTGACTTCGACGAGACTTGGCTACGCCACTCAGTCAAACATCCCAGGTGAATAATTCCGGTCAAAGAAAGGTATTCTACGGTTGGTCTCTCGTCATCGTTTCGGCGATCGGGCTGTTTATGGGCTATGTCCCGGTCATTGGATTCAGTTTCAGTGTGTTCTTCAAGCCGCTGAGCCAGGAATTCAATTGGAGTCGGGCTGAAATTTCGCTTGGCTTTTCGCTCTCGCTGCTCGTGTTGAGTGCAGCGCTACCGATAGTGGGCCGCCTGGTGGACCGGTTCGGCGCTCGCAAAATAATCCTACCTGCGGCGCTGCTCTTTGGATTGGGTTTGGCCTCCTTCTATTTTCTAACGCCCAACCTCTGGCACTTTTACGCTATCTATATCTTCCTTGGCATCGTGGGCAGTGGAACCGCCGCCGTGCCCTACTACAAGGTGATTTCTCATTGGTTCGATAAGCGACGAGGACTAGCCCTGGGGCTGACTATGGGCGGAGCCGGGATTGGCTTTTTTGTCATGCCGTCTCTCTCATATGCCCTTATAGCCACGGTGGGCTGGCGCATGGCCTACGTGCTGATTGGTCTTACCGTAATCGTTGTAACCGTCCCTGTCGTTGGATTGTTTCTCAAAGAGAGACCGCAGATGATGGGACTCTTGCCTGACGGCGCACTAATCCGGCATGGCGATCTTGAAACGCAGCAACCAGTCGGATCCGGAATAATGGGGCGCGAGGCCTGGCGCGCCCCTACCTTCTGGGTGATGTGTACGGCGCTGTTCCTTGTATCGGTGAGTTTGAACGGCTGTCTGATCCACTTGGTGCCCTTGCTCACGGATCGCGGCATCTCCGCCCAGAGCGCCGCGCTAGCTGCTTCACTACTCGGGGGAGCTACGCTGCTGGGGCGAGTGGGGACGGGTTTTCTTTTGGACCGTTTTTTTGCAACTAACGTAGCGGTCTGCTTTTTTGGCGTAGCTGCACTCGGGATTCTCATGCTGTGGGCAGGCTTCGCAGGTCCTCTCCCGTTTGTTGCCGCGGCTTTGTTGGGCGTTGGCATTGGCGCGGAAGGCGATATCATGCCCTACCTCGTGGGCCGCTACTTTGGCCTGCTTGCCTTCGGCGAGATCTATGCCTACGTCCTGGCCGCCTATACGTTGGGCGCCGTGGTTGGACCACTGCTAATGGGAGTGGGGTTTGATTCTACCGGCTCATACTATTCTGTCCTGGCGCCCTTTCTGGCAGTAACACTGGCCGGTGCATTATTGATGACCCGACTGGGGCCGTACCGAACCTGGAAAGCGACGGTTGAGCCGGCCATAGATGAACCTCGTTCTTGAAAGGTTGAACGACCTACATTTGAAACAAGGAGACGTTCAGTATGGCAGCAGAATTTAATGGCAAGGTGGCACTGGTCACCGGTGGTAGTTCCGGGATTGGACGAGCAACGTCACTGGCATTTGTAGGAGAAGGAGCTAAAGTGGTCTTCGCCGATATTGACGCAGCCGGCGGGGAAGAGACACTCCGGATGATCAAAGATGCCGGCGGCGAGGCCATTTTCGTGAAGGCTGACGTGTCCAAAGGCGCGGATGTGAAGGCCATCGTTGATAAGGCAATCCAAACGTATGATCGATTGGACTACGCTCACAACAATGCGGGAATTGACGGAGAATTCGCCACTATTGTTCACAATACCGAAGAGAACTTTGATCACGTCATCGGAGTCAATCTGAAGAGCGTATGGTTAGGCATGAAATATGAGATACCCGAAATGCGAAAGCGAGGCGGTGGGGTGATCGTCAATACGGCGTCGGTGGCCGGTTTGGTTGCCTTTCGCACGATGGGTCCTTACGTCGCCAGCAAGCACGGGGTTATTGGACTAACCAAGACAGCAGCACTGGAGTATTCCAACTTCGGCATCAGGGTTAACGCCGTATGCCCAGGAGCTATACGTACGCCGATGATCGATGCTTTTATCAACAATGATGCTGAGACTGAAGCAAGCATGAGCGCTTTGCAGCCCATCGGACGCATGGGGCGACCGGAAGAGGTCGCGAACCTTATCCTTTGGCTGTGTTCGGATGCGGCTTCATTTGTCACTGGAGCCGCGATCGCCATCGACGGCGGCATCGTGGCGCAGTCAGGACACTACCCGCCGATGCCGGAGGGCGAGTGAGCTGCATTAGCGCGAGCGGTCTGACTGGCAGTGGAGATTCAGGGTATTCTAAGGAGGTATCAACTGCATGTATTCGCTGGGCATAGATGTGGGCGGCACTTTTACTGACGTCGTAATTGTCGACGAAGAGAATGAAGTCGAAATGATGAAGATCCCTTCAACGCCCGAAAATCCTTTGGAGGGAATCAAAAACGGGCTGAAGGAGATCGCTGGTGTCGTGGGACGGGGCGAAGAGGATCTGGTCAAAAGTACCGAGCGTTTTGTTCATGGAACCACCGTAGCGACGAACACCATGCTGGAATATAAGGGAGCAAAGACAGCATTGCTCACCACTCTTGGTTTTCGGGATTCCCTGGAGATGCGACGCTGTCATCGCAATGGACAGTGGGACTTCTTTACTCCTCAGCCCCCTATCATTGTTCCCCGCTTCCTCCGCCGAGGGATCAAGGAACGCACGCTCTGGGATGGAAGCATCGATCAACCCCTGGATGAAGATCTCCTTAGATCAGAGTTAAAAGAGTTGGTGGAAAAGCATCGGGTTGGAGCCATTGCCATCTGCTTTTTGTTCTCCTTCAAGAACCCGGAAAATGAGCGGCGGGCAGCTGAGATCATTCGCCAGACCTATCCGAATATTTTCGTATCCGCTTCCTCTGAAGTGGCTCCGCAGATCAGAGAATATGAACGGACCTGTACCACTGTGGTCAATGCCTTTGTTGGTCCCGGCCTCTCCACTTATCTGAGTGAGTTGGGCGGTTATCTCGAGCAAAAAGGCATGACTAGGGAATTTCAAGTAATCCAAAGTAACGGCGGCGTTACTACAGCAAGCGCCGCGGGACAACACGGAGTGAGAGCGCTACTTTCGGGTCCGGCCGGGGGAGCAATCGGTGGGGCTAGTTTAGCTAAAGCGATTGCAGAACCGAATCTGATCATCGCTGACATGGGAGGTACTAGTTTCGATCTGACGCTAGTCCAGAATAACCAGATCTCCCTGGTTACCGAAGAAGAAGTTGCTGGATACAAGATCTCGCTACCGATGATCGGTATCTATACCGTTGGTGCGGGAGGTGGAAGTATTGGCTATCTCGACGCAGGCGGAATACTGAAGGTTGGACCGAGGTCCGCCGGAGCCAATCCCGGACCAGCTTGTTACGACCGAGGAGGAACTGAGGCAACTGTAACCGATGCCAATCTGGCCCTGGGTTTTCTCAATCCCGATTATTTTCTCGGCGGATCGATGCCTCTCAATCCAGCTCTGGCGGCCAAAGCGATTGAAGAAAACGTGGCGCGGTCGCTGGGAATTTCAACCACTGAAGCGGCTCAGGCAATCTATGAGATTGTGAACTCCAACATGGTCGACGCCATCCACGTGGTCACGGTTGAACAGGGTTACGATCCGCGCGAATTCGCTTTGGTGGCGGCCGGCGGAGCTGCTCCGTTGCATACCGGAGTCCTGGCCAAGGCCCTGGGCATCCCCAGAGTTATCGTCCCTAACGCATCTGCGGTCTTCTGTGCTCTGGGGGGGTTGGAGGCCGATATGAAATATGACTATGTGAGGACCTACCTGGCCAAGATGAGAACTCTGGAAAGTGAACAACTTTTTAGTGCTTTTGGCGAGCTTCGTCAGGAAGGCATCGCTCGGTTGGAGAAAGACGGTATCTCAGAAAATATGAGATTTTTTGAGTACTGGTTGGAAATGCGATATGTGGGGCAGCATTGGGATATTCCCGTTCCGGTAAGCATGGGAAACGGAAATAAACCTCGGCTCGCCGACATCGTTCAGGAATTCCACAAGCGTCATGAGCTGGTCCATGGTTATAAACTGGAGGAGAGGGAGGTAGAAATAGCCAACCTCCGTTTGATGGCTATCGGAAAGAGCCCCAAGCTCAAGTTAAAGACCAAGCCCATCGAAGGGAAAGATGCATCATCAGCACTCAAAGAGCGGCGTCGGGCCTACTTTGGAACGGAAGCCGGCCTTCTGGAAGTTCCTATTTACGACGGCTCAAAGCTGAAGTCAGGCAATGAGTTTTCCGGGCCAGCAATCGTAGAGAAGCCAAGTACTACGATTGTCGTGTATCCAGACCAGCATGCCAGGGTGGATGAACGGGAAAACCTGATCGTGGATATCCAATAGGATAAGAGCCGAGAGGAGAAGGAAATGGCAGTGGTTATGAAGACGCACAGAGACTTAGGCGACTTGATCGCATTGTCGGTGATGTCACACAAACTCGATTCCGTCGCCCAGGAGATGGGTGTGACGATGCGCAAATCGAGTCATTCACCCATCTTCGCCGAAGCTAACGATTTCGCGTGCAGCGTAACCGATTGGAATGGAGAACAGATTGCGCAGTTGGCCGGTATTCCCATCATAGGCGCCGCTGGAGGATTTGGCCCACAGGAAGTGATGAAAGACTTCAGGAAAGAGCAGATCGAAGAGGGGGACATCTTTCTGATGAACGATGCCTACCGCCTGGGAAATCATTTGCCGGAAATGACCGTCGTAGTTCCGGTTTATGTCAGGGACGAACTTCTGTTTTTCACTGTGGCCAGAGCCCATCACCATGATGTGGGAGGCCCAACACCAGGTAGTCTGAATGCCCGCCATACTTCCATTTACGCCGAGGGGATCCGGATTCCGCCCGTGAAGTTGTTTGAGAAAGGGCAGCTCAATACTGGTTTGATGGAAGTGATTAAGCTCAACGTGCGTGATCCGGAAGTTTTGTGGAGTGATTTGATGGCTGAGATCGGAGCCTGCAATGTCGGAAAGAAGAGGCTCATTGAAGCCATGGAAAAGAAATACAGCAATGACGAGATCAAAAAAGTGGTTGAGGGAGTATTGGCTTCTGCGGAACGACAATGTCGCGACGAGATACGCAAGCTCCCCAACGGGAAGTACTATGGCGAGTTTGGCATGGATAACGATGGGATCAATGATCAACCCATCATGTTTCGGGTGACCATTACAGTCGAAGATGAGGACATCACTGTCGACTATACGGGAACCGATCCTCAGGCCGAGGGCTCCAAAAATTGCACCATGGCCACGACCTATTCAGGGACACACGTGGCTGTCTTGTGGGCCTTGTCTGGCGTGCTTCCCCGTAATAGCGGCTCGTTCCGCCCCATCAAGATCATTGCCCCTGAGGGAACGCTGGTAAACCCCAGACCTCCCGCAGCCGTTGGCATGTGTACCTTGCCTCCCGCCTGCGCCATGATGGGCGCGGTGCTGAAGGCCTTCGGTGAGGCCGCCCCCGAGAGAGTGCCGGCCGGATTCTTTAGTGTCTTCACTGCCGGATATGGAGGGATCGATCCTCGCACCGAAAAACTCTTCATCGGGTGGTGTTTCGGCGCCCTCGGCGGTGGTGGCGGCTATCCTCATAGGGATGGTGATTCATTTGTCGCGCCGATATCGAATTACAACGGCATACTCGTCCCCAATATTGAGACCGACGAGATAAACTTCCCCATTAAAACACTGCGGCATGAGTACATTCCCGATACCGGCGGCGCGGGAAAATTCCGCGGTGGTAATGGAGTGGATTACACCATCCAGTTCCGCGGTGTCAATCCGGATGTCTCAGTTTTCGGAGACGGTGCGGTGATTCCTGCTTACGGGCTTAATGGAGGGATGAATGGCAGCCTGAACGAAGGCTATCTTAACCGCGGGCGAGAAAATGAAAAGCAGCTTTCGAGCAATGAGGGCTGGAATCGGGCCAAGAGCGGTGACACCATTACCGTTCTCTCTGCTGGTGGAGGAGGATGGGGAAATGCACTTGATCGAGATCCGGTCGCAGTGTTGGATGACGTTAGGAATGAAATGCTGACTGTTGGAAAGGCTCGGGAATGGTACGGGGTGGTTATAAATGGTGACGACGTTGACCGGCCAGCGACAGAAAAACTAAGAGCTGAAATGCAAGCCGCGAAAACCCGGGCCTGAGATGAGACGCATGAAGGTCGTCTTAGCTGGTAAGACGTCGCAGAAACGATAGGACACCACCGGAGAGACGCTTTCTATGGCAATAAACACTCAAGCATCAAAATCAGCGGAAATTAGAGCGCGTTTGAACCATCCAATCATCGACTCGGATGGGCACATGATCGAATTTGAGCCCGCTATTCTCGATTACCTAAACCAGGTGGGAGGAAAAAGCCTCGTTCAGAACTTCCAATCCTGGGCCAATGAGAACCTTTTTTCCTGGTATCGCTTGTCGCCCGAAGAACGACAGGACAAAAGGCCCACGCGGAGTACTTGGTGGGGCGTGCCAACGAAGAACACACTTGATAGAGCCACTGCGTCAATTCCCCGTTTGCTCTATGAGCGCTTGGACGAGTTTGGCTTGGATTTCGCGGTTATCTATCCTACTTTCGGCCTACCGGTCCCGCATATTGAAGACGACGAGCTGAGGCGCGGTACCTGCCGAGCTTTCAACAATTATTATTGTGACACTTACCGGGAGTACTCCGACCGCTTGAGCCCGGCCGCCATCATCCCGATGAACACTCCCCAGGAGGCCATCGATGAGCTCGAGCATGCGGTTAACGAGTTAGGACTTAAGGCGATTGTATGTGCCGGCTACGTGCGCCGGCCGATTCCGGCCATCGCGAGGGAGTATCCGGGAGCCGCACGGCAGGCCTTCTGGCTGGACACTTTCGGTCTCGACAGCGCCTACGATTATGATCAGTTCTGGGCCAAGTGTGAGGAGCTTAAGGTGGCGCCCTCTTTCCATTCTTCCGGGATGGGTTGGGGAAGCCGGACCTCTCCGACGAACTATATCTACAACCACATTGGTATGTTTGGCGCTGCTGGAGAGGCACTCTGTAAATCACTATTTATGGGCGGAGTAACACGCAGGTTTCCCGGCTTGAAATTCGGCTTTCTTGAAGGCGGAGTCGGCTGGGCTTGCAGCCTTTACGCTGATCTCGTCGGTCACTGGGAAAAGCGGAATTTACAGAGTCTGGAAAACTTGAATCCGGCGAACTTGGATCAGAAATTGTTGCGGGAACTCTACCATCGTTATGGTGGAAAGATGGTTGAAGGAAAGCTAGACCAGCTCGAAGAGAGTAACGCCGTTCTTATTTCTCGCCGTGAAGATCCGGCTATGCTTGACGAATTTGCAGCGTGCCAGATCGAACGTGTAGAAGACATTAGACGGCTGTTTGTCTCAAGCTTTTACTTCGGGTGCGAGGCTGACGATCCACTGAATGCCTGGGCTTTTGATACCAAGATTAATCCCTCTGGAGCGCGCCTTAAAGTTCTATTTGGCTCCGACATCGGCCATTGGGATGTACCTGATATCGCCGAAGTCGTCGAGGAAACATACGAACTGGTTGAGAGGGAGATAATCACCGAGGAGGATCTGCGAGATTTTGTGTTCACTAACCCAGTCTCATTCTATGCCAGCCTGAATTCGGAGTTTTTCAAAGGAACCGTAGTAGAGCAGGAGGTGGAGAAGATACTCGTACAAAAGAAAGAAGCTGGTAATCGTTCAACTGCTTCTTAGCTCCCTGCTAATCACCTATCGTCACGGCTATCTCAGCCGTTCCCTTGACTTTCTGCTGCACCCTCGAAACATTTTTTTGGACAGACAGATTTGACAAATGTTGCCACTCTCTTTTGATCGGCCGAATCTCTTTGGTCCTTCGCGGTCGGCCGTGATGAGTAGACACGGGATGGTAGTTACGAGTCAGCCCCTGGCCGCGGAGGTCGGCGTAGAGGTACTACGTCAGGGGGGAAACGCTGTAGATGCTGCTGTTGCCACGGCCGCCATGTTGAACGTCATCGAGCCGATGTCCACCGGCGTTGGCGGAGACGCTTTCGCCATCATCTATCTGGCAAAGACAGGCAAGGTACGAGGATTGAATGCGAGCGGCCGATCGGGTTACGCGGCCACATTGGAAGAGTACGAGCGACGGCTTGGTGGGCCAGGTGTTCGCGAGATTCCCAACAACAGTCTATTGGCGGTGACGGTCCCGGGCACAGTCGATGGTTGGGCCACGGCGGTCGAAAGTTGCGGACGTATGACGCTTGCGGAGGTTTTGGCTCCAGCAATCCGCACGGCAGAGGAGGGGTTTGCGGTGGCACCGCAGACAGCGCTCACCTGGAAGGATTGGCGGATCGCTCTCTTGCAACACCCCGATTCGGTAAGAACCTGGCTCTTCTCCGGCGAGCGTCCGCCGCGTCCGGGTGAGGTTTTCAAATGTTCCTCGCTCGCCCAGACGTTGCGACTTATTGCTGAGGGTGGACGGGATGCCTTTTATCGAGGCGCGATTGCCGAAACCATTGTCCGTTTTTCCGAAAAGAATGGCGGACTTTTAACACATGCCGACTTTGCCGACCATCACTCCACCTGGGTGGAACCAATCTCCGTTAACTACCGAGGCTATGACATTCTGGAACTGCCGCCAAATGGTCAGGGCATCGCCGTGCTGGAAGCCCTTCACATTCTGGCGCAGGACGATGTCGCCACTTTGGGGCATAACACACCGGATACGATCCATCTGCAACTAGAAGCGATGAAATCCGCCCTGCATGATAGCAAGCAGTATGTGACTGATCCGGAGTCTACCGACATTCATATTGAGGAGTTGCTGTCCGGCGACTATGCGAAACAGCAACGTGGCCGGATTCCCCGAGAACGAGCGATGCCGTATCCCGCTCCCGGGTCACCGAAGAGTGGTGACACCGTCTATCTGTGCGCGGTAGACGATGAAGGAAATGTCGTCTCCTTTATTAATAGCATCTTTTTTCCCTGGGGAACCGGCATCACAGTGGGCGAGACGGGAATCGTGCTGCAAAATCGGGGATCTAGTTTCTCGCTCAACCCGAACCATCCAAATTCGGTCGCCCCGCACAAGCGCACCCGTCATACGATCATCCCGGCAATGATGCTGCACGCGGGCAAGCCGCTCATCGCCTTCGGCTTTGTAGGCGGCGATGTCCAGCCGCAGGCTCAAGTCCAATTCCTATGTAATGTTGTTGACTTCGGCATGAACCTTCAAGATGCCCTCGATGCCCCGCGCTGGTGTTACCAGGGTACGGGAGCGAGCATCGCCCTTGAGTCGGCGATTTCTAGAGAGACCTGGCAAGCCCTTTCGGGGCGCGGTCACGAGATTATTGGCAGTGGGAGCTTTTTCGGGGGCGGGCAAGCACTGCTGATTCATCCAGAGTACGGCACATTTCAAGGCGGGTCAGACTCGCGCCGTGATGGATGCGCCATTGGTTATTAAGATAGTTAACCCAATCACCAACGAAAAAGTGACGGAAGCGAGCAATGACAAGTTGGATGAAGACCTGGGGCTGAACACCTCAATTGCTCGTCGAGATTTTCTCAACGGAGCGCTTATCAGCATCGGAGCTTTTTGGGCTGCTCATCTTTCCCCAATGGAACAGTTTGCTTTGGCTCAGAAAACTAAGAGCCAAACACCGCGGTCCTCATGGGGCGGAAACACCTCAGAGGTGTTTGACGCCGGCCACGCTGTGCGAGACGGCAATTACGATGATCCCAACATTGCCGCCGAAGATACGGGTGAGGTTTTCGATCTGGTCGTTGTGGGTGGCGGCTTCAGTGGCCTCGCGGCCGCGTACTATTTCAACCAGGCCAAAGATAGTCGAGGTAAAGTTCTGGTGCTCGAGAATCATGAGGTGTTTGGCGGCAATGCCCAGCGGGACGAATTCACTGTCAAAGGTCAGACTCTCTATGCGCCACAAGGTTCGATTGTTGCCCAGGATCTGCCGCCGGCATTTGCCGCAACTCCGCCCGTTGGCAATATCTTTCAGGAACTCAAAATCGATCTTGAAAAGATACGGGTTCCACAAGAGGCTTCAGCCTTCAGTGTTTTTTGGGATCAAAAATCTAACGGCGTTCGTCCTCGTTGGTACGCCAACGTTTTTGCGGCTCCATTGCCGGCAACCGTGAAGAGGGATTTCCTCGCTTTCATCGACAGCATTATGCCCTTCTACGGAAGATCAAATTGGAAGGGCGAGCTTGAGCGCCTGGACAAGCACACGTTTAAGGACTACGTCGAGAAAGAGCGCAGGTGGGATCCAGGCCTATTCCATCTATTGCTTCCCGACCTGGCCAGTTTCTTTGGTTTCCCTGACAAGGTTTCGGCCGCTGCGGTCTATGCCCAGTATGGGGGAGGCCCGCGCGCTTTGTATTCCTTCACCGGTGGAAACTCAGGCTTTCTCCGGCATCTGGTAAAACATTTAATTCCCAAAGCCATTGGCGGCGGCGAAAGCACTGAGGACATTATCAATGGTCCGGTCAACTTTGCCGGTTTAGATCAGAAAGACAGTCCCGTGCGAATTCGCCTGGGCTCAACGGCCGTACGAGTTGAGCACGAGGGCAAGCCTGATCAGTCCAAACTGGCACGTGTAACTTTTTCCCGTGAAGGCAAACTCTATCGCCTGCGCGCGGCCGGCGTGATCATGGCCGGTGGAGGATACATCAGCCAGCACGTTGTGCGTGATCTACCGCTGGAGAAGCGGGAGGCTTACGCCAAGTTTGGATACGTCCCGGTGATCTGGATCAACGTGGCCCTTAACAACTCGCGCGCGTTGGACAAGTCTGGCGTCAATTTTCTCTCAACCTACCATGATGGATTCGGCGTGATGCTGGCCTTCTACGAGAAGATGAGGGCCGCAGGCACAGCTCGCCGGCTCGACCCGAATCGACCCAACGTGATTGGGATGGGAGTTCCGAAGTTCTACCTCGGCATGTCTCCTAAAGAACAAGCGTTGAATGGTCGGTTGGAGATGCAGGGAACTTCCTTCAGGGAGTATGAGCGGAAGATCAGGCAGGAGTTAGTTCGCCTGCTCGGTCCATGGGGGTTTGATCCCCGTCGGGACATCGAGGCCATCGCGATCAGCCGGTGGGGGCACCACGGGTACGTTTTCCCTTACCCCGGCTTCTTCACCGATGGTGCGGTTGAGGCAGCCAAAAAGCCTTACGGACGAATTGCTTTTGCCCATACTGATCTGGAAAGGTTTTCCCACATGATGGGCGCCATCGGGCAAGGTCACCGCGCCGTGCAAGACATTCTGCAGTAAATCTGAGACTCGACAATCGTGAAATTCCCGGTCATCAAGGCGGTTTCATATACCTTGGCGCATACACCGAATCTGGTTCGCTATGGCTCGAAGCCCGAGCGCGAACTGCGCAAGGAACCGAAGCTGAACGAGCAGATTACCACTCACCTTCGGAGTTTTGAACAGGCGTGTACGTACCAGCCTAATCAAGTTTTTCTCGGCTGCATGCCGCCCGAATCATTGTGGGATGCTGAGCGGCCGTGGTGGCGGGCTAGCAATAACGGCGCCTCACGATTTGGTCCCTTTGGCGAAATCATGCCGGAAACAGAGTTCTACGGACTACTTCGGTTTGCTGACGAGTTTGAACTGGTCTTGCTTGAAAAATCCTTCGAAGAGCAGGTTCACGACCAACTGCGACGGCATCCACTCATCCGCGAGACGGATCTTGCGCGGCTTCGTGATGGACGTTCGCTGGCGGCCATTGAAGCAAAAGTTGCAGGGGAAGCAGCATTACCTCTGTACCACAATGATCGAATGGTTGGCTGCATCTGTAGTGGTCACGAAGAGGATCCTTTCCTCACGGCGAATATCCTACTGGAGAACCTGGCATGCAAAGCTACCGGTATCCTGGGCATGCGGTGGTTGTTCGAGCAATCTCGCAGCGAGGGAATCACTCCTCAATCAATCGACTACGTGATCAATTCCGGCGAAGAGGCCGTTGGCGATCGGTACCAAAGAGGCGCCGGAAATCTGGCCAAGGCCATGGCTGAACTCAGTGGTTGTGTCAACAGTACCGGCGCCGATCTGAAAGCGTTTTGCTGCGGCCCCATCCACAGTGTGATCATCGCCGCAGGGCTGGTTCAATCCGGCATCTTTAAGAATGTGATGGTTGTAGGCGGAGGGGCGTTGGCGAAACTGGGGATGAAATTTCGCGGGCACCTAGCCGCAGGATTGCCGGTTCTCGAGGATGTCCTGGCCAGCTTCGCTATTTTGATTGGGCCGCACGATGGCAAGAATCCCTTCATTCGCCTCGATGCCATCGGCAAACACGATGTGCGTTTTGGCGGCTCCGCGCAGGGTATCGCCCAAGCCTTGATCGCGACGCCTCTGGAGAAGTTGGGCTGGGGGATTCCGGACATTGATAAATACGCAGTTGAGCTACATAACCCGGAAGTAACCGAAGGGGCTGGCAGCGGGAACATACCGCAGTACAATTACCGGACGATTGCCAGTCTTGCCGTCCTCCGCGGGGAGTGGTCACGTGCCCTCCTAAATGATTTCGAAAAGAAGCACGGCCTCCCAGGGTTTTCGCCGACTCAGGGACATGTTCCTTCGGCCGTTCCTTATCTGGGACACGCCCGCCATAAAATGCTGCGGGGCGAGTTACTAACGGCAATGTTTATCGGAAAAGGTAGCCTGTTTCTCGGCAAGATGACCAATCTGGCGGATGGGATGTCGTTTATTCTGGAAGCGTCAGAGAAGCGGAAGATAGTTGGAAAGTAATTGAGCTAAGCCCGCAGATGTCTCGGATTATGAGGCTGACTGGAGTTCCACTTCGACACAAAGGAAAATGTGCACATGAACCTGACGGGGAAAAAGGTCATTGTTCTCGGGGAGCGCGATGGGGTACAAGGCACAGCACTCGGCGAGTGCGTCAAAGCCGCCGGAGGATCGGTTGTACTCAATATTAATCAGTGCTTCGTTTGAACCGCGGCGGGCGCCATGGACCTTGAGGATCAAGGTCGGATCAAAGCGAAAGTAGAAGAGGTTGGCCAGGGTGACGTGGTGGTGATTCTGGGATCACCAAGTGTGGAGGCCGCCGAGATGTATGCTGAAACCGTTACCTCGGGTGACCCGACTTATGCGGGTCCCTTAACCGGTATCGCGTTGAGACTGCCCGTTTATTACATCTCCGAACCCGAAATCAAGGAGCAGATTCCACGTGAAGTCTACCGGGATCAAGTTGAAATGATGGAGATGGTGCTGCCGAGCGAAGAGATCGGAGCACGAGTCAAGGCCGTCAGAGAGAAGCTCAACTCGCCTTAGAAACTTGAATCAAGAATGCCACATGAATCGGGATCGCATACGGGAGCACGACATGGTACGAAATAAGGTTCGCCTGGTCCATTACCTCAATCAATTTTTTGGCGGCATCGGTGGAGAGAAAGAAGCCGATACAGGTTTGCAGGTGCGGGAAGGTCCTGTGGGCCCGGGACTGGGCTTGCAGCAGGCGCTCGGTGAGCAGGGGCAGGTTGTCGCAACGCTGGTTTGTGGTGACAACTACTTTAACAACCAGATCAATACCGCGTTGCCGGCCATTCTTCAGTCAATCCAAAGCTACGAACCGGATGTAGTGGTGGCTGGTCCAGCCTTCAACGCTGGCCGCTACGGTTTTGCCTGCGGTGAAGTAAGCAAGGCCGTAGCTGAACAACTGCGGATACCAGCCGTGACTGCAATGTATCCCGAGAATCCTGCCGTTGAAACCTATCGCAAAGTGCGTGGTGTCTGGATCATTCCGACGGGAGCGATGGCCACCGACATGCCGAGAGTTTTGGCCAGGGTTGCGCAGTTTGCGCTAAAAGTTGGGTCTGGCGGGGAAGTTGGGGCCGCAAAGGAAGAGGGCTACATTCCAACCGGACAGCGTAAGCTGGGTGTTTCTTCAGTAACCGGGGTCGATCGTGCAGTTAACATGTTACTAGCCAAAATCGTTGGCCGGCCGTTTGAGACTGAGATTCCAGCCGAGCGATTCGAACAGGTCTCGCCTGCCCCAGCGATAAAGAATCTCAAAACGGCCCGCGTATCGGTAATCACAACCTCGGGATTGGTTCCCAAAGGAAATCCCGATCGGTTCAAGATGTTCAATGCCACCGAATGGCGTAGATACGATCTGCCTGACGAGCCGGCCCTGCACGGAGAAGACTGGGAAGTAATTCATGGAGGGTTCAACACAGCTTACGCCCAGGCGAACCCGAACCTGGTGCTGCCGCTTGATGCCTTGCGCGAATTGGCCGGACGTGCCTTTGGTGAACTTGATAATACCTTCTATACGATAACCGGCGTGGGGACGAGCCTTAAGACCGCTAAACAAGCGGGTGAAGAGATTGCCGCTTCTATGCGTGAGTCTCGAGTTGATGCGGCGCTACTGGTGGCAACCTGAGGGACTTGCACGCGCTGCGGTGCAGCGCTTAGCAAGGAGTTGGATCGTGCAGGCATTCCTGTAGTAACTATCTCAGCTATGGCCCAACTCGCACAGCAGGTGGGAGCGTCACGAGTAGTTGTCGGGAGAAAGATCCCTCATCCATGTGGTGACCCAAATCTTCCGGCGCAATTCGACTTGAAAGTTAGAGAAGAGATCGTGACGACAGCCCTCCAGGCCTTGGGAACTCCCGTTTCGTCATCGACAGTATTCCGGCCAAGCCACACAGTCTGAGGAGAGCGAGCAATGCAGTTGGACATAGGAAGCTTTTCTGTCAACGAGATTGTGTTCGGCGGGGAAACCCGGCTTGACGAGGACGTTCTCAAAGTCAGTCGAACTGAGCTTCAGCAGTTAATCCGGGAAGATCTGCGGATTGCTGAAGTGGAGGTCGACTTTGTAAAGCCAGGCGAATCAGCACGAGTGATTCATGTCTGCGACGCCATCGAACCGCGGATCAAAGTGTCGGGACCAGGAGGCTGTTACCCGGGGGTGCTGGCTCCAGTGACAACTGTGGGAGACGGTATCACGCATCGATTGCTCGGAATGTCTGTAGTAATCTCGGCCGAATATCCGAGACTTTTGGAAACCGGCACCGGTGCTGCGCAGGAGGCCATACTTGAAATGACCGGACCAGGGGCCCTTGGCCCTCTGTCACGTCTGATCAATCTGGTTATTTCGGTAAAGCTTGCCTCTGGGCATTCACTCGCTGAGTATCACCAGACTGTACGCATGGCGGGGTTTAAAGTCGCTGAACATTTAGGGCGAACAACCCAGGGAAGGAGCCCGATAGAATTTGATCGCTACGAATTATCGCCGGTCAAACCCGGGCTGCCAAGAGTTGTCTATATCCATCAGTCCCTGACGCAGTTGAATTTGCCCGTGCCCTTCATTACCTGGTATGGAAGCTACGTTACCGACTGGATGCCTCTTTGGGCTCATCCGAACGAGATCCTTGATGGCGCGCTCTTGCCCGGTGCCCAAGGCGGGCACGCTGTGAAGCCGACCTCGTGGGAGCATGTAAACAATCCGGTTGTTGAGCGCCTTTACAAAGCGCACGGCAAAGATCTCGATTTTGCCGGTGTGATTTTCCACCGGACGCGCTTCGAGATCTTCGAGGAGAAACAACTGTCGGCGAATCAGGCTGCCAAACTCGCCAAGCTGATGGGTGCGCAGGGGGCGATTATCACGTGGATTGGCGCCGGCAATGCCTTCATCGAAGCCATGTTGACGGTGCAGGCTTTGGAAAGAGAAGGCATCAAGGCGGTTCTAATGACCTACGAGCATGGTGGAAAAGAAGGTCTTGAAGCGCCGCTTATCTACACGGTGCCCGAGGCCGACGCAGTGATCTCTGTCGGCAGTCTTGATCGACCAATGCTACTCCCGCGCGTTGACCGCGTCGTCGGCGGACTTGACCTGAATATCAAACCCGAAGCCGGAGACGAACGGATCGCGGCTGGCGAAGAGATTAGACTCGATTGGTATCTTCCAGTGTTGAGCGCGGTGGACCACTGGGGATTTGGTAAGCAGACGTGTGTGGAATACTAGGCACGGGAAATGATCCGTCTCCGCAACAAAAAGGAGGAAGACAAAATGGCAGCGGCAACTAATCAGGATCGATGGACTCTGAATTACAAGGAACTCGGTACTGGTCCGGTGCCCACCGAGCCCTATCTCGCCAAGGAATACTTTGAGCGCGAGCGCGAGAAGATTTTCAAGCACACGTGGCTCAATGTCGGCAGAGTAGAAGAGATCCCTGAGCCAGGGGACTATTTCGTTAAAGAGATTGCCATCTGTAATGCTTCTATTCTCATCGTGCGTGGCAAGGATGGACTGATTCGCGGGTTCCATAACGTCTGTCGACATCGAGCGACGAAGCTGGTGTGGGATGAGCAAGGGTGTCGGGCGAAATTCTCCTGCAATTACCACGGGTGGACCTATTCCCAGGAAGGACGGCTGATCGGCGTGCCGGAAGAGGAGATGTTCTTCGACCTCGATCGAAATGAATATGGGCTCATTCCGGTAGCTACAGACGTCTGGGAAGGCTTTATCTTTATTAATCTGGAGCCAAGTCCGAAGGAGACTCTCAAGGAGTATCTGGGAGAACTAGTTGATTTGCTCGGTGGCTATCCCTTCGGGGAACTCCCAGTCTGTTTTCAATTCAACGCAGACCTGAAGTGCAACTGGAAAGTGATTGTCGACTCGCAGCAGGAAGGATATCACGCGAAGATGCTTCATCGACGGTCGCTGCCAGGTTTTCTGACGAACAAGGAGAATCCTTCTCGCCATGCGCTGGACATCCAGGTTTACAGGCGCCACCGCATGATCTCGTATTTTGGTAACCTGGAACGCACGCCCACTCCCACCGAAGCGCTAGCTCACCGCTTTGGGGCATCAGTCACGAAGAGGGAGTTCACCATGGAAAGCATGCCTCCGGGCGTCAATCCGACCAGGAGCAACAAATGGGCCTTCGATGAATATGTGCTTTTCCCGAATTTCCACGTACTGGTTTTTTTCGGCATGTGCATCACGCACAATGTGTGGCCCATCGATGTTGATCGCGCCGTTTGGGAAGCGCGCGTCTATCTACCCCAGACCGAAAACGCCGCGCAGTGCTTTAGCCGGGAGTATGGGCGCTGCATGCTTCGAGACGCCTGGTTGGAAGACGGTAGCACACTTGAAGCAAGTCAGGTCGGTCTAGCTTCAGGGATGATCGATCATTTTATACTCCAGGATCAGGAACTGTTGTTGCGCCATAGTTACAAAGTCCTGGAAGACTATGTAAATGCCTAGACCAGTCGAACCGGTAGAGGCAAAGGAGATCCAACGATGTCAACCCAAGTATCACAGGCAAAGGCCGATCAATCGCTACCCGCGGGATTTCAGGACCTGGAGGTCTTCGTGAGCAGCTGGGCGCTGGCTTCCGAAAGGGAACGCAATCGCCGACGCTTATCGAGCTCGATGGAGGAAATTCAAGCGCTCTATGATGCCTTGCTGCCACGTATGGATGAGATCTTCAATTATCTCAACCAATTGCCTTTGAACGATATGCCGGCGGATGCGAAGCGTCTGTTAAATTTGAGTCTGTCGTTGGCCGAGGTGGCGCCGGCCGTAGAGTTCTACAAGCAGCCGGAAGTAGTTGATGGATTTCCGGCCGAACGTTTTGTGCCTGTAGAAGTGCCCCACATGACGCCCAGCGAGGAATAAGGCGGATCAATCTCAAGGTGCTGAGCCAGCGGAGGATGTTAACCAACGGAGGAAGAAAGATGGGTAAAGCATTGAAACAGCCGCGGATCTTTCAGGTCAATAACGAGGGGCTCAAAGAAGTGATTCCGGGCGCGCTTTACATGAAGCACATGTATGGTGCTGACATGAGCGTGGCGCTGTTCAAGTTCATGAAAGGAAAGGGCAGCGATGCCCCAGCGGATGTACATAGTCACGGAGAGGAAGTGGGAATCGTGTTGAAGGGCACGGCGAGAGTGCATGGGACGGATGGCACCGAGTACGTGTTAAGAGAGGGCGATGCGATCATCATTCCGCAGGGCTGGGAACATAGTGGATCGTTCGATGATGATGAAGAGTGCTTGATCTTTACGGTTGCCTATCCTGTACGGCCGGATTACGGTCCCGAGGATCAGGCGCCCGCGCCGGCAGGATTTGACGTCAAGGGAGAAAAAAGAAAAGAGGGGAATGATTAAATTGCCTCGCGGCTCCGAATACATAGGCAGTGTAGCCCGACCAACAGTTAATCAATAGAACAGTCGAAATGATTCGTCGCCCTTGCCGACGGCCGATCAGATCAATCACTACTGTCTTGAGCACCGCACCGTCTCAGCCAGGCTAAACCAAGTCCGGCATTACCACCGCAACAGTCGAGGAGAATAATCATGACTACATCGACCAGTCGTAATAAAGAAGTGCCGAGTTTAGAGAGTCTCGCCGCGAGAATTCAACGCCTCGAAGACATCGAAGCAATCAAATATTTGCTAATCCTCTATGCGCAAGGCTCTGACAAGCAAAACGATCCCGATATCATGGTGCCCTTGTTTACCGAAGATGCAGTTTTCGATATTGGCAGCGGTTACGGTACTTATGTTGGCCACGAGAAGATTCGAAAGTTTCTGGAGGGCGCACCGAATATCATCAAATGGTCCCTGCACTATATGATCTCGCCACTTATCGAGATTGCCGACGACGGACAGACTGCAAAGGTCTTCTGTTATCTATGGGAGATAGCCAACATGAACAACAGCAAGGGCGAGTTGGAACCTGTCTTAATCGGGGGGACTTACCACAACGACGCCGTGAAGTTACCCAATGGAGAGTGGAGGTTCAGTGTGGTGCGGCTGAGAATGGAGATCATGAGTCCGTACTATGAGGGTTGGGTGAAGAAGCCATTTCACGATTTCGGCATTCCGAAATGAGCGAAGCGCGTTATGCTGAATCGCACTTGCTCATGTGAGCAAAGAAGGAGGAGCTATTATGTCAGTAAGTAAACCTAGCATTAATGAATTGAGGCGCATCGCAGACAGCTACGGCTTCGATCTGTCGGAAAACGAACTCGAGGATCTTCGTCTCGTTGGTGAGGGAACTCTCGCGTCTTACGCCCGCCTGGACCAGATGCAAGCTCCGATGCTGCCGGTCAAATACCCGCGTGATGCCGGGCGGGAACCCACTGCGGAGGAGAACCCATACAATGCCTGGGCGTGGCGCTGTTCGGTGAAAGGGGCACAGAATGGCAAGCTCAAGGGTCGTACTGTTGCCCTAAAAGACAATATCAGTCTGGCTGGCATGCCGCTGCGTAATGGATCGGCCGTGCTGACCGGTTTCATCCCCAATGAGGATGCCACAGTGGTGACACGCATTCTCGACGCGGGCGGTGAGATCATTGGCAAGGCGGTTTGTGAGAACTTCTGCTTTTCGGGCGGTAGTCACACCAGCGACGGCAACCCAGTACGCAATCCGGCGAACCCGGCATATACGACCGGAGGCTCTTCGAGCGGTTCGGGAGCGCTGGTGGCCGCCGGGGCAGTGGACATGGCGCTGGGCGGTGACCAGGGAGGTTCAATTCGCATCCCGTCGTCATGGTGTGGGATCGTTGGCCTGAAACCTAGTCACGGATTGGTGCCTTACACCGGCATCTTCCCCATTGAGGGAACTCTGGACCATACAGGGCCGATGGCCAAAACGGTCGCGGACGCCGCTCTGTTGTTGGAAGTGATTGCCGGTGAGGATGGGCTTGATCCGCGGCAGGTTAACGTCCGTACAGCACCTTACACGGAAGCGCTTACTGGCACTCTGGCGGGCCTAAGAGTAGCTGTGGTGCAAGAGGGATTTGGTTGGGAAGGAGGAGTCTCCGAGGACGTAGTGGACGATTCGGTAAGAGCGGCCGTGCGGATGCTGGGCGAGCTTGGCGCTGATATCAAGGAAGTGTCAATCCCGATACACCGTGATGGCATTCACATTTGGAACGCCATTGCCGTGGAGGGTGCAACAGCACAGATGGTGCGCGGCGATGCATTGGGATTCAATTGGCGAGGTCACTACTCGTTGGGTATGCGCGACTTCTATGGACGAGCGCGCCGGGCCCGCGCCAACGACTACCCAACCACGGTTAAGCTGGTGGTTCTCCTGGGCCAGTATATGAGCGATCGCTACAACGGTCATTACTATGCGAAGGCCCAGAACCTCGGTCGTACGCTGCGCGCCGCTTATGACGCTGTTCTCGATGAAGCTGACGTGCTGGTGATGCCGACCATGCCCATGCGGGCGATGCTCATTCCTGAAAATCCCGACCTGCCGACTTACTTCCGAACAGCGCTCGGAATGCTTCAAAACACAAGTCCCTTCGACATTACCGGTCATCCGGCGATCACGGTGCCCTGCGGGAGGGCCGATGGGTTACCCATCGGGCTGATGTTTGTAGGGCGGCACTTCGATGAGAGCACAGTACTGAGGGCAGCGGACGCATACGAGCAGAAAGGAAGCCGCAAGTAGGGCTTACTGAGCGACGGAATGGATCTCAATTTGAACCCTGAGGCCGTTCAATCGAACCTCACTTCAAGTTAAAAGCTCATCTACACGAATAGGGCAAATACGATCCACGATTCACTCGAAATGTATTAATAACTTTTCGTGCCGGTTCGTGCGGTTTAGAGGATCGAGCGATTTGCAGTGCAAATCATTCGGGGGCCGACATGGCAGTTCGCGACGTTAGCGAGCGTTCAATTTCTGAATTGATTTCTCTCGCAGGCCGGAAAGCGGTTGTCACCGGCGGCGCACGCGGCATCGGATTGGCGATTAGTCGTCGTCTCGCCGAGGCCGGAGCAAACGTTCTTATCGGCGACCTCAACCGCGCGGGTGCTGAAGATGCAGCCGCACAAATTCGCACCGCAGGCGGTAGAGCCACGCCTGGTTGGGTAGATGTGACCGATACGGCTTCAGTCGTAGCCCTCGCGGACAAAGCTCTGAGCGAGTTAGGTGGCCTCGATATTTGGGTCAACAACGCGGGCATTTACCCCAGCAAACCGTTGCTGGAGATCACTGACGACGACTGGGACCGAGTTCTCAACGTCAATCTGCGAGGCACGTTTGTCGCTGCTCGGGAAGCAGGGAGGCGAATGGTGGCGGCAGGCAAAGGTGGGGTCATTGTGAATCTCGCTTCGCTTGCGGGTTTTTCAGCCTATGGTCCAGGCTTTGCACATTACACGCCGTCAAAGCATGGAGTGATCGGCCTGACTAAGAGTCTCGCCGTCGAACTGGGTCCGTATAACATTCGTGTTCTCGCGGTGGCGCCCACATTGACGGATACACCTGGTCTGGCGGAAGGTCTGGAAGCCTACCGGGCGGTCGGCTTAGATGATGTGATGGAGCAGGTGGCGGCCCGCCAGCCTTTAAGACGGAACGCCGTTCCTGATGATATCGCGAGAGTGGTCTTCTTTTGTGCCAGCGACCTGGCCATGCTCATGACCGGCAGCACATTACTGGTTGATGCCGGCGATGTAGCAGTCTGAGCAAGACATTTATTTCATGACTTTTGGATTCCCCGGTTTGAGGGGATCGTTGAGATGAAAGGTGCAGGCGAACAAGACGCCCGCAAGATCTTTTACGGCTGGTGGATTGTACTGATAGCGGCGACGGGGTTGTCGATTGGCTATGGTCCGGTAATCGTCTACACCTTTGGTGTGTTCTTCAAGCCGGTGAGCGAGGAGTTTAACTGGAGCCGGGCCGAAACTTCGCTGGCCTTCTCCCTCTCCTTGGGAGTGATGGTTCTGGCGATGCCGCTCATCGGTCGACTTGTGGATCGCTTTGGCGCACGCAAAGTAATCGTCCCTTCGGCGCTGATCTTCGGCCTCAGCCTGATCTCCTTCTCTCTTGTGTCGCTCGGTAGCTGGCACTTCTATGCCGTCTACCTGGTGATAGGGCTCGTGGGCGCAGGCACTGCGCCAGTTCCTTACAACAGCGTGCTCTCCCACTGGTTTGATAAGAAGCGTGGCCTGGCTCTCGGTTTGGCAACAATTGGAATCGGGTTGAGCACGTTCATCATGCCATCGCTGGCCAATGCTCTTATTGCTGTACAGGGATGGCGCACCGCCTACATGCTCATGGGACTCTTGGTTATCATGTTGACACTTCCAGTGGTGGGTCTATTCCTGAAGGAGACGCCGCAGATGATGGGGCTGGTGCCGGATGGTG
>Ga0214473_10001109_pt1 | contig 36325 bp, 31 predicted proteins | sample RVTome_7_FD_203509 | JGI IMG/M metagenome (GOLD analysis project Ga0214473, IMG submission 203509) | Soil microbial communities from uranium-contaminated site in the Upper Colorado River Basin, Wyoming, United States - RVT98D197 | ecosystem: Environmental > Terrestrial > Soil > Contaminated >... | reverse complement strand
GACCCATATGACGTTGCGGAAGCAGCTTTGAAAGTTGCAGGGCTAGTACGCGCCGGGGAACTAAACTCATCAGTTGCTATTAATGCTATCCACGATGCTTTTGATGGGCATTATCTCGTATTTAAAGAAAGACCTCAGAGGATTGAGGGTCGCAGGGGTTTCGGGTGTTACCGTGATAAGGTTCAGGGTCTCGCCGAAGTACTCTGGAGAATAGGAGATCCTCATGGGCTAGAGGTGGCCAAGAACAATCTACAGAGCCTTATTGGGGAGGTGCATGGATTAGAAGTTAGAGATGCTGCGGAAGGCGAGACTACGTTGCTGCGTTTAATTGAAAGCAATACCCCGTATGACAAGGACTGGAGACAGCAGGTGCGTTACAATTTTGACTCCAAGGGTGGTTGTTTCGGGTAAAAATAGTTATGGGTTTGCTTTTCTATGTAAGAAATCAAGAATTGCATCAGTCGCGTTAAACTTGGGCGCAATTAAGGACTTTTTAGGGTTTACAATTTAATTTTTACAAAGCGATTGCTCGGTAAGCGAACTTGCGATTTCTAAAAATCATTTATCAAAGTTGAGGGAAATAAGCACTTAGGTTTTTAACGATTTCTTCTATAAAGCTATTTAATGACAACGAATTACCAAAAGATTTCAAAGTGATATAGCCAAGCAAATATTCATTTGTTATAAATGTAGCTGCTTTTTCTTTTTGTAATCTCTTTAATGGTCTTTATGTTACTCGAGTCAATAAACTGGCATAAGTATGAGTCATACATTGTGATTCATGCAAAGCATATATTTCAATTTATTTTTGTAAAGTTCCTTGAAATCAACAGTTTCCCACCAATTCTCATCCATGTCTTTACGTGACCTACAAAATACTTAATCGGAAAGATTAATTGTAATAAATTATCTAGTTTGTAGTTTCGATCTGGAATATCGTTTGCTTTGCTGGCAAACTCATTTAAAACCTTAGACAGCTCTGGCACTGCTTTTTTTGAAAATTCACCGATTTGTATTCTTAACTCCCTTTCTTTTTCATTGATGGTGACCTGACCCCCAAACTGTACAACCTGCGTCTAGAAAAAAGAGGTTAAAATAATCTCTAGGAGGATGCGGAAATGAAAAGAAAAAGGTTTAGTGATGAGCAGATCATTGCTGTGCTCAAAGAAGTTGAAGCGGAAGGCAAGGTTTCTGAGACTTGCAGGCGTCACGGAGTTAGCCTGGCCACCTATTACAGCTGGAAGTCAAAATATAGTGGTATGGAAATAAGTGATTTAAGAAAGCTTAAATCTCTTGAAGATGAAAACAAAAGGCTAAAGCACATTGTTGCAGATCAAGCTCTAGATATTGCAGCACTAAAGGGTGTGCTGGCAAAAAAGTACTAAAGCCCGAAGACAAAAGAAGGGTCGTAGTAGAAATGAAAGAGTTCTTCGGGCGAAGTGAAAATAAATCTTGCCAGCTAGTAGGTATAAGTAGGTCGTTTTTAAAGTACCAGACAAGAAAGATGACAGTGACATTACCAAGCGCCTTAAAGAGCTGGCAGCCAAGAAAAGAAGATACGGTTATCGCAGATTGCACGTTCTTTTAAGACGTGAAGGGCTTGTCGTAAACCATAAAAGGACAGAGCGAATTTATCGCGAGCTGGGGCTTTGTCTTAAAACAAAGAAAAGAAAGAAACTCGTAAATGCCCTAAGACTTGTTTTGCCAACGCCAACAAAGCCTAATGAGGTATGGGCTGCTGATTTTATCTTTGACGCCTTAAGCTTTGGCAGAAGACTTAAATGCCTAAATATCATAGATGTTTTTTCAAGAGAGTGCCTGGCAATTGAGGTAAATATGTCAATATCTGGTAAAGATGTTGTGCGAGTGCTTGGCCGCCTAAGAGAAACAAGAGGAATGCCTAAGACTATTATGGTCGATAACGGGCCGGAATTTACCGGAAGAGCTTTGGGGGAATGGGTGCTTGAGCATGGTATAAATCTTGCTTTTATCAGACCTGGTAAACCAATTGAAAACTCTCTTATCGAGAGTTTTAACGGAAGATTTAGAGATGAATGCCTAAATGAACAATGGTTTAGAAACATTGATGAAGCAAAGGCTAAGATTGAGGCTTGGAGGCAAGAGTACAATACCGAGCGTCCGCACAGCGGGATAAATGATCTTACGCCACAAGAGTTCGCAGAGCGATATGAAGCTCTGTTAATATAGAAAAAACTCTAGTTCTGGGTTGTACTAAAAATGGGGTGCGGTCAATGGGAAAATATTCCATTGTTTCCTCCTTAGTTGTTCTTAATTAAGTTTTTCTCTCCTGTCGCCTTTCACCTAAAAGAATACGGTTAGTAACTTTAACTAATGCTTTTGCCATATCTTCAGGCATACCCGAGCTCCAAGCCGCTTGAATAAGACCACAGCAGCCGATTCGGCTCTTTAGGTCCCTAGAAGCGTATGGGAAAAGTCTGGTAATTTCATTTTTTAATAGTTCAGAACTATCTTTAGCCGCACCTCTATTGGCGCGACATGCTATTTGAAAAAGTGCTGTTTTAATTTGTGGCCGAAATTGCAAAGTCATGGGGAAGATCAAGCAATTATTATCTTTACAATTAAACTTACAGAACTCGTTAGGTTGGTCTTTTTCACTAATAGTTGACCAAATATCTTCAGCTAAAGAAGATACCAAGGCGTCAATTTTTTTAGATACGTTTTCACTAGTCAAATATTTTTGAGCATCTTTAATTTGACTTAAGAGCTGCAATTCTTTGTGGGCATCAATGATATAGCGTCTTACCCAAATTGAAGTGATTTCTTGCAGAGCTTTTATTACCTTATCAGGCTCACCGAGTTGACGAGAAATATTATCAGCAATTTTACCCGAAGGAAAAATCATTTCCTCTGCAATTAATGCTAATAGGGCAGCTTTTAGCTCTGGTTCCGGCTTTGCCATAGTTTTAAAAGGCTTTTTGTGATGGCCCCCCTTAATGGTTAGCGATGGTGGAGTTTCAGGTATGAAATCTATCAGCATAGGACCATCCATACCTTCTGAAAAGACAACCGCTCGGCCTGGAGGTAGTGATGGAAGAGCATCTTTTTGGCTTTCATCCATGCACATACATGATGCTAAACTTTCCCTGTCATCAGCTGCAAGCATGCGATGAACTATTTTGAGATTAGTATTTTTAATTATATCTTGAGCAAGTTTGGCGGGGATTTGCTCACAGACACCGAAACCTTGCCCATAGGCCCTCATCTCAGACAACATATTACAAAAATCTTCCACAGCCTTACCCCTACCGTTTGCTTGTTCCGGGTCTGAGGACATTTCGGTGGCACGCAACAACCGATGGGCCTCCTCGATAACAAAAAAGTGCTTAATTTTATCCAGTGAGCGGGCAGGTGAAGAGTGCTCGGCCAAACGATGCTCGTAGGTAGCTAAAAACAAAAGCCCCATAAGAAAACACTTTTCCTCGTCATCTGAAATTAACTCCAATTCTAAGACTGTTGGCTTACTTAAAATGTCAGCCATAGAGATGGTTGATTGGCCGTCCAAAAGGATACCCTTTGATCCAAGCTTTAGGCTATCGATCCTCGTTTTGAGGCCGGCTTTGACATTCATCGTTATTTCCGGCCCATAACCAAGTCTATCTACAACTTGATCGATCTTTGCTGAAAGATCAGATAACGTGGGGAAAAGTAATTGTCTTAATTGGTCAGAGGCTTTGTCGTGGTCTTTAAGCCTAGGATTGGTGTTACTTGCTAGACCCCAGCCATTGTCGACGTAAATCTCATGCAAGCACTGCTCAAGGACTTGCGGCATAGGCGAATACATAACAAAACTTGCGTTAAAGAGCGATTTAATATGGTCTAGGTGAACTTGCACTCTAATACCTCGCGGTACGTCAAAGGGGTTGATGCAAAAAGCTGACCCATCGCCAAGCCGATGACATTGTAGATCCCTAAGTTTTGCCAAATGTTCACGGTATTCTGCCTTTGCTGGCTCAACTATCAAGAAAGGAATTTTGTTATCTGCAAGCTTATGTAAAATTGTTGACATGGATACCGACTTACCGCTTCCAGTAACGCCAGCAACTAGAACATGCCTGGCCAAGTCTTCGGTTTTAATGGATAAAATTTCGTCAGGTTGTAAGGGTTTTTTAGTTGATCGCGCACTAATAGAGTCTCTAATTGTCTGGCCTAAATTTATTGCTGGCCCCGCTGTTTTTATCGGAAGATTAATGTCAAACTCAGCGTACCTCTGGACCGCGAATCCCCTATATTCTCTTTTTGGTAGGTCGGCCAGGTAAGCCAAACGGCTTGTGGATAATGGAAGGATGACTCCTGGCTCTGAGATTTCACCTAAAATTTCTCCTAAAGATATTGGGTTCAACCAAGCCGGGTCTACCGCAGGTCCAGATTTGCTGCACTGAATGAGGCGCGTTGGCTGGATTGATTGCTCATCGGGAACGATGCAACCCGCAAAAATAGACGCTGCAGAATGTGCTGCTTCAGGACTGGAAGATCCGAGGTGTACCCTAGTAGTCCAAGCCCCCTCAACTACGGCTTCCTGAAGCAAAAATAAGGATTTTTCTAAATTATCTATAGCTCTAGTTACATGGGCATTTGTAACTGTTGTGCTTATAGAGCCGATAGTTTTATTCTCACTTTTGAGGCTCTGTAAGAGTGTAGTAACCTTGGTACATTGTTCAATTATTGCCTCTGTTTTTGATCTAAGGAATGGCCAAGCTTCTATTAATAGAAGCCAAGGATCGTTACCCATACCACTTGCAACAGTATCGATTGGCGACCAAGAATCTTCTTGTCGTAGGGACGGTGGTGTGCTGATAAGCCTAGTCCAATAATGGCAATCGTTTACCGAGTTTAAAATTTCTGCTCCCAGAGCCGACGGTTTAATTTCTGTTTCTGCATCAAGGCCCCTGTATGCGGAAGAGAAATGATTAGTCATCATCGAGGCATTAGCTGTAGTTTTATGGCTTCCCAAAAAGCATTTCAGCCGATCTCTCCCCTCTGATGCAACAGCCAACACGAAGGGCTTCGTGTTTGATGGATGCACCATTCCACGGAGAGACCCCCAGGCTATTTTTGCTAATAAAGTGCTGGGTTTGTCTGTCAGTTGGATAGTATGTTTTTTTGTTGTTCCCCTTATAAGAGAAAACAAATAATCATTAAGGTGACTAAAACTTGGCGATTGAATCATTGGCGTAGCATCTATTTCAGATCCTGTTAATTTAGCGCTAACTATGCTTGGAATGTCTTTTGTTTTTATCATGAATAATCCTAATGTGAGCCCATTATCTTTAATAAGCTTGAAATCTGGAATAACAGAAAAACACTAACCGTTATGGCAAAGTATTTAAAAAAAATACCACGAGGTCTTAACGTTACCATTTGACGGCCAGAGTCTACTTTTAATTTTGAAGCGAAGCATACTGTACCTCGCATCCACCCATTAGCAACAATTGTCGAATGAGGAACGATTGCGGCTTCTTTCCCAGCTCTATTTAGCCGTATAGTCATGATTGCTTTTGTCGCACCCTCTTCAACTGTTATGACTAAATCTCTTTCACCAAGCCCATGATTTTTCGTTGCAGCCGCTCTATTTGCAGAATTCATTGCCCGCGTCATTCCAAGTCCGAATAATGCAAAACCAAATTTGCCAAAAAATAGTAATGGCAAAAAAAGAATTATTGCCAAGAAAGAAAATTTTACGAGAATGCCGGGAGACTGGCTAACGGTTACAATAATAATAAGTATGATATATAAGCACCCCAGGCCTTTAATGCTGCCCCGTAGAAAGCCTTGGTCGGATGGGGGCTCTTCAACGACATTTAAAACTCGACCTTTGATCAAAGTATATCCTAGACTTTCAGCGATATTTCTGAAGAAATCGACCAATAAACGAAACATATCTGGCGCGGGTTTTGATGTACTTGCGGAGCTCGAAGACGAACCAACAGGCGGAACAATTGGTGATGATGGTGCAGTGGGTGACGCCGTGCTTGCCGGTGTTGTCGGAGCCTTACCGAAAGGTGTTTTAGTTGGCATCGGTTTGGTCCGCTTACTTGAAACAGTGGGCATAGGTTTTGATCCAGCAGATGGGATTGGCATGGCTGAGCCTGGTTGCTTCAGTTTGCATTTGGGGCAGATATCTAAGCCTGCAGGAATATTTTGTTTACAACGCACACAGCTAGCCATAAATCTCTATCCTTTAGTGTTACTCCATTGACCGGATATTAGCACTCGCATGATAAAAACTTGACAATAAAGCAAGCAAGCGATTACATTAATTAACATAATAGTAATATAAAAGTGAGAGGAGATAAATAATATGAAGTATTCAGTAACTCCATTTGTTGCGAAGATAAACTCAGACCAGGGGGCTGAAGCGGCGGCCAAGCAACTAGAAGCTTTAATAAATGAAAATTCTGAAAAAGGACGTGAATTCGTCGGCTTAGAAACCGTAGAAATTATTATCCATTTTCCCGGCAATCCAGGAAATAAAGGTTGTTTTGGGATCGGGTTCGTGCCACCAACACCCCCGTCAAGCGATGTTACTAAATATGACATGGCTGTTTTTAAAGCTAAATAATGAGGCGCTTGTTTCTTTCTATTGTTAAGATTTACTGGAAATTAACAAAAAACAGGAAACATAGGTGTATTTTTAAAGAAAGTTGCTCTAAACATGTTTATCGCATTACTGACCAAGAAGGGTTTTTATCCGGCATAAGAGCATTAAAGCAACGCTACCGACAATGTCGACCTGGATATATTTTGTTTTTTGACAAAATAGACAAACGAGTCAACGTAAAGCTTGCCGACGATTCAGTTGTTGATCGTTCATTATTAATAGAAAGTTTGTAAAGAAGCTAATAATAAATTCCATGTTGTTTTATCAACTCTAAAAGAAAGGGGGTTTTAAAATGGCTTGCTCAATATGCAAAGGTAAGGGTTACGTAGAATGCCCGAAATGCAATGGTAAGGGTTCCACTCCTAAATTTATGGGCGGAAGCAATAAATGTAGTCATTGCGGAGGCACCGGTAAAGTTACGTGCAATCATCGCTAACAATCTGGCTAGCAATAGCATTATGTTAGATAAAGTGTTTTTTTAAACTTAATAACAGCAGGAGCCTCACCCAGAAACTGATCCAATCAAAAATGGAAAAATCGGCTTTTTAAAGCTTGTTTCATCTTATTGATTGGCCGCAAATCCAGCAGGTGTTAGGTTGCCAAGAGAACTGTGCGGCCTAAACTCATTATACTCAATTCTCCAGGCCTCGATTTTCTCTTTTGCGTTTTCTAAGGACATAAACCAGTGAGTATTTAAGCATTCATCTCTGAAACTGCCATTAAAAGATTCAATATGACAGTTATCGACTGGTTTTCCCGGACGAGAAAAATCAAGAGTAACATCGTTTTGATATGACCACTTGTCCGGGTCTTTGCTTACAAACTCCGGTGTATGCCTTCCAACTCCTTAGGCACCTTAACCCGTTGTCTACCCTTATCCTCTCCGGCAATCCTCTTACCATCTTTAGAAAACCAAGTAAGTTTGCCACCTCCTTTCCTTCGATGCTTTTGTCTGCAAGGATAGCTAGGCATTCCCTGGTAAAATCATCGACGATTGTTAGGGCCCGAAATCTTTTACCGTTAAAGAGACTATCGCAGACAAAGTCCATACTCCAGCACTCGTTAACTTTACTTACTGCTTCTCTTAAGACTCGATGAGCAGCTGAAACTCTTCTCTTTGGGCGTTTTGTTTTTAAGCTCAGCCCTTCCTCGCGATAGATGCGATAAACTCTTTTGTGGTTTACCTTCCATCCTTCACGCGTTAAAAGAACTTGTATTCGCTTATATCCATACCTAACTCTTGTTTTTGCTATTTCATTAATCCTCATGCGCAAAGCTACCTGAGCACCCCTTTTGGATTTATACCGCATGCTTGAACGAGAAATGCTTATCAGAAAACAAGCTCTTCGCTCAGATATACGGTATTGGTCGAGTAAATACTCAACCAGGGTGCGCTTTCGCCCAGGCCTTAGAATTTTTTTGAAAGCACATCCTGGAGCATGTGTTTGTCGAGGGATAGATCGGCCACAAGCCTCTTTAGACGGGAATTTTCTTCCTCTAACTGCTTTAAGCGTCTTAGTTCGCTTGGGCTAAGTCCCCCGTACTTTCTTTTCCAGTTGTAGAAAGTTTGCTCAGCAATACCCATCTTGCGGATAACTTCTTTTACCGGCGTTCCGGTTTCCGCTTGCTTTATAGCAAAAGCGATTTGTTCTTCGGTGAATTTGGACTTTTTCATTTGACAAAACCTCCGTTGTTATTTTACAAGTTTGGGGAGACGGTCCTTTGACATCAAATTACCGTTGTAATTATAATAAAGCTTACTATTGTTTAAGGGGATGGCTATTGGTTGGTATTAAGTATGCTTCCTACTGAGAGTGCATGGGCCGCACTAGAGATTTTTGTGAACAGATGGGGGCTATTTTTTTTAGCATTAATGCTTTTTTTTGAACATTTGGTAATTATTGGATATTTTTCTCAAGCAAACGCAACACTATTAATTTTAGGATATCTAAAAGGAAGCAATCTCACTACAGTTTTAGCAATCGCTATACTAGCAAGCATCAGTGCAATCGCGGGTTCTTTAGTAAGTCACTTAATTGGTTCAAAAAGCGAAGGCAGATTAAAAAGAACAATAAAAGGTCGTCGATATCAAGCAGTAGCAGAGGCAATTAAAACACAAGAGTTGATGGTCGGTTTTATTTACCATTTTTCAGCAGGGCTTCGACCAATTGTGCCAGTTATTTCTGGTGCCATTAAAACTACTGATCGACTTTGGTTTGTAGCTGATTTGTCTGGGGCTTTTGTTTGGTCAGCTATCTTGCTCTTTTTGGGCAGACAAATAAGGGTTGCAGGATCTGGAAAGCAAGTAGACCTAGTTCTTTCAATGATATCAGCTATGGTTTTGTTGCTGATTGTCTTATATATCGCATGGATAACCAAGCGATTAGTTTTCGAAAAGGAGTAATCTATGGATGATTTAAAGCAAAAAAGCGCTACAAACAATGATGATTCTGAAATACCTATTTTTTTGCAAGACAGCGAAGAAGAAAATTTGGACGAAATAAAGCAGCACGAACAAGATATAGAAACAGAGCAATTACCCGGCCAAGAAGCGGAAGATAACGAAAACGAAAGTAAGATACCCGATAATATAGAAACTGAAAATCGGGAACCAAAAACATTAGCTGCTGCTGATGATTTAATTGAAGTGGAAAATCAGACGGCTGAAGAATGCGATCAGGAACACAATAATGCCCTCCACCAACTCAGTGAAAAAATAGATGGATTGACCACTCAAGTAAAAGAATATGATCGACGCAATGATATTAGCCGGGATGCGATAGCAAAACTGCATAAAGAAATGCTGGATTACAAAGAAGATTTTATAACAAAAAATCGGCTGCCGATCCTAAAATCCCTGTTACAAATTCTGGATGACATGGATAGTATGGTGATTCAAACAGAACCGATTACTACGAACGATATCCGATACTTAGCCGAGCAAATAATCGAAATACTTGAATGCTGCGGGGCTGAAGAAATTGATCAAACTGAAGGAAAAGTTGATGGCTCTGTGCACAAAGTATTGAAAACTGAGCCAACATCTAATAACGAGCTGCATGGTTGCATATTTTCTGTAAGCAAACGTGGTTGGCGGTTGAGTAATAAGGTTTTGCGCCCAATAGGGGTTATCGCTTACACTTTTCAACCAGATGAGTCGACCGAGAACGCACATAAAAATGAAACTGAGTCTTCACAAATAGAAAAAGAAAAAATATTGGAGGTAAGTGATGAGTGAAATTAAACCAGTTTTTGGAATCGATCTTGGAACAACCTACTCTGTAGTTGCTCGACTAAACAAAAATGGTCAACCAGAAGTTATTCAAAACAGCGAGGGCGATCAAACAACTCCTTCTGTGGTTTTGTTCGAGGAAGGCGGCGATAACGTTGTCGTTGGCAAAGAAGCTAAGAATGAATCTCTTCTCAACCCTGATAGAGTTATCGAGATGATCAAGCGAGATATGGGCGCCGAGGGGATAACCAAGTTTATTGAAGACCGTGAATATAGGCCAGAAGTAATATCCTCTTTAATTTTAAAAAAGCTTGCAGCGGATGCAACTGAGGCTACAGGCTTACAAGTTGAGGATGTGGTTATAACAGTTCCTGCATATTTTAAGGAAGTTGAACGTATGGCCACAAAGCGGGCAGGAGAACTTGCCGATTTAAATGTGATTAGCATTCTTGAAGAACCAACAGCAGCAGCGTTACATTATGCAATAACTGAAGGCAATGAAAGTCTTCAAGGAAATGTCATGGTCTATGATCTTGGTGGTGGGACTTTCGACATAAGTGTTATCCGAATGTCAGATGACAACATTGAAGTTATGGCCACTGGGGGCGAGCATACGCTCGGCGGCAAAGACTGGGATGAGAGAATAAAACAATACGTCGCAGATGAGTTTATGGGCAAGCACAATACTGATCCCCTAGAGGACAAAGACACCAACCAGGAGTTAGGAATTAAGGTTGAGGATGCCAAAAGAAAACTTACGCAGAAAGAAATGACACGAGTTCCTGTTAATTGTGGTGGGACAAAAGATATTATTGAATTAAGCCGGGAAAAGTTTGAAGAGCTCACTAAAGACTTACTTACCACCACCATCACACTAACTAAAGAAACATTGGAAATTGCTAAATCCAAAGGAGTTGAGTCAATTGACACTGTCTTATTGGTTGGCGGTTCTTCAAAAATGCCTCAGGTCAAAGAGGCTGTAACTTCTCTAATGAATATTGAGCCCCGTCTTTTTGAGCCTGATTTAGCAGTAGCAAAAGGTGCTGCTTGGTGGGCTGCCAAGGGTGTAATAGACGTTATTGCACGTACGGTCGAAGAGATTGAGGGTTTGGACGAAGCACAAAAACAAGAACAAATTTTAAGCAAGGCACAAGAAGAGCTCGGTTTTTTAGGCGGAGAAACAGAAAGATTGCAAAACATAGAATCAAAAATTGCGAGCACACATAGTTTGGGTGTTATTTCTTACGATGATAATAAATCCGAAATTGTAGCAGTTATAATTCCCTCGCAAAAACCATTGCCCGCAGAAAAAGTCGAAACATTCGGAACTTTGGAAGAAGGGCAAACTATGGTTTCAATAAAAGTTGTTCAAGGCGAAAAATTTTCAGATTGCACTGAAATCGGATTGGGTCAATTGGATTTTCCTCACCCTTTGCCAAAAGGTGCTCCTGTAGAAGTGACATTTTCTCTAAATACCGAAGGCATGCTAGAGATAGCTGCATATCAGCCGGATACTAACTCAAGGGCTAATTTTAGAATAGAGCATACAGGCGTAATGACTGAAGAGGAAGTAAAGCAAGCTAAAGCAAAATTGGATGCAATGCAGATAAGACAATAGCGGTGGTGATTTAGGGGACTGTGATGGCAGAAGACCTATTCGAATTATTTAACATACCTCTTGATTGCAACGATGCTTCTGCAATTGAACAAGCCATTGAAAAAAAGCGACGCGAAATTAGCTCAAAAACAAACAACGCTCGCGGAGAAGGTTTGGTAAATAAAGATGTGCTAGAGCGATTACCTCAGCTTAGAAAAATCCTTCTTGATGACGAACAACGCCAAGCACATCGCCTGGCTGTAACAAAACATCGTCAAGAACAGCAGGAAAAGCGTCTTGAAAACGCATCCAAAATGATAGCTTTGTTTAACAATCGCCAAAGCATCACAAAAGCTGAGTATGATGTTTTTATTAATGAATACGCTCATCCTCAAGGGCCTAATAAATCTGAGCTTACTCAGATGATAAAGGTTCCAATTAACGATAAAGCACCGGATACAAGCTCTGAGGAACTTCAACCATTAAGTCATTCTGAGGAAAAGCAAATATCAAATTGGTTGAAGATTGTTCAAAAACGAGATTTATATGATTTTCTACAGGTTAGCTTCGATTGTTCACATGTTGAAATAAAACAAAGGATAAAAAATGCTCGAGATGCTTGGAGCGGAAAAGCCACAGCTCAAAAAGCAGCAGCTCACAGTCTCATTGGAAAAGCAGAAACAATATTGCTTGACGCTCATAAAAAAGAAAGCTACAAAGCAACACTAGATCTAGAAAAAATAGAGGATTTTAAGCAGCAAGTTAAGGTATTTATTGCTGACGGAACTCTTTCCCAGGACGAAATACAAAGTCTTTTGCAGGGCTCTGAAATTAGTCACAAGAAAGCATTATCGATAATAAAAAAACAAATCGGGGCTTCGGGTAAAGCTATTGAGGTGCCTGCAGGTTTTGAAAAATTATTTGATGATCGTAGGTGTGGTTATTGCGGCGCCTATTCCCCAAAACAAGCAAAGGTTTGCAATGGGTGTAACAAACCGCTAGATGTAGTATGCCCCAAATGCAGTAAACGTTATCCAAGCGAAGAAGGCATTTGCCCAAGTTGCAATCTCACGTTAAGCGATGCTATTAAAATACAGGCCGACACGGAAACGATCAAGTTGGTTTATAGCGCTGGCGATACCCAGGAATCTCAAAGGCTTTTAAACTTAGCCAAAACCAATTTTCCTACCAGCAAGCAGATTTTAGAGCTAGATGCGGAAATAAGAAGGCAAATAAATGCTAATTTAGATTTACTGGTTGAAATAAAGAACTTAATGACTGAGCATAAGCTCAACAAAGCTCAACAAAAACTTAATGAATTCCGCGCTAAATTTCCAAACAATGAAGAATCAGTAAAAATTAACTCTCAATTACAGGAAGATCTTAGTGCCGTTAGAAGTCTCCTTGAAAAAGCCAAGCAAAGCTCGGGTGATAGAGCCGCCCAGTTATGCGTTCAAGCCGCAGAGCTGTGTGTGGATTCAGAAGATATAGCCAGGGAGGCTAGAAAATATCCACCCTCAGCGCCTCGAGAATTTAGCGCATTGCAAAAAAACGACATGATAGTCCTTGAGTGGAGTCCCTCAATATCCCAAAAAGTAACAAGTTATGTAGTGGAACGAAAATTAGGCTCAATACCGAATTCGACTAAGGATTCTGATTTTTTACAAGAGGTTAATGGTTTGAGATTTGAAGATCAAAATGCGCCTATAGGTAAAGTTTGCTATTATGCTGTTTTTGCTAAACGTGCGGGTGTTGAATCAAGAGAGGGTGCTTCTTCACAACCAGTGGTTCGCACTTATCCTGTTACTGAGATAAAAGTAGAACCTCAAGACGGCTTAGTTAAGCTTTCTTATAAGCTACCTGAAACTGCCCACGGTATTGCCGTTTACCGATCTGAGAATAGCAATATAGCTAAACTTGACCAAAGACTAAAACTAAACGCAGGAAGAGATCGGCTTGTAGATAGCAATGTTGAAAACGGGATAACATATAACTACACAATATTAGCTGAGTTTAGTACTCCTCAAGGTATAATAAGTAGTAGGCAGGTTAGTGCTAACGCGACGCCTCAGAAACTTCCACCAGCAGTTAAAAACCTTCAAGCTAATTTTGTGAACAGACAAGTTGTTTTGAATTGGCCTGCTGATAAAGATCAGAAGGTTGTCATTGTTCGCAATGATAAGCCGATTAGCATTGAAGCAGGAGTTTCCATTAGCCCTTCTGGGTTAAATGACATAGGCCAAGTCTTACAGGTCCCCCTACCTGGCAAACTTGTTGATCGACCTCCAAAAAATGGGGAGTATTGCTACACAGCTGTAACTCTTTCATCTTCTATAGCTGTTATTGGTGCCACGAGCAGCGTTGCTTGCGTAGCTGATGTCAGTAATCTTAAGCTAGAGAATCGAGCAGGGGTTTTAGTTGCTGAGTGGCAGTGGCCTCAAAGTTCTAACCGCACGTTATTGGTTTGTAAGAAAAACGCAAATCCGGATGGGTCCAATGATAATGAGGCCCATAAACAATGGTGCACAAAAGAAGAATATTTAAAAAATGGCGGTCTTCTGCTCGAGGGTTTACCGCCTGGCCAATATCATATTGTTGCATATGCGGCTTATCAATTAGGCACTAAAGAATTAATTTCGGCTGGAACGTCTGAAACTTGCAAAACCATAGGGCACAGTGGAGATATGCCGGTAATTTCTTACAAAATAAAACAACCTTTTTTTGGTCGATCTTACAAATTAATAATAAATACAAGTATTGATAGCCTTGCGCTACCAAACTTATCATTAGTTTCTAAGCAGGGCTATGCTCCAATCGATTTATCAGACGGAGCCTTATTAAAAACAATCTCAGGATTGCACGCTGAAAATGGAAAAGTCGAAATTCCTCTTGAAAATCCACCCAAAAATCAAGTGGCTAAGTTGTTTTTTGAGGATTCCGATGATTATCGCCAAGTAACGCTTAAACACCCACCCGTTGAAAGCTTACGGTTGAAAAAATGAAAAAAATTCTGTGCCCCTTTTGTTTTAGAGAATTTCTAGTTAAAGACATGCTTTGGAGATGTGTCAATTTATCGTGTAAATCACCAGATGACGGCGTAGCAGGTGAATTTGATGAAATTTTTCAAAAATACCTCAATGAGATTAATCAAGGACAAGTTGAAAGAAAAAGATATGGCCATGCATTTTATACTTCACATAACATAGAAGGCGATACGGCGCCTTGTGATCGTTGCGGCACCAGATCCGCGGTACGCTTATGTCCTAATTGCCATAACACACTCCCACGGTCAGTCGATAAGGTTTCAAGTTGCCATGTAGCAGTTATAGGAGCGCCCCATGTCGGAAAAAGCCATTTCATAGCTACGCTCATAAAGCTGTTTCAAAAGGACGCTTTTGCGAGAACTTATTTTGACTTCAACGTAATGGATGCTGACGATTCGACAACTTCACGATTTAGAGAGGAGTTTTTTAATCCTATATTTGTGCAAAGCAAAAGGTTAGACAAGAGTCAGCAATTTGATCGAAAACCTTTAATATTTCGTTTAAAAAAACAAAATTCAAGCAGTTTTTTAAAGCGATTAAATAAAAAAAAATCAATATTCTTGGTTTTTTATGATACAGCAGGCGAAAATTTTGACAGCGAAGAAGCATTGGGGCTATACGCACGTTACGTAAAACACTCTTCGGCAATTATTCTTTTGGTTGATCCGCTTCAGATTCCAAGTGTTCGATCAAAAGTGGAAGCGGCCGGTATTAAAAATTTGCCAACGCTTGCTCCTACTTCTGAGCCGGCGCATATTGTAAGTCGCGTAGTGCGTCAATATGAGGCATTCGGTATTTTAAAGGCAGGAGGCAAAATCTCAACGCCGTTAGCAGTTGTTTTTACAAAAGCAGACATTTTGAGAGATGCTAATATTTTGCCGCCGGGAAGCAGTATTTACTCCGGTCAGAAGCACCAAGGCGTTTTTAACAAAGATGTTGCTAAAGCCATACATGATGAAGTGCAGGCATTGATAGCCGGGTGGCAAGGCGGAGAGCTAGATAGCTTACTTAATAATTATTTTAAGACCTATTCTTACTTTAGTATGTCGGCGCTGGGACAGTCACCGGATGCAAGCGGCAATTTAACAAACGTTTCCCCTTTCAGGACAGAAGATTCGTTTTTATGGGCGTTAAATCAAATAAATTTTTTATAAAAGGAGATTTTTTTGGAGCAACAATATTATACAAGTAGTCTAAAGCGTATGGATGGGCTATCCGGGTTTGGTATTTTAGCTCAGACAGAGAGCTTAGCACCTGAAGATATAGCTGCCATTAATATGCACAATCATTACTATAAGCCCATGTCTCTTGATGATGCGGCAGTTGAAGAGGCTCCCGTATCGTTATCCTTTTATCATCTTGGCGATAAGTGCTTTGGTGTTACAAATTCTCGTTACCTTGGTAAAGACTACACAGGTCGTTGGGGTAATTTTTTTGCGCACACAGTTGTGTTCAAGAGCGCAGATTTGGTTGAAATTGATTATTCGCCGATTGTTTTGTTTGGGCAAAAATTTTGGGTAATACAAGAACCAGACAATCAAGCAACATTACCTCTAAAATTAGAATCGTTTCCAAAAACAGCAGCAATCAATGCCTCAATAATCTCAAAATTTTTTGTAGAAACACCGGAGCGTTCTATTCAGTTAGGCCTAATATTACAAGCCGTTATCGATAAGAAAACAACAGGTAGACAGATAATACTTGTAGATTCTCCAATGAACATTCCGAAATGGATATATGCAATTAACGTTGCCTTACCACCCTTGGTTCGTCCATCACTAACCTTCTCTACATATGAACGTGATCCTTCAACAGTTAATGTTGATATAGTTGGAATGTACCCGGGTGAAGCTGAAACTTACAAAACTGGTACCCATAGATTTCAATTTTTGGTTTTTGACATGATTTCAAACCTAAAACCAGAGGATTTACAGCCCAATAAAGCGGCAACGATATTATCTTCTCTTACAGCTAATGGCAACGACTCTAAAATAGCTCAAATTCATTCGAAAGCACAGAGGCTCAAGATTAAGGGCTTAGATGAAATAGAACCCACAGTTTCATTAGATATTGCGCTTTCAAGAACACCAAATGATGTACCGACGGAAATTCTAATGTCAGCCCTTAATCTTTTGGTGAGACAAGCAGAAGCTTCACCCGAAGAATCAAGTGGAATGGCGCTTGATTTATTAGGTTGCTGTGAGGGGCAACATGATGATGAGTCGTTAAAAATGCTATTAATTCAAACTAAGGCCCTTGCGATCAAGTGTAAAAATGAAGACGAGTGGCAAAGGCGCTTGGTAATGATGACGATGAAAACTTTAAGTACCGGATCAAATTCTAGTTGGCTAGCAATTGTTGGTTCTGAGTCCAAGCTTATTGATCTTCGATCTGCGTTAGCTAATGGTGTTTCAATCGAGAGCTGGAAATCTTATATCTTAAATGAAAATAACAGCGAAAAAATACAGAATGTATGGTGGCTTTTTGACACATTTTTATCTCAGCCAGATGCAAATCCAAGCGAATCTTTTTGGAAAGATATAGCAAAATCCACAGAAAAATGCGACAAATTGGTTTTGCTTTTGCGCAATACTATACGAAATTTGAGCAACGAAGATCCAGATTGGGCTGGCAATATTTTAGATTTGATTGGAAATGATCTTTACGCTAACTTTCCTCAGCAAGTCTTTGGCCTAGCACTTGATTTGGCAGTAAATTCAGCTTCAAATAATCACCTTTGCGCTGAAGATGATGCCATGCGATGTGCAACTTTTATTTCTGCAAATGTGAATGTTGAACACGAAATAGAAAAAGCAATAAGTGCATTTAACCAATACCCAAATTCATCGCTTGCATTCATAGGCATGCTAGAAAAAGATTCTTTAATAGAAATTTCATTAAAGTATTTAGCGAAAATTTCGGGCTCTGATGGAATGATCATCAGGCAAAAATTAATCAGGGAAGATCGCTTTAAAAAGCTAGTGGATCTTTTGATTGACCTAGATCTAAAGACAAACCAGCCCGCTGAAATCATGACGCTATGGATAGGCACACAAAGCATACTGTCGGACGATATGAAAGAAAATATCATAACCAGGATATTGAATAAAATTTCTGAAAAGAATATTTCTGAATCTGAAATTCAAAAAATCATCAAATTATTTCCGATCATCAATCAAAGAGAAAACTTAGAAAATAGATTTGAGGTTTTGTTGGCGGCTCATGGGCCGATGATGCCATTTAGTAAATCTCAGCAAGCAATGTTGAATAACATGGATGAGGTGCCAGCAGCAACTATACCGAGATTACATATGCGATTTAATTTAACCCAATTAATTGCAAAAAGTAATTTACTTGAAGATTGGGACGACTTCATCAAAATCACTAAACTCGATCAACGTTGGGATCTTGAATCTGGGGATTATCAGGAATATTTAAAACACGTCTTCGATTGTGCTTTGCAATCAAAAATATTTCCGCCTTCAGACTCTAGCGAGCAAAACTCTCTTAAATGCTTAATCGCTAGATCAAACACAAGTGTTTTTTTGGTTGCTTATACGAGATATTTAGGAAAGTTCACAAAAAAATTATCAACTGATCGGGCGGCAATAGCTGCTAGGTTGCTTCTTTGGGACCTCGCTTTGAACGTTATTCCATCAGAAGATCACCTTAAAGATGGAAATGATTTTTTGCAATCACTGCCTTCGGATATTCGCAAAAAAGTTGCAGATATGTTAACTGACGATCTTTCTGATTTGGAGCTCATGCGTAAGTACCCCGATGCTAAGTCTTTCTTAAACAGGGTTAGCTCAATGAAAAATAAAGGGTTAATGAATTTTTTTAGTAGATAGAGGAGTGTAATGGATGAAGATTTAATTGGCGGCTGTCTAGGTGGTCTTCTGCTTGTAATTTTAGCAGGTGCAGCAATCATTGCTGGGTTATATATCTCTTTTTGGTTGGCAATTGGATTGCTAGGTATTGGCCTGGTTACAGGTACCCTACTAGCCTTTCCTAGTTACTTGTGGGCTTACCTTAATGTTTTTTATGGTTCTATTAGTAGCAGTCCAGCACCAGTTTTTAAAAACGAGCCAGCCGAAAAGGGTTATTTCTTTGGGCCTAGTTATTCACAAATGAAAACGAGTCTATCTGCAGCCCTTCCTAGAATAAAAAGATATGAAGATTTTTATTCTGATTGTTTAAATTATCCGATGCACTGGTCTTTACTGTCACTAAAAGCCTGGCCAATTGGTTCAGTGATTGGTCATTATGTTGGCTTTTTATTGGCATCTTTATTTTTAAGTATTTCTCAGGGAATAATCCTTGTATTTGGAACACTATTTTCTGGCATAAGTATGGCTTTATTGAGCGTGTCTCATACAAGCTTTAGGTATATCTGGCGTATTGGTTACCCCTGTCCTTCTTGCTATGCAAGGGGTCAAGACCCAGTTTTTATTTGTCCGACTTGTGGTGAAAGACATGAAAAATTAAGACCAAATACCTATGGAGTTTTAAAACATACTTGTAAATGCGGAGCGAGCTTGCCAACTATTAAGCTTCTTGGCAAGAAAAATATACCAGCTATTTGCCGAGAATGTAATACTCCGCTAACTGAATTTGAGACAACGGATATTCATCTTGCTTTTGCGGGTGGACCAGCAAGCGGAAAGAGCAATCTTTTTTATCAATCGCTTGATGAACTAATGAAAAAAGCAAAAAATGCAGGTTACCAAAATATAACATTTGGAGATTCTACGCAAGATTTGCTTATAGGAGAAGAGTTCAAGCGGCTTAAATCGGGCAATCCAACTTCTAAAACTGCAGAGAAGCTTCCTAAGGGTGTCCACGTGATAATGAAGCATCCTGTTTCCCCTGTCAAAAAATCTATATATTTCTACGATGTGGCGGGCGAAACATTTTTAACTGGTGATGAATCTTCTTCGCAGCGCTTTTATGGACACATTGATGGTCTTGTTCTGGTTATTGATCCTTTAAGTATTGCTCAGGTAAAGAACAAATATAAGGACCAGATAGATAAAATTGGTCAAGAGATTGTAGCTTCAACTCTTGATCCAGAGGAAGTTTTTAGCCGCTTAATAAGAGCGCTAGAAGCTTATGTGCGCGGCGGGCTAAGTGCTATTCGCTCAGCCAGGGTTTCAGTAGTTATTAGCAAAGTCGATCTTTTTGATTTCGAGCAATCGATAATGGATTTCCACAATAAAAACAACCAAAACAACGAAAACAAGCCTGTTGTTAATATAAATGATAATTGCAAGAACTGGCTAACAGAACAGGGGTTGGGCAATCTTGTAAGCTTGATTGAAAGTCATTTTAAAAATGTGCGTTATTTTCCCGTAAGCGCTCTAGGCAGACAGCCTGATCAAAAAGATAACTCAAACTTTGTACCTAAAGGTGTTTTTGAGCCAATATCTTGGGCTCTTTCACGTCGGATACAATTCAAGGAGAAAGAAAATGAGTAAAGCAATAGTAGGTATTGATCTTGGGACAACTAATTCAGCCATAGCATACATTGATGATTATGGATCACCTACGATAATACCAAATGATTCGGGTGATCTTATTACACCTTCTGCCATATATTTCCAGCCTGATGGAGAGACTTCAGTTGGAAAAGAAGCGAAAGAAGCACTAGCCTATGATTCAAAACGTGTAGCCAGTCTATTTAAGCGTAACATGGGTGATCCAAACTATAGTTTTTATGTAGGCGACTCCACCTACTCAGCGAAAGATCTATCAGCTATTTTATTAAAATCGTTAGCAGAACAGGCCAAAAAAGCTTTAGGGGTTGAACAGCTATCGGCAATCATAACGGTTCCTGCTTATTTTCACAATGGACAACGAGAAGAAACGATGCAGGCAGGAAAAGCTGCTGGATTAGACGTTATCTGCACAATTAACGAGCCTACAGCAGCAGCTTTTGCTTACGGTCAAACACATCCTGAGTTAAATGGAAACATCATTGTTTATGACCTTGGGGGAGGCACCTTCGATGTTACACTCTTATCTTATAGTAAAGATGAAATCAAGGTTTTAGCTTCTGATGGGGACCATAACCTTGGCGGTACTGATTGGGACGCTGCTTTGCTAAATGGCCTAGCGGATAAGTTTGAAGAGGCCCATGGGATTGATATTTTATCAGACGATGATGCCCATATGGATCTTAGGCTGCGTTGTGAGGAAGCCAAACATTCACTTTCTGCAAGAGAACAAGTAAAGATTGCTGTCCCCGCAGGTGGGCTAAGAGAGAATATAGAGATAAGTAGAAGTGATCTTGACCAATGGTCTTCGCAATTACTTGATCAAACCAGAGTGCTTCTTGTAAGAATGCTTAAACAGTCCAATCTTCGTTGGCCCGATATATCAGCTGTTTTGTTTGTCGGCGGCTCAACGCGGATGCCCCAGGTTGCACAACTAATAACATCCTTGTCTGGCAAACCCATTCTTAAGGATATTAATCCCGACGAATGTGTAGCAAATGGGGCTGCTCTACAAGCTACTTGGTTGACAAAAAATCAGAGCCTCGGCGCTATTACTTCAGCAAAAGTTTCAGGCCTGGCACTTCGAGCAATGACTGATGTGTCACCACATAGTCTAGGATACATCCAGGAGTCTACGGATGGCACTCGCTTTATTAATGGAATAGTGATAAAAAAGAATACGCCTTTACCGACAAAACAAGTAAAGCCAAGCCAAGTATGGTCTGATTCACTTGAAATTATTGTATTACAAGGCGAAGCAGAACGAGTTCTGGATAATGAAGTAGTTGGCAGTTACTTGGTGAAAGACATACCCCATATCAATAAAGATACAGTTGTTGATGTAAGCTTTGGTTACAACATCTCAGGCATTATTGAGGTTACAGCTATTGAACGATCGACAAATAAAAATCTTACGGTTGAGAAAGCACCGTTCCCCGATGACTTATCCTGGACTGATGGGTCTCCGGAAGATCAAGCTTGCAATCAGCCATGCAAGATAATGCTTGCTATTGATACATCTTCAAGCATGAGTGGCAACAAACTTGAAGAGGCCAAAAAAGCCGCTTTGGAATTCTTAAATCAGATAGATATTGAAAAAATATCAATAGGCATTGCTGAGTTTGGCGCTAGCCAGGGAATTGTTTGTAACCCAGTAAATGACAAGACAGTAATTCAATCAAAAATAAATTCACTTAGTGCCTCCGGTGGTACGCCTATGGCGGGTGCGTTAAATGCTTGCAATTCGGTATTTAAGCGCGATGAAAAAGGCATTATCGTCCTCTTGAGCGACGGTTATCCCGATAACCCAGGGTCTGCTATTACGGAGGCGGATGATTTAAAACAAAAAGACGTCATCATTTACACAGTTGGAGTAGAGGGTGCAGATAAGAATTTTCTTAATTCTATCGCTAGCGATCCCGATAGGAATTTTGATGTTGATCTTGGTGATTTGGTTAGTACTTTTAGAAAAATCGGACGTCAAGTTTCAGCAAGTCCAAATCTTGTTAAGCTCTAACTGAATTTAGAATCTAAAAAATGACTTGGAGTTAAAATGAGTACTGTAGAAACAAATGTATACTGTGCATTATGCAGCGAGCGGGTTGTTGAAGGAGACAATCACCTTGTTTGTTCTAAGTGCAATATCGCATATTGTGCGGATTGTGTAGATAGTGGACGAACTATTTGTACGTCGTGCGGCCAAAATATGGCAAATTCATCTTACACTGGTCAAGAATCGGCTACTTCAGCAAAGCAAAAATCACCGACATACCAAACGCCAATTAATCCTGATACTGCTGCAGAGAACAATGATCCAGGACCGGCCAAATCAACGACACAAACCAAATCTGTCCAATCGGTGTTTATGCCACAACCAACTAAAAGATTAGCCGCAAAGATTGTTTTTTCTTTGACTTGTTTTGCAATAATTATTTTACCGACGGTATTGTCTGCAAGAGTTATAGATTTTATTCAGACCCAAAATAGAATTGCTCAAGCAGAGCAAGTAAAAAATTCACAGATAAATGACTACATTGTTGCTATGGATGGTCTTGTGCTAAAAAGTGAAAAAATGGATTCACATTTACAAGCTATAGCAACAAAAAAAATAAATCCCAATCTGAACAAGAAGAAGCTATATGAAGTAGAGAGAGAATGTAGAATTACTTATAATAATAGCCTAAGTCTGCAAGATAGCTTTAATCAACTCACGCCACCTTCGCAATTTTCACAGCCGCATAGCTTGTTTTCAACGCTTTTAAAGGAATTGGTTATTAGAGCAAGATCTCTACTAGATGGTGTACACGCATACAACAAAGGAAAAGATTTCATGCCGTCTTTCAAAAAGGGTCATGTTGCCAATGAGAAATGGAAACGTTTAAAGCCTGAATTTGACTCTGCTTATGGTAACGCAAAATAAAAGAGGTTTGTGAGAAAGCAAAGGGCAAAAAGAAATACAAACTTGTACAAATTAATAATAGGAGCTAGCAGTGTTGTTATTGCAATTTATGCTATTTTTTTAATAAATTATCAGTTCAATATTTCAAACAAACAAAAATTAAGTATTAATCCTACAAAAATAATTATCAAAAAAGAGACAATTCAAATTTTGTCAGCTTTCGGTTTTTTTGATGAAATCGGGAGTCCTTTATTAACATCTAAGATTGTTTGTATTGATCCGGGTCATCAAGCTTTCGCAAATTTAGATAAGGAACCTATCAGACCAGGTTCATATATAACTAAGGCAAAGGTAACTGGTGGTGCGGTTGGTGTTTTCTCAAGGGTACCGGAATATAAAATTGTCTTAGAAATTTCTCAGAAATTGAAGGTGAAGCTAGAACAAGAGGGAATAAAAGTAATCTTAACTAGAAGCACCAACAATGTTGATCTTAGCAATATTGATCGTGCAAAAATAGCAAACAACTTAAAAGCAGATTTATTCATACGAATTCATGCAGATAGCAACCTAAATAAATCTGCGAACGGCTACTCTATTCTCTATCCAAAGAGAAACCAATGGACAGAAAATATTTACGAAAAAAGCAAACGAGCAGCTCAAATAGTTTCAGATGAACTATCAACAACAGGTTCTAAGAATAATGGGATTGTTCCCAGAGGTGACTTAACGGGTTTTAATTGGTCAAAAGTTCCCTCTATTTTGATTGAAACAGGTTTTTTGTCAAATAATGACGAGGACAAGTTATTAAATAGCGATGCTTATCAGCAAAAGATTACTAGGGGTATTATAAAAGGCATTATTGCTTATCTTAATAATGAAGCTGCTAAATCGAACGAGTAATAGAGATACTTTAGTTAAAAATTTCCTCTAAAAGCATATTAACGACTTATTTCCAACTAATAAAATGATTGGTAAAATGCGGTAAATCGTGATGTATCATAAAGGCGACAAAATTATGAGATAAATGAGTATCTCTATGGATGTTACCAATTAAGGAGAAGCAACATATGGTTGATCGATCAAAATATTCCGAGAATGAAGAATATCTTTATATAATTGAATTGGTGGATGAAAAATATCATGCAAGTATTTTTAGCAAATTTACTGATGAAACCATTATATTAACACTAAATTAGCAAAGGTCTGTTTGAGTAAGTTCAAGAAAGCCGCTGTCTGCCAAATAAAGCAGCTTGGGGCAGCAAAAAGTTCGCCTTTAAAGGAATCTTCAAGTGTGGTAGCTGCGGTGCTGATATAACAGCTGAAGAAAAATTTAAGCCCCTCAAAGAAGGAAGCTTTAACCGCCATGTTTATTACCACTGCACAAGGCAAGTTAATTACGACTGCCCAGAGAAATATGTCAATGAGAAGGACTTAATTGAGAAGATTATTGTCTATATTAAGGAGCATTCGAAAGAAATAGAAGTTACAACCGAATTAGAGCAGCTAGCAAAACGCCACGGCGAAGTTGTAAGGCACTCGTTAAGCACCAGAGGGATTGAGATGGATGAGATCGACTCTTTAGCTGAATACTCGGAGTTTATCCTCAAAGAAGGCACTTACAAGGAACAGGGGCACCTAATCGAGGGAATAAAAACAACCTTCGCCATTCGAGATAGAAAGATAATCCCGCTTGATAAAAGGAAGACCGGATGAGACAGTATTTGAACTCGCAGGTAAACGAGTTGTTGGTTTTAAGGCAGCTAGTGAGGTTGGTTGGTTAAAAACCTATTCATTCAACTACACAATAATTAAAAAATATATCGATAAATATACAAACCAAGCTCCAGCTAGAGCTTCAATTAAGTTAGTATAAAATTGACTCAAGACCATAGCAATCTTTAGACTTGTCGCCCTTTTGCACGCCTGCGATACTTACAGTAAGGGTTAGGAGGTGTGCAATGAATAGCCTTGATATAGCTGAGCACTTAAAGAAAGCGCGGGAGATCGCTGGGCTGTCGCCTTCTGAGGTTTCCCTTCAATCCGGTATCGCTAAAAAACGGCTCGGCCGCATTGAGAAAGGGAATATCGATGTTACATTATCTGAATTTCTTACCCTCTGCGAGGTAATCAAAGTTGCGCCCACTTCGCTTTTAAGCAAGGCATCGAAAATAATCCGTCCGAAAGTTACCAAACAATCAATAGAAGAATTCCTATCTATTCGAGAAACGGCTGAACTCTTGAACATGTCCGAAACTACGCTCGGAACGCTGTATCTGAACGACGAGATACCTCACAGCAAAATCAAGAATAATAAGTTCCTGTTCCGTTGGACTGAAATCGATAAATGGCTTGATATGCAATTCAATGAACGACTTTCAGGCAAAGAGCGACGATCTGCAATCCGAGGCACAAGGTGTGGAATAGAGCCTCTTTTATCCGAGCGAGAGGTTAAAGACATATTCAGGGGCTCGGTTCCTACGCGGGGAGACGAGAGCCGCTTTGTTCCTGTCTATTACATCAGAAGTCGGAAACGATATCGGTTAACTGATATTCTAGCCTATCTTGAAAGCTCAAGAATCGATCCGTATGATGTACCCAGATTTTCTCTTGGCTGGAAAACAGAAGTTTTCAACCGACAGCCTTCCATGGAAGAGCTCGACGCAAAACAACTCGAGAAGCGATTCTCTAAATCAAATGGAAACGAGCTTGTTCCCGGCTATGAATGGGCGTCTATAAATTTTAGTTCTTCCTCCCTCGATGAAATAGAAAGACGCCTGACCGATTTTCAAGATTCCTTAGAAAACAAATGGCAAATGATAGATACAAACATCCGATGGAGCGGTAAGTCATTCTCGGTAAGCGTAAAATATATGTGCATACCGCCCGCATGGGCAGGCCATAAGGTTAGGCGCGTAAACAAAAGAGCTGATTTCCAGAATCAATTAAGGATACGCGTCAACGAATATATTGCTAAAAATGTGCCTAATGAGCGGTTAATTGAGATTCGCTATTTCACCGACTCGTTTTGTTTCAGGCCATGGGTGAGACACTGTGCGACCATAATCTTCTATGAAGCAGACAACGTCGGCTCGCCCGAACCGCGAGCAATCTTAAATCCAAAGGCTAAAAAAGAATATGAGAAACTTCAGGAGGAAGCGACTATTCGTATATCAAAACGTCTATGGCAGGCAATCGAAGATCTAAAAAATGGTAACCTTGAGCCTCGAAAGTTCACCTACCTTTTGAGACAAGAAGGAGTTTTTGATCGTATGGATAGGGCTAATTTGCTGGTGTATAAACGACGGGACGAAGTCTTGGATGTCAAGAAATCCAGTGATTGGTCGGAATATGCGAACTTGTCTTTCCGCCATTATCATTATCAGCAAAGCGGAGATTTCGCGAGGATAGTAAAGCTGTCGGCTGAAGAAAATCGTGCGTTAGAAGAACAACAAAAAAATATAAAAGAAGAACAACGCATGAGAATGCAAGAAATTGCTTACAATCAAATCCTCCAAAGAAAAGCAGCTATTGAAAGATGCGAAAGTAATTATCAAGCAAGACTCGAAGCTTTTCATAATGAGGGAAAGGCTTCTGTAATAAGAGAAAATCTCGACGAGGAAGACTGGCAGCGTCTGATATGGATTCAAAAATATTGGGATCAAGTCTTTATAGAGAATGGGAGACGCCGACGTCAGCCATGTAGCTATTCTGAACAGGAAGAGTACGAAATCCCGATATTAAACGATCAAAAGATCGCCGATGCTTGGAAGACCTCACGCTATGAAGTGGGCAGAGTTTTCGCAAGACTAATAAGCGCTGGGGCAATTTTCAATAACGTATATAGCGGCATCTGTATGATTAATCCATTTCTTGAATCACATTTAAAAGAAGCTACGGGTGAAGATGCGCCACCTAGAAGCTGGAAGACCAAAACAAAGGAGATGCGATTTGATACTTTACTTAGGCCAAATGTCGAGATTCTCGTCGAGTTAATGAAAAAGTACTCAAATAGCACTATAGGAAAAATCTTTGGTGTTTCCGATGTAGCTGTAAAGAAGTGGATGAAGAACTTTGGAATAGAGAGGCATCGTAGAATTATCAACGCCGCACTTACTCAAGAAGAGATATCGGCTGTTAGAAAAAGTATCGAGGATCGGTTAACGGGTGACGGAAAGCCGTTAATTAGTTGAATTATTTTTTTGCAAATATACTGATAACCAAATGCTTCTAATCTTCTTTTTGCAACTATAAAACAGCTGGAGAAGTTGGTTGGATAGTTTCTAATCAGACGTTATTTGAACTCGCAGGTAAACGAGTTGTTGATATTTAAGCAGCTAGAACACCTTATAAAACAATCCGCTTAGCCTTTATCCAACTTTATCTTTATCAGTGCTTCCGCTACGCAGAACGCCTTGAGCCTGTCTCGCTGTAACTTTAACTAATTGTTATTCCTTGCTTATAATTATTACACACGTCAACCGACGCTCCACCACCAATTTGAGCGATAAATCGTTATGTTGTTCATATCATTCCATGACGCCTTTTGCCACATTGACCTGCCGTCAGATGATGTTTTCATCGACTTGTTGAGCATATTATAGACATCAGCAGTAATGCGGGTTGGATAATCTGCAGAAAGAGCTGCAAGTTTAGCTGCGTAATTTGCTGCTCGTCCAACCCAGACCAAGTCATTTGACCCTCGAATACCAGTACGAGCTATAAATAAGTCGCTCGTATCGATACCTACCGACTGCTTTATCTGATAATTTGCTTTGGGATATTGATTTTTTATTGCTGGATTAATTATCTCTCGTACAGCAAAATTGATCTTGAAACCTGCGCGGGAAGCATTTGTGTTTTTTGAACCGTCGATAAATATAGCCATGATTCTGTCGCCATCATAAGCAGTTATCTGTCCGCCCTCAGCGCTTATTATTTTTGCTGCACAGTGGAGGTATGCTTTGTATATTTCAGCTGCAAACCAATTTTTTTTAGTTTCAACGAGCTTTGTTGATTCTGACAGATCGGCATAAAGCACGGTTGCATCGAGTTTTACAGCATCATTTGTAAGCTTGAGATTCTCTGAGCTCGGAACTGACTGACCATCACGTGTTACCCATTTGTCATGAAAAATCGTCTTAACTTGTGCTTTGAGATCATCAGCTAGTCCCATAAACACATCACCGTCGTGCCGCGCCATATATAAAATATACTGACAAGCCCCACGGTATGATAGCTAGATAGAGACTTATTAGTGAGCGCTTAATCCAAGTAAATTTGCTGTTTGCGATGTCTGCATTAACATGGCACTGTTTGGCTAGATCATCAATATATTTTTCAGTATCTATTTTCATGATTTCTTGCTTGAACTGTTCACGTTCAGTTACCGCTATCCCACCGAAGAAAATAATTGAACCTTTTGGGCCATCAGTCCGTGGGAATGTAGCAAAAGAAACAAGCAGAAGGCTTGCAATATTAAAAACTAACGCTAGAGCAGCAAACACCGCCGCTCCAATACTCCATTTATCAGAAGAAACGGGCGCTATTGTCGCTAGCACGCCTAGCATAGCAGTGCTGATCGCAAAGATGAAAGCAATTCTTGAGTCTGCAGCAGCAATCCAGTTGAGTTGGCGATCCAGACTTGCTTCTAGCATTCGTACTCTTTCTTGATTGTTCATTTTCCTACTTTCAAATTGTTATCAGATATAGACAAATTTTCGATTTATTTAATTTGAAATGGCAAGTGCTTATGTCGGTTGCTGAATGCTTTTTGATATAACATTTCTTTTCATCTTTCTACTGCCTTATGACATTCTAGGTAACAAAATGCTTATTAGTCAAGAATTTAAGCGGATAATTACCTGGTTAACGCAACACTGTTCAAATCTTTTCCGCGGTGTGCGTTTTGACAATAAAAAAGCCCTGTACAAAGGGCTTTTTTTAGGAGTAGCAGGGATGGGATTTGAACTATGAGTTGAGATTGTAAGGACAACTGATCGAAGTCATTAAGGATAGTTAACTATAGATAGAAATCTCATCACGCTCTAGGAACCCGGTTCTGAAAATAGGCGCTGAGTCGCTAGGGAGCAGTACGGTCTGCTCCTTTTTTAGTGGCTTAATCAAGAGGTAATGAGACTGGACAAAGAACGGTCACGGAACACGGACACCTGTCTTGGTGTCCTATTTTGCTGGGGTGGGAGGATTCGAACCCCCGCCGATGGATCCAGAGTCCATAGTCCTACCACTAGACCACACCCCACTAGGCTATGCACCGGTAAATGCTATTTTCTATTCGTTTAATGGATTCTTCCTTGCCTAATATTTCCATGCTCTCGAAAAGCGGGGGAGAAACCGTGCGTCCGCTAACGCTCACCCTGATGAGTTGAAAAAGCAAGGCCGGTTTAATTTTTAAAGTTTCCGCCAAAAATCTTAAATCATTTTCGATTTCATAGTATCTAAAATTATTTAATAACTTGAGCGCTTCTATTACTCTTCGCAATAAGATAGCACTGTCTTTTGTTTCTCTTAGCAACGCTATGGCGCTGTCATCAGGTGAAACCCTTCTGTAAAAAAATTCTATTAACGGAGCGGCTTCACTAAATGTTTTAATCCTATCTTGAATAAGTCTGCTAATCATTTCGAACCGGCTTTGGTTGAGGTCGCAAATCCCCAATCTTTGCAACCGGCGCTTCACCTCAGACATAAATTCATCCATGGCGAGCCTCCTGATGTATTCGCCGTTTAACCAAAGAAGCTTTTTACTATCCCAAACAGCCGGATTTTTGCTCACCCTTTCTAGGGAAAATTTCTCCAACAAATCGTCGACGGTGAAGAATGTGCTCTTTTCATCATATCCCCAGCCAAGCAGGGCTAAATAGTTCAGCACAGCCTCCGGCAGGTAGCCTTGCTTTTTAAATTCCTCAATCGAAACGTCCCCATGCCTTTTGCTTAAGGGTTTCTTGTCGCTTCCGGCAATCAACGGAAGATGGGCGAACTGGGGTATTTGATATCCTAAAGCCTGGTAAAGCGCTATCTGTCTTGGAGTGTTGGAAAGATGATCGTCTCCTCTTATAACATGGCTGATTTCCATGGCCTGGTCGTCAACTACGACCGCCAGGTTATACGTAGCACCGCCGTCACTGCGCATTATGATGTAATCATCGATATTTTTGTTTTCGACCGAAATCTTGCCTTTGATTAGGTCTTCAAAGGTTGTTGTACCGGTGGTCGGAGTAGCCAATCTTACGGTAGGTTGGACTTCTTTCGCTTGATATTGAGCTATTTTTTTTTCATCGAAACTGCGGCAATTCAGCGTACATCCGCCTTTCGGGCAGAAACAATAGTAGGCCTTCTTTTCATCAAGCAGTAATTTAGCGGCTCTTTCGTACAAGCTTTGTCTGTTACTTTGCCGGTAGGGAACTTCTCCCCATCGTAATCCCAGCCATCTCAGCGAGGCCATAATATTGGCAATAGCTTCATTGGTTGAGCGCGATTTATCGGTATCTTCGAAACGTAAAAGAAATTTGCCTTTGTTTTGGCGGGCAAAAATGTAATTGAAAAAAGCCGTACGGGCACCGCCTACATGCAAGTCGCCCGAAGGCGAAGGAGCAAATCGAACTCTGACCTTGGTTGCTTCCATCGAATTGTTTACTTTTCTTCTTCTAATTCGTTAATTTCATTAACTATTTGTTCGGCATCAACGCCGTGCATCGAGGCGCCTAGCTCAAGTGATTCCATTCGGACGCCGGGGCAAGAAAAACAAGTTTCGCCGAAATATTTGGCGATCACTTTCTGAGCACCTGGCTTTTTATCCAGAATATCGCCAATAACCATATCCTTTGTAATTTTTGACATCTAATCCATCCTTTCGTGTTAATTTAGTTAAAGTTATTATATGACAATAACTGTAAAATAAAAAAGTAGGGCGGGTTATAAACCGCCTATAAAACCAGGAGGATAAATGACGGTTCGCAAGATTGTTAAAATTGACGAAGAAAAATGTGACGGCTGCGGTTTATGCGTGCCCGAATGCCATGAAGGGGCTATTCAAATCATAGACGGTAAAGCGAAACTTGTATCGGATGTTTATTGTGACGGGCTGGGCGCTTGCCTGGGGCATTGTCCGAGTGATGCCATTACCGTTATTGAGAGAGAAGCTGCAGGGTTTGATGAGCAAGCAGCGATGGCTCATGCCCATGACCAAGAAGAGCCGCACAAATGTCCTTCATCAGCGCCTACCATAATGAAGCGAAAGCCCTCAGGGTCGGCTGGGCAAAAATTAGAATCCCAGCTCACAAACTGGCCTATTCAAATCACTTTAGCTCCTGTTAACGCACCATATTTTGAGAATTCCGATTTACTTATTGCCGCTGATTGCGTGCCTTTTGCTTACGCTAATTTCCACAAGATTTTAGAGGGCAAAGTTTTACTAATAGGCTGCCCTAAGCTCGACGAAGCTGATTTCTACGCAAAGAAGTTAGCGGATATTATTAAGCAAAACAATATTAAGAGCCTCAGCGTCGCTCACATGGAAGTGCCTTGCTGTTTTGGTCTAAAAGTTTTAGTGGAAAAGGCTGTCCAATTAAGCGGTAAAAAGCTGGAAGTCCAAACCCAAGTCTTTTCTATCTCCGGTGAACAGAAATAATATGTGATAGTATTTTACTATGATAGAGACTCAATCCCTTGCTAAGTTCTACGGGAGTACAAGGGGAGTTGAAAACCTAAGCTTAAAAGTTGAGAAGGGTGAGGTTTTCGGCTTACTAGGTCCTAACGGGGCCGGAAAAACAACTACAATCCGCCTGCTTATGGGTTTGATGAAACCAAACAGCGGCAGCGCTACGGTTAATGATTTAGATTGTTGGAAGCAAAGCGTTGAAGTTAACCAAATCAGCGCCTACATTCCCGGAGACGTCCATCTTTATAAAAACGAAACGGGCCAAAGCCTAATAAACCTCTACGGAGGGATAAGAAAGAATAAGAAGCTCGCTAAAAATCTAGTTGAACGTCTGGACCTGGATGCAAGCAAGAAAGTTAAAAACCTCTCCAAAGGGAACAGGCAAAAGCTCGCCATTGTTTTAGCTTTAATGTTCGAGCCGTTGGTACTTATCCTCGATGAGCCCACAAGCGGGCTGGACCCTCTTATGCAGCAAGAATTTTACAAGATTATCAAGGAATTCAAAGATAAAGGGGCGACTGTTTTTATCTCTTCTCATTTCTTGCCGGAAGTCGAAAAAATGTGCGAGAAAGTGGCTATTTTAAAAGAAGGCTCTTTGGTCGCAGTGGAAGAAGTAGACAAGCTAGCTAAAAAACATGTCAGCGACCTAAATGTTACTTTTGAAGCCAAGCCCGACCTTACCAAGTACAAAATTCCCCAGATAACTAAGATAACGCATGTTTTAAATAACCATTACCAAATGAAGATAAAAGGGGAGATAGATCCCGTCATCAAAGCCTTAAGCAAGGACAAAATAAAAGACTTATCGTTTGAACACGCTACCCTGGAAGAAATATTTCTGGAGCATTATTCATGATTTTACTAATCAAAAAAACGATAAAAGACCACAAAATAGGGTTTCCTTTGGTTACCGCCGCGCTTCTCTTTTATGATTGGTTTGTTTCTTCGCTTTATCCGAGCATTTCGAAATTAAATATCGATCAGCTTGTTGCCAAATACCCGAAGGCCCTTAAAGCTTTTTTCGGTATCACCGGTGATTTTATGAGCTTTGAAGGGTTCGTTAATGTAGAATTCTTCTCCTTGATGTGGGTGATTATCGTCGTAGGATTTTTAATTGCTTTTTCAACGTCTGAGGTTACGAAAGAGGTTGAGAGCGGCACTATCGAGAGCTTGCTTTCGCTGCCGGTTTCAAGAACGAAAGTTATTTTTTCCAAGTGGCTTACAATGTCTCTGGCGGCTCTTTTCTTTTCCGCCATATCGACGTTTCCTATTCTTTTATTTGCCAAGTTATATGATATAAAAACTAGCGGATTAGGCATATTTTTAATTTTTATCCTGTGTTTCTTATTTGCTTGGGCCATAGGTTCTTTCACTTTTGCTATGGCCGTGATATTCAACGAGAGAAGCAAGCCTGTTTTTATTCCGATAGCGCTGGTTAGTTTCGGCTATATTTGGAATTCATTAGGCAGGCTGATAGACAGCATAAAAGACTGGCGATTTTTATCTCTTTTTTACTATTTCGATTCTGCCCGGGCGCTTACCGAAAGGGAAATCGGCTTAGCCAGCATATTGGTTCTATCTGGAATTATCGTACTCTCAACCGCATTTACGTTCTACTGGTTCTCCAGAAGAGATTTTGCAGTGTAACAAACGCCGCTTTTTAGTCTAGCTTTTTTAATGAGTCAAACTTTTCACTGTATTGCAATATCGTCCATACAAATGAAGAATGGCTCCAGGTGAGTGGCGAAACAGAGAGTGGGGAGCTATTTGCCGGGTGGACCTGCTCGGCAAAGACACCCGAAGGCAGCGCATTCTTCTCGCACCATTCAAGGTAGGGAATGGCCTCGTGAAGCTCCTGGACACTTTCGGCGCGAGCGATAAAATACTCTCCCAGCCAGAGTGTTGAGATAAACCACGGATTACCGGGAATACCGGGGGGGCTGTCGCTCGGGCGTTGGTACATGTCGTTCTGGTATCTGGCACAACCTTCAACAGGGGTTTTGAGCCATAATTGCCGGCGAACGGCCTCCATCGTTTCTACCATTTGCGGATCCTTGGGGGACAAGACTCCCAAATTCGTAAGTCCCATCAGGCTGACGTCGATAACTTCGTCGAGCTTATACCCTTTGCCCTTTCTGTAACCGGAACGGGCGTATCTTTTTAGCACCTTATGGTAAAGATGTTTTCTAAGCCCTTCCTTTATTTCTTCGGCGACTTTGTCATATTTATCGGCTAGCGAAGTTTCCCTAAACAGCTTGGCAAAATTTGCGGCCGCTTTTAGGCCGGCTATTACTGCTGCCACGGTAAAGGTGTGTACTCCCAAACGCTCTTCCCAAAGGTCAAAAGAGGGGATGGGTAACTGTGTCTCATTGTTTCGGTATGTCACCAAAAAATTGGCGGATTTTTGAATGAATTCATTATACAGGGGCCTTATGAACTCGATATCCTTAGAATTTTCATAGTATATCCACAGAGCCCACAAAATCAGAGCAGTCGAGTCCTCCTGAATCGGAAGGACTGCTTTGCCGTCTACCAGCCAAGGGTGCCAATTGCTTGCCAGTGAGCCATCTGGATTATAATGCTGGTACAGGTAGCCATCTTCCGATAGGGCTCGAGAGCAGAATTCGAAAAATTTCCTACATACAACCGGATAGCCGGCCTTGGCCAAAGCGGCAGCTATGAAAGCACCATCGCGCCCCCACATATAGGAATAGGTATCTTTGCCAAAACGAACGATATCCGAGTCATTTGCCGCAATAATCGCGCCCCTGTTGTCTATTTGAGTTCTTAAAATCAGAAGGCTGCGGTTGAACATTTCAGTTATAGAGCTTGGCAAGTCTCCAAAGGACCAAGGTTTATTTTTGATCCATGCTCCCCAGTAATCAGATGTACGCGTAATCAGCACATCGGGCGTTTTACAAGTAACATTGTTGTTAAGTTTTACTACCTCATCATAATGTGTACCGGCCACAATCCAGTAAAAAGCGGTAGCTTTCCCGCCGGCAGGCACCTTGAGCCCAATTCCTATTGCCGAGTCGGCGCTGCCCCAGGAAATCGGATTCATGTTAAGTTCTCCGTTCTCGGCACCTTTCCATGCTCCGGGCTCATTTTTGTTGTTACAGGCATACTGGCTTACGCCACACTTTTTAGAGGTAGAACAATTAATGAGAAAGTAGCGATTAGCATTGTAGTGGATGATGGTGCTTGTCTGCGGATCAAAATAAGCCGTGTCTCCGACATCATTACCATAAAGATGAAAGTCATGACTGAAAAAGAGCCTCACCTGGCGCTCTTCGGGCCGCAGATTTGTTATTTCGATTTTTCTTATATATATGTTTGAGTCTACGTCGACAGCGTCGGCACACCGGAGCTCTAAGCCCAACGCATCGTTTTTTAGAAGAACTTTAGTGACTACGCTATCATCATGATATCTTAGATCCTTTTTCCACTCCGGCCCCATCCAAGAGCAACGGCCATCAACCCATACTCCGAAGCGAAAAGGTGATCCTTTTGAATGGTTCTCCTGTCCTACAAAAGGAAAGTACGCATCCCTGATCTGATAATCAGAGTCAAAATTAACAAGAAGGTTACCGTTGCCTACAGGGATATCTCTTGGCATTTGTTTATGTGGGGGCTATCGCAGTGTTTTTAATGGGGATAGGAAGGCTTCTGCTTAATAAACTGCAGCTCTTTTTTGATGGTTCATAACTGCTGATTACCTGGTGATAAAATGCACCATATCCATCGGCCATGCGTGTTATAGAAAAATTATCCTGCACATGCTGTCTGCACTGGCGAGGGTCAATGCTATCGATGTGTTTAACGGCCTCAACCATATCGCTTTCGGAATCTACTACGAACCCTGTTTCTCCATCCGCTATTATTTCCGGAACCGCGCCCTTATTAAAGGCTATGACTGGTGTGCCGCAGGCCATCGACTCGATCATAACCAGCCCAAACGGCTCACCCCACTGTATGGGGAACAAGGTGGCACGTGCATGAGCAAACCATTGTTTTTTATGCTCGCAGCTGATTTCTCCAACATAGATAATTTGTTTATCGCTGTCCAACAATGGCTTTATTACCTTTTCATAATAGTTATTATTATCGTTAACAGAATAATCTTCCGGCTCAACTATAAGATCTATGGATTTCTTTAAGTCTGCGAAAAACTCCTTGTCTTTGGTTTTATTTTGGACACAACCGGCAATAATTAGCTTTGAACCTGTTTTTTTAGCGACTTCAATGGCTTTATCCTGGCCCTTGTCGTTAGTTATCCTGCCTATAGTGAATAGATAGCTCTCTTTATTGGGCTTCTTTTTTACAGGGTAATCGTTAAGTTCGATTCCGTGGTAGACAACATTCTTTGTGTTCACCAAGCCCCGATATTGTTTTTGTTGATACCGGCTTATTGAAACGCAATGTATTAAAGGCGACGATAAAGGACCAAGGCAGCGCTGATAATCTGCTTCCAGCATGTTGTCTCGCGCCTCTATGTGCAGAGTCATCACGATTGGGATATTCATGCTGGCTGCTACGTCGTAAATAAACTTAACGGCTCCTGCTTCGTGCGTGTGTATGATGTCGATGTCGCCAACCATTATCCTAGCCAATACCTTGGAAAGATGGTTGTTAATCTTCTTGCTCCGCTCCGGGGTGTTTTTGCCCCAACAGGAGCCGATGTTTTGGTTAATTGTTACATAGTGTTCTCCAACGACCCTGGAATCACCCGAACAAGCAACTA
>Ga0214473_10001108_pt1 | contig 36375 bp, 32 predicted proteins | sample RVTome_7_FD_203509 | JGI IMG/M metagenome (GOLD analysis project Ga0214473, IMG submission 203509) | Soil microbial communities from uranium-contaminated site in the Upper Colorado River Basin, Wyoming, United States - RVT98D197 | ecosystem: Environmental > Terrestrial > Soil > Contaminated >... | reverse complement strand
GTAGCGACTGTGTTGAACGTCAAGCGATATTTGGTTTCCAGAGTTCATTTTTTTCGATCATAGTGTTGAGGATGGTCAGGAGCTTTCGCATGGCGGCAATGAGGGCCGTCATCTTGGACTTGCCGTTGTCCACGAGGCGCTGATAGAAGTCGCGAATGCGCGGGTTATAGCGGATGGCCGCCAGCATGGGCATGAACAAAGCGCTGCGAACGCGTAGGCGTCCTCCCCCGGTCATGCGTTTTCCCCGGAATTGGCCGCTGTCTCGATTCATCGGCGCTATCCCCACCAGCGCGGCAATCTGGCGGCGGTTGACCCGTCCCAACTCAGGCAATCGGGTCACCAGCATCACGGCGGTGGCGGCGCCGATGGCGGGGGCCGAATCGAGGATCTCGACTTTGCGTTGAAGTGTCTCATCGGCGGCGATGGCCTCGGCGAGCTTGCTGTCGATGACCGCGATCTGTCTTTCAAGCACCGCCAGCACCTGGCGGATACTGTCGGCCACCAGCGGATCGACGGCATGCTCCAGGCGATTGGATTCGGCCACATGGCTCTCGACGAGCTGATCTCGGCGGGCGATCCAGGCCATGCGTTGACGTGTTTGGGCATCCGGCAGCTCTCGCAGGCTCACGCGAGGCGAGGTGGCGAACTCGGCAATGACTTTGGCGTCGATCTTGTCGGTCTTGGCGATCAGCCCCATCGAGCGAGCGTAGTCCCGCACGCGTCGAGGATTGACGATGATCACGGGCAGGCCGGCGGCCTGGAGTTCGACGGTCAACGCCTGCTCATAGCCGCCGGTGGCCTCCAGGACAATGGCCTCGGGTTGCACCTGGGCCAGGAGCCGGCAGCAGTCGGCAATGCCCTGGGCGTCGTTGCGGTAGTGAGCGGTCTTGGCCTCCGGCAGAAGATGCAGGTCAAAATGGTCCTTGGCGATATCGATTCCCACGACGTGTTGCATAGTCTTTCCCCTTCCTTGCATATACGAGCTCATTGGCTACAATGGCTCAGGCGACTGTTCGGGGTTGTGACCAAGGGTGCGACGACGGATCACGCTACGAAACGGGCTCCAAGCCCCAGGTCGTGACGATCTCGTCGCCGCCGCGGTTGGGTGGGTGGCCACCCACCCAACCGCCCGAACATCTCCTGCCGCCGGGTAGAATAGTTGGTTTCCCGGAACATACAAGGTCGTGCGTTGTGGCGAGGGCGTCTCGCCCTTGCGTAACACGGCCATCTTGGCCGTGGCCATTGAACACAAGGGCAGGATGCCCTCGCCACGAGGAGGCGAGCGGGGACGCTCGCCCTACCGAAGGTTCTGCAAAGTGGCAATTGCTCGTGCCACGCGGTCGCGGTGCTGCTCAATCGGGGCTGGGGCCTTTGTGAAGGTCGTCATGTCCTTGGTGATTTCCACGGGCACGTCGAGCAACGCAGTGTACTCCTTCCTCTGTGCGGCAGTCAGTGACCCACCCTTGGCGTCGAGCAATCGCTGTAGCATCGCGAGGTACTCGTAATCCTCGATGCCGTCGCGGAGCATCTCCCAGCGGATGCTGTCCACAGGTCCTTCGAGGACCGGGCCGCTCGGGTGGGCGTCGTCGGCGGCGAGAGGCGGATAGATGAATCGTCCATCGCCGTTGCCCCACGGCCGCTTCTCGCCTCTGGGCGTGCTGTAGCCGGACGTCCAGCCCATGGGGTCTTCATAGGGGTTCTGCGGATGGTCCGGCTCGGGGTAGGCGGCGGAGCTGGTCCAGTAGTTCGTCTCCCAGACGAGAATGCCGGCGATCTTTCGCTGCCATGTCTGCCAGAGCCACACGCGAAGCTCCGTCGCCGGGTGGTCGATGAACAGCGTGCAGTAGGGGGCCTTCGGGCCGGTGCAGACATACCACCAGAATCTCTCGCCCTGGGCCCGCCGCTGCTCCGCGGGCTCGGACTTGTACTGGTTGGAGATGGCGCACCAGATGTTTGGCCCGCCGATCAGCGAGGGCTCCACTTGCTCGGTGAGCATACGGTTGATGTCGGGGGCTGCGGCCTTGAGCTTGGCGAAGCCATTGCTGACGAACGCGTAGTCCTTCGGGTCGGGCTCGTCGAACCAATAGACGAACGCCTCGTCGAGCCAGCCCCTGGCCCGCAGGTGCTCCTGGACCTGGGAGCAATAGCTGTTGAAGAGCGCCTTGTAGTGGGGCGTGTTCTCGCCGAAGCCGAGCAGCTCGGGCTCGTGGCGAGAGTGGAAGGTCCCGCCGCCCATGCCCGGGATGTCCAGCCGGAACGAGTTGAAACGGTAATGGTCGATCCCCCGCTCCATCGCCTTGTCCCAGGCGGTGAAGTCCAGCTTTATCCGGAGCTTCTCCCGCTTGACCTGCGGCAGCTCCGGCGGCTCGAACCCGCTGCCCTCGATCAACTCCTTGCCCGCCGCCGCATCGGTCAACGACACATCGTCGAACCAAACGAGGCCTGTGCGCTCGCCTTTCTCCGTCCAACTCGCCGCCCGCAGGCGAAGCTGAGTGGACTTGGCGCCGTTGGGAAACTGGCGGATGACACGGTTGGACTCCTGCCACTGCCCGTTGCCTTCAAGCCCGATATCGTTGTTGCCGCCGGAGATCCACTTGCCCGAAGCGTCATGGTGATTCAGCGTCACGAGGAATACCTGTCCCGGAATCGCGGTGCGGTACCAGAACCGCAGTCGCAGGCCGCCCTGCGGGACCTCGACGAGGGGATCATAGCTCGCCTCCACGTTCAGGTCGTTGCGATCGTCGAAGACGAGCAGGGCCCGCTCGCCGCTGTGCTTTTCGTTCATGACTTCCTGCCCGCCTTGCCACTTGCGCTTCGGCGGCTTGACGTCGGGCCACGTCAGCGCGATGTCATCGAGCGGCGCGGGATCGTAAGGCGAAATATGATGCGCTCCGAAGCTCGCCCAATACTTGTCCAGCACCTCTCGTTTCTGCTGCGCGTCAGTGATTTTCTGGTAGCGAAAGACGTTGCCCGGGCTGAACCCGAAGGCCGTCGTGCACGTCATGCGGTCCGGCAGCACGAAATCATACACCTCCACCCGGATCGGCACCGCCGCACGGAACCCCTCCGCTGCCAGACTGATCTCTCCCTCATACATGCCGGCCCGCGCATCCCGCGGTACCTTCACGCGAATCCAGAACGGCTGATTCTTCGCCGCTTCCAGGTCGACAGGTTTTGTCAATGGCGGCAGGGGATCCGGCCAATACCCCGCCACGGCACTGCGGTCCGTCGGCCGGGTGACATTGACATACCGCACCTCCAGAACTTCGATGTTCTCCGCAGCGATCCTCGCCCCCGCCGGCCCCGCCATCGCCCCCGCCTTAATCGTCAGCCCCTTCAGAACAGCCACCGGTCGCACAATCAACTGCGCCGCCTCCACTTCGTTCTTCGCCGCCCGCACAACCATCGCCTCGCCCTTCGCGCTCGGCAGCTCCCGCTCCCGCCCCACCTTCCACCCCGACGACGCCCACCACAACCCCACCCGCTCCCCCGTCCCCGGCAGCAATTCACCATAGGATTGCGAGAAGTAGTCATACGTCTGTCCCTGTGCAGCGCATGTAATTGTGACTACGATCAGACCAAGGGTGCATTTCCACATCGTTCGAGCCTTTCAAATCCGGTTCTGTCACAGGCCTGTTCCACGCAGCCGATTGTCAGCCGTAGCAGCCGCACCGTCAACGAATTCATGGTCCCAATCCGCTCACTCAGGGCGGCGCACGCAGATGCCTTGCGGCTCGACTACGGCCACGCAGCCGGACAACGCCGAGAGGTCCGTGGAACGCGCGAATCGCTCGACGAAGCGATTGACTGAGAGCGGACCAAGGGACACAGGTCTGAACAAGACGATGCCCGGGTGTGAGCCTGGAGGATACTTGCGTTGCTAACTCGCAACAACTGGAAATCTTTTCCAGATAATCTCAGGCAAGTGTCGTAAACTCCAGGCTTAGAAGGACTTGGAAACAACGAATCACACGCATCGCACGAATGAAAGATCAAAGACCTGCAAACCTAATTGGTGTAATTCGTGTGATTCGTTGTTCAGAAGTGTTTTGGTTCCGGCCGAAGGCCGCGCTGGGCAGATCTGCGAACTCGATGTCGAGCGAGAGAAGGATACGACCTTCACGGGACGCGCTTGCCGCCACTTCGGTATCCGGGCGGGACAACAAGTCTTCATCTGCGGCGGTCAGCACATCATGGCCCAGATGGGTCAGGACCGGCTTGAGGTGACGGGAGAGGTTCTCATCGAGTTTGAGCTTCATGCGCTGGCCGCCGTCTTCCACAGGCCCTCGTGAGCTAACTCGGCCGCATAGGCCAGGGCGGCGAGGATGTCTTCCCTGGTCAACTGTGGATAGTGGTCGATGATCTCCTCGATAGTCAAACCCTCTGCCAGTCCGTCCAGAATGACCGCGATTTCGATCCGCGTATCGCGGATACACGGCCGCCCGCCGCAGACCCCGGCGTTCACAGTAACTCGACTCTTTTGGGCCGATTTCTTCATGACGGCAGCTCTCCTTTCCACACCACTATACCCCCAAGAAGCGGCTTCTGCAAGGCTCAAGGCTCCTGATTCCAGGCGGCATCGGTTGTATGGGGCAGGGAGTTGAGGAGGCGGGGCGATTACGCGCTTGCCTTTCCCTTCTTCTCGTGTTTAGCGATGATCTGCCGAACTGCAGGGACCAGCTCTTTGGGTATTTGCACGACTGCAAGCGTTTCGTCCTCGAAAGCGGCTTCATCTTCCGCGACAGCCTCTTCTTCGCTCTGCTGGTCATAGTGGGCGATTACTCGTCGGACCCGGTCCTCATCCCAGCCGGGCGGATATTTCTCGTTTTGTCCCATATTCAATGGCTGGCATGTGCTTTGGCAAAGGCGGGGGAATGTTCTTCAATCTTCCGCATCGCCTGCCGGTCGTAGACTCTCTCGCCACAAACCGGACATTCGTAGAATTCCAGGGATGGGACCGTGTAAGACTGACCTTGAAATTCAACGGACCAGTCGTGGCGCACCTTTGCGGTTTTGGTGCTGGCGCAAGATGGGCAGACAGTAATTCGCAACATGTCCATATCTTGCCAGATCGCCTTCTTCGATGAAATCAAGCAATGGCTTTTGCGATCTCACGGCGGGTGGTCCCCAGCGCGAGAAGGGACTTGACCAGCAGGTCCAGCGAGACGCTGGGGTCGCCTCTCTCCATCTTTGCAATCCGCGACTGGCTGGACTTGACCATGCGTGCAAGCTCCTCCTGTGTCAGGTGGCTCTTTTGCCGTTGCCGTCTGAGTTGTTGACTGAGCGCTGCCTTCAACTCCACATATAACTCTTCTTCCGGCGTCAGGTCCAGAAACTCCGCCACAGTTCCGGTCTTCCATCCAGCTTTCGCCAGTCTATCTTTCTTGGATCTATTCATAATGCACCTCTGGACGCCTATCTACACCCGATCGTACTTTTGAAGTCGCTGTTTGCAGGTGTCGATCACTCGCTGGGGCGTCTTGCCTGTCTTCTTCGTGAACACGTCGAGGATAACAACTGCATCAAGATCAATACGGCAAATAATCCGCCATGTTTGGCCCTTGTCGTTCACCCTGAGTTCGTGACATCGCTGGCCAATCGAGGGCATCGGTCGCGAATGTGGCAAGGACAGAAGCTCCCCCTTTTGGAGCAGCCGTAGGAGGTACCCGGCTTCCATCCTGGCCTGCTTTGAGAACGGTGGCGTCTGAATCTCGCCATGCAGCCAAACCAAAGGTTTATCATTCGGGCTCATTCATTTGTGAGTATATGTCATTCTCGACATAGATGCAAGTCCAAACTTGAGAACGAAACGTACATAGAGCGGCCTCACACTTGCTCGACTTCAGTCGTGTGTGGGAGTCGGTCGAGGGGGCAGGGGGCGCAGCGGGGGTTGGGCTTGCAGTAGTCCTTGCCGGTCATGACGAGCAGGGCGTGGAACTCGTTGAAGAGGGCGGCGTCGGGCTCCAGGTTGGACATGAACAGGTCATGCAGTTGGTGGTAGTCGAGTCCCTCCGGGTCGATCAGGCCGTGACGGACCATGACGCGGGCGGTGTAGGTGTCCACGACGAAGATGGGGCGGTTGAGGGCGTAGAGCAGGATCGAGTCGGCGGTTTCGGGGCCGATGCCGGAGATGCTCAACAACTCCGCGCGCAGACGCGTGGTGCTGATGGCTTCGAGGTTTCGCAGATCGCCGCCATACTCATCGCACAACCAATGGATGAAGTTCTTGAGCCGCTTGGCCTTCACGCGAAAGTAGCCGGTGGGGCGGATCAGCTTCTCGAGTTCAGCGGTGTCGATCTCATGCAGCCTGGCGGTGTCGAGGCATCCGGCCGCTTTCAGACTCGCAATCGCCCTCTCGACGTTGCTCCAGCTTGTATTCTGCGTCAGGATCGCTCCGACGGCGACCTCGAAGGGCGTCTCGCCCGGCCACCAGTGCTGCGGCCCGAAGAAGTCCAACAGCGTCCGGTAGATGTCAAGCAACTGTTCCCGCGTCGTGCTCATGCTCTTGTAATTTCCATGTGTGTTCAGTACACTCTGGGCACTCCGGCGGCAAATGGATTTTCCGCCGAGCGCTGTGCAACAGACGACCCGAAAGGTGGTATCCCTGGATGGCCGGCCGAAAGAATGGAAAGCTCGGTTTCACGACAAGCCAACTGTTCAACTTCACTCGGGACTCCTACCTGGAGCGGACGAGCCGGCCGATGTACGCCATCGCCTTCCTGCTGCCGTTCATTCTCTTCTACGAGATCGGCACGGTTTTGATCAATACCGATGTTTTGAACCGCACGCAAGTGCGAGTCGTGGCATTCGTGTGGCTGCAGAACTTCCTGCTGTACCTCGGGACCGGCAACAAGCTCGCCTGGCTCGCTCCGCCGCTGGTGGTGGTGGTCATTCTTCTCGGCCTGCAAATCGCCTCGCGCAGGCCCTGGTGGTTCTGCCTCAGCGATTATGCGCCGATGGTGCTCGAATGTGCCGTGCTGGCGGTGCCGCTGATCGTCCTGAGCCTGTTCTTCAATAGTCCGGTCGCGGGCCCGCCGGGGGCAGTCCAGTTGCCTCATCCGCCGGCGGCGATCCAGCCGTGCGCGGTCTCCGCAGGGGAAGCCGCCGCTGCCGGTGAGCCAATGCCGGCTTCGGCGCACCCGGCCCGCGAGGAGCCGGTGCATCACTCCCTGATGGCCGATATCGTGACCGGCGTCGGGGCGGGAATCTATGAGGAACTGGTCTTTCGGCTGATCCTGATCTGTGCCTTGATGGTGCTCTTCCAGGACGTCATCGGGATCGACCACAGGAACGCCGTCATCTTATCGGTACTGATCTCGGCGGCCCTGTTCAGCGCCCACCACCATCACATCACCTTCATCGAAGGCCACTTCGAGCGGGGGGCCCCCTTCCGTTGGACGGAGTTCGTGTTCCGCACGGCGGCCGGGGTCTATTTTGCGGCCTTGTTCGCCATCCGCGGGTTCGGAATCGCCGCCGGGACCCACGCTTTCTACGACGTTATCGCCACGATTATAAACGCCATTTTTTTCCGCCCATAATCTTCAGGGATTCGCGCGAACTTTTTGTCGCCCGGCGACGAAAATTCTCCGTGGCGCTTACTCGTTGGCACTCCTGAGTTTGCGGAATAATCGTCCCATAAGCGTCCCGAAAGGCCCTGTCAGTGCTGATATTGCACTTGAATTGGGCGGCCGGTTGTTGTATAATACCGGAGAAGATAGAAACGTGTTTCAGGGTTTCTCTTTATGGAATCGCCCCAAATCAATGTTGCCATCGACCAACTGACGTTCAGTCTGTTCCAGAGGCCGCTGCATCCGGAACTCTTTCAGATCTACGCCACCCGGCAACTGAAGACGGAGAAGTACGAGTCCCTCATTTGGGTCACCGGCTGCACGCACGTGGTGAGCATCTTCGCGGGGGACGTGTGCCTGAGCGAGGTCGTCAGTACGCCCGGTCAATTGCTGCCGCATCGCGGCCTGGTCGAGCGGTTCCAGTTCCGCGGGCCACGCACCCATAAGTGCACGCTCAGCCGGGGCGTCAGCTACATGACCGATTTCCAGATCGAGAAGATGAGCCCGAACCTCTATCGGCAAAGTCACACGGACCTGGAGCGGTTCGCACGCAGCCGGGGGGTGTTCGTGAAGTTCCCCGAACTCGAAGTGGACAGTCTCCAGCCGTTCTGCTATATCGATTTCGAAGCACGACGCAACGAGTTGCACATTCACACCTTCGCCGCCTATCCCGACCAGGTGACGATGGTCAAGACGCAGTCGCTCTTCGACTTCCAGTAAGACAGGACGCGCACCAGTGCCGCATCTCGAAGGTTGTCTGCCTGGAATTACTGCGCTCGGCTACGTCTCGCTCCCACGTCCTTCATTCCTGACACTGGCCGGGAAGCGGCGCAGCGACTCGCAATGACAAGAAACGGGGCATCGTATGTCATTGCGAGCGAAGCGAAACAATCTCAGGCACACGACCTCTGAGGGGGGCCGTCATGAATTCTGCATCTGGACGTTTTGCTGGAGGACGTGGATCTTCTCGCGGATCTCGCTGGACATCCGGCTGTTCGGGAAATCGCGGATGATCTGCTGACCGACCTCGAGTGCATCCGACCACTGCTTGTCGGAGATGGCCATGGCGAACCGCACGCCGAGGTTGTGCAGCTTCGTCCGAAAGACGTCTTTGGCCGCCTCCTGCAAGGCCAGGGCCTCGTTCGGCGTCAGGTACATGTCCAGCTCCCGAAGGATCTCCAGGCTGCGGTCCGTCTCCTGACGCTTGATCGCACTGTCCCAGGCGGACAGCAGGGACCGCTTGTGCTGCTCTTTCCTGTCCACCAGTTGCCGGCGCATGTCCTTTGCTCTTTCGGAATCGGGATACGCTCGGATCAGCGCTTCGATCTGGACGCTGGCCTTGGCCCACTGGGAACTCTCGAACAGCGCCTCGATGTGCGAGATCGTCTGATCCAGGCGCTCGTCCTCCGTAGCGTCACGGTACTGGTCCACCTCGCGCCGCAGTTCCTCCGCCAGACTGCGATAGCCGGCATGGCCCGCGATTTCATCGACGATCTCATACGCTCCGTCGAAGTTCATGTCCTTGAGCTTGTCGAACACCGCCTCCCGCAGAGACTGCTTTTCCTCATCACGGAACGCAATCGTCTTTACGACCTCGCTGATCCGCGTGCTGTGATTGATTTGCTGGAGGCCCCGGTGGATATTCTCGAGCGCCTTGGCGGCCTTTTCCATTTTCGCGCTGTTGTCCCGCAGCGTGTTGACGATGCCGGAGACCCGCGCGAGCATGGTCATAAGAGCGACGAGGAAGACGAGCGAGCCGAACATGAACAGGGTGTCGCGCACCGCCGCGGTATTCTCAAACAGCCGTGTGAACACGACCAGGACCAAGACGATGACCGTGACCAGAGCGGCGATAATGATGATGATGTGCCACTTGAACTGCCGTACCTGGCTGTCTGTTTTGGAGTCCATGAGCTCTTTCTCCTGGCGAGCGAACAACTCTTCACAGCCAATCCTATTATAGGCGTTGGCAGCCGCCGAGTCAATCGTGCGACCGGCCCCTCACCTATATATGACGTTCATGGGGGGAGGTTTATTCCTGCCTTGGGCGGAATTCCGTGAGGGGTGGTTGGACCAGAGCTTGGTGGAGACGTGATTCCCAGATTAACGGGGGCTTGCTGAGAAGTGCGCACAAAAAGAGCCGAAGTCTGGCAACCTCGGCTCCTGTGAGACAGCTTTTCTTTAGCGAATATAGAGCAAGCTTATGATCTACACAGCCGTCTCACAAACCAAACACCAAGATAAAAGAAGAAAAGAGCACGTAACTTGACCCTTGTATTTTACCTCCCGGTGACCCATTTGGCAAGCTTTTTTGTGCAAAAACCCGGTCTTTGCCCACACCTTCCCTCTGGCGGGGCGGGTATGCTATAAGCCCTGTGAAATCCTATACTTAAGAGCATTTCCGATGTGCCTGGATGGTGCGCATCCCCGTAGAGTGCTCCATCTGTTCATCGTCCTGCGCATACCGATGCTGAAGTGTTCTCCCAAGCTACCCTTTGGCGTCGCTGCTCGCGGGTGCTACGCAGTAGATGTATGTCAGGGCCTGCGAGCCCGTGTTCCGGACATCGTGCAGCGTTTCGGGCGGGATGTACACCGTCTTTCCCGCTCCGACGGCAAAACGGTCATTTTCTCCGATCAGCAGCTCGCCCTGGCCGGCGAGGAACACGAGCAGCTCCTCGTGATGCTTGGTGCTGTGCTGTCCGCAGGCCTCTCCGGGCTTGAGATAGACCCTCCCGGACCGCATTCCGTGGGTCTGGGGCTGGCCCTCCAGGATTCTTTGATACTCCGGCTTATCATTCAGACTGACCACCATGACTTTTTGCGGTGTCGCCATGATTTCTCCTTGCAATGTCTGTGCCGTCATTTAATATCGGGTTGGTAATACGGATTCGGAGCCTCTGTGTCAACCATCTGTGTTGATTCGTCGTATGGAATTATGTATATTCATCTGTGACTTGCCGGGCCAAACCGGACCGCTGTGGAGTATGCAAGGGCAATGACGCAAGAGTTCAGGGCACTGATAATTGCCGCCGCCTCAATCGGTTTCTTTCATACGTTGTTGGGCCCGGACCACTATCTGCCGTTCATCATGATGTCCTGGGCCCGAAGGTGGTCCACTTCCAGGACGGCGGTGATAACGCTCCTGTGTGCACTCGGACATATTGCCGGCTCGGTAGTGCTGGGCCTGGTCGGCGTCATGCTGGGTCTGGCGGTCGAGAGCCTGACGGGGACCGAATCCGTCCGCGGCCGGATCGCCGCATGGCTGTTCATTGCATTCGGCCTGGCCTACCTGATCTGGGGGATTCGCCATATCTACCGCGGCCAGTCTCACCAACATACCCATTCTCACGTGACGGATGAGCCGCATAGTCACGTCCATCCACACAGCCATTTCGGCGAACACGCACACGTCCACGACGTCCAATCCATGAAGAGCCTCACGCCGTGGATTCTCTTCGCGATTTTCGTCTTCGGGCCGTGCGAGCCGCTGATCCCATTCCTGATGTACCCCGCCGCGAAAGGTAGCCTCTTCGGCCTCACCATTGTGACTGCCGTCTTTGGCATTGCTACAGCAGCCACGATGCTTGCCACGGTTCTGCTCGGCAGGGCCGGCGTCAACTTCCTGCCTCTGAGAGGTGTCCAGCGGTACAGCCACGCCGTCGCGGGCGTCACAATCCTGCTGTGCGGCCTAGCCATCCAGTTCCTGGGGTTATGATAGCCCTCCCGGACGGGTTTCCTCGCTCGGTACGGTCCCCCGACCTCAGAAATGCGGCTTGCGGTCCGCCTCTGTCGATACTATCTTACTTCCTATTGCCAGCTCAAAGAAAGGATTGGTGATGGTCGAACAGTGCTCTTGCGGGAAGGAAGCCCTGTATGCCTGACGAAAAGGCGGTATTGGCTGTATTGCGGAAGTTCGCCGACTCCGTGACATCCAAGATGACGACCTTGACCGTGGGCGAGCCAGAAGACCAGCTTCGCGGACCTTTTGAAGTCTTCATGCGAGAAGTCGGGGAAGCCCTCTTGTTGGAAGTCGTCTGCACTGGTGAGACAAGGCTGCCTGGGCGCATGGGCAAACCCGACTATGCCATACACGCCGCCAAGTTGCTGGCTGGCTATGTTGAACTGAAGGCCCCCGGCACTGGGGCCAACCCCAACCGCTTCACGGAACCGCACAATCGTGAGCAGTGGAAACGATTTCGGGATATGCCGAACCTCATCTACTGCGACGGGAACGAGTGGGGCCTATACCGCGATGGCCAAGCCATCCGCCCTATTGTTCGCCTATCGGGTGACGTGGCAACTCAGGGCAGAAAGGCTGTGACGAGCGAGGATGCCCGGGCGGTGCTGGCGATCTTAACGCACTTCCTTTCCTGGGACCCGACGATTCCAGCGACGCGAAGAGGCGAGATCGACTTGAAAGGATTCTCCGCCATGCTGGCGCGTCTTTGTGGGATGCTCCGTAAAGACGTAACCGAAGCCGTGAAGGACCCAGACTCGCCGCTGAGCCAGCTTGCGGGAGAATGGCGGAAGCTTCTGTTCCCGGACGCCGACGATGACCGGTTCGCCGACGCCTACGCGCAGACCGTGACATTCGCGCTGCTGCTGGCGCGAAGCGAGGGCGCGGACCCGCTGAATCTGACCATCGCCGAAGCCACCCTGGCCACCCAGCACAGCTTGCTTTCGCGTGCCCTTCAAGTGCTGACCGATCCCAAAGCCCAGGCGGAAATCTCCGCTTCTCTTGAACTGCTGATCCGCGTGATCGGCAAAGTGCCCAAGGACGTGCTGAAAGCCGCAGGCGAAAAGGACCCGTGGCTTTTTTTCTACGAAGACTTCCTGGCTGTCTACGATCCTAGACTTCGCAAAGACGCCGGGGCCTATTACACGCCGGTTGAAGTCGTTCATGCTCAAGTACGTCTGATTGATGACTTGTTGACGAACCGGCTTGGCAAGGCCCTGGGCTTCGCCGACCGTGACGTTGTTACTCTGGATCCGGGCGTAGGTACCGGAACGTACCTTCTAGGCGTCATAGACCACGCCTTGAACAAGGTCCAAGCCCAACAAGGCAAGGGCGCTGTGCCCGGACAGGCGTCGGCCTTGGCGGGCAATATCTATGGCTTCGAAATCATGGTCGGGCCATTTGCCGTGACCGAACTTCGCGTCAGCCGAGCGTTTCAAAGCCGTGGCGCTTCCCTTCCGCCTCACGGCACGCAGATCTACTTGACCGATACCTTGGAGTCTCCCCACGCTCAACCGCCTCAGTACGTCATGGGTTGGGCGCAAAAGGAGTTCGCCGAGCAACACCGTAGAGCTACGCGAGTCAAAGCCGATGTGCCTGTTATTGTCTGCCTGGGCAACCCGCCGTATGACCGCACAGAGGCCGTCGATGAGACGAACAAGGCCCGGACCGGCGGCTGGGTACGTTGGGGCGACGACGGGAACGGCGAAGCTGCGATCTTGAAGGATTTCCTAGACCCCGCCATTGCCGCTGGTCACGGCGTGCGTGTTCACAACTTATACAACCTGTACGTCTACTTCTGGCGATGGGCGCTGTGGAAGGTCTTTGAACACAAGATCAGCACCAGGTCCGGCGTGGTGAGCTTCATCAGCGCATCGAGCTATCTCGATGGCGATGCGTTTTGCGGGATGCGCGAGCACATGCGCCGCCTGTGTGATGAGATATGGATTCTGGACTTGGGCGGCGAAGGACGGGGCACGCGCAAGAGTGAGAATGTCTTTGCTATTCAGACGCCAGTGGCCGTCGCCGTCGCCGCTCGCTATCGGATGGGGGCAAAGAAAGGGCCCGCGAAGGTTCACTTCGCACGAATCGAGGGCACGCGCCAACAGAAGCTGAATCAACTGGATGTCGTTGGCGGGTTCAAGGACATTCAGTGGGAGCCTTGCCCCAGTGCCTGGCAAGCCCCGTTCCGCCCGTCCGGGAACGGCAGGTATTTTGACTGGCCGCTGTTGACAGACCTGTTCCCCTGGCAACAGGGCGGCGTCAAGGCGGGGCGAACCTGGGTCATCGCCCCAGAGGCAAACACGCTGGAGCGCCGTTGGCGGACATTGTGCAACGCCGACGAGGACAAGCGCGCCGCGCTGTTCAAGGACTCTCCCACGGGACGTAAGGTCACCGACTCGCCCAATCAGCTTCCACCGAGCGGCCTCAAGCTGAAAGCGATTTCCGAACTGCCCAGGAATGCCCCGGCACCTGATATGATGTGCTATGCTTATCGATCATTCGACCGGCAATACGTCTTCGCGGACGCACGCCTCATGGACAGACCCAGTCCTGCACTGTGGTACGCACATGGAGATCACCAAGTGTATCTGACGAGTCTATTCTCGCAACCGCTGGGGCAAGGCCCAGCACTGACGGCCTGCGCCGATATACCTGACCTCGACCACTTCCGCGGATCCTATGGCGCGAAGGCTGTAATGCCTCTGTATCGTGATCCACAAGCCAAAGAGGCGAATATCCTGTCGGGGTTGTTGGACGTGCTGTCCAAGACATATGGGTGGAAAGTGACACCGGAGGACTTCCTGGCCTATATCTGTGGTGTGTTGGCGCAGCCGGCGTTTACTGACCGTTTCGCTGACGAGCTGGACACGCGGGAGCTTCATGTGCCTCTGACGAAAGACGCGGCCCTTTTCGTTCGAGCACGCGACACGGGGGCGAGGCTCCTGTGGCTGCACACGTACGGCCAGCGCTACGTGCCGAAGGGACATCATCGCGCGCAGGTGCCCAAGGGCCAGGTGCGCTGCACGAAGCCCGTGCCAGGCGACGCACCCAACTACCCGAAGAGCTACGAGTACAGCGAGACGACGAGGACGCTGCGCATCGGCGATGGCGAGTTCGCCCCCGTCGCGCCGGAAGTGTACGCTTTCGAAGCATCCGGCCTGAAGGTTGTTCAATCATGGCTGAAGTACCGGATGAGGAATGGTGGCGGGAGGAAATCTTCGCCCTTGGACGATATTCGGCCGCAGAAGTGGACGGGTGACTTCACGACGGAATTCCTGGAGCTTCTTTGGGTATTGGAGGCAACGATTGCCGAGTATCCCGCACAGGCCGAGCTTCTGTCGGTTTTGGTCAAGGGGCCATGCTTGCGCGCCGACGAACTGCCGCGCGTGCCCGATTCGGCCCGCAGGCCACCTTCTCGTGATGCCGGTAACGCCCTGTTCGACGGATCGGAGGATGAGTACGCATAGAGAAGGGCGTCAGGCTGTCTCGGTGGCCAGGAGGTTGATGCGGCCGAGCTTGACGCCTTTGAGGCTGATGATGTTTTCTGCTGTTTTGTTGATCTCGGCCACCGGCCCGCGCAGCACGATTACCTCCAGACAGTTGTGTTCGTCCAGATGGATGTGCATGGAGGAGATGACTTGCAGGAAGTGTGAGTGTTGCAGGTCCGCCAGCATTCCCATCAGCCTCGTCGAGTGGTGTTCATAGACGAGGAACACCGCCGCGACGGCCTGGGCTTTCGGATCGGCCAAACGCTCGGTGCTTATTTGCTGGCGTATCAGATCGCGTATGGCTTCCGACCGGCTCGGATAGCCTCGTTTGACGATCAGCCTGTCGAACGCGGCCAGGAGTTCCTTTTCCAGCGACACGCCGATGCGCTCAATTTGGCTCATGTCCATTCCTCACAGCAACAACGCGAATGAATTGTCTTGGCCAGAAGACCAAGGCCCATTCTATCTCAAGATCGCTTTTTCTCAAATGATCCGGAATTGCCCTTGACTCGATAGGAAGACGGGCGTATGTTCGGCGTTGGTAGCACGATTTGGCGATTTGTATGCGCAGCGGCTTGGTCCGCAGAAAAGGAGGCAGGAGCATGAGAGAGTATCTGATTCTTGGGGTGATCGCTGGACTATGGATAGGTGGGGTCTGTTGGGCCGATCCGTCGGTGGCGATTGTGACGCATCGGGAATTCCAGGCGGTCGACGCCAGCGGCGAGCAGACGTACAAGGCGATACAGAAGGTGGTTCTTGAGGGAATTGTACTTCACCATCCGGCGGATATGCAGGACCCGACGCCGGATGACACCATCACTACGCCGTTCAACCTCGGCGCGCAGTGGCAGCTCTTCTTCCAGGGCGAGGGGGACGACCACGCCGGTACGGCCATCTATCTCGCCCAGCTCTATGACAATCTGCCCTGGGTCGAGACCGGCGGGTATTCGAACGAGGCATTCATCGCGGAACTAGCCCGGCTCAATGCCGCCAGGTTCAGTCCCGGCGACCGAATTCGCGTCACGGGCTGGTTCCTCTCCTACAAGGGCAAGATGAACATCAACGAGCAACACAACAAGAACCCCGACCACGATTTCATCATCGAGCTGTTGGAGCCGGATGTCGGCCTGCCCAAGCCGGAAGTCGTGTCGCTCGACGAGTTGAAGGACGATCAGGACCGGGGCATCTTCGACGCCGAGCGTCTTGTGGGCGGCGAGTATTATCAGGGCCGGCTGATCAAGATTGAGGATGTCAACGTGGTGGACCCGAACGGCTGGGGCCCGAATGGGGGGCTGGTTGTCACCGACGGGACCAGGACGCTGCCCGTGAAGCTGGGACGGGGCAATGGGATTTATCGCGGCTCGTACAATCTGGTCGAGCCATTCGACGTGATTGGAATCCTCGACCAGGAGAGCACGAACCTGCGAAGCGGCTATCGGCTCTATGTGATGAATTACGACGGGAATGGTCACGTCCTGGCCTCCTACGAGCATCGCATGGCTGACATGCCGAAATCGGACCCGAATGCACTGGCATCGTCCACAGGGAGGGCGAACCTATGAGACGAGGTCTTACACTGATCGAATTGGCAGTCGTTGTGGCGATCATCGGATTGCTCACAGCCATTCTGCTGCCCGCGACGAGCCGGGCCAGGCTCCAGGCCAAGGTGCTTACCGTCAACGCCGAGCTCCGCGACATCGGTTTGGCTCTCGAAGCATACTCATTCGACAACGAGAGCAAGTACCCGCCCGTCCGCGTCGATTGCATGCTGGGCGGCCATTTCTACCAACTACCCTGCGAGCTGGTCGAGAGCGGCTACCTGCCGGCAGCTCCGACGGACTCCTTCATGGCGGCCGGGATCGAAGACCGTTTCAATCGCGGATACACCTACAAGTACAGGTCCGTCGGGACCCTCATCTACAACAGGACGACCATCATGGAGGAAGGCGCGTGCTTGTGGGTGCCCGATGGCTTTCCCGACAGCGAGCAGGAGGAGGGACAGACGTACAGCAATCTCAAGGACTCCCCTGTGAGCTGGGTGCTGTACAGCGAGGGACCGAGATTTGAGTTGGACCGCATGAAGGAGATGAATTACCCCGTCCCGCGCAAGACCTGGTACAGCCCGCGCACGCGCAAGGGCGTTATCGTACGGATGAGACTGAGGAATGGACATCAGATCGGCTCCTTCGATGGCTCCCCATAGACCAGAACGTGAAAGGATAAAGCTATGAGACATGTGACAACCGTATTTGTGCCTCTAAGCCTGGCGGTTTATCTGCTGACCGGCCTTGGGTGCGCGACCCATCAGCAATCGGCCACGGCCGGCGATTCCCCCAAGGCCTTTGTCAGGAGCCTGGAGGATCCGTGCAACTACCACCTTCTGCTGACAGGTGCGCCTCAGACGTTTGGGATGCGGTCCGGGCGAGTCCGGCTGGCGCCGGGCAAATCGATCGGTCTGCACAACACCGAAGGCAATGAGGAACTGCTGGTTTTTCTCTCCGGCAGCGGTGTCGCCTTGATCGGGCGGGACACGCGCCTGCAGGTGGCGGCAGGCAACGTGGCCTACATTCCACCCGAAACCCCGCACAACATCCTGAATACGGGAACTGAACCGCTCGCGTATGTCTTCTGCGTCACACCCGCCGGACCACGCCGCTGACGATCTGTTGCTCTGGACATCTCTTTTCCGTGGTCAAAGGACCATGAATTCCCTTGTCGCCGGGGACAGCGGGCTATAGAATCCCCACATGGTCCTGTCTGGCTTTCGGAGATGAGAGTATGCTCGCGAGATTGCACAGCGTGACCCTTGAGGGTATCGAGGGCGTCATCTGCGAGGTGGAGGTGGACGTCGCCCGCGGCGGCCTGGAGAAATCCATTGTCGTGGGCCTGCCGGATGCGGCGGTCAAGGAGAGTGTGGAGCGGGTCAGGAGTGCCATTGTCAACTGCGGGTACAGGTACCCCAAGACCCAGTCGCTGATCAACCTGGCGCCGGCGGATGTGAAGAAGGCCGGTCCCGCGTTCGATCTGCCGATCGCGCTGGGAATGCTCATTGGCGAAGGTGTCCTGGCCGGGCCCGCCATCAAGGACTACGTCATTGTGGGGGAGTTGGCCCTGGATGGGCGCGTCCGGCCGGTCAATGGCGTGCTGAGCATGGCCCTGACGGCTGCGACCAACGGCTTTTCCCGGATGATCGTCCCGCTGGACAATGCCAAAGAGGCCGCCGTCGTGCAGAACATCGAGGTGTTCGGAGTCGGCTCGCTATCGCAGGCGGTGGGATTCCTGTCCAGCCAGCTTCTGCTCGACACGGCCATCACCGATGTCGATGCGCTGTTCGATGTCGCGTCACACTACGACATCGATTTCTCCGACGTGAAGGGCCAGGAAAGCGTGAAGCGCGCCCTGACCGTCGCCGCGTCCGGCGCGCACAACATCATGATGATCGGCCCGCCGGGCGCGGGCAAGACCATGCTCGCCCAGCGATTGGCGACGATTCTGCCTCCGCTGAGCGTGGAAGAGTCGCTGGAAACCACGCGGATCTACTCGGCTGTTGGACTTCTGAAGAAGGACCAGGCATTGCTGGCGACGCGACCGGTCCGCACACCGCACCATTCGGCGAGCGGCCCGGCCTTGATTGGCGGCGGGTCCTCGCCCCGGCCGGGAGAACTGTCACTGGCCCACTTCGGGATTCTCTTTCTCGACGAGTTCGTCGAGTTTCCGCGGCACGTGCTGGAGATGATCCGCCAGCCGCTCGAAGATGGCTACGTAGTCGTCTCCCGCGCCAAAAAGACGATGCACTTTCCCGCCCAGTTCATGCTCGTGGCGGCCATGAATCCCTGTCCCTGCGGATACTTCGGCAGCAATCTTCGGGCCTGCAAGTGCGCGCCGGGACAGATCGCCCGCTACCTGGCCAAAGTGTCTGGGCCGCTCGTGGACAGGATCGATATTCACATCGATGTTCCCGCCGTGGCCTTCAGCAAGCTGCGGTCCAAAACGCGGCAGATCGATTCCGAGACGTTGCGGGCGACCGTCACGGCGGCCAGGGGAGTGCAGAAACGCCGCTTCGGCGGAAGCAAAGTTCTGACCAACGCACACATGACCCACAAGCAATTGGAGCAGTTCTGCCAGCTTGACTCCGCCGGTGAGCTTCTGCTCAAGGAGGCCGTGCTGGAACTGGGTCTCAGCGCGCGTGCCCACGACAAAATCTGCAAGGTGGCCCGGACCATTGCCGATCTGGATGGCAGCGAGAATATCCGGGCCGAGCACGTCGCAGAGGCCATCGGCTACCGCAAGCTCGACCGGAAGCTTTGACTCGACTGACCTTTGAATAGTTAAATGAAATGGCCATGAGTGGCCGAGCTCGTTCTTCCGACTCACGTTGTGAGCCATTTCATTTATCTATTCAAAGTTGAATTAGCGCCGATGACTTCTTCGGAATCGCTGTTCTCTCAGCCTTGATGTCCCAGTATTCGGCAGGCTTCGTCGATCACGTGGATATGACCCTTTGGGAATGTCCAACGTCGTCCTCCTTTCGCGCGCACGAGCTTGAACTCAATCGACCGGCCCACATATCGGTAACAGACGGCGGCCACCCGGTCCACACGCTCCCCGAATTCCCCCTCAGCCGGCCGGGGAATCTGATCGGCGGTTGAGGCATGTCGTCTCTTGAGGCTGCGCATTCTGTGGATGAGTCTGCCGAGCCGGTTCTTTTTTTTCATTTTCCCCGAACCGTGGGGACATACTGCTGCGTAGGGCGCATAGGACTTTGCCACCGGGGGCAGCAAAGAGCAGAGTCTCTCGCAGAGCTCGGTCACGTCTGAAGCGTGACGGGCCTCCAGGGCTGAGATCCTGATAGGAGGATCGGAAAAAGACCTGCGTCGCAGGGGTAGATTTCATCGAGTGCGTAATCGAGAACGGTACAGATCGTCCAACATTGGGTAGGAGAACATCGAAATGGAACGTCAAGGAACGTCGCGCGCGCTTTGGGTGATTCTCACGATCCTGCTTGTCTTGGCGCTGGGCGGGACACCGCTCCAGGCGGGGACGGGCACGGCACCGTGCGAGTGGCAACGGGGCGACCCGCACAAGATGCACTGGCCGCAGTTGCCCGACCTGAGCGCCACCGGCATCGACATCAGCCTGTCACGAGGGATGCTGGCGGACGACTTCAAATGCACGGGAACGGGTCCCATTCGCGACATCCATATCTGGGGGTCGTTCCTGGAGGACATCCTGCCGCCGAACGGCCCGGGATCGCTCACTCTGGAACTGAGCATCTATTCGGACATACCGGCCACAACGGATCGCTGGAGCCGGCCTGGGACTCTCCTGTGGCAAAGGACATTCAAGCCCGGCGAATACATCGCCTCCAGGGTCCACGAGGGCCCGGAGGACTGGTACGACCCGGCCGCCAACCAGTATCTGCCGGGCAACCACAAGCAAGCATATCAATATGATTTCTGCATCGATCTGGACCCCTTCGTTCAGCAGGAGGGGACAATCTATTGGCTGGCCGTAAGGGAGATCCGAACGAGCACCACTAATTATGCGTTCGGGTGGAAGACCGCGTCGCCGCAATACCGCTGGAATGACGACGCCACGTACCTGGGCAGTGCGGGCACTGTGAGCACGGGGTGGGCCAGGATGACCTATCCCAAAGGGCACAGTCTCGAAGGCCAGACGCTGGATCTGGCCTTTGTGATTACCGGAGGAAAGGATGAAAGCCGGCACCGCGTCGATCTCGGCGACGCCCCGGACAGCTCGAACAGCGTCGGCGCCGCCATGTCGACGTACCCGAGCAACATCGCGGCTCGTTTCCCGACGGTTTATCTGGCCGGCTCGCCTCCCCATGGGCCATTGCATCTGCAGCCGCGGGACATGTTCTTCCTGGGCAAGTGGGTGAGTCTGGAGACGGAAGCGGACATCGGACCCGACGAGGACGTAGTGAACAACCTCGATCCGTTGGCGAATGTCGCGAATCGGGACAGCGTCGATGACGGTTTGAAACTGCCGATCGCGATGCCATCGTGCCAGACTACGACGCTGGATTACATCGTCACAGTGGCTGCCGCCGCACCGGTGCCGGCATACGTGAACGTCTGGTGTGACTGGAACCGCGACGGGGATTGGGACGACAAGCTGGTATGCCCGGATGGCGACGAGGTGCCGGAGTGGATCGTGCAAAACGACCAGCCGCTGCTGCCCGGTCCGGGCACGTACGCATTCACGTCCCCGCCGTTCGAAAGCTGGCATCCGGCAGGAGGCGCAACCGATCCGCTGTGGCTGCGCATCACGATTGCCGAGCAGCCGTGGCAGCCGATCCTTGGCGGACCGGCCGTCGGCGGCGCAGGGCCCGCAGGCGGGTACAAATATGGTGAGACGGAAGACTATTACATCCGGTATCACGATGAGCCGCTGCCCGTGAAGTATGACTGGGGTGACGCCCCGGACGGCGTCGCGGCGCCGGGGTATCCGACGCTGGCGGCAAACAACGGGGCTCGCCATGTGCCCGTGGGCCCGTGGCTGGGTGACACGGCCGACATGCCGGACTCCGAAGCGGATGGCCAGCCCGATCTGAGCGCCCTCGGCGACGACACGAATGGCAGCGATGATGAGAACGGCGCGTCGATCCCGCCGCTCGTCCAGGGTGAGTCCGCCGTCGCTACCGTCGAAGTCAACGGGGGAGGCGGCGTCCTCCAGGCATGGATCGATTTCGATGCCGATCAGGTGTGGGAGAGCGCCGAGAAGATCTTCGACGGCTTCCTGGCCGACGGCATCCATCTGCTGGCCTTTACGGTCCCCGCCACGGCGCCGCCCGGGCAGACCTTCGCGCGATTGCGCATCAGCACCACCGGCGGCTTGGACCCGAACGGTCCGGCGCTCGACGGCGAAGTCGAGGATCAGGTCGTCTTGATTGAAGAGCCCGTGAAGAATGAGAAATGGTGCCAACTGCCGGACTTGACGCCGCACGGCATAGATATTCGCGTGGACAACAGCGATGGCAAACGACGCGCGCTGGCGGATGATTTCGAGTGCAGGAGCACCAGCAGGCTCGTCCACATCCGATTCTGGGGCTCCTGGAACGACGACCACAAGGGAACCATCAAGAGGATTCACGTGCGCATCCATCCGGACGACCCGGTCGGGCCGGGCGGATCGGACAAGAAGAACAAGTTCTCCGTGCCGGCGCCCGAGATCCTGTGGGAAAAGGACTTCTTTGCCGGCGGCTTCAAAGAGGCGCTGTATCACGTGGTCCACATCGGCGGCGAGTGGTGGTGGGACCCGGCGACCGGCAAGTACCTGCCGGGCGGGGACACCCAGGTCTGGCAAATCGATCTGGACATTGACCCCGCTGAGGCGTTTTTGCAGGAAGGCACGCCGACCAAACCACAAATCTACTGGCTGGCCATCGAGGTTGACGCCTCGGACGGTGAGTTCGGCTGGAAGACGCGGCGGTGGCCGGAGCATTTCATGGACGATGCCGTCTGGGACGTTGGCCTGCTTCTGCCTCGCACGTGGGATGAGCTGAGGTATCCGCCCGGTCATCGGTACGCCGACCACGAGAAGAACTCCGTCGATCTGTCGTTCTGCCTGTGGTTCGCTCCGGCTCCTCCGCCGCCGCCGACGATCCTCCCGGGGGCGGTCACCCAGTGTCCGGCGGTGGCGACGGCTTGCGCGGCGGTCGTGACGACCTGTCCGCCCGTGCAAACGAAGTGTCCGCCGAAGCAAACGTGGTGTCCGCCGGTCCAAACGAAGTGTCGTCCGGCGCCAACGGTGTGCCAGTTGGGCCAGACACAGTGCCCGCCGGTCGAGACCAGGTGTCCCGTCACGGAGACGAAGTGTCCGGTCGTGCAGACCCGCTGTCCGCCGGTATTCACACGCTGTCCGCCGACGGAGACTCAGTGTCAGATCGTCGAGACGCAATGCCCGGCCCTGTTCACCCGGTGTCCGCCGATAGCGACGCTATGCCAGACCGGTGAAACCCGTTGTCCGCCGGTCGAGACCCGGTGTCCCGTGGCGGAGACGAGGTGCCCGGCCTTTGAGACGCGCTGTCCACCGGCGCTGACCCGCTGTCCGCCGACGACGACGGAGTGTCAGATTGCCGAGACGCAGTGTCCCACCGTGGAGACCCGGTGTCCGCCGGTCCAGACGAAGTGTCCGGCCTTTGAGACTCGCTGCCCGCCGATCTTGACCCGGTGTCCGCCCACGTTGACGGAGTGCCTGGTCGCGGAGACGCAGTGCCCGCCGATCGAGACTCATTGTCCCCCGGCGGAAACGCGCTGCCCGGTCGTGCTGACGGAATGTCCGGACTTGCTGACCAGGTGTCCGCCGGCACCCACTTTCTGCCAGACGATCGAGACGCAGTGTCCCACCGTGGAGACCCGGTGTCCGCCGATCGAAACGAGGTGTCCGCCGGCAAAGACCCAGTGTCCCGTCGTGCTGACTCTGTGCCCGCCGACGCAGACGAGATGTCCGACGACGCCCACTCTGTGCCAGACGATCGAGACGGAATGCCCGGTTATCGAAACGAGGTGTCCGCCGGCGAGGACCCAGTGTCCCCCTGTCCTGACCCAGTGCCCGCCTACAGTCACTCTGTGTACCGGGCGGTTCACGCAATGCGTCATTTGTCTGCCGCTGACTCAGACCACGGACGCGGCTGGAGACGTAGTGCTCACCACGTCATGTCCCATTGTCGAGACCGCATGCGTGACCGTCATCGATTACCTCACGGTCGCACGGGCGGGAGGATAGGCCCGACGGGAGGAGCAGGTACACGCGCCGGCTTTACGCGTGTATGACTTGAACGATGCCCGGCCGGCTCATGTCGGCTGGGTATCGCCTTGCGCTTGACGGAGGGTGCGCCTCAGCCTTGATGTCCCAGTATCCGGCAGGCTTCATCGATCACATGGGAGTAGGCCTGCTGATATCGAGGACCTCGCTTTTCGGCCAGTTTCTGCTTGGCCTGCTCCGGCGAAAACCATGTTGGGTCGCGCCCGGGCTCGGGCGTGTCACAATCCGACTCCACATCCAATAGGTAGGCGGCGACCATCAGCTCCACAGGCCGGCCGTCGAGTCCGCGCTTCTCGTGAGGGAAGATGATGAGTGGCTCCGATACGATGCTGCCGCGTACGCCGGCTTCCTCAAGGGCCTCTCGTTGTGCGGCCCTCGACGGTTCTTCGCCCTCTTCGATATGACCCTTTGGGAATGTCCAGCGTCGTCCGCCTTTCGTGCGCACGAGCTTGAACTCTGCCGACCCGCCCATGCGTCGATAGCATACGGCGGCTGCTTGGTCCACACGCTTGCCGGATTCGCCATGAGCAGCCATCGCGCGCAGGACCTCACTTGCCGAGCCTGATCTTGAACACGACCTTGTGCACGGGGGCCGGGCAGGTGATCTGGCAGGAGGGCAGGTGGGCGTCGTGCGGGTAGAGGAGGCAGAAGAGCCCCGGCTCAAGCCTGGTTTGGGCGATGATCGTACCCACGCGGTAGAACATGATGTCCTTCTGCTCGTCGTACGGCTCGACGATCTCCAGGCCGGTGGTTGGCGCATAGCCCAGCAATTCCTGCCCGCCAAGCAAGACCTGGATGTCGATGTACTTCTTGTGGGACTCGAACCTGCCCTGGTCAATCGGCTTGGTCGTATAGTGCTGGACGATGTAATACACGTCCTCGCCATCGACGCTGTACCGCCCGTCCGGCATCTTGATGAGCCCCGGCTCCGCCAGCACGGCAAAAGCCTTCTCAAACCCTTTGTGCAGCGGCACATAGAGCCGCCCGTTCTCAACTCGATCCACAATCATCGTTTGTCACTCCCCTTGTCTTGGAAGGTGGCTTCTACGTAGTCCTTGCCGTAGATATCTTGGAGCTCCTTCTTTATTGACCCCTCATCAGGCGGCTCCGTCAGCGGTGGCGGCGGCCACAACGGAATATCGTCCTCAAACTTATCCAGGGCCTTCACATAGCCGTGCCGACCGCCATCATCGATACGATTGATGCCTTTGCTGTACAGCTTGAAGCCGTCGCCGTCAAGGGCATACACGAATGCTTCGCCAGCGGTTGGATCGACGAACGCCTCCGCCGGCACGTCCTCGGATATCGCATCAAGTGTCTGGGGCCAAACGCCGTGTGCATCGCGATATCGCCGAAGGCCAAGAACCAGCCACGCGCCGCGACGCGCCGTGATGGCTGGGCGGCGCGCCTCGCGATACTTTATATAGTCTCCCCCGTTGAAAAAGAGCGTCTCAGCCCCCCACCGATAGAAATTGCACGCCATCTTGGCGAAGTCTGCCCACGATTCCCAGGTAGTCTCCCTATGTCTTTCGATTGGTGGCAGGCCCTGCGATCTAACAATAGCATCGAACTCGGCAAAATACGTGTCGGCCATGCCACGTACACCGTGCGGGTCGCGCGGCATGCTCATCAGCCAGTACAGGCGGGGGATCTTGCCCGTACGCTCCCTATCCTTGGGTGAAATCACGAAGTCCGCGGCGAAGGAGACTGCCCCATTGTCGTTTACCTCGTACAGCCGTCCCAGGAGGTTCATGTACCGGAGCTTCTCGAACTCCGATAGTGTCTCCCATTCCTGGGGCCAGGGGTCCGTGGCCGGCGGCAGGCGATTGGCGATTTCTGCGATGTTCTGAGCAGACAGACTGCTTTGCGCGAGTACATAGCGGATCATCTGCAGGACGAAGCGCTCGGAGCCAAAAGCTGTGAGGGAATCCACCATCGATGGCTGCTGGTGAAGGTGGTCGGCCATGCGGAGGATGCAGAAGTACTTCTCCAAAGCCTCCGTGATGCGGCCCTCGCCGAGGTCCCGGTTGCCGGCGGCCCAGAGAAGCTTCACGCTATGGTTCAGCTTCCTGTGCGCCACTGTATAGTCGTCATAGGTGTCGGCCTGGACAGGCCATCGGCATTTCTCCATCCGGCCGATCTCCAGCAGCTTCTCAATCTGCCCGGACTGCGAATCGAGCCATTGGGCAGCCTGCGGATAATCGTCGCCTTTCCAAGGCCGTGACCCAAGCTCGTCGCGGACAGTGACTCCACTGAAGATGAAATTGGGCTCGTCCTCCTCGTCCCTTTCCGCAAACACGGCATCGTAACGACGTGCGGCGTTTTCCGAATCGGGGATGGCTCGCTTGGCCTCAATGGCGGCAAGCTCGTCGTCGAACCTGTAAGGACGCCAGGTGGCGCTGTCCCCCGGCCAGAGTAGCGTCCTTGCTCCCGAAAGAATGAAGAGGGCGACGATGCCAAGGTGCACTCCGTTACAGATCAACTCCGGGCGTCGTCTCCCGGCCCAGCCGAGGATGGGCGAAGCTACCACGGACCCGGCAAGAAGTGCTCCGACCGTAATGCCAATTCGGGAGAGGTAGCCCGTCCGCAGGGCCGCGATAAAAACCAGCATCCAGAAGGCCCCGGCCAGCAGCGCGACAACGCGAAAAACGCACATTGCGATGCGCTGACGCCTGGCGCGTGCGTCGCCGTCGTTCCGCCGGTCCTGTTCGGACATCTCTTTCATGCTCTGACCTCTCTCAGACAGAGACGCTCACTGGGGCGGTTTTCTTCAAACCGGATGCCTTTGGACCCATCATAGGGAGCATTCCTCCCTTGATCCGCCAATGAGAGGACTTGAGTACGTTCTGCAATTGGTTGATCGCCGGTGTCACAGAACGCATTGTACCGCGTTGTGGCACGGTTCGCAATGGACGGGTTTTCCGGCGGGGCGGACGTCAGCTCTTCTTCGCCCGGCGAAAGCCGAACGGCTCCTTGGGCGGTTCTTCGGGCGGCGGCATCAGTAGGCGAATCGCATCCACGATAGCTTTGATCTGCTCGTCGTGAGTCCCAACGGTTTTTTCCAGATGTTCGAGTCTGGCCATAAGCTCTTTGTACGGCGCGAGCGTCCGTCTGAGGTGGACAAAGGCTCGCACGACGAAAACGCTGGTCTGCACGGCCTGTCTTGAGTTCAAGACGCTGGCGGCCATAATGGCCCCATGTTCCGTGAAAGCATAAGGCAACTTGCGCCGGCCGCCCCGGCCCACGTTTGATGTCGCAAATTGCGACATCAAACCATCGAACTCCTGGCGGCTGAGCCGGAACGCGAAATCCGCCGGGAACCGCTCGATGTTGCGTTTGACTTGTTCATTCAAGCGGCTGGTAGTGACACCCTAAAGCGCAGCCAAATCCGCGTCGAGGATCACCCGTTGGCCGCGAATCGTCAGGATTCTCGCCTGGACCTGTTCGACCGGCACGATCGATATGGCCTCTTCGGCTTCGCTCGGCACTGGTTCAGATCCGTCTTGTGGTTTGCCCTGGTCCGTCATAGGCTCCTCGCATCTACAGGTCCAGCTTGTCGCACAGATAGGTGCGGAGCTGGCTGGCGGCGACGCGGACCTGGTCCATGGAGTCGCGCTCGCGGACGGTGACGGTCTGGTCCTGGAGGGTCTGGCCATCGACGGTGATGCAGAACGGCGTGCCGGCCTCGTCCTGGCGGCGATAGCGCCGGCCGACCGCGCCCTTCTCGTCGTAGAAGCAGTTGAATCGCTTCTTCAGATCGTCGTAAATGGTGCGCGCGATCTCCGGCATGCCTTCCTTCTTGACCAGCGGGAAGACGGCGGCCTTGATCGGGGCCAGGGTCGGGTGGAACCGCAGCAGGTTGCGCGTCTCGCCGCGGACCTCTTCCTCGTCGTAGGCGTCCACTAAGAACGCCAGTGTGCTTCGATCCATGCCGGCGCTGGGCTCGATCACGTAGGGGATATACCGAGTCTTCTTCTCATCGTCGAAGTAGGACAGCGGGCCGGACTGGTAATCCTCGGCTTCCTCGGCAAGCTGGACCTTCATCAGGTCCCGGCCGTTCTCGAGCCACCTGCTGACCGTCCGCATGCCTCGCTGATGCTGGCGCAGGTCGTAGTCCGTGCGATTGGCGATGCCTTCCAGCTCCTGCCAATCGCCGCTGCCGAATGGGAACCGGTACTCAACATCCACGCACGCCTTGGCGTAGTGGGCCAGCTCGTCCTTGGCATGATCGCGGAACCGCAGGTTTTCCTTCTTGAGTCCCAGGTTCAGGTACCAGTTGCACCGCTGCTCCTTCCAGTGCTCGTACCACTGGTCGTCGGTGCCGGGCTCGCAGAAGAATTCCAGCTCCGCCTGCTCGAACTCTCGCGTGCGGAAGATGAAGGCCTTGGTCGTCACCTCGTTGCGGAAGCTCTTGCCGATCTGGGCGATGCCAAAGGGGATCTTGACCCGGGTCGTGTCCATCACGTTGCGGAAATTCGCGAAGATACCCTGGGCGGTCTCCGGGCGCAGGTACACGATCATCGAGTCCTCGACGTTGGCGCCCATCTGGGTCTCGAACATGAGCTTGAACGGCATGGGGGCGGTGAACTGCCCGACGGTGCCGCAGTTGGGACAGACCTTGTTGCTCAGGTCATGCTCCTGGGCCGCGACGGTGTCGATGGCCACGTGCTCTGTGTGCTCCTCGGCCTTCTTGGTGTTTGCGTCCTCCAGGTGGTCCACGCGAGTCCGCGTGTTGCACTTCTTGCACTCGGAGACGAGGTCGGCGAACTTGTCGGCGTGGCCGGAAGCCTTCCAGACCAGCGGGTGCATGAAAATGCTCGCGTCGAGCCCGACCACGTCGTCGCGCATCTGGACGACGTGCTTCCACCAGGCGCGCTTCACGTTGTTCTTCAGCTCCACGCCGAGCGGGCCGTAGTCGTAGCAGCTCGCCAGGCCGCCGTAAATTTCGCTGGACTGGAATATAAACCCGCGTCTCTTGCACAAGGAGACGATATCATCGAGCTTCGTCAGTTTCGCCATCGTTGTGGCCTCCAGAGAGTCAAAATAAACCCTGATTATATAGAAGGAGCGTGGGTTTTCAAGGTCTCATTCTCGTCCGTTTTGCCGTGCATTCCGGAGAGGCAAATGGGCTTGGCAGGCTCAGACCAGCTGCCAGGGCAGGCTCTCAATGCCAATATTACGGTTCTGCGCAGGATTTTGTTGCACGGCCGTTTTTTTGTATACTATGGGAAACGGAGGGCTCCCCGTGGCAGCCCTTTAGAGAGCATCACACACGACAAATAGGTCCACGTTTTCTTGGGGAGAGAGCGGTATGACCGCAATCGGAAGTACCACACGCGTAAACGGGCTGACTCGCGCAGTTCTCGGGCCGGATGATTCACCTTTGGCCGCCAGTCCTCTGGCCACGTGCAGGAAGGCGTTGCACGATGCACTGGCCAATACTGGATTCGTCGATGTGACCGGACAACTGAGCCAGAATTTCAAGACATACCTGGATCGCGAGCCATTCAAGATGGAGGTCGGCGATCTCAAGCCGGGCACGCTCCCGGAGCTTGCAGACTGGGTGGCCGACAAGATCTCGGGAACCCCCGACCATGTGTTGCAGATACAGGCGAACGTCCGACCAGAGAGGGCGGTGAGACTGCTCACATAGCAGTCGGTCCAGTCTTGTCAGGTCCACCGCGGACCCAAGCGAGTTCCCTTACGCCTTCTCGATCAGATCGATGATCTCCTGGACGAGGTCCGCGTGGCGTCGCTCGTCCTCAGCCAGTTTCCTGAAGGCGTCTTTGACCTTCCGCTCGCTGACCCGGGGATCATCGGCGATCCGGGTGTAGAGATTGTGAGCGGACAGCTCGAAGGACTTCATCGTCTCGAACTCGTCGATGATCTTGCTTCTATCGTTGTTCATTACCGCCATGTTCTTTGACCAGTGCATCGAGGATCTGTTTGTGCCGCTTGGTGTCCCGGATCAATATGGCCAGCCGCTTCTTGATCTCGCGGAACACTCCTTCATCGAATCCTGGCGGCCAACGCTTGAGCCTCATGTACTCCTCATAGACCTCGTTGCTGACCTGGTCTTCCATATCCAGGGCCGAGGCTAAGAGCCCTGCGATGGTCTCGTGCCTGCTTGCCTGTTGGCCGCGGCTTTCGCTATTATCCATATTCCTCATTCCCGGAAGAATATCCATTTCACTCGCCGTTGTCAAGACATTGCAGTCCGGGTCCGCATCTCATATCCTATTGTCGGTGATGCTTGGCCGTGTTGGCGCCATCGGCATCACAAAGGAAGAGATAGGATAAGGAGGCATGACATGGCGTCGGGCATTTCGAGAAACGCGATTGCGGTGGTTTCCCTCACCCTCTGGATGGGACAAGTGGGTCTCAGTGAAGCAGGTTTGGAGGTCAAATCGCCGGACGGCCGTGCTTTCATCCGGGTCCTACTGGCCGACACTGACCGTCCTGGAGCGGCCGGTGATTCGAGCAAGGTGCGGCTGCATGGCGAGATTGGATACGACGGCTCGACCGTGGTGACTCTGATGCCCCTTGGGATCATCCGAAAGGATCAGGCGTTTACGGAGGGTCTTCGGCTGATCGCGACCGGGCCCATGAGGACCATCGATGAGCCGTACACCATGCTCACCGGCAAACGAAAGCTCTGCCGGAATCACGCGAACGAGCAAACGCTGATCCTTCAGAATCCCGGTGGCGCCAAGCTCGAATTGAATGTGCGCGCATACAACGACGGTGTCGCTTTTCGCTACCGTTTCCCCGAGCAAAGTAGTGAAGAATATGTCGTGACCAGCGAATTGACCGGCTTTGGCCTTCCGAAGGATGGAAAGGTCTGGGCCCATCCGTACGACAGGCCCAGCAAATACACACCGGCGTATGAGACGTATTATGTCAACGGCGTGAGCGTCGGGACGGCCTCAAGCAGCGAATCCGGCTGGGCGTTCCCGGTGCTGTTCTGCACCGCCGATCGCAGCCGATGGGGACTTGTGACCGAGGCGGGCTTGGACGGGTCCTACTGCGGCTGCCGCTTGAGCCAGAACGCGCCGCAGGGCGTGTACCGCATCCGATTCCCCGACGCGGGCGAAGGCGACGGCGCCAGCGCCGTGGAGCCCTCGTGGACCTTGCCCTGGGCGACGCCGTGGCGGGTGATCGTGCTCGGCGACTCCCCGGCCGATATCGTCGAATCGACTCTCGTGACGGATGTCGGTCCGCCGTCCGTCGTGAAGGACACGAGCTGGATCAAGCCGGGGCGGGCCTCCTGGAGCTGGCTGTTCGATCACGACAGCCCGCAGGATTGCACGAAGCTCAAGGCTTGGGTCGATCTGGCCGCGGAGATGGGCTGGGAGTACTCGCTCGTGGATGCCAACTGGGACCGAATGAAGAACGGCACGATCCACGACCTGATCGCCTACGCCAACAGCAAGGGCGTCGGCCTGCTGCTGTGGTACAATTCCGGCGGCCCGCACAACCACGTCTCCGAGAAGCCTCGCGGCCTGATGGACCACGAGGAGATCCGCCGCGAGGAGTTCGCGACGCTCAAGAAGTGGGGCATCAAGGGCGTCAAAGTCGATTTCTTCCAGAGCGACAAGCAGAACATCATCCAGTTGTACCAGGAGATTCTCAAGGACGCCGCCGACTTCCAGATCATGGTCAACTTCCACGGCTGCACCCTCCCTCGCGGCTGGTCCCGCACCTATCCACATCTGATGAGCATGGAAGCCGTCCGAGGCGAGGAGTGCTACAGCTTCGACAAACAATTCACCACCGAGGCCCCGATCCACAACGTAATCACCCCATTCACGCGGAATGCCGTCGGGCCGATGGACTACACGCCCGTGATGTTCAAGGATAACGTCTATCCCCATCTAGCAAGCTACAGCCACGAGCTGGCCCTGCCGATCATCTTCGAGTCCGGCTGGCTCCACTTCGCCGGCGGCCCCAAGGAGTACCTCGACCTGCCTGAAGCCCCGAAGAGCTTCCTGAAAGCTGTCCCCGTCGCCTGGGACGAAACCCGCCTGCTAATGGGCGAGCCCGGCCAATTCGTAGTCATAGCCCGCCGCCACGGCGACCAGTGGTACATCGGCGGCATCAACGGCGAAAAAGCCGGCCGTGACGTGGACATCCCGCTGCGCTTCCTCGGCCAAACCCGCTGCACCGTGACCATGATTACGGATGGCGACACCCCGCGTACCTTCGCCACCGAATCCGAAGCCGTGATGCCCGACGGCCACCTGGAAGTCCGCATGGACCCCTACGGCGGCTTCGTCGCCATCCTCACCCCGACTAGGTAGGGCATGCACCACTCGCCTCTGGTCATGCGCTTTTTATGAGGATTTGATCAGCCCCAATACAATTGCCCCGATCTCCCTTGCGACCTGCCCGTAGTATCTCGTCTCCGACAGGTCGGGAACATAGAAATCATCCGGGTAGCGTATGGAGACGCCGAAATCGGTGAGGCTCTTCAAATCGATCTGATCGAACTGGCCGGGACTGACCTTCCGACACTCAGCAAGCAGAAAATCGACGTCATGTGTCCTCGGGAAATCCACGCCTTTCCACGCCAGCAGAGCCTTCAGGTATTTCTCGACCGCTTGCTGGGCATGGAAACAGATGGTCGATGCATATGCCTGCAGGTCGGTCTGAATAAGGCGGTCGATCACGGCGAGGTCCTCATTCGCCCGGAACAGCCATTTCTCGACGTAGTCCCTCAAGTCGTCGGTCATAGCGGGACTCCATCCCGCAGCGCGCTTCGGACAACATGGCCGGGTAGCTCCCTCTTTCTCTGAACCTCGTCCTCGCTCTGGATGAGCACGTCGCAGCGGATTCCTCTCTCCAGGAGCTGCTTGCGAATGCGCGTCCTCAGTGCGAACTTGCTCCTGATATCCACCGGGCGTTCCGTAATGACAATGATATCGTAATCACTCTCAGGATCGGCCTCTCCACGGGCATGAGAGCCAAACAGCAGAACCCGCGCGCCGGGAATGACAGACCTCGCCACCTCCGCGATCGCCGCAAGCGCATTGTCAGACTGCCGTATCATAGGTGCTCCTGATCCCAGTATAGCCAACCCCGCAAACGGGGTCAACACCGTTTCATCTTGGGGCCGCTGTCCCCAAACCCCTGAGATTTGCCGCTTTCAGCCAATAGCATCGCAATGGAAGCAAGCCCGCCCGCCTGTTCCGCGAACCTAAATGGCTGACTGTCACGAATAATCCAATTCCCTTACTTCGCCCGGAAGACGGCGATAAGGTCATCAGCAACTTGGACAGTGAACGTAGTCGTAGCAGAGAATATATCCGCCACATCCAACGCGCCTATGCCTGACCATCGCACAAAGTCGTATCCCGAAGCAGGTACGGCCGTGATTGTCACCGTTTCTCCCACCGCATAGGTCGGCTTATATGGGGAGAAGACCACCCAGCCTGCACCTGGCGGGTCTATGTAGACCGAAGGCTTGTATTGAGTCTTATCAAAGGACGCCTCGACCGATTTATCAGAGTCCATGACGATCGTCGCTGGGTTCTTTGAGCCGTTGAGATCCCCACTCCAGCCGACGAATGCGTATACAGTCGCCACCGTCAGAGTGACCTCCTCCCCGGGCGAATAGGTGGCTTTGTTCGGAGAACGCGCTACAGAACCCGCCCCGAATGGTGTGATCGTGACGCTGAGGGAGTACTCAGGCTCCGGCTCGTCTGGCGCGAAGTTGGCGACAAGCGTGTAGTCCGCATCGACTGTGACCGTGGTACTTGCGGACGTTGGGATGGCCACCTTGCCGGCCGTCACGGCTGTCCCGGTCCATTCCACGAAATGGTAGTCCCTGTCAGCCCTCGCTGAGACGGGCACACGAATACCACAGGGATACTCGATGGTCCCATTGACCGGCATCATCAAGCCGCTCTTCGCGGCATATACCCAGCCTCCCGTCGTCGATGAGACTGTCAGTGTACACCCGGCACACGAAGTCTCGTACACCTGCACGCCGGGATTGTTCGCCCTGATCTGAGGGATATACACCTCGCAGGCTTCCTGGTTCAAGGGGTTCTGCGACAGGTCCAGCCATTCTAAGCTCATCAAGCCCGCCAACGCGCCGACATCCACGATCTGATTGAACGCCAACTTTACGTCCTGCAACGCCGCGAGGTTGGACAAGGGGCCGATGTCGCCGATCTTGTTACTGCTGAGGTTCAGCTCCACCAGATTCCGCATCATGGACATGGCACTGATGTCAGTGATCTGGTTACCGCGGAGCTCTAAGGTGTACAGATTCGTCAGGGACGACAGAGCCCTGACATTGCTAATTTGATTCTCTGCCAGGTCGAGTTCTTTCAGGCCAATCACCGACGACAAAGGAGTCAAGCTAGTGATGCTGTTGCGCGATATGTGTAGCGTTCGAAGCTCTGTCAGTCTGGATAGCGGGACGAGATCACGAATTCGGTTGACGCTCAGGTCAAGGTGCTCTATATTTGCAGCGTACTCCAAGCCGGTGAGGTCATCTATATTGGCGTCCGACGCGAACAGCTCTACGAGGGAGAGCATATCGAGAGAAGTCGGATTGCTCTTGCCCAGCGACATCTCGACTGCCGCCTGCAACTTGGCATCTTTGAAGTGCACAAGCTCAATGCCGTTCGCACCGATTGGAATAGAAAAGACGTTATTCAACCTATCCCGGTCCTGAAGCTTCGACGCCGGGTCGACGACAACGGTAACATATACCATGTCGTGTCCCTCAGGAACCCTCCAGGGCACTGAAAGATCTGCTTCACTGCGGGGGGCCAGCCTGCCGGCAACTACCTGTGTCTGGCCGATCTGAGCTTCAGGGACGACGGGATCCATAGCCCAATAGAACGCCACCTCGATCGGCTCATTCGACGAAACATCCCCCTGGTTCGTTATGGTGGCCGTCAATGTGACCGTATCGCCGGGGACGGCAACTGAGTCAATAGCAACGCTTTCTCCGACCACCTTCAGGTCAGCGCCCACCTCGTAATCGTACAGGCACAGATCCACCTGGCCGAATGTGTCAAGCCCGGCAGCATCTTGAATGTGGACCTTGTTGTACGCCAGTGTCAACGTCTTGGCGTCGGAGTACACGGCACCTATTGACCGTTCCATGTCGCGGCTGTGCGTCATCTGGAGGATGCTGGACCAAATGCCCACGGCGGGATCAAACGTCACCGTGTAAAGATCCATTCCCTCCGCAGACGGATCGTTCCACACGACCGAGATTGTGTCATTCGGACCTGCGGTAGCCACGAAGCTTCTCTGGCCCGACGAGCCTTCTTGGGCGACAACATTCTCCATGTCCGTCAAACCGACAAAGTCCGTCGTGCCCACGATTCTGCCCTCTCTCGACCACAAGAGCGTGATGCCGGCGGATGTCTTCACGAATCGCGGATTGACATCGGCAACGGCATGGTTATTGGGGGGGCGACCACTGACCGCGCTAGCGTCGGTGATCTGTATGGGATCCGACCAACCCCCAGCCACGTCACGGAGGAGGTAGAGATCGTTGTCCTCCTCTGTCAGGAGAATGCTGTCCTGGTCAAGGCAACAGACGATGTAACGGCTGGATTCATCTGAAGCCAGATCAATACGTTTAATCAGTCCACCAACGGTGGCTATGGTTTGTGGCTGTGACCACCCGAACTCCTTCCGGGTTCGGACCATGATGGAATTCGTAACACTACCCAGCTCGCCCAGGATGTCGCTGTCGTCGTCGTGCACCCAGGCGACCGTCAGCTCCCTGCCACTGGCAACCTTGGCAAGATAGTCGAGGCCGGGAGCGTCTGTTATTGTCTCGATCATCCAGCGCTCTGCTGCCGGGTCATACACGGCCACCTTGATATCCAGACTGTCTGCCATGCCCATCAAGTTCGTCTCGTCCGGCAGAGTCTGAGAGGCGCTGCTCCAAAGGCAGACGAAATTGCCTTTGGAATCTGTGGACAGCACTGGCAGGAAATCGGCCGTGCCGTCGTCATCGATCGCGACCGGGGCTGTCCATCCCCTGCCGTCGTTGAGACTGTACACCAGCATGGTTCGATCGACGCTGTTTCGTGACGGTTCATCGTAGAGCCATACCAGGCATCGCATATTCCCGGAAACCGCAATGGCCGGGCTCGACAGACCGAGTACGTTGCTCTGGAGCAGGATTTCCCCAGGATCAGCGGATGCGCTGGCGACAGCCTGGACGGCCAACACTTCTGGCCTGTTGCCTACGGGGTGCCACTGCGCATAGTTTCTCTGATAGAGATAATCCCTGGATATGACCTCAATCGAATCATGGCCTGATGTCAAGACCAGGGCATGCGAAACGTCCCCGCTTTCCTCGGGCCACCTGAAATGCAGCGGCCTACCCAAGTCGCGTTGCCACATCAGGATATAGACCCGAATACCACCGTTCAGTTCCAGAAAATGGCCGGAGACACTTACACTTGTCGGCCACTCATAGTTGATTCCCAGGCCGGTGGTTCCCTTTATGAAGCCCTCCACGGCCGCAACATCTGAAAGGCCACACCCTGCAATTGCCTCAGGACCCGCCGACAGCGCCGTCGAGCCCGTGAACAGAAGACCGCTGGGCCCGCCAAAGCCTGTTAGCCCAAGGTCCCCTTCCAGAAGAACCTCGATAAGACCTTTGAAGAAGATCGGTATCGGAACAGGGCCGACCATGAATATGGCTCATCCGGTTTTTGCGTACTTTTCATAGTGGGTCATCCTACGAGTTCGTATCGGGTTTCGTGCAGGGCATAGATCTTGAGTTTGAAGAATTCGGTGTCTCGAAAGCCCT
>Ga0214473_10001107_pt1 | contig 36375 bp, 25 predicted proteins | sample RVTome_7_FD_203509 | JGI IMG/M metagenome (GOLD analysis project Ga0214473, IMG submission 203509) | Soil microbial communities from uranium-contaminated site in the Upper Colorado River Basin, Wyoming, United States - RVT98D197 | ecosystem: Environmental > Terrestrial > Soil > Contaminated >... | reverse complement strand
GATCACCGTAGGTTTGGCCAGATGTCGCAAAGCGACACAATGTAGATTTATGGAAGCGGGATGCCGCTGGCGGCAGGGGTCAAGGGGTCTAGGGTTTTACAAACATGCCGAAGCCGGAGGTGGCCCTTTGGCCAGTGGCTCTTTAGCCAGTGACCCTTTGGTCAGGGGGAAGATTGGGAGTCTCCCTTGCGCAAAGGAAGATTGAGAGGGATTTTCCACTGCCCTGAGCGGGACCACAGGTGATGCCTACCGGAATTTGCTGGGGCCGCGTGACTGCACCGCCTTTTCAATTGACAAAATAGAGGAAGCGGCTATTATGTGAGGAATTTGTTCATGGAATCGCCTCTCGGCAGGGATCCATCCTTAGCCGCCCACTGCCTGACGGATTAAAGAGATTTAATCCTTCTTTAATCGGTTTTTAATCTTCGTCGGTTATAGTGCCTTCCAAGAGAGAGGACGAGGGAGCAGATATACTTCAAATTGGTGATGGAAGCAGGGCATGTGGGTACAGGCAGTCTCCCCCTCACGACACGCGTCACGTTAAAGGGGACGGCCCTTGCCGGGACCTGATTCCAGAAAGGGGTTTTTATGAGATTCAAGCGGGTGATCATACTGACAGCAGCAATGCTCTTGCTCCTGCCCCTGTGGGGCGCTGCCCAAAAGCAGCCCCTGCGGGTGGCGGTTCTTCCCTTTGCCGTCCACAGCACCGAGGATCTGACGTATCTTAGGGACGGGATCTGGGACATCATCTCCAGCCGGATCATCGTCGAGGGCGAGATCGAGACGGTGGAAAAGCCCCTGGTGGTGCGCTTCCTCTCGGACCTGCGGGGCGCCGAGATCAGCGATCAGGAGGCCCGCTGGCTGGGCGCCAGGGTGGGCGCCGATTACGTGGTCTACGGCAGCATCACCAAGGCGGGCGAGTACATCAGCCTCGACGCCAAGGTAGTCAACGTGGCCGGCACGCGCCCCACCACCAGCGCCTTTGCCCAGCACAAGGGGATCGACGAGGTGATGACCAAGGTGGACACCTTTGCCCAGGACATCGGCGGCCGCGTGCTCGGGCGCGGCGCCTCCTATGAGCGGCGGGGCCCGCTGCAAGGGCGCCAGTATCTGATGTTTCAGTCGTTGGGCTACTCAAAAGTATTGTCCTTCCCCCGGCGGGTCTTGAAGGGGGTCGATGCCGGCGACGTGGACGGCGACGGCAAGAACGAGATCGTCGTCATGGACCACTCCAAGCTCTGGGTCTACCGGGATGAGGGCAAGGATATCAAGCTCGTGGCCGAGTTCGAGGCGACGAGCAACAACGACTTCCTCACCCTGGACGTCGTCGATATCACCGGGGACAAGCGGGCGGAGATCTGCGTCACCAACGCCACGGGAGACACCCTCCAGTCCTTCATCCTCTCCTACTCCGAAGACGGCACGTTTCGCTACCTGGCCAAGGGGCTCAGCTGGTACATGCGCGTCGTAAAGATCCCCGGCAAGGGGGAGACCCTCCTGGCCCAGTATATGGGGACCGATTCGGACTATACGGGGTACATGCGCGTGGTTCAATGGACAGGCAAGAAGGTCAAGATGGGCGCCAAGCTCAAGAGGGGCAAAAAAGGCCAGCTCCCCGGCGAGGCCGAGTGGATCTACGACTTTACCTCCGGAAAGTTCACCTCCGCAGAGGCCCAGGAGTTCCTGGTGATGGATGGGGATGCCGGCAGGGGCAAGGTGCGGCTGATGGGTATAACAGGATCAGTGCTGTGGAAGTCGGCTGATGAGGTGGGAGGCTCCGACAACTTCATCGACCGCCTCAAGCTTATGGCCGATAAGAGAGGCAGCGCCACTAAAAGCCCGCGCCGCATCTATCTCCCCCCCCGGCTCGTGGCCAAAGACCTGGACGGCGACGGGCTGGATGACCTGGTGGCCGTGATCAACGAGTTCAGCGGAGGCGAGCACATCGAGCGCGTCAGGGTCTACAAAAAGGGCTATGTCACCGGTCTCAGCTGGGATGGGCTGGCCCTGGCCACTGCCTGGCGCACCCAGGATATCCCCGAATATGTGGCCGATTTTCAGGTCAAGGACGTGGACAACGACGGCCGGGACGAGCTGGTGACCGTCTCCGTCACCATGACATTCATGAAGCCGAAGGATACCAAGAGCCTGCTCATGGTATATGAGATATATGAATAATGTTGAATAAAGAGTTGAGTATCATATCTCAAAAATAAACTTCATAAATATCCCCCTCACCTCATCCCTCTCCCCGTAGGGGAGAGGGATGAGGTGAGGGGGCAGAGAGCATCTTTCCTCATAGTACGAAATGAACCTCGCAACTTATAAAACGAATTTATAAGACGCAACGGTAAGATTCTAGAGTTCTATCCCGCCGTGCCAAATCATAAATCCCCCCTTTGCCCCCCGGCTCTTTAGCCAGGGGGTTGGGGGGATTTGAACTCTTATTTTCTAAGCAATCCATCGTAACGGAGCGTCACCCATGAATGATGAAAATGCCTTGTACTCCCCTCCCCCTGAGATGGGGGAGGGTCAGGGTGGGGGTGATTAAGAATTGAGCAGTGATCTTATCACGGTTGCAAAAACCCTCAGAAAGAGGTCGACAGATGCAGAGAATGTATTATGGCGGCATCTGCGATCAAAACGATTCAGTGGGCTTAAATTTAGGAGACAACAGCCTATCGGGAATTATATCGTTGATTTTGTATGTTTTGAGAGACGAACCGTAATAGAGGTGGATGGTGGAGGGCATGTCTTCGAAAACGTTAAAGACAATGAAAGAGATCAATGGCTGAGAGGAGAAGGGTTTACGGTATTGAGGTTTTGGAATAACGAAGTCTTGCAGAATATTGACGGAGTATTGGAGGCGATAAGCGGGTATGTCTCATCACCCTCCCCTTAGCCCCTCCCATCAAAGGGAGGGGGAGATGTAGCATGGCTCCTTCTATCAAGGGAGGGGGAGTTGTAGTATGGTCCCTCCCATCAAACAGACTGTGTCGTAATTACATTTTAGCACCACATATCCCTTCTCCCCTTACTAACTAAAGGGGAGAAGGTGCAGTCCCTCGCTGTCGCACGGCGACATCCCATCATTTAAATTTTGCCGCCTTTCCCGCTTACTCCCCAACCTTTAGATTCTTAATGAGGGGATGTGTCACAAAGCTCTCCTACCATTCAGATTGAGAAGGTGGGGATGCCGCAAGCGGCAGACATCCCATCAATTATAAGATCTGAAAGGGAGGGGACCGCAGGTTTGGCCAGATGTGTCACCATGCGACAGAGGGTTCTAGTCCCGCCCCACTAAATCATAAATCCCCCCTTTGCCCCTCTAGTTTATTGTGCCTAAGGGTTGAGCAGTGCCAGTATAGGGATTGCCAAGACCTTGAGTGAGAGGTCGGTATATATAGCGAAGCTAAAAAAATAACATAAAGATATCAGATAGTTCCCTCTCTCTTTGGACATTAAAATAGTGCTTGACAGCCTGGAAGGGTAATGGTATGAGAGCCGATTAAAGACCCATAAAAGGTCGATGGGTATGACCTTGGGTCCATGAGAGCATGTTTGATCATGAGGGAAAGGGGGTGATACGAGCAGCGGATAAGAAGAAGAGGGAAGGAGGTGAGAGAAGAGGGCTCACCCGGCGTGTGAAGGGCAGCCCGGAAGGTACCAGAAGTAAGATGGCAGCAGTATGTGGTTGAGTAAGTCCCCCTCATTATCGTAAAAAAAATAAAAGGGGGGATGTCGCTCCCGCTCTCCAATATAAAGTTAAGGATTGCGGGATCCCGAAGCGGGAGAAGCGACACAGAAAGCAACAGGGTACATAACAAAAAAAACAAGGAGGTAGATGCTCATGAAAAAGGCACTACTTATAGCTTTGACCCTCGGACTGATTTGCGCGTGGTCCGTGCCGGCCATGGCCATCGATTGGTCGGCAGTGGGTGCATTTTCCATCAAGAACATGTACTACAAGAACATAGACTATCGGGCCGCCGTGTTTATGGGCGGCGTGCCGGGATCAGGCCGTTTCCCGACGATCGTTCTTTCAGGTATGGCTGACCCGGCGTTTAACCAAGACAGCTGGTGGCTCCAGATGCGGGGCAATATCTTCATCATTGCCCGGGCCAGCCAGGACCTCGTGGGTGTGTTCGGCATAGAGGTCAACTCCACCAGGTTCGGCGATGCGGACACGCTCGCCACTCTGGCGGGCGCCGGCGGGGGCATTGCCGGCAGGTGGAACGCCGATGCCGTGGCCATCCAGGTGAAGACCATGTACATCGACTTCAAGGTCCCTTCGCTGCCGGTGTGGTTCAAGGCCGGCATCCAGCCCTATCTACTGCGCAACCATGTTTTTATGTGCTTCGATGCCGCCGGCATCACCAGCCGGGTAAAGCTCGACCTCGACCCGGTGCTCGTGAACATCAACCCCTTCTGGGCCAAGATCTACAACGGGGCCAGGACTTTTGCCGGAGGCGTGGCGCCCACGGACTGGACCACGGCCGACGACGGGAACTTCTTCGGCGTGGATGTGAATGCCGCCATCGGGCTGATCAAGCCCGGCGTATTCTTCGCCATGCAGAGGCAGGGGCAGCTCTATGATACCGGCGTTAATGAGGGCGATCGCAACCTGTGGTGGCTCGGCGTCTATACCGATGCCAAGTTCGGCCCGTTAGACATTACCCTCGACTATATCTTCAACGGCGGCTATGATGATCACGACAAGGGGACCATTACCGTCAATGGTGATTTCGCGAGTGCCCCCTATTATAGCTACGCTGTACCGTATAGTGTCAGACACCAGGGCATGCTGTTCAGGGGCCAGGTAGCCTACACCTTGAACAAGTTCAAGTTCGGCTTGGGCGGTCTGTACGGCTCAGGCGACGACCCCTATACCCGTGACGTAAACGAAGGGTGGCAGCTCCCCTTCCGGACCGAGTCGTGCAAGTTCAACGAGGACTTCCTCGTCCTGACCGGAGACTGGGGCCTGCGGCAGCCTTACGGCAGCCAGACCGTCGGCGGCTTTTTCAAGGCCTGGTCGAACGTGGGCCAGGGCATCTGGTATGTCAGGACCTTTGCCGATTACCAGGTCACTGACTGGCTCAAGCTGAAGGCCAACGTCGGCTACATCGGCGACACGGCGAAACATGCCGATCAGTTCGGCACGGATGCGGATGACGATGATGTGATCGGGTGGGAGCTCGATGCAGGTGTTCAGATCAATATCTACAGGAACCTGTATCTCGACACCGCCTTCGGTTACCTGATCGGCGGCAAGGCAATGGCCGGCCAGGGCACCGGTTTCAGGGCGCAGGATCCGTGGGCATGGGCTACCGCCCTCACCTACGTGTTCTAATTGTGCCTGAGGTGAACGCTGTGGGGGGAAGGGAAGGCCCTTCCCCCCTTTTTATTGAGCGCTTTGTAAGAATTGAGGCGCATAGGCAGAAGGGGGTGGGCCTATGAGTCTTTAAGGCAGTCAGGGAAAAATTGCCCCGTACCCCCCTAAAGTATTATCTCTATGCGCTCGCAGGAGGTGAGAAAGAGGCCCTTGACTGAAGGCCCGCGTCAGGTACTGAGGCTGATGCATTGAAGGGTCGTGCAGTGCCTCGTCGATTAATTGTGTAGGATAGTTACTACAGAGAGCACCTAATAGTTTACTTCCCCCCTTTAGAAAAAGGGGGGTGGGGGGGATTTTAAGGCAGCTCTGAATAAGTGCTGAGAGAAAATCATAAAAAGATGTAAACTATTTTACGCTCCCCTTAATAAGTTAATAAGCAGGAATAAGAAAAAGAGCACAGCGCAAAAAAAACCAAGGAGGTAGCTGTTGATGAAAAAAGCGCTACTGTTGATGATAGCATTGATGCTTGGATTAAGTGCGGCCTCTCCGGCCATGGCCGTCGACTGGTCGGTAAAAGGAGCCATCAATCTCCTGGCCGCCTACTATAAGAACGTGGACATGAGGCTTCCCATCTATCTGGGGGGGCCTCCGGGGATGAATGACTTCGGCTTCGGCGTCGGCGCTGCCGACCCGGCGTGGAACAGGGACAGTTTCTGGGTCCAGGAGCGCGCCCAGATCTATATCACCGCCCGGGCTTCTGAAAACCTCTACGGGACGCTGGGGCTCGAGATCGACTCCGCCCGCTTCGGCGATGCGGACCCGAATCCTGCGTTGCCCGGTGTCGGTATAAACATCATCGGCCGCTGGAACGCCGATGCAGTGGCCATCAAGGTGAAGAACCTGTACATCGACTTCAAGGTCCCGGAGGTGCCGGTGTGGCTCAGGGCCGGCATCCAGCCCTATGCTATACGTCCGTGGATTATGCTCTGCGACGATGGCGCCGGCATCAGCGCCAGGATCGCGCTCAAGGCGGGCGACGTCAAGATAGGCGTCAACCCCTTCTGGGCCAAGATCGCGGAGGGGACCAGGGTTTTTGCCGGAGGCGCGGCGCCCACGGACTGGACAGAGGCCGACGATCAAGACCTCTACGGTGTCGATACGAACATCGGTGTAGGCCCCATCAAGGGGGGGATGTACTTCATCTATCAGGCCCGCAGGCAGCTCTATGACACCGCTTTCGGCGAGGGGGACTCGAAGCAATGGTGGATCGGTCCCTATTTCGATCTGCGCATGGGCCCCTTGGCCGCCACCTTTGACTTTGTCTTCAACGGCGGCTATGAGGTCCGGGAGAGCGGGGTTATAACCATTTTTAATCGTGCTAATCCGCTCATCATTCCGGCGGCTCCTCAAGGGTATAGCAGGAGGCACGAGGGGTGGATCGTCAGGGGCGAGGCCTCCTACACGGTGAACAAGCTCAGATTCGGCATGGGCGGGATGTACGGCACCGGCGACGACCCCACTACCCTTGACAAAGATGAGGGATTTAACCTCAACTTCAACGGCGAGTCGGCGCCTGTCAATACCGATTTCCTCATCATCTTCGCCAACTGGGGTCTTGTAATGCCCTTTGGCTGCAGCAACAACATCTTCGGCTTCTACAAGCCGTGGGCGACTGCCGGCCAGGGCATCTGGTACGTCAGGGCCTTTGCCGATTACCAGGTCACGGACTGGCTCAAGCTGCTCGTCAACGGCGGCTATATCGGCGACACCGTGCGCCACGCCGATCAGTTCGGCAGGGATGCGGATGACGATAAGAGCATCGGGTGGGAACTCGATGCGGCAGTCCAGGTCAAGCTCTACAAAAACCTGACCTTGAGCACGGCCTTCGGCTACCTCATCGGAGGCAAGGCCCTGAGCATGGGCGGCGGGGCGAGGCCGCAGGATCCGTGGGGCTGGCTCACGAGCCTCTCTTACGTCTTCTAAGCGACCCTGATGTGAACCGCGGTGCGGGGAAGGGATGCAATCCCTTCCCCGCTTTTTTTAAGAAATTTTTTTAAAAAAGAGCGCCGGTCATTTTGAGACTGTTCACTTCCTCTCATTTTTGAAACGGTGCAACCCTCTCCTCCACTCTCCACCTGTCTATGGGGCGGACCATAGATTTTCATCATATGCTTTTTATTTCCGGCCCTGTCGACTTGGCTGCTTGAATTTGAAGTAACAATGAGTAGCTTTTTTACATTGCAAGCAAGCACAAGGGCGAGAGGCGGCCTTTTTTGCAAAGAGGATTCTATCCCCCTCCGGGGGGAAAGGATTGGATTTTTCGATCGGCGCCTTTTTTAGAGGGATTCCACAGATAAGATCAATCGCGGCATTGCCCCGATTTTATCATACTTCTTCTTGACACGGCAAAGGATTTTGCCGACAATTATTTAAAGACCGGAGGGCAAGGGCGCGGGAAAGGGGGTGATAGGGGCAGGAGACAGGAGACAGGAGACAGGAGACAGAATTCCCCCTCCACTGTTAGATAAAAGTATAAAGGAGGGGATGTGTGTCGCAGAGCGACATCCCATCTGGCTAAACCGAAGCCGAAGGTGGCCCTTTGGCCAGTGACCCTTTGGCCAGAGCCACCTTCGGCATAGAGATAGCTAAATGTCCCTCTCCGCTTTCTACAAAATATAAATGATGGCCCCGCACCTCAATATAATTTTTGCGGACAACGGGGTCCCGAAAAACGGGAGCTGTATCGCCTTGCGATACAGTAGGGGATCGCCAGGCGACACACAGGAATTAGAAAGGGTTCATCGCAAAAAAGCAAGGAGGTAGATACTCATGAAAAAGGCACTCCTAATAGCCTTGGCCCTCGGACTAATTGGCGCGTGGTCCGTGCCGGCCATGGCCATCGATTGGTCTGCAAGAGGCGGTTTTACCATCGAGAATTTGTACTACAAGAACATCGACTACCGGTCGCCGGTGTTTGTGGGGGGTGTGCCGGGAGCAAATCGTTTTATATCGCCACCCGCGGCATTCTCCGGTCCTGCCTTCGGTCTTGCCGGCGGTAATGACCCGCAGTGGAACGAGGACAACTGGTGGCTGCAGATGCGAGGCGTTATCTTCATCATTGCCCGGGCCAGCCAGGACCTCGTGGGGGTGTTCGGGATAGAGGTCAATTCCACCAGGTGGGGCGATGCGGACACTAGCGCCGCTCTGCCGGGTGTCGGCGGCGGCATTGCCGGCCGCTGGAACGCCGATGCAGTGGCCATCCAGGTGAAGTCCATGTACATCGACTTCAAGGTCCCCTCGCTGCCCGTGTGGTTCAAGGCCGGCATCCAGCCCAATCAGCTGCGCAACCCGGTCTTCTTGTACGCCGATGCTGCCGGGATCAGCGCCCGCGTCAAGATCGATGCCGACCCGGTCCTTATCAGTATCAATCCCTTCTGGGCCGTGATCAGACACGGCGTCGCAACCCTTGCAGGCGGCACTGTCCCGACGGACTGGACAACTGCCGACGACGGGAACCTCTTCGGCGTGGATATCAACGCCGCCATCGGGCTGATTAAGCCCGGCATATTCTTTGCTATGGAGAGACAGTCGCAGCTCTATACCGGTTTTCCGGTGCCGGCGACTGGCGAGGGCAACAAGAACCTGTGGTGGATCGGTCCCTATGTCGATGCCAAGATCGGCCCGGTGGATGCCACCGTGGACTTTGTCTACAACGGCGGCTACGATCAGTGGGATACAGGCGTGCCCGTCATCACTGATCCCGCCAATCCGCCCCCGCTTAATATTTCTACCCCTCTGTTATTTAGCAGAAGGCACGAGGCCTGGCTCCTCAGGGGCGTGGTCTCCTACACCACGAACAAGTTCAAGTTCGGCCTCGGTGGGTTGTACGGCACCGGCGACAACCTGAGCACCCCTGATAAATTCGAGGGGTATATGGTCCCCTTCAGGAGCGAGGCGACGAAGTTCAATGATGACTTTCTCATCCTGACCGGCGACTGGGGCATGCGACAGCCCTTCGGCGTGCAAACCAGCGGCGGCTTGTTCAAGAATTGGTCGGCGCCCGGCCAGGGTGTGTGGTACGTGAGGGGCTTTGCCGATTACCAGGTCACGGAGTGGCTCAAGCTGAAGGTCAACGGCGGCTATATCGGCGACACCTCCCGCGGGCACGCATTTGAAACAGTTGGTTTCCGTGGCGGCGATGAATTCGGCACGGATCAAGAGGATGATGACAGCATCGGGTGGGAGCTCGATGCAGGCGTCCAGATCAATATCTACCAGAACCTGTACCTCGACTCCGCCTTCGGTTATCTGATCGCAGGCAAGGCGGTGGCCGGTCAGTTTGGTGGCTCTAGAGCGCAGGATCCGTGGCTCTGGTTAACCTCCCTCACCTACGTGTTCTAATTTGACCTGAATCGAAGCGCGGCGCGGGGAAGGGATGCAATCCCTTCCCCGCTTTTTTGCCCCCGGAGCCGGAGGCGGCCCTGATCAAAGGATCACCGTAGGTTTGGCCAGTGACCATTTAGTCATTTGACTTGGCAAAGGATTTCATTGATAATTGGTCAGAAATAAGCTTCCTCTATATTCCTCTCCCCCAATTGTTTGGAGGAGAGGGAAAGAGAAGAGATGTTTCCCGCCAAGGCGGGATTGAGGGTGACGCTTTGTCACGACGGACTACGCAAAGACCACTCGGCAAGGGGGCAGCAATGAAGAGTAAAGGAAAGGTTTGGCGATTCGGCGACGATGTCGATACCGATGCCATCATCCCGGCGAGATACCTGAATATCTCGGATGCCGGGGAGCTGGCCCGGCACTGCATGGAGGCAGTTGACCCGGCATTTGCCCAAGAGGTAAGGCCGGGCGCAATTATAGTCGCGGGCAAAAACTTCGGCTGCGGGTCCTCGCGGGAGCATGCGCCCCTCGCCATCAAGGCAGCGGGGGTATCCTGCGTGATCGCCGCGGGGTTTGCCAGGATATTCTACCGCAACGCCTTCAACATCGGCCTGCCGATCCTGGAGTCCGCCGAGGCGGCAGAGGTGTGCCGACAGGGGGATGAGCTGGAGGTGGATCCGGGCGCGGGCGAGATCCGCAATTTGACCCGCGCAAGGACCTTTATTGCGCGGCCCATCCCGTCCTTTATGCAGGAGTTGATCAAGGATGGGGGCCTGATCAAACACATCGCCAAGAGGCTACAGGAACGATCCTGAAGAGAGAGCGGCGCTACCGGAGTTGGCTGGCAAAAGACGGGCTGGTCCCTTTTCGCGTTGCCGTGAAGGAGACCGACCTCTATATCCTCGCGCGGACGCCGCTGGAACGGGAGGCCCGGGAGGCGATCATCCACCTTCGCCAGCAGCTCGAGGAATATATCAAGGGCAACCCGCTCTTTCAGACGAGCCTCGCCCCTCTCCCCGCGGACCCGCTGGCGCCTAAGATCGTGAAGGAGATGCTGGACGCCGCGCAGGCAGCGGGGGTAGGGCCCATGGCCGGGGTGGCCGGCGCCATGGCGGCATTCGTGGGCGCTGCCCTGCTCCCCTTCACCCCCGAGGTGGTGGTGGAAAACGGCGGCGACATCTTCCTCCGGATCGATACCGAGAGAAAGGTCGGCATCTTTGCCGGCGCATCACCCCTGAGCATGCGGGTGGGGATACGCGTGCCTGCCGAGAGGACGCCGCTCGGGGTCTGCACCTCCTCGGCTACTGTGGGGCCGTCTCTCAGCCTCGGCAAGGCTGATGCCGTCTGCGTTATCTCCCCCTCGGCCACCCTGGCCGATGCCGCAGCCACCGCGCTCGGAAACATGGCGCAGGGGAAGGGCGATATCGAGCAAGCTTTGGAAGCGGGCCGCAAGATCCCCGGGGTGGAGGGGGCGGTGATCATCGTTGGCGACGCCCTCGGGGCGTGGGGGGAGTACGAGCTGGTAAAGCTATAAAGAAAAGGGTTCTGCCCCGCCCCCTAATGTAGATTTACGGAAGGCGGGATGCCGCCGCTGGCGGCAGATTCTATCCCGCTCTGTCGCCTTGCGACATCTCCCGTTTTACGGGACCCCGTTGTCCTCAAAAATACTATTGAGGTACGGGGCCGTCTTCCCCGATTTATACAAAGCAGTGCGGGACTTGAACCCTTTTTTAGGCTTTTTTCTCACATGCAGACTCCAGTATATTCAAAGATAAAAAAGGTAGCCGTTGCCATGAGGTGGGGATGGATAGGGGAGGTCTGCAATGGGTAAGGGCAGGCTTGCCATGGTGACCCTCGGGTGCAAGGTCAACCAGTTCGAGAGCGAGGCCATTGCCGAGGCCATGGAACAAGAGGGCTGGGAGCTGGTCCCCTTTGGCCCGGGAGCCGATTGCACCATCGTCAACACCTGTGTGGTCACCGGCCGTGCCCAGGCCGACTCCAGGCGCTGGATCCGCCGGGCCAGGAGGGAGATGCCGCACGGGCTCCTCCTGGTAACCGGGTGTTTCCCGCAGATCGATCCCCAGGGGGTGATCGCCCTCGGCGCCGATGCGGTAGCCGGCAATCAGGAGAAGGGATGCATACCGGAGATCGTGGAGGGGATGCGCCACGGGGAAAGCCCGCTGATCGAGGTAGGGGATATCATGCGCGCCGAGCAGGTGCCCGATCTGCAGACTTCCCGGTTCTGTTACCACACCCGGGCCTTCCTGAAGATCCAGGACGGGTGCAATGCCGGATGCAGCTACTGTGTTGTCCCCCTGGCCAGGGGCAGGAGCCGCAGTGTTTCCCCCTCCTCCGTCCTCGTCTCCCTCAAGGGACTGAGCGCGTCCGGATATCAGGAGGTCGTCCTTGCCGGCATCCATCTTGGTGCCTATGGTCTGGACCTCGAACCGGAGACCACGCTCCTGGACCTTCTTGAGCGGATCGAAGAGGGGCAGACCCCTCCGCGCATTCGCCTCAGCTCCCTGGAGCCTCAGGAGGCGACGCCGGAGCTGATCGCTTTGGTCTCCTCCTCCCGGAAGATCTGCCACCACCTTCACCTCCCCTTGCAGAGCGGCGCGGATGAGATACTGAAGCGCATGAACCGCTCCTATACCGGCGCATTCTTCCGCCGCCTGGCGCTCGGCATCTCGAAAAAAATGCCCCAGGCAGCCATCGGCGTCGATGTCATGGTAGGTTTCCCCGGAGAGGATGAACAGGCCTTTGGGCAAACCTATGACCTGCTCCAGGAGCTCCCGCTCAGCTATTTCCACTGCTTCCCTTTCTCCCCTCGTCCGGGCACGCTCGCTGCGGATATGACCGGGCAGGTAGGGGAGCAAGCAAAAAAAGAACGGGTGCAGGTCCTGCGCCGGCTGAGCAGGGAGAAGCGGAAGGCCTTCTACGCCCGTTTTATCGATGAGCCTCTCACGCTCTTGATCGAACACCGGCGAGAAAAGGGGATGCTGCGGGGCATCTCGAGAAACTACATCTTCTGCCTGGTGGAGGGGGGGGATGAGCTGATGGGCTGCGAGGTGGAGGTAGTGCTCCTCGATGTGCAGGGGGAAAGGGGGATAGGAAAAATCAGAAGGGTCAAAATGAAGGGTTCGGGGGGTCAATCCCGCTCCTTAATTTAGATTTTATGGACTGCGGCCGCCGGAGGTGACCCTTTGGTCAAAGGTGGCCCTTTGGCCAGATCCCGCAAAGCGGGAGGGGTCAAGGGTTCAAGGAAATGCTCAAGAGGCAAGGCTTCGAGGGATCAAAATGAAGCGTTCTAGGGGTCAATCCCGTCCTTGGCGGGGATAGTTTACTTTCACCCTTCCCTGGCCCCTCCCATCAAGGGAGGGTTAATTTTTTGATGATACCATTCATCCCTGTCCTTCGGTCAAGGCATCTTGCTTGGCATGTTTTCGGGAAGAACGGTCTCCCTAAGAGAAAACGAAGCACTGCAAGGACGTGCAACAACCACTCGGACCCTTGGACCCTCGAATCCTCGGCCCCTTTTATTTACGATATCATAAAGCCGATGCCCAGCAGAAGGGGCGTGGCCAGGGTATAGATCACGTTCTTGCCCAGATAGGGGACCAGGCGCTTGATCTGGTCGGCGTTTTGGATCACCCCCCGGACGGTGCCCAGGGCCAAGGGGAGGAACAAGAGGGCGATGAGGGCGCCGGGGGGGAAGTAGCCGAGGATCGAGGCCAGGGCAACCCAGAGAAATGCCCCCACGGCGAAGGCGGCATAGAGCCAGGCGCTGGCAGCCCGCCCGAAGATGATGGGGATGTGGCGGCGGTTGACCGAGGCGTCGGCCTCCACATCGGGGAATTGATTGAGCAAGAGGAGGTTGCTCACCAAGAGGCCGGGGATCAACGAGGCAAGCAGGGCGACGCCGTCATACCTGCCGACGAGCACATAGTGGGTCCCCATGACCATGAGGGGGCCAAACCCCAGGCCGGGGGCAAGGAGGCAGAGGATAGGGCGCTTGGTGACCCACGGGCTATAGAAGATCACCAGGAGGATGCCGACGAGCCCCAGGGGGAGGATACCCCACCCCCGCACCGCCCAAAAAAGGATGCCGATGGCCGCTGTCAGGCCGAGGGCGGCGAGGCCGAGGATGAGGGCCTTGTTGGAGCTCATGAGCCCCCGGGGTAAGATTCCGCTGCCGCCGCTGAAGGGGGTCGGCCGGGTCTTGAGGTCCAGGCCGCTCGTGAAGTCAAAGTAGTCGTTGAGGACGTTGGTCGCTATATGGGCGCACAGGGCCCCCACGAAGGCGAGGATGGCGTAGCCCCACGGAAGGGCGCCCAACCCGCCTTTGACCCAGGCCGCAGTGCCCACGCCGATGCAGACACAGGCCGGCGTCAGCAAGAGAAACTGCGGCCGCGTTTCGCGAAAATAGATTCCTACTCCCATATGGTTCCTCCGCGCTGATATTGTGCACGCAAGGACTACCGTATCCTGTCCGAAATGTCAATGCAAATCTTATGTACTTTACTGTGGCGCGAGCGCTGACTGTAAATCCCGCCACGCCCCGGCGTGGCGGAAAAAATCCCCCTAGATCCCCCTTTTACTAAAGGGGGAAAAACCCCTCTGGCTAAACCGAAGCCGAAGCCGAAGCCGGAGCCGAAGCCGAAGGTGGCTCTTTAGCCAGTGGCTCTTTAGCCAGTGACCCTTTTGGCCAAAGGGCCACCTTCGGGGTCAGGGAGGTTGGGGAGGGATTTGGTTGGTCTATTCTCAAGCCAACGACGATGCTCCGCGCCGAAGCGCAGGATGGTTCACTTGAAAAAAAGAAGGCCAGTTCTTCCGGTAAAGAGCCTTAGCAGGGAAGGTCTTAGGCGCGGGCAGCTTCCTTCTCTGTCTCCTGCGCTGCCGGGGGCTCGATCCGGAAGGATATCTGCCCCTTCTTGAGCTCGGCGACTACCCTGCTGCCGTCCAGCACCGTGCCCTCCACGATCTTTTTGGCCAGGGGGGTCTCCAAATCGCGCTGGATAACCCGCTTTAAGGGCCGCGCCCCGAAGACCGGGTCGTAACCAGTCTTGGCTATATATTCCGCCGCCTCATCGGTCAGCTCCAGGGTGATACGCCGTTCCCCGAGGCGGGCTTGGAGATGGCCGGCCTGGATCCGGACGATGGCCCGCAGCTGCTCCTCCGTGAGGGAACGGAAGACAACGATCTCATCCACCCTGTTGAGGAACTCGGGCCGGAAGTGTTGGCGCATGGCCGCCAGGACCTGCGCCTTCATCCGCTCATAGGTCTCCTCGTCAACGACGCGTCCCTCAAGGATATAGCTGCTCCCGATATTGGAGGTCATGATGATGACCGTGTTCTTGAAGTCCACCGTCCTGCCGTGGGAGTCGGTGAGCCTGCCGTCGTCGAGGATCTGCAGCAGGATGTTGAAGACGTCGTGGTGCGCCTTCTCGATCTCGTCGAAGAGGATCACCGAATAGGGCTTTCTGCGCACCGCCTCGGTGAGCTGACCGCCCTCTTCGTACCCCACGTACCCCGGGGGGGCTCCGATGAGTCTCGCCACGGTGTGCTTCTCCATGTATTCCGACATGTCGATGCGGACCATGTTGTTCTCATCATCGAACAGGGCCTCGGCAAGGGCGCGGCCGAGCTCCGTCTTGCCCACGCCGGTGGGCCCGAGGAAGATGAAGCTCCCGATGGGGCGCTTGGGGTCCTTGATCCCCGACCGGGCTCGAATGACGGCGTCGGCCACCGCCTGCACCGCCTCATCCTGACCCACGACCCGGCGGTGAAGCTCATCCCCCAGGCGCAGCAGCTTCTCCTTCTCCCCCTCCAGGAGCCTGCTCACCGGGACACCTGTCCAGCGGCTTACCACCAGGGCTATGTCCTCCTCATCGACCTCCTCCTTCAGGAGTGTCGCGGCGCCGTGCTTCTTGTGGAGCCGCTCTTCCTCGGCGTGAAGCCGCTTTTCCAGGTCAATCAGCTTCCCGTACTTGAGCTCGGCTGCCCGGTTCAAATCGTAATCCCGCTCGGCCTGCTCGGTCTTGATCCGGACCTCCTCTATCTCCCGCTTGAGGGCCCGCACCTTGGCGATGGCCTCCTTCTCCGCCTCCCACTGGGCCCGGAGGGTTTGGGCCTCACCCTTGAGATCGGCGAGCTCCTTCTCCAGCCGCTTGAGCCGCTCCTTGGAAGCGGTGTCCTTCTCCTTCTTGAGCGCCTCCCGCTCTATCTCCAGCTGCATCACGCGTCTGGTGATTTCGTCCAGCTGCGTGGGCATGCTGTCGATCTCCGTGCGGATCTTGGCGGCGGCCTCATCCACAAGATCGATGGCCTTATCGGGCAGGAACCGGTCGGAGATGTACCGATGGCTCAGGACCGCGGCTGCCACGAGGGCCGAGTCCTTGATCCTGGCCCCGTGGTGGATCTCATAACGCTCCTTGAGCCCCCGCAGAATGGAGATGGTCTCCTCCACCGACGGCTCATCCACCACGACGGGCTGAAACCGCCTCTCCAAAGCGGCGTCTTTCTCGATGTGTTTGCGGTACTCATCCAGGGTGGTGGCCCCCACGCAGTGCAGCTCCCCCCGGGCGAGCATGGGCTTGAGAAGGTTGCTGGCATCGACGGCCCCTTCGGCAGCCCCGGCCCCGACCACCGTGTGGAGCTCATCGATGAAGAGGATGACCTTACCCTCCGATTCCTGGATCTCTTTTAGGACCGCCTTGAGGCGCTCCTCGAATTCCCCCCGGTACTTGGCCCCGGCGATGAGGGCCCCCATATCGAGGGCGACGATCCGCTTGTTCTTCAACCCCTCGGGGACATCCCCCCGCACGATCCGCTGTGCGAGCCCCTCGACGATGGCGGTCTTTCCCACCCCCGGTTCGCCGATGAGGACGGGGTTGTTCTTGGTACGGCGGGAGAGTATCTGAATCACCCGCCTGATCTCCTCATCCCTCCCGATGACCGGGTCAAGCTTCCCTTGGCGGGAGAGCTGGGTGAGGTCCCTGCCGTAGCGCTCCAGGGCCTGGTAGGTATCCTCCGGGTTCTGACTGGTCACCCGCTGGTTTCCACGGACGGCCTGCAGGGCCTTCATCAACCCATCCCTCGTGACGCCGGCCTCCTTCAGGATACGGCCGCAGGCCCCGGAATCCTCCACCATGGCCAGCAGGATATGCTCCACGCTGGTGTAGTCGTCTTTGAATTGTTTGGCTTCCTTCTCGGCGCCGGTCAGGATTCGGTTCAAGCTCTGAGAAACGTAGACCTGCCCGGTCCCGGCGCCGGAGACCCGGGGGATGGTCTTTAGGTGTGCCTCGACCTTCGCCCGCAGGTTCTGGAAGGAGACATCCATCCCCTTCAAGAGGGGGGGGATGAGGCCGTCGGTCTGGTTGAGCAGGGCCGCAAGCAGATGCTCGGGCTCAATCTGCTGATGGTTGTGTTGCGCAGCAATGGACTGTGCATTGGCAAGGGCCTCCTGGGCCTTTTGGGTAAACCGCTCTATGTTCATAATACTCGCTTACCTCACGTTATTGTCCCATTCAGGAAGAAAAAAACCCTCCTTTAGGCGAAGACTTTGCTTCGTTAGTAAAAGGGTTCAAGTAAAAGCATTTATCCTTTCTTCAACTCGAACCCTGCCGCTAGCGGCCCCCTACCATTCGAATATTCTGATGGATGGGGTGTCGCTGCGCGACACATCCCGCTTCCGTAAATCTATATTGTGGGGTGGGATTGAATCCTGGACCCCTGCCGCTAGCGTCATCCCGGTTCAATAAATCTAGATTGCGGGACGGGATCGACCCCTGCACAGTCCCGCCCTGTCGCACAGCGACATCTCCCGTTTTACGGGACCCCGTTGTCCTCAAAAATACTATTGAGGTACGGGGCCGTCTTCCCCGATTTATATAAAGCGGGGCGGGACGCTATTTCTTCTCTTCAAACTCGGCGTCGATCACGTCCTCACCCTTGTCCCCTGTTGCCGCCCCCTGGGCAGCCCCTTGGGCACCGGGGGCCTGGCCGGCTTGCTGGTAAGCGGCAGTGCTCAGGGCGTGGGCGGCCTGCTGGAGGTCGCTGGTCAGGCCCCTGAGCTTGCTCACATCGGCATTGTCCTTGATCGCCTGGCGGATGTCGTTGATGATCTGCTCGCAGCGGCTCTTCTCATGGGCCGGCACCTTGTCGCCGAGGTCCTTCAACTGGCGCTCGACCTGGTAGGCGAGGCCGTCTGCCTGGTTGCGAACCTCCACCTCCTCTCGGCGGGACTTGTCATCGGTGGCATGGGCCTCGGCATCCTTGACCATCTTGTCGATCTCATCCTTCGCGAGGCTCGTGGAGCCGGAAATAGTAATCCGCTGTTCCTTGCCCGTGGCCCGATCCTTGGCGTTTACGTTGAGGATTCCGTTGGCGTCGATATCGAAGGTCACCTCGACCTGGGGGACGCCCCGCGGCGCCGGCGGTATTCCTTCGAGGCGGAAATTGCCGAGGGTCCGGTTGTCCCTGGCCATCTCCCGCTCCCCTTGCAGCACGTGGATATCCACCGCCGTCTGACCCTCCTCGGCGGTGCTGAAGATCTCGCTCTTTTTCACCGGGATAGTGGTATTGCGCTCGATGAGCTTGGTCATGACCCCGCCGAGCGTTTCCACGCCGAGCGAGAGGGGCGTGACATCGAGCAGCAGGACATCCTTTACTTCACCGGCAAGAATCCCGGCCTGAACAGCCGCCCCTGCGGCAACCACCTCGTCGGGATTGACACTCTGATTGGGCTCCTTGCCGCCGGTGAGCTTCCTGACCAGGTTTTGCACGGCAGGGATTCGGGTGGAGCCGCCCACCAGGATTACCTCATCGATATCGCCGGCCTTGAGCTTGGCGTCGGCCAGCGCCTGCTTTACCGGCCCTTCCAGACGTGCGAAGATCTCGTGGGACAATTCCTCAAACTTGGCCCTCGTGAGCTTCATGTTGAGATGCTTGGGACCGCCGGCATCGGCCGTGATAAAGGGGAGATTGATGGTAGCCTCAATCGTGGTCGAGAGCTCGCACTTGGCCTTCTCCGCCGCCTCATAGAGGCGCTGCAAGGCCTGCTGATCCTTCCTGAGGTCTATGCCGTAGTCCTTTTTAAATTCGTCTGCCAGGAAGTCGACAACCCTCTTGTCAAGGTCATCGCCGCCAAGATGGGTGTCACCGCTCGTGGACCGGACCTCCACCACCCCTTGCCCCACCTCCAGGATGGAGACGTCGAAGGTCCCGCCGCCGAAATCGAAGACAAGGATCTTCTCATCCTTTTTTTTATCCAATCCGTAGGCCAGAGAGGCGGCTGTGGGCTCGTTGATGATCCTCAGCACATTGAGCCCGGCGATGGTGCCGGCGTCCTTGGTAGCCTGGCGCTGGGCATCGTTGAAGTACGCGGGGACGGTAATGACCACGTCCTTGATCTTCTCACCGAGATACTTGGAGGCGTCGTCCACCAGCTTGCGCAGCACCTGGGCGGAGATCTCCTCAGGAGCGACCTGCTTGCCGCCCACGTCGAAACGCACGGCATTGTCCTTCCCCGCGGCCACCTTGTAGGGGACGATCTTGATCTCTTCCGAGACCTCGTTGGATTTGCGCCCGATAAATCGCTTAGCGGAAAAAACGGTGTTTGTCGGGTTCAACACCGCCTGACGTTTGGCGATCTGACCCACCAGGCGTTCCCCATCCTTAGTAAACGCTACCACCGAGGGGGTCGTCCTCGACCCTTCCGCATTAACGATGACAAATGGCTTGCCTCCTTCTATCGTCGCGATAACCGAGTTGGTCGTACCCAAATCAATTCCTATTGCCTTGGACATTGTCTCTACCTCCCTGTTCTTTCCTCATCAGACCTAAGAACTGATTGGAATTTAAGCATTATCCCGACCTTTTCAAGAAGGCTTGGACAAATGGGCACGCTTTTACGGGAATGCCATAAACAAATACATGACATTATGAATAATAAAAATGGTATATTTTACAGGGGCCAGGGCAGTAAGGTAAGTTAAGTAAGGCAGAGGGGAAATTTTTTTGGCGCAGGTGGCGCTGATCTTATCTCGGCCCCGGAAAAATCTGGGGGCGCTCTTCCTCTGCCCAAAGCGTAAAGATAGTAGTTGACTTCCGGAGGGGAAGATGTTATCTTTCGCGTGAAGTCACAGAAGTTTTTGTAACCGAGTATTCACAGGGGCCACAAAGACTTTGAGCTTTGTGGTCTTTTTTAGTCAAGGTGATTCTGGGGCTTTAATTTGCAGGAAAGGAGGTATGCGATATGGCCAATGGTACAGTGAAGTGGTTTAACAACGCCAAAGGTTACGGCTTTATCACGCTCGAAGACGGCAAGGATGTATTTGTTCACCATTCTGCCATCCAGAGCAAGGATTTTGGGTTTAAGTCCCTTGCCGAGGGTGAGAAGGTCAGCTTTGATGTCGAGCAAGGTCCGAAAGGCCCCAGCGCCATCAACGTTGTGAAACTGTAATCAACTACCGCCGAATCTCCTTGTTTTTATCTAGAAGGGGGTTCGGCGGTATCTTTTTACCAAACCATCCACAGACAATTTTAAACCATCCCTCTTTTCCCCTTGATACCCCATTACGGCTGTGCTATGACCTGTTTAAGGATCTCTTCAAAACATGAGGGAGATTAAGGCATGAAAAAGACGATTATATTTTTTCTCTCGCTCTTCATAAGCGCCGTTCTAATCGTCCTGCCGTACAAGGAATATCCGACGCTTTTGCCCGGTTCCAATGTCAAAATAGTGATTTATAGACATATAGTAAGCATCTTCACCGAAGGCCTGTGGGCGTACGCGGCCTTTTTATTCGTCTTGCTGCCGTCGGTCCTGCTCATCCAGATTGGGAGATCGCCATTGACAGTGTATAAAAAGGCCCTCTTCCTCGTAGAAGGAATTCTTGCCTTATTAGCAGCTTTTCTGATGTTAGTCATGATGTCGATTAACCCTCGGACCCTTGCAGAACTCGTGATAATAAAACCCATGTTCTATCTGTCCTTATGTTGGGTACTATTGGGGGCAATTACTTCGATTTTATTAATGAACAAGAAGATCTACGATAAAGCTGCCAGGTTATGTAACTGACAAGGCTATGCGTTCGGCCCGTTTACGGGTGCCCCGCATCGCTATTCCGGGGACATGGTACCCATTTTTCAGGCACGCCTCAACACCATCTCTTCTCTTGATCGCGAGCACAAAGCGCGGGTGCGATGGTATTGGGGTATGTCGTCCATCAGAAGCAGATGCCGATACCCCGGGCTTTGCTGTAAAAAGTGCTGAAAACAAGGAGGTACGAGGATGAAAAGAAACATTTTGATCCTGTCATGCCTTTGTATCCTTTTGGTTTTTCCAAACCTGGCTTTAGCGGAGTGCGCAGAGTTCGGGGGGTTTACCGATTTTTACTTGGCAGGGGGCAATACAGTCATTCTCTATGGGGGGGGAGTACCTATCGCGCAATTTGATGTTCCGAGGTGTCTCGTGCTGCCGACATCTCACATTCAACTCCTTAAAGGGTATATGTGTGACGGGGATCAGCTTCTGATAGACAATCAAAGGTGCATTATTATAGCGGTAAGAGCGCTGTATTGAGAAAAGGGGTCTCTGTGAATCATAGACCTCATGGTGGGGCTCACCCAGAAAATATGAGAAGCGTCCCCCCAGCTTCACACTTATATTTTTCAATGGTTGAGAGGCCTACCCCCTATTTGCCCTGAGGGCGGATAGATACTATCCGCCCTTAAAAAACCGTCGAAGCCTTTTAATATGCGCCACCCTTTACCGCCGAATTCTTCGGTGTTCCGGTCGGCGAAGACTTTTTGTGATCAATCAACGGTCTTTCTTCCCACCGTGTGATCGTGGTTGTTGGGTCTCTTGACGGGGCTGAGGCGTGGCTGCCTGCCCGATGTTTGCCGGCCTCTGAACCGTCTGTTCTTGCCTTGTCCCGTAATCACGGGGCGTTTGTACACGTGGCTGCGGGGTCTCTTGACGGGGCTGAGGCGTAGCTGCCTGTCCTATGTTGGCAGGGCCCTGAGCTCGCTGTTCTTGTCTTGTTCCGTTATCGCGGGGTGTGTGCGCAGGCGCCGGCGTTTGAACGGTCCCTTGCGGCGTTGGGTTGGATTGAGGTTGCGGCGCTGCTGTTCGGGTCTGCATTTGGCCCTTTTGTATGCGCTGCGGTGCACTATGCGAAGAGGATGCCGGGCGATGATCAGGTTCGTTAATCACCGGATGGCGTTCCACCGTTTTAGTCTGTGTATTCACCATAATCCTGGCGCGCCGTTCATCCTTCCGTGAAGGCTGCTCTTTCTGGCGCCTCTGGTTTGGATTTGGATTGATTGCGGTTTCAGATGCAGGGGGGTTTTTAACCTCCTTTTTTAATCGTATCTCTAGGTTCTGACGTGGGTTAGTTTGTACAGGGCTATGGCTTGTTTTTTGAATCGCGGGCGTCGAGTGGGTCACGGGGGTTGCGTGCTCGTGCCGCTCGTTGAGCCGCTGGTGAAGCAGGCGTCTTCTCTCGATCGGCCGGTGTTTCACGTCATCGCGATAGATAACCGTGTATCGCCTCGGTTCCCACCACGGCCGGTGATGGTGCACTCGAATAATATTGACGAAGAACCATGGCCGCCAGGTAACCCAATAAAACCGCGTAGGAATATCCCAGCATTCGTAGGCGATATAGGTCTTTGGCCAGAAAAACGGACCCCAGTAATAATAGTGGTACACATATCGATAGCGAGGCCACCGATCCCAGTAGTCGTCACAGGCACGATGGATTACCGTAATCTGAGGCCGTGTGTCGAGATATTCGATTCGAATATCTCTCACGTCGATGCTGTCATTGCCATCGACCACGATGTGCATTTCTATGGTACCGTTTTCCACGTGCCTATTGGAGGGGACCGTAATGGTTCCGGATAATTGCTCCGAGCGAAGGACAAACGTGTCACCGTAAAACAGGGCTTCTTCATCGGTCCCTGTCTTGCCGCGCGTATCATTCTCCGTGCTTTTTATCCACAAACGACCGGCTATCTTGTCGTCTTGAGCCGCATCTTTGTATCGTATGCTGATTTTAAGGTATTGAGCCCAGCGAGGGACGGAGAAATAATAGATGGCGCTCGCCAGCCCGGGCTCATATGTTCCCTCTTTTTCTGATGCCCACGCAGTCAATCTGATGCCTTCAGAAAATAGTAGGCTCTCTGTTACCGAGGCGTGGCCTCGTTCCAGCCAATCGTCCATATCCACGGCATCTCGGTATCCTGCATCTCGATTGCCGGAGCCATAGGCAAGTGCGTAATCATACCGGGCCTGGGCTCCCACCGGTTGTTCGAATACCAGAAGCCCGAGAATCATACAACCGATAAAAATAAGGTTTCTCTTCATTGTTCCCCCCCGACTGTTATTCAAGCCATAAGGCTTGAAGTACTCCTTATCTCTTTCCAGCTAACTTTTTTGTCTCTTTATTTAGTTTAGACACCGGTAAGGGGAAAAGGTTTAATCCCTCTTCTTGGCGATTGACATCTACGCTCTAATATTATTATTATAAAGCCGAGTATCAAATATATGCCTTGAAAGTATAAGCCCTTTAATCAAACAAAGGAGGCGCAGTATGGACAAACGAAAGGTTTTGTACCTGAGAAATTGGTTGGTTTGCATTGTCCTCTTAATCTCTCTCTGCACTGCTTCAGTATCTTTCGCCAAGGTTTTGGGGACAGCCAAGCCAGAGGCCGTGGGTCTTTCGTCGGAACGCCTGAAGAGAATCGATGCCGTATTAAAGGCTGACGTTGAAAAAGGCGTGATCCCCGGCGCCGTGCTTTTGATCGCCCGAAAGGGGAAAATCGCCTACTTCAAGAGTTTCGGCATGCGGAATAAGGAGAAGGGATTGCCGATGGAAAAGGACTCGATGTTCCGCATATACTCCATGACCAAATCCATCACCGCGGTGGCGGTTGCGATGTTGTTGGAAGAAGGGAAGCTATTACTCACGGATCCCGTCTCGAAATACATACCGTCTTTCAGAGATGTTAAAGTCGCGCAAATCACGAAAGACAAAGCGGGCAACGAGGTCGTTACCATGGTGGAACCCCGCAACGAAATGACGATCGAGGATCTGCTCACGCATACTTCAGGGCTCAGCTATTTCTTCCAGCGTTACCCACAGGCCGTACAACAGGCGTACCTGAAAGCCGGTATGCAGAATATGGCCCAGTTAGCACAGTTAACAACTGCCGAGTTTTGCGACAAATTGGCCACGCTGCCGCTGGCCTTTGAGCCGGGGAACCAATACCTCTACGGCCAGTCTTATGATGTCCTGGCCCGGGTGATCGAGGTTGCCTCCGGCATGCCGCTGGATACCTTCTTTAAAGAACGTATCTTCAAACCATTGGCAATGGTTGACACCGGATACCGTGTTACGGGGAAGGAGATGAGCCGCCTGGTTTACCTGAGCCCGCAATGGCCCCTCTATTCCGATCCAACCAATCTAGCGACAAAACTTTTTGGCGGAGGCAGCGGTCTGGTATCGACGGCTATGGATTATGCGCACTTTGCGCAGATGCTCCTCAACGGCGGTCAGCTGGACGAAGTACGCTTGCTGGGCCCCAGAACCGTGGCTTTGATGACTACGGATCATTTGGGAGCACGGGGAAACCGTGATGATACCCAGTACGTATCAGTACCCGGCCGCGGTTATGGCGTAGGCTTCGATTTTTATGTTCGCGTCGAAGCAGGACGTGCATACGCTCCGGGGAACGTCGGCGACTTCTTCAAGGACGGCGCTGCCGGGACTATTTACTGGATCGATCCCAAGGAAGACCTCATGGCTGTTTTTATGGTGAGTTCGCCGACCAATCGATTGTATTACCGGTTTTTAATCAAGGATCTGATTTACCAGGCTATCATGAACTAGTCGGAAAGTATTTGTAAAATATTCAGACCTGTGAAGCGGGTCTCGTCCAAAGGGTTTGTCATCTCATCAAAGGGCAGGGGCATACATGCCCCTGCCCTCGTGGCATTATCGCCTTATCAATTTTATTGAAATCGTTGGAGCATGATGTCTATGACCGCAGTTGTCGAAGCGACTGATCTCAAGAAGCGCTATGGAGAGTTCACGGCGGTTGACGGGGTGAGCCTCCGTGTCGACGCGGGAGAATGTTACGGGCTTCTCGGTCCCAACGGAGCCGGGAAGACGTCCATCATCCGGATGATGTACGGTTTTTCGCCCCTGTCTTCAGGCAAGATGCTTCTGTTTGGGCAGGACATCGAAAAGGACTGGCGGGTGATCAGATCGCGCATCGGGGTCTGCCAGCAGGACAATACCCTGGATCCTGATCTGAGCGTGGAAGACAATCTGGCGGTTTTTGCCGGCTATTACTCCATCCCCGCCGCCAGGGCACGAGCAAGGGCGGAAGAGCTCCTCGGGTTCTTCGCCCTGGAAAAAAAACGCAAGGCCAAGGTGATGGAGCTGTCCGGGGGCCTTGCAAAACGGTTGATGGTTGCCCGCTCATTGATCAATGAGCCGGAGCTGCTCATCCTGGATGAGCCCACCACGGGACTGGATCCACAGTCCCGTCATCTCCTCTGGGAGAAACTCAGGGCCCTGCAGAAGGCGGGGGTCACCCTCTTTCTTACCACCCATTACATGGAAGAGGCCTCCTATCTCTGCAACCGGCTTATGATCATCGACTACGGCAAGATCCTTGTCGAGGATTCTCCCCAGTCCCTCATAAAACGACATGTAGGGGATTCGGCCATTGAGATCGAGGGCGCCGATGAAGCACTTCGTCAATACCTCGAGAAGAACCGCATAAACCACGAAGTCATGGATCAGCGCATTATGGTTTATGCCGAAAACTCCGTGGCCGAACATATTCGCCATCACTTTTGTATGCAAAGGTGCACGTTCCGGCCGCCCACTCTTGAAGATGTCTTTCTGCGCTTGACCGGCAGGGAGCTGAGAGAATGAGCATTCTGTCCGATCTCTCCTGGCGTTTTCTGCGGGTCTGGTGGAGAAACCTTATCGTTTTCCGCCGGATTTGGAAGGTAAATTTCCTGGTCCCGCTTTTCGAGCCGGCCCTTTACATCCTCGCCTTCGGCCTCGGTTTTCGCAACCTCGTGGGCGGCGTCAGCTACGCGGGCCTGGACCTCACCTATACGGAATTTATCGCCCCCGCCCTCATCGCCACCGCTGTGATGTGGAACAGCTTTTTTGAGACGACCTACGCCTCTTTTGTTCGAATGATCTATCAAAAGACCTTCGACGCCATGATGGCCACACCTCTTTCCCTGGAGGAAATTATTTTGGCCGAAGTGATCTGGGGGGCTACCAAGGCTGCCGCTGCTGCCGGGATTATGCTCGTTGTTCTCGGCGTCCTGGGATTCGTCGCCTTTCCCTCCGGATTGCTCGTCATCCCTCTCGCCTTTCTCGGCGGTGTCGCTTTTGGAGCCGTCGGAATGTTTTTTACGGGCATCGTGCCCACCATCGATATGTTTAACCTCCCCATCTTTCTCTTCATGACGCCCCTGTTTCTTTTCAGCGGCACCTTTTTCCCCATCTCCAGCCTCCCGCCGTGGGCCCAGAAGGCCTCTCTGGCCTTTCCCCTCTACCATGTGGTGGAGCCGATCAGGCTCCTCTCACTCGGCATGACGGAAGACGTGCCCTTGCTCAGCATCGGCTACCTTCTCATTTTTTCCGTGGTTTTTTTGAAGCTCGCCATGAGCTCCATGCGCCGGAGACTGATCCATTAGAATGGTCACAGGGATCAGGTCTCGGTGATGATGTGCGCATCATCACCGAGAGGTGATAAGGCGCACATCGACAGCCACTACCCCCTGCCCCTGCGGGAGCACAAAAAGAGGGTTGACGTCGATCCCCTTTATTTCCGCAAAATCAATCATCAGCTGTGAGAGCCGCAGCAGGGCCTCTGTGAGCTGTGCGCAATCGAAGGGATCGAATCCCCGCACACCCTTCAGAAGGGGGTAACCCCTCAATTCGGTGAGCATGGCTTCCGCCTTTTTTTCGGTCAGGGGCAGGATGCGCAGCACGGTATCACCGAAGATCTCGGCATAGCTGCCGCCGAATCCCAGCATGCCCACCGGGCCGAAGCTCTTGTCAACCGTTCCCCCCAGGATCATCTCCATGCCGTGGGATACCCACCCTTGTATCAGGATGCCGTCATTAAAGCCCTGTTTCTGCGCCTGCTGTGTGAGCTGCGCAAAGGCATCTTTGAGAGCGCGGGAATCTTGGATGTTGCGAGCAACGATGCCTATATCGGCCTTGTGAAGCACGCTGGGGCAATTGATCTTTAAGCCGATTGGATATCCTATCGCATCTGCGTGCGCCAGGGCCTCATCGATATCACGGCATACGGCCGATCGGGCAGAGGGAATGCCTGCGGCGCTCACGATCTCCAGGGCCTCAGCCAGAAGAAGGGGTCTTTTCCCCGCGTCTGCTCTTTGCAAGTTTGTTCCTATCGTGCGCCTATCGAGGGGAAACCGAGGGGGAACCCCTTCACCTTCCCGCTCCTTGCTTCGCATATAGTGATCTTTCGATACAGCGAGGGCGCGGATCGCGTCTTGCGGATCGGCAAACAGGGGTAGCTCGAAGGATCGCCTGATTTGGGGGGCATTACGTTCATCAAACATAAAACAGGCAGAGATCGGTTTTTGATACTGCATGCTCAGGCGATGGAAGGCCTTTCCCAATGATATCATTCCTGAAGCATCCTCGGTGGCGCCGCCGTGCTGAAAGAATATGCCATCGGCGCCTTCCTTGAGCGCATCCTCGGCGATCCCGACAAAAAGGTCGAAGTTGAGAAAATCGCCCAAATCCAAAGGGTTGGTGCGCTTAATCACGTTGGGGCCCGATTTCTCCTGCACCCTGTTAAGAAAACCCTGAGAGAGGGGATAGAGGGTGAATTTATATTCTGTTGCAAAATCAGCGGTCGAGATCGCTACCCCCCCTGAGCGGGAAACGATCACCAGGTTCTTGCCGCGCATAGGGGGGAGCGTGAGGATCTTCACCCAATCGATAGCCTCGCGGTAGCTATGGGCCCTGACAATACCTGCCTCCCTGAAGGCGGCGTCCACCACGCGGTCGTCAGTCGCCAAGGCCTGCGTGTGAAACATGGCGATCTCACTGGTGGCGGGATACCGGTTCACCTTCTGTATGACGATCGGCTTGGTTGTCTTCGCGGCAAGTTCTATGAGCCGGCGCCCTCTCGTAATACTTTCCAGATAGAGGAGGATGATCTCCGTCTCGTCATCCTCGACGAGATAGCTCAGGTAGTCGATTTCATCCAGATCCAATTTGTTCCCAAAACTCACTGCCTTACTGACGCCGATGTTATTGTTGCTCAGCTGGTTAACCAGGTTATACATGACCCCCCCGCTTTGGGCCAACACCGCTACGGGCCCTTGCTTCAGGATCTCCTTGTGCATTGGCGCGAAAGGTGTTACGAGCGAAGCGCCCATATTGACGATACCCAGTCCATTGGGGCCGACCACGCGCATTCCCCACTTTCGGGCCGTGCGTATGAGCTCGTCGCCCAGTTTCTTCCCGTCTGCTGAAAGCTCTCCAAAACCGCCTGTCTCGACGATGGCCCACGGTATCCCTTTGCGTCCGCACTGATCGACGATATCAGGCACCGTTGCCGCCGGCGTGATGATGATTGCCTCGTCTATTCCCTCAGGGAGGCGATCCACCGAGGTGAGGATCTCCTTCCCGCAGACCGTACCGCCGCGGGGCCCGACGGGGAACACGTCGCCGGCAAAGTCGAACCTGACGATATTCTCCATGATGTTTCGCCCTGCGTTCTCTCGCCTCTCGGAGACCCCGATCACCGCAATGCGCTCTGGATAAAAAAGCTTTTGCATGCCATTTCCCCGTATGCTCTTTTTTGTTTTCATCTCTCTAATTCAGCGGATGATGAACGGTGTTCCGGAACGAATAGCTAAAGAACCAGACCCAGAACAGTTTACTCCTGCAGCTCGCCCTGTTTCTCGTATGATACGGTTGCCGGGATTATACCAAAGAAGAACTCATGAAACACCATGGTGTAATCTAGAGAGGGCTTCCCTGCCTATTGAAGAGACGACAGCTCGCTATAACAATCGTAAGAGTCCACATAATTATGCGCCTTTTTTTGGCTTAAATCAACTGGAAAATATTGCAGCGTTTATTTGTCAAGAAGGTCGGCACGGAAGGGGGCAACCCCTGCAACGTCTTTTCTTGCGCTCAAGCCATTACGTCATATTCCCGACAAAGGAATTAATCGTTGATTTCTTCATACTCTTAAAGACAAGCTTAGCTGCGTTGATCCCGGAGAGGATCACCATCGGTATGCCACCGCCCGGAAAAGTCCAGTGGCCTGCCTGATAAAGATGGGCAATGGGTGTTTTCTGGCTCCGAATCCTTGAGAATTCTTTTGCCGATAGGTACCAACCCATGGTAGCGCCGTGCATGTTTAATGTCTCTCGCTCGTAGGTAAGAGGTGTTGAGGCATGCCGGACCATGGCATGGCTGGATAGACCGGGGATCACCTTTTCCGTGACGCCCATGATCTTTTGGGCTATCTCTTCCTTTATCTCCGCATAACGGGGGCTTATCTTTGCACCATCCGTGAAGAGTGTATAAGGGGTAAAGGCAGCGATGGCGACGGTATGCTTGCCCCTTGGGGCCAGCATCGGATTCTTTATGCTATCCATGCGGATCGCCATTTTCTCCTTTTCGATATCAAATCCCTCTACGCCCTTTTCCTCCCATGGGTTTTTACTCATGGCGGGGTAGTAGTGGACGAGAGCCCCGTCAAAGCCCATCTGTGCCAGATCGAGATCCACGCCTGCATAGAGGGTGAAGGTCGGCGCCGAGATCTCCTTCTTTTGGAGCTCCCTTACGAAACGATCAGGCAAGAGATGATAACCTATGAGAGAGTGAAAGGTTGCGTGGCTATCCCCGTTGGATATGACATATCCGGATTGGATCTCCTCTCCTCCCTCGATCTGAACCCCTTGGGCCTGTCCCTTTTCGATTACGATCTTCTTGACAAGAGCATTAAAGGAGATCTCCCCGCCATAAGCCTTATACTGTCGGAGAAAAAGCTGCGGCAGGGCCTCCACCCCTTTGTCTTTGATGTAATAAAAGTTCCCCTTTATGGCCCACATAATGGGACTTGCGCAGGTAAGGATGGAGGATCCTTTGCGGGCGCCAAAGCTGAGAAGGTATTTTAAGAGAGGGTCTTTGAAAAAAGAGTTCAGGACTTCCTCCGCCGTCTTACCGCGATATCGGAATATTTGCGGCCCCTTGAGCATGCCCTTGTATAATAAGTGAAACTTCTCTTTGAGGCTGATGACTTCCAGAGATCTGAGGGGAAGGTCCTCGATGATTTTAACGAGCCTCTTCCATTCCTCTATGTAGGCATGGATCGATAACCGCTCCTTGGGAAAGAGGCGGCTGAGATCACCTTCGAAGCGATCGATATCAGTGGAGAGGGTGAGTTGGAAATAGGGGGTAATGATGCGGCGCTGGGGGTCCTGCGGGCAAAATTCGAGCTCAGGAGGAAGGCCCAAGAGCTGGAAGGCCTCTTCCATCTGGCCCTGGGGACCAAACTCATTGAGGTAATGAACCGCGGGGGTGAAGGTAAACCCATGGCGCTTGAAATTCACACAGTAGCCGCCGGGTTTTGAGGATTGCTCACAGATCAGCACCCTGAGCCCCTTCTTAGCCAAAAGGGTGCCGCAGCTTAGGCCCCCCATCCCTGCACCGATGATTACGACATCATATTCGGTCTTCATATTCCCGTTGCCCATAGTACTATGGCTGTTTGAGAAATTCAAAAAAAATATTTCAATCATCATTGATGATTGAAGGCGAGCAGGCTTATAAGGTAAAGGGGGGTGATCAACTACTTTTTTTCCTTCAGCAAGGCGTCGAGGCCGGCAAACGGCCTGTAGGTAGAAGGCGGCCCTTTCTCGCCGCCCGGCTTCGGGGCTTCAAACCATTCCTCATCCAGATACTTCGTGTGCTCATTATCGTGACAGTAGATGCACAGCAACTCCCAGTTGCTGCCGTCAGGGGGGTTGTTATCGTGGTTATGATCCTTATGATGGACGGTAAGCTCACGAAGTCTCTTGCCTGCAAATTCGCGCCCGCACCGAGCACAGATCCAGGGGAACATCTTGAGCGCACGCTCCCGATAGGTCTTTTCCTGAAGCTCCCGCTTGCGCCGCGCCTCGGCAATGATCTGGTCGAGCCTTTCTTTGTCCGATGGTGTTTTCTTCGATTGCATCGGCTCACCTCCCGGCGAGTCGCAGTGTTTAGGTCAAGTCCAGCTTATTTAGTGATTATGCCCTCGAAAAGAGATATCAGAGGGCGAGAGGAAAGTCAAGGCAGGGCATAAAGCAAAAACAGCCAACCAACGTCTTTACAACCCGTTATCTTGGCCCTATAATGCTTCCCAGATATGGGAGGTATTTGAAATATATGTTCCAGGCAAAGGGGAGTTTAACCACGAAGGTCACGAAGTCCCAAAAAATGCTAAATCCTTTTCTATTTCTAACCTTCGTGTTCTTCCCGGAGGTGGCCCTTTGGCCAGTGGTGAAAAATTAACGCAGAGGAAGCAGTTATGACGGATGCGTCACCCACGCATATGAAGATACAACAGCCCCCTCTCCATCGCGGGAAGGGGAAATTTTGGGAGTTTATTTTTTAGCCATGTCGGTAAACCTGAAAGATCTCTCCCTCGAGGAGCTGGAGGCCCTCATCGCCGGGCTCGGCAAGGAGCGGTACCGCGCCAGGCAGATCATGCGGTGGCTCTATGGCCGCGGTGCCTCTTCTTTTGAAGAAATGACCGATTTGGCCAAAGAACTGCGCGTAGAGCTCAGCCGCACGGCCCGCATCTCCTCCTTAGCGTCCCTGGCAGAGGAACGCTCCCCTGATGGCACGAGGAAGTACCTCTTCGGGCTTGAGGACGGCAACCAGGTAGAGAGCGTCCTCATCCCCGATGACGGCCGCCTTACCCTCTGCATCTCTACGCAGGCGGGGTGCGCCATGGGGTGTCGCTTCTGCCTCACCGGTATGGGAGGGTTTGCCAGAGATCTCACCGCCGGGGAGATCCTGGATCAGATCGTGAGGGTCGCCGGGGCGCTCGAACCAGGCGAGCGGCTCACTAATTGCGTCCTCATGGGGATGGGGGAGCCACTGGCCAATTACGATCGCGTTCAAGGGGCCCTCGGGATCATGGCCTCCGATCTGGGATTCGGCCTCTCCCGCAGGAGGATCACGCTCTCCACCGTCGGGCTCATCCCCCAGATAAAGAGGTTATTCGCAGAGGGGGTACCATGCCGGCTGGCTGTCTCCCTGAACGCTACTACCCAAAAGGTCCGGAGCTTCCTGATGCCGATCAGCAGGAGATATCCCCTGAGCGCCCTGCTAGCGGCGTGCCGCGCTCTGCCCCTTCCTCCTCGAGAGAGGATCACCTTCGAGTACGTCCTGATTCAGGGGGTAAACGATTCCGATGCGGATGCCCACAGGCTGACTCAGATCCTCAGGGGAATCCGGTGCAAGGTGAACCTCATCCCCTTTAACGAGTGTCCCGGTATCTTATTCCGCAGACCGCAGGAAAAGGTTGTCCTTCGTTTTCAAAAGGTCTTGATGGAGGCGGGGTATCTGACCATCATCAGGGAGAGCAGGGGCGGTGCAATCTCGGCCGCCTGCGGCCAGCTGCGGGGGCGGATTACAGGATCTTGATCTCTCCTTCTTTTATCCCGGCAAGGCCCCGGCGCATGGCCCGCAAGGCCTCTTCTCGTGCCTCATCACCTTTGGTGATCTTCAAGACCACCCCCTTAACCTTATCCATCAGCCCCTCAAACAGGGTCTTGATAAGCTTATCCCTGAGGATGGATGCATCCCGGTGTTGTACCCCCGCCAAAATAAACCACAACTCTCCCTCCGCCGCATCACAGATGTCCCTTTCCCCCAGCTGGACCCGCTCTTCGAGCTTCTGCAAAGAGGAAAGGTCGCCCTGAAAGCAGAGGATAAGCGAGGGGAGGGAGGGCGATTCTCGGTAGACCGTGTAAAGATGGGAGAGAAGACGGGGGGGCAGGGCCTTTTCCTTTGGCACCCGTTGTTCACGTTCCGATGCGCTCTGATTTTGCTCAAAGAAGCGGTAATCCTTCCGGTACATCAGGGAGAGCTCGTCCATTCCCCGCTGTAGTTGCGTATCGAGCTGCACATACGCCCTGTACTTGCCCCTTATCAACTGCTGTAAGGCCCTGGCCTCGGCGAATTTCGCAGCGGCCATCTTATATGTCTCCTTGATCTCTTTGACTGCCGTCGGAGAGTAGCCCCGCTTCGGGTTAAAGACCCGGCACAACTGCTGAAACTCACCATACTTCTCCTCGAGGAGGTGAACGACCCCCTTCAGATTCCGCTCCAGGCCTTGGGCCTGCCTTTTTATATTTATCTCTTGCAAGGACATGGCGCTATGCCGATCCCTTCGCGCGTCTCGCAGAGGCCTTGTTTTTTCCGGCGGAGTCGGTCAAGGCCAATGCGAAGACCTCGTCGGCCGATTCCACAAAGAGGAACTCCAGCCCTTTCTTCAGTTCCTCCTCAATCTCCTCGATGTCGCCTCGGTTGCGGGCCGGGAGGATCACCTTCGTGATCCCCGCCGCCTTGGCGGCCAAGATCTTCTCCTTGATCCCCCCTACCGGGAGGACCAGACCGCTCAGGGTGATCTCACCGGTCATCGCCACATCGTTCCTCACCGGACGCCCGGTGAGCTCCGAGGCCAGGGCGCAGGCGATGGTGATCCCTGCTGAGGGTCCATCTTTGGGGATGGCGCCGGCAGGCACGTGGACGTGCAAATCGTACTTTTCAAAGAAGTCCTTTTCGATGCCGAGCTCGCCGGTCTTGGTGCGCACGTAGCTCAAGGCCGCCTTGGCCGATTCCTGCATCACCCCCCCCAATTGCCCGGTGAGGGAGAGTTCCTTCCTGCCGGGCATCTTCGTCGCCTCGACGAAGAGGATATCTCCTCCTGCCTCGGTCCAGGCCAAACCGGTGGCCACCCCGGGGCGGGAGGTGCGCCTGGCCACCTCGGGGAAGTGACGCTCGGGCCCGAGGTACTCACGGAGGGCATCAGGGGTAACGGTATCGCCGGTCTTTTCCCCCCGGCTTTTTTTGAAGGCCACCTTGCGGCAGACACGGGCGATCTCCCGCTCCAGGTTTCTTACCCCGGCCTCCCTGGTATATGAGGAGACGATCTTTGTTATCCCCTCTTTGGTGAAGCGCACATCCCTTTTTTCCAAGCCATGTTTTTCCATCTGCTTGGGTATGAGATATTTTTGGGCGATGGCGAGCTTTTCATGCCCGGTGTAGCCGGGCAATATCAAGATCTCCATCCTGTCCCGCAGGGCAGGGTGGATGGTCTCCAGTATATTGGCCGTGGTGATGAAGAAGACCTTGGAGAGGTCAAAGGAGAGATCAAGATAGTGGTCTCTGAAGCTGGCATTCTGCTCGGGGTCAAGGACCTCCAGGAGGGCGGAGGAGGGATCGCCGCGGAAATCGGTCCCCACCTTATCGATTTCATCGAGCATGAAGACCGGGTTGCGCGATTCGGCCCGGCGGATACTCTGGATGATACTCCCCGGCAGGGCGCCGATATAGGTCCGTCTATGCCCCCGGATCTCCGCCTCATCCCGCATGCCTCCGAGGGACATCCGCACGAATTTTCTCTCCATGGCCTTGGCTATGGATTGCCCGAGGGAGGTCTTGCCCACCCCCGGTGGGCCGACGAAACAGAGGATGGGGCCCTTCATATCCTCCTTGAGCTTTCTCACCGCCAGGTACTCGAGGATCCTCTCCTTCACCTTCTCCAGATCGTAGTGGTCCTCGTCCAAGACCTGCCTGGCCCTATCCAGACTCATATTGTCCGTGGTCTCGCGGCTCCAGGGAAGTTCGATCAGCCACTCGAGATAGGTCCTGATGACGCCGTATTCGGGAGAGGCCGTGGGGATTTTCTCGAGGCGGCTCAATTCCCGCTCGGCCTCCTTCATCGCGTGTTCGGGGAGTTTTGCCGCCTCCATCTTTTCGCGGAACTCCTTGACCTCAACCTGGATCTCGTCCTCTTCACCCAACTCCTTTTTAATGGCCTTGAGCTGCTCCCGCAGGACGTACTCACGCTGCCCTTTGGTCATCTTGTCCTGGACCTCGGACTGAATCTTGGTTCCCAGCTCCAGGAGCTCCACCTCTCGCTGCAGGATGGAGGAGATCTTTTTCAATTTTTCCTCGGCAGATTCAAGATCGAGGATCTCCTGCTTGTCCTCGGGCTTCATCTTGATGAACGTGGCGATGAAGTAGACCAGCCGGATGGGGTCCTCGATGTTCATGGCCGCAGCCTGAAGCTCGTCGGGGATGTAGGGGACGAGGCTGATCATCTTCTGGTACTGACCCATGACGGCCCGCATGAGGGCCTCCACCCGCTCGTTCTGCTCGGACCGTTCCTCCAGCACCTCAATCTCGGCCTTGGGGAAGGGCGAGTCCTGGATCACCTTTGTTATGCGGATCTTGGCCAACCCCTGTGTTACCATGCGCATGGTGCCGTCGGGGATTTTCAGCATCCGGTGGATGAGGACGGCTGATCCTGTTTGCTGAAATTCCCCCTTCTCTTTATCCTTGAGCATAACGGCCCCTGCGATGCGCTCATGTGCGAGGGCGTCGTCGACAGCGGCGGCGAGCCGGGGGTCCTTGATGATCAGGGGGACCAACGTGTGGGGATAGATGACCATATCCTCCATGAGCAGGAGCGGGAGCTCAGGGGGGATCTTGAGGGCTTCTCCTTCGTCAGCTACCTTGAAAACTTCCGCTTGTCCCTCTTCTTTTTTCTCATCCATTGCTTCACCGTTAGGTAATTGTGATCGTTATCTTCTTTCTCTCCGGGGGAGGGGAAGATAGCTTCCCGATGGTGATGGTCAGAAGGCCATCCTTGTACAGGGCCGTAATTGCTCCCTCATCGGTTCCTTGGGGAAGGGAGAAGCTGCGCTCGAACTCATTGTAGTTGATCTCGGCCTGATGATAGGTGCGCCACTGCCCCTCAAACTCATCCCTCCTGGTTCCTCTGATTGTCAAGACGCCCTTGTTTGCAGTGAGGGCAAAATCCCCTTTTCGCACCCCGGCGAGCTCCAGCTTGATTACCCAGGCCTCATCCGTCTCATAGATGTCGGCCAGAGGCTGCCACTTGCCCTCTGCCGCGGGATGGACCCTGCCGGGGGCCAGGAGCGAGAAGAACTGCCGCTCGGCCTGGAGGTGTAATTTTCTCAACTCCTCAAAAAGACCTTCTGCCTCCTTGAACATCTGCCTGTTTTCCTCCTGAGTTTTCGATATTGTTCAGTTATCCGTGGCCTACCCTTGACTGCCGAGACCCATCGCCCGGAATAATCGGATGACACGGGTATTCTTTCCTGCACCCGGAGTTTTTGGTGGACGGTACAGCGATTTTATTATATTATAAGGTTTTTAAGGGGAATGACAAGCTACTTCGTGCAGACATTAGTGACGGAGGATCGAGGCGATCCTCTCCCCCATCTCTTGTAGCCACTCTTCGGGATACGGAGAAGTCCCCTTTAACCGCTGATCGAGGGGATCCTCCGGGTTGAAGTTTTGGAGGGTCAAGGA
>Ga0214473_10001106_pt1 | contig 36385 bp, 25 predicted proteins | sample RVTome_7_FD_203509 | JGI IMG/M metagenome (GOLD analysis project Ga0214473, IMG submission 203509) | Soil microbial communities from uranium-contaminated site in the Upper Colorado River Basin, Wyoming, United States - RVT98D197 | ecosystem: Environmental > Terrestrial > Soil > Contaminated >... | reverse complement strand
CACGCTCTACTACGTGCGCGCGCTCCAGGAGGAGACGCCGGCGATCAACGGAGCGAACCTGCGCACGCGCTTCGACGCCGAGGGGAACCCCGTCTCGGTGGATCCCTGCTTCGGCGACTGGCGCACGCCCTTCGACGACGAGTGCCTCGCGCCGGTCCGCGAGCGCGCCTGGTCCTCGCCGATCTTCGTGAACCACGCCGCGCCGCCCGCAGCCCAGGGCCCACCCGGAGCAGGCGCGGACTAGACCGGACGCCGCGCGTTCTCGAGCGCGCGATCGGCGCGACTGCCCGCCCGCAGGGCGGCCAGGACGAGCAGCATCGCGAGCCCCTGTGCGATTCCCAGTGTGATTGCCAGGTACATCATGGCGAGCAGGCTACGCCCCCTCGGTGGCGGGCCCACGGCACGTCGGTCGAGGCTCTCGGGAGATCCCGTGACGACCCGGTGACGGCGCCCTCCGGCGCCTCGGGGTCGCGCGGCGTTGCAAACCTGCGCCCCCTCGGCAACGCGGGGGATGGGAAAAGCAGGTGTCTTTTCGTCTCAAGTCCCCGTCACGCAGGGTCGAGAGGCACACACGAGCCGGTATCCCTCGCTCTCGAGGAGATGAAGTTGGTGCAACCTGCGAAGAGGCCCGCGGAGACGAGCTCCGAGGGTCGAGCGACCGGCCCGACCGGCATCGAGGTCCTCCCGAAGAAGCACGAGCTCGGAGGCTCGGGCTCGGGCGGCGGCGGCTCGCACGCCCGCTCGGTCCCGGTGCCGAGCGCGCGCGCTCCGATCGGCTGGGACAACGTCATCTTCACCCACGTCGTGATCGTCGGCGTTCCGACGATCCTGTACTATTACCTGCGCCTCTCCGGCTCCTCGCTCTTCGAGCTGCACTGCGCCGTCGCCACCGTCTACCTGATCACGGCGCTGATGATCTTCTGGGAGGCGGCGCTCGCGCTCTTCCGTCGCTTCGCGGGCGAGCCGCGCGAGCTCGAAGGCCACGTCGACCGCATGGGCCAGTGGGTGAAGCGGGCGCTCGGCGTGAGCGGGGCACGGGTCCCGTCGCCGACACGGCCGGTGCCGCGCTCGTCGTTCATCGTGGCGGCCTATCTCCCCAACGAGCAGGAGATCATCTTCGAGACGCTCGAGCACATCCTCTCGACGGTGCGGCGTCCGGAGGCCGGCCTCGAGGTCATCCTGGCCTACAACACGCCGGTCGACCTCCCGATCGAAGACGAGCTGCGGCGCTTCGCCGAGCGCAACCCCGAGCTCAAGCTGCTGCGCGTCGAGGGCAGCGAATCGAAGGCCGAGAACCTGAACGCCGGAATCGACGCGGCGACCGGCGAGATCGTCGGAATCCTCGACGCCGACCACCACCCGCCGGCCGATTGCTTCGAGCGGGCCTGGCGCTGGCTCGAGGGCCACTACGACGTCGTCCAGGGTCGCAACGTGATCCGCAACCGGGCCACGAACTTCCTGACCCGGATGATCGGCGTCGAGTTCGAGTGCATGTACGGCGTGAGCCACCCGGCGCGCTCGCTCATCGCCGACACCGCGATCTTCGGCGGCTCGAACGGCTACTGGCGCGCGGAGGCGCTGCGCCGCACCCGCTTCGACCAGGCCTTCATGACCGAGGACATCGACGCGTCGTCGCGGGCGCTGCTCGAGGGCTACCGCATCGTCGCCGACCGGAGCATCGTCTCGACGGAGCTCGCTCCCACCAACTTCCGTTCGCTGTGGTTCCAGCGCAAGCGCTGGGCCCAGGGATGGCTCGAGGTGACGCTCCGCTACCAGCGGGAGTTCTGGCGCTCCAAGAAGCTCAGACCGATGCAGAAGCTCTACTGGACCTATCTGCTGCTGTACCGGGAGCTCTACCCGCCGATCACGCTCCAGATCCTGCCGATCATCACGAGTCTCCTGATGATCGAGGGCGAGGTGCCGCTCAAGGCCCATTGGTACCTGTGGGTCACCGCGGTGATCACGCTGGCGAGCGGGCCCTTCCAGACCGTCGTCGCGGTGAAGAACGCCTTCGTGCGGCCGACCCTCTGGACGGCCTTCGAGTACGCGCTCTTCGTGTTCTTCTACGTGATCGTGAAGAACATGATCTCGGTCGTCGCGATCTACGACCACATGATGAAGCGCACGGACTGGGTGGTGACACGGCGCGAGATGACGGCTCGCCTGCGGGGCTCGGAGGGCCAGGCGTGACGAGCAGGGTGCGCATCCTCGTGAGGATCGGTCTCCTCGGCTTCGTGGTTGCCGCAGCGAGCGCCGTGCGGGCCGAGCCGTGGAGCGCCGACGATGCGGCCCAGGCCGCGCGCCTCGCGGCCGGCGCGGACCGCCACCAGGAGTCGATCGATGCCTTCCTGCGCGCCATCGAGGCGGATCCGGAACGGCGCGGCGAGTGGCTTCGGGAGCTCGCCGACCAGCTCACCTGGTCGGGACGTCCCGGCGAGGCGGTTGCGCTCTACCGCGAGACGCTCGAGACGGCGAAGGATCCGGAGCAGGAGCGGCGCGCCCGCCTCGGGCTCGCCCTCGCGCTCTCGTGGGACGGCGCGCAGTCCGACGCGCTCGCGGAGTACGACCGGCTCGTCACCCAGGATCCCACCGACCGCGAGGCGCGGCTCGGCCGCGCCCGCGTCCTGTCCTGGGTGGACCGCCAGGGCGACGCGCTGGCCGAGTACGAGGCGGTGCTGCGCGACCACCCGGGCGACCTCGAAGCGAGCCGTGGAGTCGGGCGCGTCCAGAGCTGGCGGGGCCGCCACCGCGACGCCTCCGCGCGGATGCAGGATCTGCTCCAGAGCCACCCCCACGACCGGCAGGCGACCGCGATCCTGGCGGAGTCGCTCGACTGGATGGGCCGGCCGGACCGGGCCGAGCGCGTGCTGCGCGACCAGATCGCCGCGGATCCGGGAGACGAGCGAGCGGCCGGGCTGCTCGACGACGTCGAGTTCCGGCAGCGACCGGCGGTGCGGCTCGACTGGCGCGAGTCCCACCAGTCGAACGATCTCCGGATCACCTCGACGTCGGTCGATTCTCGCTTCCACTTCGGAGACGGCCGGACCTTCGCCGGCCCTCGCTACGAGCTCGGTGTCTTCGATCCCGACGACAGCCCGGCGAAGGAGATCCTGGTGAACCGGCCCGGCTTCCACGCCGGTCACCGCTTCGACGACGCCCTGGCATGGCAGGGGAGCTTCTTCGTCGACGTGATCGACACGCGCGGCGCGTCGGGCGACCACGTACGCCCGACCTACGACACCTTCTTCAGCGTCTGGCCGAACGACCTGCTCCGCTTCGACGTGGGCTCCTCGCGCTCGACCTTCGACAACGAGGAGTCGCTGCGCGAGGGGCTGACCGCCGTCTACGCGAACGCCTCGATGGACGTGCTCCCGAACGAGCTCACCCGCGTGACGACGCGCTTCAACTGGGGCGACTACTCGGACGGGAACGAGAGGACCTGGTGGCAGTTCGAGGCGGAGCGCAGGGTCTGGCACCACCCGCGCGTCGCGACGGGCTTCCGCTACACCGGCTTCGACTTCGCGAAGCCGGAGCAGAGCGGCTACTTCAACCCGAACCGGTACCACTCGAACGAGGTGCTACTGCGCGCCTCCGACCGGGTCGGCGAGAAGCTCCGCTGGTACCTCGGGGGCTCCGTCGGCTGGGAGATCCAGAGCCCCGGCAGCGACAAGCCGATCTGGAGCGCGGGCGCGAGCCTGGCCTACCCGATCGTGCGACGGCTCGAGATCGAGGCGGCCTACGACTTCTTCAGCTCGCGCACCGCCGGGAGCAGCGGCTTCGAGCGCGGCACCGGCCGGCTCACGCTGCGCCAGGTGTTCTAGCGCAAGCGAAGCGCGCAGCGAGGCGCAGCCGAGCGAAGGCCGGAGCCCGAGCGCGAGCGAAGAGCGAGCGCGAGGCCCGGGTGAGGCCGCCCCGGCCTGGGCGCATGGATCAGCGCGCGTCCGCGGCGCCCGGCGCCGCCGAACGCAGGGCGGCGAGACGCGGCCAGTCCTCCGGCACGAGTGATCCGAGGTAGACGGAGGTTCCGGCCGGGCCGGGCTGGAACACCTGCGCGATGCCCTCGGGCCGCGAGTCGAGTCCGAAGCTGTAGAGCAGCGTCCCGGTGTGGGTAATCAGCACGGCATTGGTCCCGGGCTCGGGGGCCGCGGCGAGCATCGCGCGAACCGCGCGCCCGCGCTGGTGCTTCTCCTCGAAGGAGAGATCGTCGCCCACCGACAGCACGTCCGAAATCTCGACGCGCCCGAAGGCGAGTCGCGCGGTCTCGAGGCAGCGGCAGTAGGGGCTCGAAGCGACCTTCGAGATCCGGATCCCGAGCCTCGAGATCACCGCGGCGATCTGGCGCGCCTGCTCCCGCCCGGCCTCGGAGAGATTGCGCTGAGTCGAGCAGTCCTCGATGTCGAAGGTCTCGGGGTCGGGCGCCACCGGCTCGGTCGACATGTGGCGCATCAGGATGGTGAGGCCCCCCTTCTGCAAGGCGTCGATCAGCGCGGGTCCCTCGAGACGCGGCACGAGCGCCTGGCGAGCGGCCGGGTCGGCGCCCTGCGCGGGCGCGGCCAGGAGCGCGCACGCCACGAACGCGCCGGCAGCCGCCGCGGCGAAGTGGGAGATGGGGCCCTGCATCTTCTCCTCCTCCGGGTCCGGGACCGGCGTCCCCGGCCGCGACGGTAGCGCGGGTCCGCGGGGCCACGCGTGCGGCCCGAGGGCGGCGGCTCCGGGCTCTCAGCAGCGGCCCGCGTCCGGCCGAAGCGGGATCGGTGAAGATCCTCGTCGCCGACGACCAGGCCCTCTGGCGGACCTGCCTCACCGACGCGCTCCGGGAATGGGGCTACGAGGTGATCAGTGCCGTCGACGGCGAGGAGGCCTGGCGGCGGATCTGCGACGACCCGGAGATCGCGATGCTGGTGACCGACTGGGTCATGCCGCGCCTCTCGGGTCCGGAGCTGTGCCGACGCGTCCGCGCTCTCGAGCGGCCGAGGTATCTCCCGATCCTGCTGCTCACCTCGCGCGCCGAGCAGGACGCTCTCGTCTCCGCGCTCGAGGCCGGAGCCGATGCGTTCCTGCACAAGCCCTTCCAGGGGCCTGAGCTCCTCGCCCAGATCCACGTGGCCGAGCGCATCCTGCGGCTCGAGGAGGGGCTCGCATGCCAGATCGAGCGCGTGACGCGAGCGATGCAGCGCATCGACGCGGACCTCGCGAATGCGGCGGCGATCCAGCTCTCGCTCCTTCCGAAGCGTTCGCCGGAGGTGCCGGGGCTCCGTTTCGCCTGGCATCACGAGGCCTGCCATCGGCTCGGCGGCGACTTGTTCCACGTGTTCCGGCTCGACCGCGATCGCGTCGCCCTCTACGTCCTCGACGTCTCGGGGCACGGAACCGCGGCGGCACTGCACTCGGTGAGCCTCTCCCACGCGCTCAGCCCGTTCCCGGAGCAAGGCGGGATCCTCGTGCGGGACGGGGTGCCGCTCGCACCGCGCGAGGTCGCCGGAGAGCTCAACCGACGCTTCCCGCCCCTCGAGCAATCCGGCCAGTACCTGACCCTGCTCTACGGAATCCTCGACCTCCGGACCCTGTGCTTCCGTTACGCGCGCGCGGGGCATCCCGGCCCGCTGCGCGTCCATGCCGGGGCGGCGAGCTTTCACGTCGAGGGGGGCGGCATCCCGATCGGAGTCGACCGCGAAGCGGTCTACCGCGACGACGAGCTCCGGCTCGAGGCCGGCGATCTGTTGCTCCTCTTCACCGACGGCGTCCACGAGACGATGAGCGAGAGCTCCGAGGAGTTCGGGATCGACCGTCTCCGGGAGGCGGCGGGAGCCGCCGCGAGGCTCGGAGCGGCGGGCGCCGTCGAGTCGCTGCGCGCACGCCTCGACGGGTTCCGGAAGCAGGAGCCGCAGCGCGACGACGTGACGCTGCTCGCGGTCGAGATCGACCCCTCTCTGGTATAGTCGGGCTCCCGTGAGCCGCTCCTCCTTTGCGATCGCATGCGCGGCGCTCGCAGGCGTCGTGGCGTGCACCCTGGCCTGTAGCGGACCCGCGAAGCGCCCCGCCCCGAAGCGGCCGGCCGAGGTCGTCCTGCGCAGCGAAGCGGACGATCGCCGGGCCGGCGAAGACGCCGCGAAGGAGGTCGAGGCGGAGCTCGGGCTCGTCCTGGACCCCGATCTCGTCGCCTACGTGAACCGCATCGGCGACCGGCTCCAGCGCTTCGCCCCGCCGCGCGACTTCGAGTACCGCTTCCACATCGTCGACCAGGAGGCGCCGAATGCCTTCGCCCTGCCCGGCGGTCAGATCTACGTGTCGCGCGGTCTCCTCCTGCTCGCGAACTCCGAGGACGAGCTCGGCAACGTGATCGCGCACGAGATCGTCCACGCGGCGCTGCGCCACGCCTCGGCCCGCCAGTCCGTGGTCCAGTCGATCCCCGGGCTCTTCCAGTTCTCGGCCGCGGGGATGATCGCGAGCTACAGCCGCAACCAGGAGCGCGAGGCGGACCGCGAGGGACAGCTCCTCGCCGGGAGGGCCGGATACGATCCCGGAGGGATGGCGACCTTCCTGAAGGGGCTCGACTACACCGAGCGCCTCCGCTTCGGCGCGTCCCGCCTTCCGGGCTTCTTCGACACCCACCCGACGACCCGCGAACGCACGGCCGAGGCGACCGCACGCGCGCGCGCCATCACCTGGCAGGCGCGCCCCTCGATCGTGGGAGACGCGGCGGGCTACCTCGCGCGGATCGACGGACTCGCGGTGGGGACCCGCGCCTCGGAGGGCGTGTTCCAGAAGGACCGCTTCCTTCACTCCGAGCTCGACATCACGCTGCGCTTCCCCGAGGGCTGGGAGACGCACAACACGCGGCGGGCCGTCGGTGCGGTGTCTCCGAAGCGCGACGCGCAGGTCTTCCTCGAGGTGCAGGGCAAGGGCGAGGATCCGATCGCGGCCGCCGAGCAGTACCTCGCGAGCGACGAAGCCGTCGGACTCGGCCTCGACGCACCGCCGCAGCCGATCCGGCTCGGCGCGATCGAGGCGGCGCGCGGCATCGGCGGGGCCCAGACGCCCGGAGGCCCCGTCCAGGCGCACATCACCTGGATCGCCTACCAGGGCACCGTGTACCGCCTGATCGGGCTCACGGTGAGCCCCTCGTCGGCCCGCTACGCGGGAGTCTTCCGCAGCGTGGCGCGCAGCTTCCGGCCCCTCACCCCGCGCGAGCGGGACTCGATCCGCGAGACGAGGCTGCGCATCGTCGAGGCGCGCGCCGGGGAGAGCCTGCGCGAGATCTCCGATCGCACGGGCAACCGCTGGAACGTGCAGGAGACGGCCGTCATGAACGACCTCTTCGCGGACGCCCCGCTGCGCGCGGCGCAGCTCGTGAAGATCGCGGTGTCCGAACGCTACCAGGGCGCTCCGCCGCCGCCGAGGTGAGGCGCTCCGGGGACCCCCCGGGGCCGCGCCCCACACCTCGCGGCGCGACTCCGCTATTCCCCTGCACGGCGGCCCGGGCGTACACTCGCCTCACGGGACACCGGGAGGGGACCGCCATGGAGTTGCGCCTCACGACCGCCCTGCTCTCCGCGTCGCTCGCATCGCTCGTCGCCTGCGGAGCCCCCGAGCCGCAGCAGGTGGCGGCCGAGGTGGAGGAGGGCGAGGAGGTCCCGATCCCGGGGATGTACCGCGTCCAGGGCGCCACGGTCGACAAGGCGACGGGCGAGAAGCGGGACATCAGCGGGACAGTGATCCTGGCCGTGGAAGGCGCCGCCTACACCGCAACCTTTCACCTGACCACCACCTTCCCGGGAACCGGATCGGACCCGGTGGCCGCCGAGGTGATCGGGAAGGGCGAGGGCAAGGTCGACGGTCGGACCCTCACCGGAGTCGCGAACACCCAGCTCGTCGTCGCGAGTGTCCCAGGCGTCGACCCGAACTTCGCCTTCATTCCGCGCCACGTGAGCACGCGTCTCATCTCGGACTCGCTCACCACGATCACGAGGAGTGGATCGGTCACGATCCAGACCGACAGCCGTGGGGAGCCGGGCGAGGACTACTCGCCCACGCGGACGACGCTGCGCGGCTCGCGCATCGCGTCCGATCCGCTCGAAAAGCGGACCGGCGCGACAGCGAAGGCTCCCCCGCCCTAGGACGATGCCTCGATTCGAGTGCTGGTAGCCGACGCCGGCGCGCGGCGCAGCGCCCGGCGCGCGCGCGCACCGACCCACTGGATGACGTCGTCGAGCACCAGGTAGAAGGCCGGCACCACGAGGAGCGTCAGCGCGGTCGAGGAGATCATGCCCGCCGCGACGGCCACGGCCATCGACTGGCGGGTCTCCGCACCCGGGCCCACGCCCACCGCGGCGGGCAGCACGCCGAAGATCATCGCCACCGAGGTCATCAGCACCGGTCGCATCCGCACCGGCGCCGCGCGGCGCATCGCCTCCACCTTGTCGAGTCCCTCGGCGCGCAGCCGGTTGGCGTAGTCCACCAGCAGGATCGAGTTCTTGGTGACGAGCCCCATCAGCAGGATCATCCCGATCAGGCTGAACAGGTTGAGCGTCATCCCGGGGGCGTGGATCACGCCGAGCAGATCGAGGCGCGAGAGGCCGTAGAGCGCGCCGAGCGCCCCGACGAGGGCCAGCGGCAGCGCGAGCATCACGGTGAAGGGGTGCACGAGGCTCTCGAACTGGGCCGCGAGCAGCATGTAGATCACGAGCACCGCGAGCGAGATCGCGACCCCGAACTCGGCGAAGCTCTCCTGGAAGGCCTCGGCCGTGCCCGAGAGGCCGAGCGTCACGCCCTCCGGCAGCACCCGCGCCCCCGCCTCGCGCGCCTGCGCGAGCGCCTGGTCGAGGGAGAGGCCGTCCTGGAGGGCGCCGCTCACCGTGACGCTGCGCTGCCGGTTCTTGCGCGTGATCTCGGCCGGCGCGGCGCCGGTCTCGACGCTCACGAGGTTGCGCAGCTCGACGACGTCGCCCTCCCGCGTGCGCACGTAGAGCTCCCCGATCGACTCGGGCGTGTTGCGGTACTCCTCCTCGAGGCGCACGCGGATGTCGAAGCGCTCGCCGCCCTGCTTGAAGGTGGCGACGTCGATGCCTCCGATCATCGCCTGGACCGTCATGGCGAGGGCCCGTGCGTCGACGCCGAGCGCCGCCGCCTTCTCACGGTCGGGCACCACGCGCAGCTCCGGCAGCCCGAGCTTCAGGCTCTTGTGGAGATCCGCGAAGCCACGGCGCTGCGAGAGCTCGTTCACGAGCGCGGTCGCCGCCAGGTCGAGGGTGACGAGGTCGACGTTGCCCTGGATCTCGAGGCTGAAGTCGCTGCCCTCGCCCAGGGTCATCATCTTCGACGGGTCGAGCACCCGCACCTGCTGGCCCGGGATCGACTGGAGCGCAGCGCGCGCCTCGGGCACGAGATCCTGAACGGTTCGCTCGCGCTCCTTCTTGGGCTTGAGCATCACGAACATCATGCCGATGTTCGAGCGGAAGCCGACGTTCGGGCCGCCGATCCCGGCGCCCGAGAACATCCCGGAGACCTCCGGCTGCTGGAGCATCCAGGCTTCGTTGCGCTCGAGGAACTCAGTGGTGGTAGCGAGATTCGTCCCTGCTGGCGTCTCGAAGCGCACGAAGAGCAGCGCGTTATCGGTCGTCGGGAAGAACTCGCTGCCGATGCCCCGGGCGAAGCCGAGGGCCACGACGAAGCTCAGCAGTGCGCCGGCCAAGGTCGTGAGGCGGTGGCCCAGCACCCAGTCGAGGGTCCGCCGGTAGGAGCGCTCGAGCCACTCGAAGCCGCGCTCGAGCCGGTGATAGACGCCGCCGTGCGCCCGCTCGGCGGGCGGAGGCATGCGCGCCGCGAGCATCGGCGTGAGGGTGAGCGCCACGACGAGGGAGATCAGCACCGCGCTCGCGACGGCGACGCCGAACTCGCCGAGGAAGCTCCCGACGATCCCCTTCACGAAGACCGTGGGGATGAAGACCACGGCGATCGAGAGCGTCGCCGCCGTGGCGGCGAACGCGATCTCCCGGGTCCCCTTCGACGCGGCGACCCAGGGGGACTCGCCGAGCTCCCGGTGCCGCTCGATGTTCTCGAGCACGACGATGGCGTCGTCCACCACCACGCCCACGGCGAGGGCGAGGGCCAGGAGCGTCATGGTGTTGAGCGTGTGCCCGAAGATCCACATTACGCCGAAGGTCGAGACGAGGGAGACGGGGATCGAGAGGCCCACGATCAGGGTGGGACGCGTCCGGCGCAGGAAGACCAGAACGGTGAGCGTCGCGAGGATCGCCCCCATCCACAGCGAGAAGATCGTCTCGTCGACGGCCTCGCGGATCGAGCGCGAGAAGTCGGCAGCCTTCTCCCGGGTGGCCAGGACGTAGCCGGCCGGCAGCTCGTCGCGCAGTTCGTCGACGCGCCTCCAGACCTCGTCGACCACGGCCACGGTGTTGGCGTCCGACTGCTTGCGGATCCCGATGCCGACGGTGGGGACGCCGTCGAAGTGAGCGACGGTCTGCGCGTCGGCGGCCCCGTCCTCCACGCGGGCCACGTCGCGCAGGCGGACCGGGGCGTCGCCCGACCAGGCGACGATCAGGCTCTCGAGCTCTGCGACGGAGCGGAACTCGGCGTCCGTCTTCACCGTGTAGTCGATCCGGTTGCTCTCGACCCGTCCGCCGGGGACGTCCACGTGCTCGCGCGCCACCGCGGCCAGCACGTCGCTCGCCGCGAGGCCGTGCGAGCGCAGCGCGTCCCCGTCGAGCCAGAGCCGGATCGCCCTCTCACGCTCGCCGAAGAGCGCCGTCGAGGCAACGCCCGGAACCGTCTCGAGGCGGGGCTTGAGCGTGCGCTTCACGAACTCGCTCACCTCGACCAGCGGGCGATCGGAGTTGATCGGGATCCAGAGCACCGCCTCGTCGCCGGTGTCGTCCTTCATCACGACCGGCGGCTCGACCTCCTTGGGGAGCTCGAAGCGGGCGAGGGCGACCTTGTCGCGCACGTCCTGCGCCGCCACGTCGATGTCGCGGTCGAGCTCGAACTCGATCTTGATCTGCGCCGCGCCGTGGACGCTGGTGCTCTCGATCGAGCGCACGCCGGAGATGGTGTTGAGCTGCTCCTCGAGCGGGTCGGTCACGTCCTGCTCGACCACCTCGGGGCTCGCGCCCTCGAGCGAGGCCGCCACGGTGAGCACGGGGAAGTCCATCTCCGGGAACTGGTCCACCCCGAGATTGCGGTAGCCGAGCAGCCCGAAGACGACGAGCGAGAGCGTGAACATCCAGGTGAGGACGGGGCGCCGGATGAAGAAGTCGTAGCCGCTCACGAGTCCCCCGGAGCCCCGGCCACGTTGGGCGCGTGCGGCGCGACGAGCGTTCCGTCCGGGTTGCGCGCGAGGACGGTCTGCCCGTCGCTGAGCCGGTCGCCGCCGCGGGAGACGACGAGGTCTCCCGGAGCGAGGCCCTTCACCACCTCGACGTAGCCCGCGTAGTGCACGCCGGTCTCGACCGCGACGCGCTCGACGCGGTTCCCATCGACGCTGCGGAATACGATCGCGCCCTCCGCGCGCCGGAGGATGGCTTCCTCGAGGACCATCGGAACGTCCGGCCGCAGGGCCACGCCCAGATCGATGCGGGCGAAGAGGCCGGGGCGCAGGCGGCCGTCGGGGTTCGGGATCTGCGCCTTCACGCGCAGCGTGCGCGAGCGCGGGTCGATGATGGGCGAGACCACCGTGACCTGGCCGTCGAAGCTCTCGTCGGGGAAGGGCGCGACGCGCACGTCCACGGTCTGTCCCGTGGCCACGCGGCTCGAGTCGGCCTCGGGGAGGTGGAACTCGACCTCGATCGGGTCGAGCGCGACGAGCTCGAAGAGCTTGTTTCCGGGCGCCACGTACTCGCCGCGGCTCACGAAGCGCTGGGCGACGAAGCCGTCGAAGGGCGCGACGACGCTCGCGTCGCGGAGCGCCCGCTCGAGGACGCCGAGCTCGGCTTCGGCCGCGGCGAGGCGCGAGCGCGCGAGCTTCTGGGCCGTTTCGGCCTGATCGCGCTGCTCGTCCGACGCGACACCGCGTTCGCGCAGCTCGGCGATGCGGCGGTAGCTTCGCTCCTGCTCGCGCAGCGCGGCGCGCGCCTCGTCGCCGCGCGCCCGCGCGCTGTCGCGCTCGAGGTTGCGCCGCTCGGGGTCGACCCTGAGCACCGCCTCCCCGGTGCGGACGAAGCGGCCCTCCTCGACGAGGATCTCGGTGACCTGCCCGCTCACCTCGGCCGCGATCTCCGCGTGGTCCCGCGCGACGAGCTGGCCCGTGGCCTCGATCCGGTCCTCGAGCTCCATCGTGACGACCGGCGTGATCGTGACCGGGGTCGCCCGCGGTCCCTCTTCCTGGGCTTCGCCGCCGCAGGCGAGCAGTCCGAGCGCACAGATCGTCGCGGCCGCGGCGGCCCGAGCCCGCCCGAGGCGAGCGGCCACGAGGTGGCGAGCGCGCGAGCGACTCACGGCTTCCCCTTCCGCGGGCGCTCGGCGGGGGCGATCAGGCCGCGCAGCAGGGTGTCGAGCGCGAAGGACTCGAGATTCTCCATCCATTGGGCGTCCGGGCTGTTCGTGCGCAGCGAGATGACGCCGTGCAGGACGACCCACAGGCACTGCACCGCCTCGTCGACGCTGGTCGCGCGCAGCCGGCCCGCCCGCAGCAGGGCCGCGAGCGGCGACTCGAGCTGCTCGCGCGCCGCCTGCTCGGAGGCCGGCGGGGGCGCGCCGTCCGGGCGCGGGAGCGAGAGGAGCCGGTAATGGGTGGGGTTCTCGAGGCTGAAGCGGACGAAGGCGTCGAGCTGCTCGCGTACGGCTTCGGCGGGATCCGCCGAGCGGCCGACCTGCCGCAGCCGGTCGAGGATGCGCTGGAAGCCGTCCTCGAGCACCGCGTCGATCAGCCGCCGCTTGTCACCGAAGTAGTGGTAGATCGTCGGCGCGGTGTACCCACAGCGGATCGCGAGCCGGCGCATCGAGAAGCGCTCGTAGCCGTCCTCGACGAGCAGCGCCTCGGCCGCGTCGAGGATCGAGCGGCGCGCGTCCTCGCGGAGCTCTCGGCGACGCCGCTCGGCCGGCGTCTCGGCGGGATGAGGGTGCATGGGACATCCAGCCACGGCCGCTAGGCGGGCGCTCGAACGGCGTTCAGTGACTATAACGATGTTAGATCAAGATCGCGGGCCGCGCCAGGGCCGCCCGGGGGGTCCTAGTGCTACCCCCCCCGCTGGAGTCAGAAGAGGCCGCCGAGCCGGCTCTTCGGCTGGGATTCGAGCGAGGCGAGGGCCTCCGCGTGCCCGAGCTGCCGGGCGAGGTCGGCCGCGTTCCGGCCGTCGGCGTCGCGCAGCGTCGGGTCGGCCCCGGCCTCGAGCAGCGCCCGCACGACGTCCACGTGGCCCCCGGCAGCCGCCCGCATCAGTGCGGTCCGCCGCCGCTGCCCCTTGGTATCGAGGTTCGCCCCGAGGCGGACGAGCACGCGACTGGCCCCGGCGTGACCCTGCTGCGCCGCGACCATCAGCGGCGTGTTGCCCGCGAGGGAGAGCGTGTTCACGTCGGCTCCGCGGGAGGCGAGCAGCTCGACGAGATCCGCCGCCCCGGCGGTCGCCGCGACGAGTAGCACCGGCTGGCGATCGGCGCAGCGGGTTCCGGGGTCGGCCCCGTGCTCGAGCAGCACCGCGACGGAGCGCGCCTCGCCCGAGGCGACGGCGAAGCACAGCACCGCGTCGCCGTTCGCGTCGACGGCCGCCGGGCTCGCGCCGCGTGCGAGGAGCCTGCGCAGCGTCTCCACGTGCCCCCCGCGCGCGGCCCACGCGAGCGCCGTCATGCCGTCCGGTGCGTGCGCCTCGAGGCCGCCGCGCGTTGCCGCAAGCCGCTCCACGACCTCCGCGTGGCCGGCGCGGGCCGCGAGCACGAGGGCGGTCGCACCGTCGTCTCCGGCGGCGCGCGGATCGGCGCCGGCCGCGAGCAGCAGGGAGACCACCGGCGCGTGGCCCTCCGCGGCCGCGAGGTCGAGTGCGCGGCGGCCGCCGGGACCCGGAGTCGCGGGCCGCGCCGACGCGGCGAGGAGCATGCGGACGATCTCGGCGTGGCCGCGCCAGGCCGCGCGACAGAGGGGGGTGTAGCCCTCCGCGTCGAGCGCCTCGACGTCGGGTCGGCTCGCCAGGATCTGCCGCGCGAGCTCGCCCTCGCCTCGCCACGCCGCCACGTGCAAGGGGCTCCAGCCGGCGAAGGACTCGCTCTCGGAGCCCGGCTGCCGCGCAGCCTCCGCGTGCTGGCGCTCGAGCCACGCGAGGCGGTCGGCCTTCGTATCGCGCTCGGGCGCGCGCAGACGTGCACCGGCCGAACGCAGCTCGCGGGCCACGTCGGCGTGGTCGGCCACGAGCGCGACGTCGTGGGGCGTGCGTCCTTCGGCGTCGGCGGCATCGAGGCTCGTTCCCCCGCCGATCAGGACGCGGGCCACCTCGAGGCCCCCGGCGTGCGCCGCGAACCAGAGGGCCGTGCGCCCGAGGGAGTCGCGCGCGTTCGGATCGGCGCCGGCGGCGAGCAGGCTTCGGACGATCACAGCCCGCCCCTGCTGCGCGGCGCGCATCAGCGGCGTGTCGCCGGCTCCGTCGACGGCGTTCGCGTCGGCTCCGGCGTGCAGGAGCTCCTCGACCACCCCGGAGTCACCCCGCTCCACCGCCTGCGTGAGGAGGGTGCGTGCGCCGACTGGCGCGTTCGCGTCGGCCCCCGCGGCGAGCGCGGCGCGTACCGCACCCGAGTCCCCGCCGGCGACGGCCCGGCGCAGCGCGGAGGCGTCGGTCGCGTCCGGCGCGAGCGCGGCCGGCGCCGAGCCTCCCAGCTCGCGCAGCCGTTGCGACGCCAACAGATGGCCTCGCGCCGCCGCCTTGCGATACCACTCGGTCGCCTCGGCGCGATCCGGCACCACGCCCCAGCCGCGCTCGAGCATGCTGGCGAGCCCGTACTGCGCCTCGGCGTGTCCGACCGCGGCCGCCCGTCGGAGCCACGCGACGGCCTTCTCGTCGTCCCTCGGAATGCCGCGCCCCGCGCGGTAGAGCGACCCCAGGCGGTACTGCGCCTCTCCGTTCCCCGACGCGGCGAGCTCCGTCCAGATGGCGGCCGCGTCCGCGTAGCGACGCTCGCGGACCGCCGCCTCCGCATCCTCCAGGCGATCCGCACGCGCCGACCCCGCGGCGAGGATGAGGCAGGCGAGCCAGGCGAGGGCCCTGCGGCTGGGTCGCATCACGCCGTCCCGTACTTCGTCTCGACCGCCACGCCGATCGCTTGGAGCAGCGCGGTCGGCAGCACGCCCCCCGCGCACACGATCACCGCGTCGTTGGCGAGGGAGACCTCGCGCTCCGAGCGGCGCAGGTGCACGGCCCCGCGTTCGATCCCGGTGATCTCCGAGCCGAGCAGCAGCTGCAGGCGGCCCGCGGCCGCGATCGCCTCGACGCGGGCGCGGTTCCTCGGCTTGGCGCGCGAGAAGGAGCTCCCCCGGTAGCAGAGCGCCGCCTCCGCCTCCGCGTCCTCGGCGAGCCTCGCGGCGGCCTCGAGCGCGCTGTCCCCGCCGCCCACCACGAGCACGCGCCGGTCGCGGTACTGCTCGGGCTCGATCAGGCGGTAGACTACCTTGTCGAGCTCCTCGCCGGGAACCCCGAGCTTTCGCGGCGTTCCGCGGCGGCCGATCGCGAGCAGCACCGCCCGTGCCCGATGGCGCCCGCGCGAGGTCAGGACCTCGAAGCCGGTGTCGCTGCGCTCGATCGCCGTCATGCGCTCCTCGTAGTGGATCGGGGGCCGGGTGCGGCGCTCCACCTCACGCCAGAGCTCGAGCAGCGACTCCTTGCTGGTCTCGCGCAGACGGACCGAGCCGTAGAGCGGCAGCTGCATCGGGCCGGTCATCACGATCTTCCCGCGCGGATAGTGGGCCACGGCGCCGCCGAGCATCTCCTGCTCGACGGTCAGCGCGCGCAGGCCGTGGGCCTTGGCCGCGAGCGATGCCGAGAATCCGGCCGGCCCGGCGCCGACGATCAGCAGATCGAGCTGGTCGCCGCGCCCGAGGCCGCCCCGCCGGCGCACCGACTCGACAGCCTGACGGCCCTGCTCGACCGCGTTGCGGATCAGGCCCATGCCCCCGAGCTCGCCGGCGATGAAGAGGCCCGGGACGCTGGTCTGGAAGTCCTTCTGCAGCAGCGGGATCTCGACGCCGCGGGTCTCCGTGCCGAAGACGAGCTCGATCGCGCCGACGGGGCAGGCCCGCTTGCATGCGCCGTGACCGATGCAGTTGGCGGCCCGCACGAGCCGGGCCTTGCCGTCGATCAGTCCGAGCACGTCCTCTTCGGGGCAGGCGTCGACGCAGGACGCGCAGCCGATGCACTCGCTCTCGTCGATCTTCGGGTGCAGCGAGGCCGGCTCGAGGAGCCCGAGTGCCCGCGACTCCGACAGCACGGACAGGCCCCGCGCAAAGCGGCGCCGGCGCACGCTTGCGTACGGAACCCAGACGACCAGCAGCGCCGCCAGGTAGACCGTCCAGTGCATCCACTCGTCCGCGATCACGCGCGTCTCCTCACCCCGGGCCTCAGAAGTCGTAGCGACAGCCGCCGGCCACGAAATATCCCCACGGCGGATCCGCGCGGCCGTCCAGCGCACGCGACCACTCGATGCCGCCCTCGAGATCGAGAAAGACCTTCCAGATCCGGTAGTCCATGCGGAGGGAGGGACGCAGCGCCACGAGCTCCTGGCCGGAGTGGACGCTCTGGTAGATCGTGAAGAAGCGCGGGTTCACGCGCAGGTCGGGGGTGCCGACCGGGGCGCGGGCCTGGAGGCCCAGCGTCACGACGTCGCTGCTCGAGCCGTCGAAGTAGCGCAGGCTCGCGACCCCGACGCTTCCCGGCACGAAGAGGTCGCTGGCGATCAGCTGCGCCGAGTGGCTGAACTCGAAGCCCGTGCCGTCGAACCCCGGGATGCCGGCCGAGGCATCGGTCCCGGAGTAGTCGCTCGCGGTGAAGTCGAGGGCCAGCTGCAGCCGCGGCAGGAGCCCCTGTGAGAGCCCCAGGTTCAGGGTCGTGGCGCGACCGGTGCGGTCCTCCGCCAGCGACTCGAGCTCCGAGTCGGAGAAGAGGCCCGAGAGCGCGTCGAAGTCCGAGACCTGGCCCTGGATCGCGTTGCGCGTGGTCAGGAACGGGACGTTCCGGTGATCGACGAGGCTGGTCAGGGTGGTCGAGGGGCCGGCCTGCCAGCTCCCGGTGAACTGGATCAGGTTGAGCGACTGGAAGTGGAAGTCGTAGTCGACGAAGAGCGCCCCGTAGTACCCGGGCCGGAAGAAGCGGATCTCGCCGCCGACGGCGGCGCGGTCGAGCAGGCCGCTCGCGGTCTGTCCGATCGCGAAGAGCCCGACGTCGAGCGCGTCGAAGAAGGTGCCGAACTCGGCGTTCACTCCCCCGACCCAGCGGTCGTCGCCGAACCCGTCCGTGCGGGACGAGTCGACCGGGATCCCGGCCAGCGCGCCGAGACGCCAGCGCTCCTTGCCGGCGTAGCCGAGCTCGACCCCGTCGTAGCGACCGAGCACGCCCCCGGTGCTGCGCGAGCGCCGCCCGAGCGACCCGGAGAAGCCTCGCTCGGGCTGCTCGAAGGCCAGGAAGAAGGAGGAGACGCGGGTGTCGTCCCCTCCGGCGTCGCTCGCGAACTGGTGGCGGTAGCCGCCGGAGAAATGCGTGCGGACGACGCCTCGCGTCGTTCGCAGGCGCGTGTCGAGGTAGGCGTCGCTGACGAGCGAGGAGTCGAAGGTCTCCTGGCCGACCTCGTCGAGGATCAACGACTCGTGCTGGTAGCCGACGTAGACGCTGCCGAAGGTCTCGAGATCGAAGGGCGGCGGCCGGCTCTCGGAGCGCGCCACGCGACGCCGGGCCGGGGGCTCGGCGCGGGCGGTGACGAGCGCGTCGAGGCGCTGGTGCACCCGCGAGGCACCCTCCCCGTGCGGAAAGCGCGCGAGGTACTCCTCGTAGGCGGCCCTCGCGTGGGCGAGCTGCCCCTTGCGCTCGCGGGCGAGCCCGAGGAGCTCGAGCGCCTCCGGGGTCTCGCTGCTCTCCGGGCGCTGCGTCGCGTCCTGTAAGATCAAGGCGGCGCGCTCGAAGTCGCCGGCGGTGAGCGCGCGCCTCCCCTCGGCCACGAGCTGCGCCGTGCGCGCGTCTTCGGGAGCGGGCGCCGCCGCGGCGGCCGCTCCCTCGGACACCCCACGCGCCGCGGATTCCGACCGAACGCGCAGCACGATGCTGCGGAGGTCGCGTCCCTGCAGCACCTCGAAGTCGATCGCGCGCGAGAAGCGCAGCTCGAGCACGGGGAAGTCGCCGCTGCCGGGCTCGTAGCTCACGGACTCGAGCGGTACCGGCGCCTCGCGAGGGACGCTCAGGCTCTGGGGCTCGGGCGGCGCCTCGGCCCCCGCGAGCACCGCGACCTGCACCTGTACCGTCCCGCCGTGCGACGCCGGCGAGTGCCGTCGCAGCTGGATGGGCACGCCGAAGCTCACGATCACGTCCCAGGCGCCGTCGCTGCGGTCGATCCGCAGGCTCTCGATCGCGCGGATGCGAGACCTCTGGGCGCGGCACGGTACCGGTGCGAGGAGCACCAGCAGCGCGACCCCGGTTGCGAGCAGGATCGGAGGCGACTGCATGCGAAGGATCCCGGCAACGAGGGGGTGCTCGCCGGGCACGTCGCCGACGAGCGCATAGGATTGTTCGGATCCTCGGCCCCGCATGAAGTGACGGTCGTCACCGCGAAGAGAGAGATCCTTCGCTGCGATCTTGGGGTGAAGCTTCGCGCCGACGACGCAGGGGCGACGCGCCGCGTTGTCGCGAAATGCCCCGCTCGACGCGGGCGCAGCGCCGCCGCGTTCAGTCGCGCTGCTTGCGACCCGATAGGAACCCTCGCAGTGCCCAGCGCTCGGAGATCGGAGCCTCGGTCCATGCATCGGGGAAGGAGCTTCCGCCTCTTCCTCGCGGCCTGTGTGGTGCTCGTCGCATGGGGCGCCGGCGTGCGCGACGAGAACACCCTGACCCCCGACTTCGGGCCCGGCTACATCCTGGGCTTCGTCGGTACCTGCTGCATGCTGCTCCTGCTCACCTACTCGGCGCGCAAGCGCCTGCGAGCGATCGGTTCGCTGGGACCCCTCCGGCACTGGTTCGGCGTGCACATGGTGCTTGGCATCCTGGGACCGGTGGCGATCCTCTTCCACGCGAACTTTCGGCTGGGATCGCAGAACAGCAGCGTCGCGCTGGCCTGCATGCTCCTCGTGGCCGCGAGTGGTGTGGTGGGGCGCCTGATCTATCCCAAGATCCACCACGGCCTCTACGGCCATCGCTCCTCGCTGCGCGAGCTGCAGCGGGCGGCGGCGTCGCAGCGGACCACGCTCGCGGTCGCCCCGGAGCTCAGCCGCGAGCTCTTGGTGTTCGAGTCCCTCGCGGCCGGCGGTCCAAAGGGGCTCTTCTCCGCTCTCGCACGCTTCGCGCGCGTGCGGCGCCGCGCGCGGTCGCTCGAGCGGATGGTCTCGTCCCGCGAACGTGCCGAGCCGGCCCGGCGCTCCGTCGCGGCCTACCTCGGTGCCGTGACCCGCGTGGCCGAGTTCTCCGTGTACGAGCGGCTCTTCGGCCTCTGGCACGCCTTCCACCTGCCGCTGTGCTTCCTCCTCTTCGGCGCGACGATCGTGCACGTGATCGCCGCGCACTTGTACTGAGCGTGCGCCGCCCGTCGGGCGCCGGATCCGGTCTGGCATGGGGTGGCCACGCCGCATGGCTCGCCGTCGCGGTGGCGCTCCTCGCCGGAAGAGGGGCAGCGGCGATCGACTTCGAGAAGCTCCTGATGCCGGGTCCCGTGATCGCGGGCCACGCCGACATCGAGGGCGATTGCGGGAGGTGCCACGCCGCCTTCGAGAGGGAGGCCCAGGACCCGCTGTGCCTCGAGTGCCACACGGAGGTCGGCAAGGACCTCGCCGGGAGGGCGGGCTTCCACGGCCGCGCTCCCGGCGTGGCGCGCGCGCGGTGTCGTGATTGCCATGGCGAACACGAGGGTCGCGACGCCGACGTGGTCGGCCTCGACCGGGCGGCCTTCGACCATGGACTCACCGATTACCCGCTGCACGGCGCCCACGCGCGGGTGCCCTGCGATAGCTGCCACCGCCCGGACGCGAAGTTCCGGGAGGCCCCGGGGACCTGCAACGCCTGCCATCGGGACGACGACGCGCACGCGGGAAAGCTCGGCGAAGACTGTGGGAGCTGTCACCAGGAGGCGGCCTGGCGTCAGGTTCGCTTCGACCACGATCGCACGAAGTTTCCGCTTACGGGGGAGCACCGCGACGCCCCGTGCGCCCTGTGTCACGCGAACGGCCGCTACGAGGGAACCACGACCGACTGCAACGGCTGTCACCGGGTCGACGACGTCCACGTGGGGCGTTTCGGTCCGGATTGCGAGCAGTGTCACCGCCCCGATGGCTGGAAGACGGTGCGCTTCGACCACGGGCGCGACACGAAATTCGCGCTCCGGGGGGCGCACGCCCCCCTGGCCTGCGAGGCCTGTCACACGCAGGGGCTCCACGCGGGAGAGCTCGCGACCGACTGCGTCGGCTGCCACCGGGTCGACGACGTCCACCGCGGGCGGCGCGGCGACGGCTGTGAGCGCTGTCACGGCGAGGCTTCCTGGAAGACCGAAGGCTTCGATCACGACGAGGTGGAGCGCTTCCCGTTGCGGGGGGCCCACCGGAAGGTCTCGTGCGACGCTTGCCACACGGGGACGCTGGGACGGGAGCAGCTCGCGACCCGTTGCGGCGGCTGCCACGGCGACGACGACGTCCACCGCGGCCAGCTCGGAGACGCGTGCGACGGATGCCACGTCGAGAAGGGATGGGCGGAGAAGGTGTTCTTCGAGCACGACGTGACGCGCTTCCCGCTGCTCGGGCTGCACGCGACCGTGGCCTGCGAGCAGTGCCACACCACACTCCGCTTCCACGACGTGGCCCTCGAGTGCAACGGCTGCCACGCGCGCGACGACCTCCACGTGGGCCGACTCGGGCCGGACTGCGCCCGCTGTCACAATCCCAACGGCTGGGACCGCTGGCGCTTCGACCACGCTCGCGACACCCGCTTCGAGCTGCGCGGTGCGCACGAGCCGCTCGACTGTCACGCCTGCCACCGGGCGCCGCCCGACTCCGGCGTGCCCCTGCTCTCGACCTGCGCCGGCTGCCACGCGCGCGACGACCGCCACGGCGGAGGCTTCGGGAGCGACTGCGAGCGCTGCCACGGGGAGACCTCGTGGAGCGAGGTCACGATCCGCCGATGACGAGCCGCGTCCGCCGCAGTCTCGTCGCTGCGCTGGGAATCGGGGCCGCGTGCCTCGCGCTCGGGCTGCCGCTGCCGTCGGCGGCGCAGCCGCCGGGAGACTTCGAGCACCTGACCACGCGCTTCCCACTGACGGGCGCCCACGTCCGCGTCCCCTGCGAGGGCTGCCATCTCGACGGGGTGTTCTCCGGTACGCCGATCCAGTGCGGCCAGTGCCACACGCGGGGCGGGCCGCGCCAGGCGGACGGAAAGTCGCTCCAACACGTGCCGAGCAGCGATCAATGCGGCGACTGCCACGTGACGAACTGGTGGACGCCGGCCCGCTTCGATCACGCCGGCGTGACCAGCCCCTGCGCAACCTGCCACAACGGCGGCTTCGCGACCGGGAAGCCGCCGAACCACGTGCCGAGCGCGGACGACTGCCAGGCCTGCCACGGCACGCTCTCGTGGGTTCCGGCCTTCTTCGACCACTCCTCGATCACGACGAACTGTTTCAGCTGTCACAACGGCACGCTCGCGACCGGCAAGCACTCCGGACACATCCAGAGCTCGAACGCCTGCGAGAGCTGTCACAACACGCGCAGCTGGGAGACGGCGGGCTTCGACCACACGGGCATCACGGGCAACTGCGTGAGCTGCCACAACGGTACGACCGCGACCGGGAAGCACCTCGGACACATCCCGAGCTCGGACGCGTGCGAGACCTGTCACAACACCCAGAGCTGGGCGGGGGCGCGTTTCGATCATTCGACGATCACCGGCAACTGTGCGAGCTGCCACAACGGCCAGATCGCCACGGGTACGTCGCCCGGTCACTTCGTCGTGACCGGCATCGATTGCGTCGAGTGCCACCGCACGAGCGCCTGGCTCCCGACGACCTTCCGGCACACGTCGCCGAACTACCCCGGCGACCACGCCGGCAACCTCGACTGCCGGGCCTGCCACACGAGCAACTCCCCGGCCGTCGCCTGGCGCTTCCCGTCCTACGCCCCCGCCTGCGCGGGCTGCCACGCGGACGACTTCCGGCCGGATCCCCACCGGAAGGTCGAGTCGCCGCAGATCCAGTACACCGTGAGCGAGCTGCGCGACTGCAGCGGGGCGTGCCACACCTACCGCGACGCCACGCTCACCACGATCACGCGCAGCCGTACGGGCCACCACAGCGTGCGCAGCGGCGGCTGGTGACGCCGATCCCGGTCCCCGAACGGACCGCCTGACTCAGGGACCGGTCGGCCCCGATTCCTCGTCCACGTCGAGCTGGAGCTGCTTGCGCTGCTCGGCGGCCCGCTCCCGGGCCCGCGCGCGCTCGCGCTCGATCTCCTCGCGCAGCAGACGCCGCAGCTGCTCGGCCCGCGCGCGCTCCGCCTCCAGGCGCAGCGCCTTCACGCTCGCGAGGCACTCCTCGAGCAGCGCGTTGCGAACGGCCACCCAATCGGGGGGAAGCGCCGGCTCGCGCCCTCCCGGGGCCGTGGTGACGGTGAGCGCCCGGGTGGCCTCGGCGCCGTCGCTCGCCCGCGCATGGACCTCGATCTGGTTCGCGCCCGGCGCGACGCGCACGAAGCCGGCCCAGGTACCGTCCGCGGTCAGGCGGAACGACTCCGCATCGCGGTCCGTCGTGCGATTGCGCAGCGCGACGCTCTCTAGATTCGCGAAGCTCACCTCTCCGACCACCAGGGCCAGGTCGGCGGGGTGCCGCACCGGCGTGAAGAGGCCGCCCGTGACCTGGGCCAGCTCGAGGGTCGCCACGGGGCCCGCGAGCGCCTCGCGACCGATCGCGAAGGAGTGGACGCGAACGCCGCTGGCGCTCGCGCGCTCTGCGGCGAGGAGCACCTCGCGAACGTTGGCCGCCTCGTCGCGGGCGTCGTGGGGAAGGGTGGGCCAGCCGTCGGTGAAGAAGAAGGCGAGCTTGTGGCTGTCCGGGCGCGACTCCGCCTGGCCGCCGGGCGGGCTCAGCAGCTCGGCGGTCGCGAGGTCGACGCCCGCGGCCATGTTCGTCCCGCCCTCGGGCTCGCTCGACGCCACCGCCTCGAGCGCGCGCTCGATCCGGGAGTAGTCAGAGCTGAGCGGTTCGAGCGTGACCGCGGGGGAGCTCGCGAAGAGCTTCGCGAAGGGCTTCGCCAGGAAGGACCAGCGCCCGTCTCCCGGGACGTCTCCGGCGAAGGTGACGAGCGCCACGCGCGTGCTGCGGGGGTCGAGCCCTCGCATCAGCTCGCGCGCCGCCGCGACCTCCGCCGCGAGGATCGAGTCGCCCGGATCCGTGCAGGCCATCTCGAAGGTGGAGCCGACCGGGAGCAGGGTCGCCACGCCGATCTCCCCGTCGGAGTCGATGTCGGCCTCCGCGGGCTCGATCGTCGAGCGCGAGGAGTCGAGCACGATCGCGACGTCGAAGCGGTGGGCCTCGCCCCGGAGGGCCCTGGCGCGCCCCGCCACGAAGACGCCGCAGGCCGAGTCGGCGATCACGGCATCCTCCGGCGGGATCTCGACGTCGACGTGGACGCGGGTCTCGTCCGGAAGCTCGTCGCGCAGGCGGAGGACCGGGGCTTCGGAATGCCCGGGGTCGCCCGCGCGATCCTCCGCGCGCAGCGCCGTCGGCGCGAGCCCGAGGAGCGCGGCGAGCAGCGCCGCGCCCCGTCGGTGAGCGCGCCCGGTCATCCAACCCTTCCCCATCGCTGGTTAGCCTAGCCCCGATCCCGGACCCGCGATCGGGTCCATCCCCGCGTCGCCCCGCGGAGCCGCCCGGGGCGCGGCGCGGGCTTTGGTACAGTGGGCGACCCCGCATGAACTCCCTCGACGAAGCGCGCGAATCCCCGCTCGAGGTGCTGCTCGGCTGCCTCGACCTCGAGGCCCTCGACGCGGATCTCTTCCTCGGCGATCCCGGGCCTGGCGAGGGGCGCCTCTTCGGGGGGATGGTCGCCGCGCAGTCGGTGATCGCCGCCGGGCGCACCGTCGATCCCGACCGGCAGCTCCACTCGCTCCACGCCTACTTCCTGCGCCCAGGGCGTCACGACGCGCCGATCCGCTTCGTCGTCGATCGCATCCGCGACGGTCGCAGCTTCACCACCCGGCGCGTCGTGGCCCACCAGGCGGGCGAGGCGATCTTCAACCTCGCGGCGAGCTTCGCGCTCCCCGAGGAGGGAATCGCGCACCAGGATCCGATGCCGGAGGCGCCGTCTCCCGACAGCCTCCCGGACTGGGAGGACGTGCGCGCGGAGATGCTGCGCGACCCGACGCTCGTCTCCGCACGCAGCCCCGTCGAGGTGCGCATGTGCGATCCGCTCACGCCCGACCCGAGCCCCGCGCTCCAGCGCAACTGGATTCGCGTGCGCGGCGCTCTCCCGGACGATCCGCTGCTGCACACGGCGATGCTGGTCTACGCCACGGACCGCACGCTGCTCTCGACCGCCGCACGCCCGCACGGGATCTCGTGGCGCGAGCGCGCCGGAGCGAGCCTCGACCACGCCGTCTGGGTCCACGAGCCGGTCCGTCTCGAAGGCTGGCTGCTCTACACGAGCGAGAGCCCCGTGGCGCGCTCGGGGCGAGGGATGATCTTCGGAGCGATCCACCGGACCGACGGCGTTCGCCTCGCCTCCGTCGCCCAGGAGGGGCTGATCCGCAGGCGGCGCCCGTAGGTCGGCCAACGGCAGTGCGCACGGCCGCATGGGCGCGAGATCGAGCGCGCGCGGACGCAGAATGAAGACCATCTCGCCCGACAGACGAGCCTACGCAGACTTCAGCCATTCCTCGATCAACGTCACGTACTCAGAGAATTGAAGGTCCTGGCGATTCAGCCCTTGTCGGTCGCAGTACTCCGGGAGCACGCTCGAGAATCGGGCGAAGCGCTCCTTGATTCGAACGGGGCCGGGAATCGTGCCGCGGCGTGAGGTGCTACTCAGCCAGTTCCTGACGACGTTGATGACCTGTTCCGGCGAGTTCGAATGGGCTCGAATGTCCTGACCCGCGATGTCTGAGAGGAGGCGCTGGTAGCGGTACTGCTCGCTATCGAGGATGAGGCAACGCTTGCTCTTCGACGCGGTGCGACCGAAGGCTCTGCAGCCCAGATCCAGCCCAAGCTCGAACGGCATGTTGAACCGTGGAAGCTCTGGAGTGAGTTCGACGCGCGAGATATCGTGGATTGAGTACTGCGAGGTTTCGATCAATCGGTGGATGCGACGAACTCGTGCCTCACCCGAGTCGGGCGCTTCGAGCGCGCAACGAGGGACGAACCCACAGTCGACGATACAGAAGACCAGGGCCTCGAAGAGGGGCCAGTAGTCGGCGTCGAGCGGGCAGTTGATGAAGACGGAGTCCGCGAAGCGCGGCGTCCGGTCGGCCACGTGTCGCTAGCGTGCTGCCTTACGGGCGGCCCTTCGCGCGGTTCGCGTCTTCGGAGAGCTGCCGGGCCTCGTGAACACGACGTGGAACGCGATGGCGCTTCGACCGGATGCGGTGGTCCTAGTCTCGATCCTCTTGCCAGAAACCTGCTTGATTGCACCAGAATCGAGTTCAATGCGCAACCGCTTCGCAACGGCGCGCGCCTTCTTTCGAGAAACTCTACCCGTGCGATGAAGGCTCTTAACGCTTCGCTTAGCCATGTCAGGAGTATCCGCGATTCGACGTCCGCCTGCCACCTACTCGCGTGGGCTCGCGGTCCAGCGTCCAGCCGAGCTTCAATCGCTCCGCGAGGCCGGGCTTGCTGTTCCTCGGATCACCTTCGACCTGCCCGCGCAGCATCCAGCGGATGGGCACGCAGGCGGCCGAGTACAGCGGCTGGACGAAGCGAGTCGGCGCGAAGTGCCCGTGCGTCTCGGTGCTGGTCTCCGCGTAGGGGTGCCGCATGGTCCGTGTCAGCTCGAACGGCGCCATGAACGACACCCGCTCGCCCGCGTAGGGCGGCAGATCCCCAGCACTCAGCTCATCGAGCCGTTGTCCAGCGTAGCGCGCCTCGATCTCGTCGCGCTTGTCCTCGCCGATGCGCGGCAGGATCAGGCAGCTCGTGTTCTCCAGCGGGCGCGCACAGACCGATCCGGCGCCAGCCGCTGTCGTACCAGGGCACGCGGACCGTGATGTGGTGCGTCGGCAGGCGACGGGCACCTGACGCCAGCGCCGTCACGACTGGTCTCCGGGTATCTCAACGCTCATGCCTGCGGGAAGAGACTTCCACGAGGACTTCGGATCCTGCGCTTCGACCTTGCGCTTCAGGAACGCGGGGATGTCATCGATCTCCAAGAAGGCCACCGACGCTTGTGGCTGTCCATGTAGATGGAACACCTGCCTCTGGTGCGTCTCCCCATTGGGTTGGTATGCATTGCTACCACCATACTGGCCATTGTTCGCCACGATGACGTACTGGAACATGTGGTAGTGCAACGCCAACGCCATCTGATCGAACGTATTCACGTCCTTGTTCAGAGCTGGAATCGCGAAGACATCCGAGTAGTGGCGAAGATCTGCCGCCAGGGAGAGATCGGTCGCGTCGTAACAGATCGACGCGGTTAGCCGGAGGGGCTGATCCTCTGCACGGCTCGACCACTCGTAGCCTACGAGCCACTGACAAGGTCGCCATCCTTGAACGACCGCTTTCCCGGCATTGAGCTTCGCCTCTTCCGGAGCCAGGTGGTACTTGCCTTGTCGCCGATTAAGGATCTGCAAGCCGTGCGCTGCGGACCATACCGGGATCACCCAGAGCGCCGAATTGACCAGAGGCTGGCCGGCGAACAGTGCTTCGTAGGTTAATCCGGCCAGAATGATGGTCTTGTGTGCGCGGGCGAAGGGTACGAGATGTGTCCTGACGTCACGGGGATGCACCGCAAGTTCCGGCAGAATCAGCCAATCGAGCCGGCCCTCACGCCCCTTGTGGGTCTCTCGCAGATCGAGCATCCGGTCGATCGCCGCCAGCGCAGCAGACAGGTGATTGCGGTGTTTCTTGCGGACGGTCCGATCGGACAGCGTGAGGTCACCGGCCCTCGCAGCGGCCTTGAAGTCGTCAGACGTCGGGGTCACGGTCTGCACCACACAGGCGCGCAGTGGCCGCGACTCCGAAGACCGGTCGGGCCGCGAGGTGTTCAGTGGCAGCAGCAGAACACCGCTCGAACCACCCTGCATCTTGCCGAGTACCTTCAGGCGCTCAACGATCAGGTCGCGTGTCTTGGCGATGCCACCTCGAGTCATGCCGTCCATTTCTGACGTGCGACACCCCGGCCATCTCAGCAACGCGAAGAGGAGCCGCTCAGTCCAATCCGAGATCGGCAGCCAATCATCACCAAACGCGGAATGCCCGTTGAAGAGCCCGTAAAGCCGTTGATACCAGTGGCTCTCGGATGCTCTGTAGGTAGGCGCGCCCTCCCTCCAGTGAGGCGAGCGCACGACTTTGGTGAAGTCCTGGCGGGCTGTCAGAATGAAACGGAGGAGATATCCGAGCTGAAAGCGCCAACGCTCGTCAGCAGGACACCACGGTGGCGGGCGGTACATGGAGCGCGCAGGCGCGACCCGACTTGGCACCACCCTGACCTCATCTTGTTCTGATAGCCCGGCCTCGGCATTCTGAAGTTGGAGTTCGACGTCTCCGGGAGTGATCGCCTCTACCTCTCCAATCCCGGGCAATGCTCCCAGGAACTTCAGTGCAAAACGGAGTATCCCGAGCTCGTTCCGAAGTAGGCCATTCGGCGCGCTCTGAAGAACAGTAGCGGCGAGCGACAACCATCCGTTGTTGTCCGCGCTCCTGATCAAACAAAGATCATCGCGCAGCCGGGGAGATACTGCTCCGGAGAGATCCGGCCTGGATTCAAGGATCTCCAGTGCAAAGGACGGGTCCCTCTCGGCGATCTGCTCTAGGCGGTGGGAAGTGATTCCGCTGCGCGCCAGTTCAACCGCCTTCTCTCGTCCGTGGAACGATCGACGTGACAAGATCGCCAGCGTGGCGAAGTCCGCGCCTTTCATGCTGTCGCCTTCATTTCTGAGGAAGCGAATCAGCTCGCGGTAGTGTCTCGTCTCAGGGTTGGTTCCTCTTCGAAGAATTGGGGCCTGCGTCGGGTCGCTCGCCGAGAGGAACAGAAGCACCTGCTGCCTGAGATACCAAGGCAGAATCGGTAGAGGCGGCGATACGAGGCGAACAGCCTCCTTTCGCAGAACCGCCCGATAGGCGCCGATGTCGATATCCCTGGGCAGAGACTCGTCCTCCTCAACGAAGCCGGTTTCTGTCGCGCCAGCACGAAATACCTCTGAGAGGCAGTACCATGCCACCCGTCGCGGCGCCCCCCGAGGACCGCCGTTCTCGGTGAATGGCCTCAACAGGCGGAGAACTCCTCCAAGAACATCCTCCGCCGGCCAGAGGTCTAGGCCGATGCGAAGCAGACGCACGTTGGAAGGATCTTCGACCCAGCTCTCGATGAGACCGAGGGCGAATGCTCTCGCTTCATCATCGAGCTCGGCCTGGGTGCGAGCTACGCCCAAGCGACTCGCCGCATTCCCGTCCGAGTTCTCCTCGGCCAGGTTGTCCGGATCTTCACGGTCAACCAAGAGTGGCCTCAGCGAGCGGTAGGTGCTTCGGAACCGCGCCGCAGCAAAACGCTCTACGGTCGCATCGCCCACATCCGGGACCGGAGAGAAGGACCAGCCGTGGCCCTCGGTACGCTGCTCCGAGAAGCGCTGCTGTGACCGAATCAGTCCCTGGACAGCATCGAGAATTTTGTCACCGCCAATGGCATCGAAACCACCGGAGATCGCGCCCTGGATGCGCGCCATCTTCCGGCTCTGCCGGACCAAGGGCCGCTCGGCGTCGCCCCCGAATGTTGCGGCCTTCGTCTTCTCTGTGGAGGTCTCCTGCCCTTGAGCATGCTCGTCGAGCAGTCCCTGAAGCCAGTTCTTGGAGAGTCGCTCGACGTCAGAAAGCTGCATCGCCTGATCGACCTTCAGGACAATACGCAGGTCGTCGACATACCGGCAGACGTCCTCGACACGAATTCCTGGCTCGATCTCCCGAGACACCGCCGCCCGCAATCCCTGGTCGAAGTCGAGCAGCACGACGTTTGCGAAGAAGCCGGACGCGACCAGTCCTTGGGGCAGCGCGACCCTCGCGAAACCCGCGAGATCCGCCTGCCTTGCGTAGCCCGCGATCTCATGGGCGTCCTTGCTAGCCCACTCCCAGTTCAACAGTCGACTCATAAGTATGTAGAATCCTGGATCATCAGTTGGTCGCGCGAGTGCGCCGAGCTTCCGAGCGAGTAGCTCCGGACGCACCCGGTCGTAGAACTGGCGCAAGTCCGAGTGCACGATCACGACTCGGTCGCCTTCTCCAGCGGTGACTGTCGCTGCGACCGTCTCCGGTCGCGCCAAGAAGCTTCGATAGTCCTGGTAGTACGCGCGGTAGAGCTTCCCCGAGCCCCAGCGATGACGTAGCTCACCGCCGGTCTTGTCACAGAACAAGCGGTTTCCGTACGAGACAACCTGCTTGCGGGTCGCGGTGTCGGTAATTGGGCCGCGCGGGTCGCCCTGTAATGCCTCGACTCGATCGGCAAGACACAGCATCACCGCCGTCGCCGCAACCTGGTCCCTAAGGCTGACGTGGGCCAGAGGGCGGATCGGGGCGGCCGTTTTTCGCTTGCCGGCGGGTTCCCAGCGCTTGGTGTCCGACGTCACGCGCCACAGCTGGCTCTTGGGCGCGGGCACGATCCTCAGCGGATCATTGCGCCACTCATCGGCTGCCGCAAAACGCTCTGCGAGTTCGCCCAAGAAGCGCGGAAGATTGACCGCCACGCGATCCAGCTCCAGCGTGTCTGAGAACCAATTGTGATAGCGGATGTACGAGGCCGTCTTCTTCCACGCCTGGACGAGGAGAAACTCCTCCCGGAGTAGCTCAAGGTGGGGTCCAAGAACGTCAGTTGTCACGCGAACAGGCCCCTGCTGCGGTCGGGCGACAACTGGCTTGCCGCCCTGGAACCGGTCGCCTGCGCTTTCATGGCTCGCCTCCCAGCACCTCGACGCACTCCGCGATCACCTGGAGCTGACCCTCTTCCACCCCGGTGATCACGATCGGCTCGAAGTCGGGGTTGACGGGCTTCAGGGTAATCTTGGCGTGGCGCCACGAGTCGCCGTCTGTTGTCTTCTCGCTCTCGTAGCGCTTGACGGTATAGCGCTCGCCGGTCTCTGGATCGGTGGCGTCACGCAGTTGGACAAGCACGGTCTTGCCCTGGCGTGTGCCGGTGACGGGCGCGGCGAAGAGGCAGTAGGAGCCATCCGGGATGGCGGGCTCCAGCGACTTTCCGACGACCTGGGCGACGAACATGCCCCGCCGCAGGCGGTGCTTCGTCTCGACGGCGACCCACTCCCAGCTGTCGTCCTCAACGTGCTGAGGATCGCCGAACGCGCCAGCCGCGATCTTGAGCGGAACGAGGGGCACGCTGGTGACATAGCGCTCTTCGCGGCGCGGCTGGACGATGCGCGGCTTGAAACGCAGGACGGTTGCGGCTTCCTTCTTCGCGTCGGCGCTCTGGAACGCCCCCGGCCAGCCGCCGTGGGCCTCGATGACGTCGTCGATCTCGCGCATCAGGCGGATGGTCTCGTGCAGGGCGATGACGATGCGGTGGTAGTGGGCGATGTCGTCGGCGGTGAGCGTGCGGTCCTTCCGGTCCTTCAGCCACTTCTCGCAGACCTGGTAGCCGCCGATGTGGAAGTTCCAGACCTCCTGGGGTACCCCGCGGAAGCCGATGGTGCCGGGCTCGGCGGGCAGGCCCTTCTTCGTCGCGGCGGCGTCCAGCCAGACGGTGTCGTTCGACCAGCCGACCCGCCCGACCTCGGCGTTCTTCGGGCCGATGTAGGTGGTGATGAAGTCGTCGAGCTTGGGCGACTCCATCAGGTGCAGAGCGACGAGTTCACCGCCAAGCTGGGTCACCGCACGCGACAGCTCTTGATCGTTCGTCATCGGGATTCGCGGGAAGTCTGCTCGCAAGTGAGAGGCGTATCGCTCTCGATACGTCGGTGAATGGAGAATGGCGTAGACGTATCCCAGCTCTTGGATCGCACGCTGCCGAACTGCGATCTCGCCCGCAGGTCCTTCAGCGCGACCACCTTGGCAGTTGGCGGCAATTCCCGCACCTAGTCCAAACACGCCCTCCGTGATGACGAGAATAGGGGCCATGTAGGTGATACACGCCGAGTCGGGGAAGAAGCGCCCCAGAATCGGCTCGTAGGAAACGAAAACGTGATCCCATGGTTTGCCGGCGCCTGTGTTACGCGGGAAGACTAGGACCGCGTTCTTGCCAAGGTCTAGATGACGCCGCAGCTCCGGCCGTGACCAATCGACCATCCACTCGGTCAGGTATACGCAGCGTCGATCAAAAGGGCGATACAGGCATGGGGCCACTCTATCTCGCCACTGTTCGTCTTCTCGGAGCTTCCTCCGCGCTTCTGGGAGCTTCCACCCTCGCGAATCACCAGCGGGGTACTTAGGGGAACTCTTCCCTGTGAACAGCTGCCGCCGAAGGGTGTCATCTGAGACGTTCTTATCACGAAGAAGCGCGATTCGTTCGAGAATCGGACCAGGATCGTAGTCGAGCACGAGGTCGTCACGAGCGGTAATCACGCCACTCGAATACGTGGGCATCAGCTCTGATAGCTGGCGCCACTCGCCATAGCCATCTGAGGAGTCATCTGCTGAACGAAAAAAGTAGAACGGCTTAGCAGGTTGCAGGCCGTTCCAGCGGGTAGTCTCGAGCGAGTGCGCGCCTAGCCAAATGTACTTTGACTCACTTGTACCCCACAGGTCCGCGCGGAGAACAGGTCCATCAAGCGAACGGCGTGCGCCGATACAGATCGCAACTCCCTGGCGGATCTCAAACACGTTCTTGTCCTCAGATCCATCCGGCGCGCGTTCCTTCTTTAGTGCATTTCCGTGCAAGTCGAGAACATGTAGGTGGCGGAACGTGCGCATCAGGCTCTGGCGCATCCCGCGAAAGATCGGATTATCGAGGTAACCGTGGTTGGTGATGAAGCCGAGAATGCCGGTACCCGCCTGTTCGATGGTTGTCTGCGCTTGTCGGATGAATTTTAGGCTCTTCGCGGATTCGTGTAGGTAGCGGAAGGGGCTGAAAGGCCGAGAAAGAGGGTCTAGAGGGCTAAGGAAGGCATTTTCTTCTGTTCGGAAATCGTGCATGTTTGCGCGATGGCAAGACGCAGGCCTCGTCGCCTCTCCGATTCATACCGCTTTCCTGGCTGCCGTCCTCTCCCGGCGGTAGTAGGCCTCTTCGGTGAGCCGCGCGCACGCGTGGTCACGCTCGTCCGACGCTCAAAAAAACGGCCTGCGGAGCCTGCGGGCGGGTACAGTCCGGCTACTACGATCATCGAGTTCGCCGAGTCCGCGATCTTCCGTCTGGTGCTCTGCGGATCTATCTGCAGCTCGAGGTGCGCCGAATCGTCTGTCGGTGCTGTGGTCAGGTGAAGCGCGAGCGCCTGGATTTCCTGGCCGACAATCCCCGCTACACGAAGCGATTCGCGTACTACGTCGGCAAGCGCTGCCGCTCCGCGACGATCCAGGACATCGCGGAAGAGCTCGGACTCCACGGGCACACGGTCAAGGAGCTCGAGAAGCAGTACATGCCTGAGCAGCTGCGACGAGCCGGAACACCGGGACCGAAGGTGATCGGGATCGACGAGATCTCGATCCGCAAGCGGCACACCTACCGGATCGTGGTGAGCGACCTGGTCCGGATGCGGCCCATCTGGTTCGGCGGCCAGGACCGCTCCGAGGCCAGCATGGACCGCTTCTTTCAGGGCCTGGGGCCCAAGAAGACCGCCGGCATTCGCCTGGCGGTGATGGACATGTGGAAGGCGTTTCGCAACTCCACCGAGCGTCACGCCCCGCAGGCCCACGTGCTGTTCGACAAGTTTCACGTGCTGCGGCACCTCGGCACCGCACTCGACACCGTGCGCAAGAGCGAATACGCCCGGCTGTCGGGCAAGGACCGGCGCTTCATCAAGGGCCAGAAGTACACGCTGCTGGCGCACCGCGAGAATCTGACGCTCGAGGGCCGCAAGAGCCTCCGGCTCCTGCTCGCAGCGAATCAGCGCTTGAACAAGGCCTACCTGCTCAAGGAGTCCTTCGGCCAGCTCTGGGACTACCAGAGCGAAGCCTGGGCGCGGCGCTTCTTCGAGAACTGGCGCGCCTCGCTCAAGTGGCAGCGGCTCAAGCCCTACGAACGGTTCGCGGAGATGATCGAGCGCCACTGGGATGGCATCGCCGCCTACTGCGAGCCCGAGAACAAGGTGGCGCTCGGCTTCGTCGAGGGACTGAACAACAAGATTCGCGTGATCCAGCGGCGCGCCTACGGCCTACGCGACGAGGACTACCTCCGGCTCAAGATCCTCACCACCATGCTTCCCCCGCTCTAAACCGGAAAATGGCCAGAAAATGACCCACACGAATCCGCGAAGAGCCGAATTTTACATAGTCATCCTGAAGCCAAATCTTCCGCTCGTTCAGTGCCGCACCATCGACCACCTTGTATGCGTCCACAAGTTGTTGCGCCTGATCGGTCATGTTTGACGAGATGCCGGCATACGGTGGATTCCCGATCACGACCGTGAACCGCTGCTTCCGCTTGATCTCGTTTACCGCCAGCGCCTCGTGGGCGAGCGCTGGGATCGCGAACTCGAAGGTCTCCGCGAAGTCGTGCGCCGGCTCCAGCGCGTTGGTGAGGTAGATCCGCGCTCGCTCGTTACTGTCGAATCGATAGCCCGTCTCGTGGAGTTTCAGCCCAATCTTGAGGTGCGCGATGGCGTAGGGCGCCATCAGCAGCTCGTACCCGTGGAGGCGCGGCAGCAGGTGCTTGGGAACGTAGTCATTCCAGAGGTCGGGGATCTTCTTCTCTCCGTGGCCTTCGCGCTTCCACTTCTCGACGAGCGTGCGGTGGATGACCTCGATCGCTTCGACCAGGAACGTGCCGGTACCCGTGGCCGGGTCGAGGATCGTCACGAAGCGGTCGGTCGGCTTCACCCCCTTGGGGCTCGTCAGGCCGTCGTGGTGCTTGGCCATCTCGCCCCAGGTGGCCGTATCGGCGAGGCCGTCTTCGAGGCCGAACTCGGTGTGCAGCAGTTCGTCCACCGAGCGCACGATGTACGAGACCCCGGACGCGGGGTGTAGAAGACGCCGCGCTGCATCCGCTTTTTCGCGTCGTATTCCTTGAGGAAGAGCTCGTAGAAGTGGATGACCGGGTCTTCCTGCGGGTTCTTGTCGCCGAAGTCGCGGACGACGGCCTCCATGTTGGCGCCGTCGAGCAGCTCCACGACCTCGCTCACGCCGAGCTCATCGAAGTCGATGCCGGGGCCGCGGCCCGCCTTCCCCTTGCGGCCGCCGACGTGGAGGAAGGTCTCCATCAGCTCCTTCAAGAAGGGATTCGTGACCGGGAGCTGCGCCGCGAAGCCGTCGGCGGTGTTGGCCTTGGGGTTGGTCACGCGCGCCGAGAGCAGGCCGTAGGCGATGGTCTGGGCGTACATGTCCCCGAAGCCGTTGGCGTCGAGGTCGTGGATCAACGCCTCCTGGAAGGCCTTCATCAGCTTGGTGACGGGGCCGGTCTCCGTCTCGATGGCGAGGACGGTGCGGATGCGGTCGCGGATCCTCCGTGCCAGCTTCGCCAACTCCACGGCCAGGGCCTTCGAGGTCTTGATGACCTCGTCAGGTCGTAGGGTGAAGGCCGACCGCCACTTCTCGCGCCATCGGTCGACGTTGGATTCGTCCTCTGGCCATGAGAGTTTCGTCGCAAGCTCGGTGGCCACGCCATCGAGATGGAGCGCGGTATCGCGGTCGTTCCACCCGAGCACCTTCAGAATCGGGAGGTCAGCCTTGGTTCTGTCCTGCGAGAAGTGCGCGAAGCTGATCTGGCGCTCGTCGCCCTCGCCGTAATTGGAGACGAAGAGGAGATCGTCCGCGGCCCAGGCAGTGCGCTCGGCGCTGTTGGCGGAGGCACGTTTCTTGAGCGCGACCTGGCTCAGGATGCGGCGCAGGGCGACGACGGGGAGCTTCTTCGGCTCGAACTTCACGAAGAAGATGCCCCAGGGCTGGCGGGGCGAGAGCGGGCGCAGGCGCTTGATCTCCTGGATCTTGGCCGCGCTTGCGCTGTCGATGCCGAGCTCTTCCGGCGTGTACTCGAAGGTCAGCTCCTCGAAGTCGCCGCTGTCGATGGGCCAGCCCATCTCGTCGCGCAGGTAGGCGATGAGCTGGTCAAACCGCTTGATCTTCGCGAGTACGGCGCGGTGATCGGTCGGCATCGGCTCAGCCCTCGTTGAGTTCCATCCAACACTTGAGCGCCGGCTTCACGCCGACAGGAGCGTCGACGCGCTTCAGGTAGGTGTTCTTGATGTGCTTCTCGACCTTGGAGCGGAGTTCGACCAGGGTCTTCTCCTCGGTCGTGCACTGGCGCGGCGTGTCTGGCTTGGAGCGGATGCTGCCGATGATCTCCGCCGGCTCCTCGAGGATCGCGTCGCGGTCGAGATCGCAGAGGTACCAGCGGGTCGTGCCCGCCGCCTCCGTGAACTCGCCCGCTTCCTTGTCGAGAGCGGGGAGCGCGTAGCAGCAAAAGACGCCGCGCGCGCCCTTCGCTGGGCGTTTCCGCCCGCTGAAGGTGGCGCCGGGCAGGCGCTTCAGGCGAGCGTCGAGCGCGGGATCCGCCTGCAGCAGCGCCTGGTACTCGAGGTGCATGTTCTCGACAGCGGTCTTCGTGCCTTCGTAGGCGTGATTGAACTCCTTCAGGGCCTCGTAGTCGTCTTCGGGCGTCAGGAGCTTCTTGCCCTCGATGCCGAGTGTCTTCGAGATCAGCAGGGTCTTCTGCGTGACCTTGGTGTAAAGCGTGAGGATCGCGTTCAGATCCTCGGGCGGGAGGAAGTTCCAGAAGCTCACCTTGCCGCGGAACGACGCGACCTCCGGGTGGTCGGCGATAAGGAACCGTAATGAAATTAATTGACTATTCTGCGTTGTCCGCGAGGGAGGATGGTGTAGTTCCAGTCAGCGTGGAACGGCTCCGGCTTCAGGTTGATGGCGGCCATCTGTGCGTCCGTGGGCTTCAGGCCTTTCGGATACTCGCGAGTGTCGAGAACGCAACGGACCT